>Ga0209403_10000798_pt1 | contig 44291 bp, 45 predicted proteins | sample ArcticOcean_MG_C_8_FD_187440 | JGI IMG/M metagenome (GOLD analysis project Ga0209403, IMG submission 187440) | Marine microbial communities from western Arctic Ocean - ArcticOcean_MG_CB11_86 (SPAdes) (version 2) | ecosystem: Environmental > Aquatic > Marine > Oceanic | place: Arctic Ocean... | reverse complement strand
CCTGGTAGCCCCATCCACAAAAACGCCGCGAAAAATTGACAGTACCACTTGGTGTCGGGCATCCTTACGCCCCAGACGACTGAGAAGGGGCACGTATAATCCCCCACGCCCAGTCCCAAGGCGATCAACTGGACGGACTTGTCCACAGAGAAGCGGACCAAAGCGGTGAGCCCGCACCTATCCCTAAACCTTTCGTTCCTCTAGTCTTACCAAATAATCAAGAAGTGCCGACCGACCCCTATGAGCACGCTCCAAAAGAGAGGGCCAAAGATGGAACATTCCCAGATGACGCAGGATGAGCTGGCGGCGGCCCTACGCCAATTTGGTGTGGAGACGACCGAGGCCAGGTTGGACACCCTCCTGCCTGGCGCGCAGAAGACCACCGAGTGGCTGCGTGAAATCCTCGCGCTCGACGTGGTCGGCCACGAGCCCTCCATCAGATTCCGGCCAGGAGGCCGGTAATGGGAAACACCAAACTGTGCTTCATGACGATCTCAGAGGCTTCCGGCCTAATTGCCAGCGGCGAGCTGTCCCCGGTGGAGCTTGTTCAGGCCCACCTGGATCGAATCGCTGAGACCGAGCCCAAGCTCAACTCATTCATCACACTTCTCGAAAACGAGTCCCTCGAAAGCGCCCGTGAGGCTGAGCAGGAAATACGAAAATCTGGACCGCGAGGCCCGCTCCACGGCGTGCCCATCGGCCTCAAGGACCTCTACTACACCAAGGGCATCCGCACCACCGTTGGCTCGAAGATATTGACCGATTTCGTTCCAGACTACGATGCCGCCGTGGTGGAGAAATTCTCAGACGTGGGTGCGGTGCTCCTCGGAAAGCTCCAGATGCACGAGTTCGCCTTTGGGGCCAGCAGCGAGAACCCGCACTACGGCCCGGCCCACAACCCCTGGAACACCGACCGCGTCACCGGGGGGTCCAGTGGCGGCTCAGGCTCCTCGGTAGCTGCCGGGCAGGCCATGGCCACCCTCGGCAGCGACACCGGCGGCTCGGTGCGCATCCCCTCGGCGCTGTGCGGCATTGTCGGGCTGAAGCCGACCTACGGCCTGGTGAGCAGGTACGGCGTGTACCCACTGTGCTGGAGTCTGGACACGGTCGGGCCGATGACCCGGTCCGTCCGGGACGCGGCCCTTGTGATGAACGCTATTGCCGGGCCCGACGCCCGCGGCCACTCCTCCAACGAACGCGCTCCGGAGGATTTCGCACAGAGGCTCGGCAGGCCCATCGACGGGCTGCGCATCGGCATACCGAATGAGCACTACTTCAACGTGTTGGACGGAGAGGTGAAAATAGCGGTCATGGCGGCGTCTCGCGTCCTCGAAGGGATGGGCGCCACTATCGAACAGGTATCGATCCCCATGCTCGACAACGTGCCTGCCATATCCAACACCATCATGCTTGCCGAAGCCGCCGAGGTGCACCTCGAACACATCCGGGACCAAGGAGACCAGTTCGACCCGGCGGTCCGTGACAGGCTGGAGCCAGGGACGATCATCCCGGCGGCGCAGTACGTTCGTGCTCAGCGCGCGCGCGCTGCCTACTGTGAACAGGTGGACAGCGCAATGGCGACCGTCGACGTTCTGCTGACCCCGACCTGCCCCGTCGGCGCTCCCAAAATAGGCGAGCCGATGGTGGCCGTCGGCGATCGGACCGAACCCAAGGGCCCGATGCTGTCGCGCCTGACGCGTCCCTGGAACCTGTACGGCGGCCCCGCCATCTCCGTACCCTGCGGACTAACCTCAGAGCGCCTGCCGATCGGCCTGCAACTGGCAGGACGCCCCTTCGAGGACGCCCTGCTCCTTCAAGTCGCGGACGCGTACGAGCAGGCGTCAGGATGGGAAGGGCTGGCCTAGTGTTGCCCTTGCTTCACTCCCTGAATCCAATTGGAGTATAGCGTACATTTGTGCTAATATTACTGTGCAGGGGCGGATCTTAATGATCCGTCCCTCTTTCGTTTCCAAAGTGTTCCATTGATGTGCCATTCTCGTTCCATACAGGCCCAGAATGGCCCAGATTGTTCCATCGACACTCCGGACCCAGCTAGCAAGCGGAACAGAATGGAACACGATGGAACAGTTGTGGAGAACGGGCCTCCCCGGAAACCACCTCGACTTGCCGCACACGCTACACTGTTCACGATGAACACATACGTCGAAACTAGAGCAAGTACGCATGGCTGAGCAAAATCTGGGCGGTATGCCGCTACACGAAGCTGCGAGGGCGGCGGGTGTCCAGTTTCACGAGGACGCGGTACCGAGCAGTGGCTTCGTCGAGGCGAATGGGCTGCGCTTTCACTACCTGGAGTGGGGCAAGCCAACAGACCGCCCCATCATAATGCTGCACGGGATGGGTCAGACGGCCCACTCCTGGGACTTCGCCGCGCTGGCGCTGTGCGACCGGTACCACATCGTGGCTCTGGACCAACGAGGCCACGGCGACAGCGACTGGGCACCAAACGCCGAGTACTCCCTTTCAGCGCACCAGGGCGATATCACCGCGGTACTATCCGAGCTTGGCCTCGATGACATCGTGCTCATGGGCCTGTCGATGGGGGGCCGAAACGCCTTCACATACGCAGCCGACTATCCCGCTCAGGTTGCAGCCCTGATAGTGGTCGACTCGGCCCCAGAACTGCAACAGAGTGGGGCCGACACGATTCGCCGGTTCGTGGAGAACATGGACGTCCTCGACACCTTCGAGGAGTTCGTGGTCAAGACCAAACAGTACAATCCGCGCCGCTCGGACCGGCAGATTCGCGGCAGCCTGACCAACAACCTCAAACAGCTACCGGACGGCCGATGGACCTGGAAGTACGACAGGGTATTCCGGTCACCCGACGCGAAGCCATGGACCAGCCCTGACATCGTCGCCCAGATGTGGCACAAGGTAGAAGGAGTGCAATGCCACGCCCTCGTCGTACGTGGCGCAGGAAGCACGGTGCTGTCACAGAAAACCGCCGAAGAGATGGCTCAACGCCTACCGAACGGCCGCCTCGCCGTAGTCCCAGACGCCGGACACCTAGTACCCGGCGACAACCCGACCGGCTTCCACCAAGTCGTCGAGGCGTTCCTAGCAGACATCCCCCTATAAGGGGAGTCTTGCTCGCTCCTACAAGGAAGAGGCAAACTCCACCCCACGTCCAACCCACTCAGCGAGAGAATCGTCCTGACGAAGCCCTTCCCCATCGACGTAGACCATCCCCTTGAGTGGCCGCCCGGTGAAGTCCATAGTCGCAACGAAGGGCTCCGCAAGGGCGTCGTCATAGGCGTCGGGGCCAACCCGCACCATCAGCCTATCCCCCACAATGCCGCAGCACATCTTGCCCCCCAACATGAAGGTCAGCCCGCCGAACATCTTCTTTTCCGTCACGTCGTCGACGCCCGCCAGGACGCCACGAACACGGTCCGCCAGCTCCGGATCGAATGCCATATCTCACCTCCGTGTCCCAACTCAACACTGGTGCGATCACCCGCCCGGGAGCATGTCGACCAGCTTCGATACTGTCCGCCAGTTGCGTATTGTGCTTGTTGTCGCCAGCGTCTTGTCCAGATACGCGGTCGTGAGCCTGGTGCGGCCCATGCCATCGGGGCAGCGCAGGTAGACCTCATAGCCTCGCATCTCAAACTCGTCGCTCGACGAGGGTCCGGGGTCGAGCGTATCGGCTCTCGTGGCGTCCGGCCTGTCCGTCAGAAATGCGACGTGTAGCTTGGTGGTATCGACGCCGTCTGCCAGGAACGGGTTACCAGAGGCAACCCCGCGAAATTCCTCTGCCGAGCGTGTCACCACCGGAACCTCGAATTCGAAGCGTTTCAAAATGGCCGCGGTGACCATTGATGGCTGTCTCTCGGCAAGATCAGATGTCGCCCGAAAGACGACGTTGCCACTCTGGATATAGGTCTGCACATCGACCGCGCCAGCGTCGCTGAAAATCGCGGCCAGCTCTTTCATCGGCAGCCGGTTCTTGCCGCCAACGTTCACCGCTCTCAGCAGCGCAACATGGAAATCGTCCGTACCTATACTGACGGTCATGTCAGCCCAGCCCTCTCAGATGTGAACCTGTGGCGACAGGAGCGTTGCTCATTGTACAGACTCGTTGTCTGGCCAAGACCCAAACCAGGATGCTAGTACAATAGCCCCTCGGCCCGTGCTGGGCAGGGAGGCCTTCGAATGTCGGAACCTGTTGAGCTGAAGACAGAACGTCTGCTACTGAGGCCATATCGTCTCACCGACGCCGAGGATGTATTCGCGTACGCCAAGGATCCCGAGTGGTCGCTCTATCTTGGCCGCCGAATGCCAAGTCCATACCTTCGTCGTGACGCGGACGAGTATGTGGCAACGCGCATCCTTGCCCCGTGGGATTCCAACCCGACCTTTGCTATGGTGCTCGATTCCAAGGTTATTGGTAGCATCGGACTGAAAAAGCGAGAATCGCGTGACGACGCCGAACTTGGCTACGGAATGGCCAGAGCCCACTGGCGCAAGGGCCTGATGACTGAGGCGGCGCACGCGGTGGTCGATTGGGGGTTCAAGAACCTTGGGCTGGCGAAGATCTTTGCCATGGCCGATTTGCCAAACCAGGGGTCCTGGCGGGTGATGGAAAAACTAGGGATGACCCGCGAAGGGGTACTGAGACGCGAAAGTATCGTAAATGGTCAGCCGGTAGACGACCTGTACTACGGACTGCTTCGCGAGGAGTGGGAGACCGGACGCTAGCGGTTCCCTCAGCCAGTCGTGCCGATGCACAGACAGGTGATCGTGCGCTTGATGCCGGGGACGCTGTGAATGTCACCCGTAACAAGCTCGCCGACGGCGGTCAGGTCTTGACCCGTGATCACCGCAACGATGTCGTACGGGCCGGAAAGCGATTCTACTTCCAGCACCCCCGACAGGGCCCGCAACTTTCCTGTTACCTCCGCCGTCGTGCCCACCGCCACCTCTATCAGTATGTAGGCCTTCTCCGCCATGGGGTCACCTCCCTGGGACTGTAGGGGCCCTGCTGGTCGAATGGGGCTATTGTACAGGCTTGGTCAGGGTAAGCCTATTGCACCCCTGACGGCTCACAAGCGTACAGTCTTTTGTCGAGAAGAAGATAGGGGTCTTGCTCGCCCTTCTCTGGTTCAGTGGATGTCCGCGGCAATTCCCGGAAATTTTCTTCGCCCAGACAATAAGCACCACAGTGAGCCATGAGTGCCGGGCAGATCAGTCGCTCAAGGCCCCGCTCGGTGGGGCGGTGGTCATGCCGGTCTCGGGGCATTCAGGTTGGTGAACCAACCCTTACGAGAAAGGACATTGACCGCAAGCTCAATCTGGCGTCGGGAGAACTGTTTTTTCCTGTCGTTCCATGCGTAGGTCCTCTTCACGACGTCATCCACGGATCGGACCTGTTCATTGCTAACGATCCAGTGAACCGTTGACAGCAATTCCAGACCGAATGGCGACTCGAATCCATCTACGAGATCACCAACTTTCTCAAATCGAGTCTGAGTCACGGACCTGTTCTTAAGAAATGCACGTGCATCGTCGAGCGCACCCGGCACAAGCTCCAACTGCTTGTCAGGGGCGTCACCGCCGTCTCCGTAGCCGGATATCATGTGGCCCTCAATGCGGTTCATCTCGTGGCGCAGATTCTCGGCATATGGCCCAAAAGGCCCCTTTGTAAAACTGAGCCGAAGTGGCTCACCTGCGGCTTGCATGAAGTACATGAGCTTGTGCACCTCCAGCAGCGTCACGAACGGATCCAGCAGGCCGCCAAGATAGCGGTGTATCAACCCCACCAAGGTCGCTTTCCCGGCCGTCATTTTGGGCACTTCGGTGGAACGGCTGACTCGTGCTTCCGACGACCGGCTATCTGGCTCATAAATCACGATGTCCAGATCATCGAAGTCGCTTAGTGCCTCATAGTGTTCTACGAACTTCCGGGCATCCGCTGTGTAGTTCCTAATGGTAGTAGGTCTAAGTCCAGATACCTCTAAGGACAACCGAAACCCATGAGCCAGTTCTGGATAACCATCTGCTGTAAACAACAAAACCCCTCCTTGTTTAGAGGGGCAGAGGAAAACATCCTGTAGTTAGCCTAGCTAGGAATTGGCTCCGCAGGCAGGATTCGAACCTGCGACAAGTCGGTTAACAGCCGACTGCTCTACCACTGAGCTACTGCGGAGCGTTCGCGAGGAACGGCGGGGGATCGACTAGTTCATTGTAGCATTCCGGGTGAGGGGCCAACAAGATTACCGCGGGTGTCTTCGCCGTAAATCAGGCCGGGGCCGGTGGCGGACGGGTTAGTTGACCCAGGGCAGAAGGCTGAGCCCGTAGCTGCAGGAGTAGGAAACGATTAGGCCTTTGAGCATTTTTCCGGCGAAGACGGTGACTACGAACCGGCGAAATGGGTACCAGGTGCTTCCTACAGCGATTCCTACGAAGTCGAAGACGGGATTGGGGATGATCGAGAGGATGAACACCACGAGGGTGCCCCGGCGGTCCATCCAGCGTTTTGCCGTGGCATAGAACCTGCGTTGCTCGATGGCCGCACGTGAGCCGTACCCGACGGCGTAGCCGGTCGTTTCCCCTATGGTCTCCCCTACCCCGTTGAGCGTGCCGACGAACGCGGGCACAAGTGTTAGGCTCAACGCACAGGCTGACGCGACGCCAGGTACGGGGAAGATGAAGCCGCCGCTGCTCAAGAGGCTGAGGAAGAATACCCCGGGATACCCCACGAATCCGATGTCGTTGATGGTGTCCCGTTGGAACCACAGTACGGCGATGACCAGCGCGGCAGTAGCAAGTACACCCAACTGGAAGCGTTTTGACTCAGGCGCTATGAAGCGGGTGACTTTTTGGACGCGCCGAACCGAATCCGGCGTGACGCTACTTCCCTCGGGTGAACTGCTGATCTAGTTGCCTTGATCAAGCTGGCTAGTACAGCTGACGCGGCCGGGGAACCTGCAGTGCACAAACAAAGAATATCCCTGTGAAGGAAGATACGCAAGATAATCGGATCAACAGGGATAGAGGTCGTATCCGGCAGGCCAAATGTCCTCATGCCCGGAGGCACAAAGAGGGGCCCACCGACGGTGAGCCCCTCTTTCAATACGCAGTACAGCAGGTAGCTACGAGACGGCGACCGCTTCGCCGATTTTCTCGAAGGTAAGACCGTCCTCATTGGCGTCGATAAGGACTTCGTCACCCTCCGAAAGCTCGCTGGCGAGTATCCGCTTGGATAGCGGGTTTTCGACGAAACGCTGGATCGCACGGCGAAGTGGCCTGGCTCCGTAGACGGGGTCGAACCCCTCGCTGGCGAGCCACTCCCTGGCAGCTTCAGTCAGCGTAATCGACACCTGCCGCTCCGCGACGCGGTTGCGAACCTCTTCGATCATCAGGTCGACGATCCCGTGGATCTGCTCGGCCGTGAGGGCCTCGAAGACTATGATCTCGTCTATCCGGTTCAGGAACTCCGGTCGGAACGTGGACTTCAGGGCGTCCTCTACCGAGGAGCGCATCCGGACCGACGAGTCCTCCGCAGCTTGCCGTAGAAATCCGAGGGGCTCCTTGCTTCCCTCGCTGGTGCCCAGGTTGCTGGTCATGATAATCAGCGTGTTTCGGAAATCGACCGTCTTACCCTGACCATCGGTTAGTCTGCCGTCCTCCAGTATCTGGAGCAGCATGTTGAATGCGTCCGGGTGGGCCTTCTCCACCTCGTCGAATAGTACGACGCGGAACGGCCTGCGCCGCACGGCCTCGGTGAGCTGGCCGCCTTCTTCGTAGCCAACGTATCCTGGTGGTGCGCCAACGAGTCTGGAGACCGCGTGCTTCTCCTGGTACTCCGACATGTCGATGCGGACCATGTTCTGTTCGTCGTCAAACAGGTACTGGGCAAGGGCTCGCGCGAGTTCTGTCTTGCCGACCCCGGTCGGACCGAGGAATATGAAACTGCCGATCGGGCGGTTCGGATCAGAGAGGCCCGCACGCGCATCGGTGGCGCGGTGGCCGCCCCGTATCCCCTGTAGCGCCTGATAGACCTTCTCGAGCTCGATACCAAACTCCGACAGGACCGTAGCCGCATCCCCGCCGTCCTCCTGAACGATCGCAACCAGCAAATGCTCACTGGTGATGAAATCATCGTTCAGCCGCTCGGCCTCTTGCTTGGCCCTTTCCAGGGCTGCGGCTGCTCGTGGCGAGACAAAGATCTGGTTGGACTGGTATTCAACCTTTGGTCCCTGCTCCAGCAGTTCATTTAGGCGGTCTTTCATTTTGGTTACAGAGACCTCCAGTTTTCGCAGGATCTCGGCGGGCACCCCTTCTTCACGCTCTAGGAGCGCGAATAGCATGTGTTCCACGTCCCACTGGGCGTGGCTATAGCGCCGCACGATCTCTTGGGACCTGCCTATGACCTCCTGGGCCTGCTCTGTGAAGTCGTCGGGTTTTAAAACCATGTCGATCACCTGTTGTTCTCGTATTGCGATCCGTACGCCTATTTGATGCAACCAACGTCAAATCGGCTCATATTGCATGCGTCAACCATATCTCTCTATAAGTGATTAGTCAAGCAAACTTGAGTCTATACGTATCAAGTCGAATGAGCAACTATCCTCGTATGGCACGCCAAGGCATCACGGACATCGGGGCAAAATTGCATGGCTTTACTATTGCCCAGGCGATATGCGGCGGATACAATATCTGCCAAATCGGCACGACCATCGTTGCCACCTCGTCGAGACCACTTTCAGAGTGCTAATTTCAGCAGGAGAGATGCCATGGCCGACAACAATGATGTAGCGCTCATGTCCCACCTTATTAGGCGCGCCGGATTTGGGGCGACCCGGGATGAGATTGAAGCCCTTGTCGCTCAAGGGTACGAGGCAACGGTCGACCAACTCTTGGACTCCGATTCGCAGCCTGACATCGACGAGGCGCTACTGTTCCGATACCACCCCATGGCGGAGATGATATACACGCTCCCCCACGCGCAGATGAACTGGCTGTACCGCATGGTCAACACCGGGCGGCCGCTCCGCGAGAAGATGGCCCTGTTCTGGCACCACGTATTCGCCACCGGCAACGACAAGGTCACGGACGCGTTTGCTATGCACTCGCAGATTTCTATGTTCCGGGAGCACGGTATGGGTAACTACCGTGACCTCCTGGTACGCCTGGCCAAGAACCCGGCGATGATCTACTGGCTGGACAACCAGGACAACCACAAGCGTGCCCCGAATGAGAACTGGGGCAGGGAGCTCCTGGAGCTGTTCGCGCTGGGCGTCGGCAATTACACCGAGAAGGACGTGTTTGAGTGCGCACGGGCGTTCACCGGCTGGACCTTCACCGGCAAGGCAAGCGGCATTCAGCTTGGCCCGATTCCGTGGAAATTCGACTACAGGGGAGAAGACCACGACGAGGGGGAAAAGACGTTCCTCGGCGAAACGGGCAATTTCAACGGCGAAGACATCGTGGAGATCGTGGTCCGCCAGCCAGCTTGCCCTGCGTTCATTACCCGACACCTGTATAACTTCTTCGTAGCGGACGAGCCAGAGGTCCCGAAGTGGCCGAATGATCCGCCGCTCGATCCAGACGCTATCGCTCAACTATCGGAGGTCTTTGTAGAGTCTAACTACGAGATTACTCCGGTGCTCAAGGCCCTATTCAACTCCGATTTCTTCAAGGAGTCGGCCTACCGCAAGGTCCGCAGCCCGGCTGAGACCGTGGTAGGCACGCTCAAGGTTACCGGGGATCTGTCCGATCCCGACCCAAGATGGGGGGACATGGCTGAGAAGCCGGGCTCCATGGGCCAGGATCTGATGAACCCGCCCAGCGTAGAGGGGTGGCACACAGGCCGCGAGTGGATCAACAGTGGCGCTCTGATCAACCGGGTGAACTTCGCAGCGGACCGCCTCGGAAACCCTGACCTTCCCGGTGTGGCCGCGATCACACGCAGGGTGGGCTCCAACGGTCCGACGATGTCTGCGGCGGAGCTGGTGGACCGCTGCCTCGACGAAATGGGCCCGATGACGGTCGATGCGGAGACGCACGGTGAACTGGTGGAGCGCGTGAGTGCGGGCGGTCCAATCACCAGGAATCCCGGGGACGAGGACCGCCAATTCTCACAGAGAGTCTGCGATTTATTGGCGATGATAGCCGGAACCAAGGAATTCTTGTTTACCTAGGCCTGCACGGCACAACTGACTGGCGACTTGGCAAGAAGGCAAGGCAGCCCCCTGGCGGGTTAAGGAGAAAAGACATGGCAACTGCGCAGAAGGACCCGGTACTGGTAGTCCTGCAGCTCAACGGCGGCAACGACTATATGAACACTGTGGTGCCATTCAACGACCCGCACTACTACGACAATAGGCCCAAGCTGGGGGTCGACGAAGGCAACGTGCTAAAGCTGAACGACGAGGTCGGCCTACACCCCACAATGGGGCCACTACGCGACATGTACAAGGATGGGGACATGGCCATCCTAAACGGCATCGGGTGGGCCGGCTCGAATCGTTCCCACTTCCGGTGCATGGATATCTGGCACACAGCCGAGCCCGACTATTTCGCTACTGAGGGATGGTTGGGCAAGGCGACCCGCCAGCTCGACCCCCATGGCGAAAACCCGGTCACGACGGTCAACATCGGACACGGCCTTCCGAGGGCGTTGGTCGCCGATGGCGTGTCAGTCGCCTCCGTGGCGGACATCGGCGCCTACGGGCTGTTGACGGCGGTAGAAGAGGCGCAGCGGCGACAGCGCATGCTGGACCACTTTGCCAAGATGTATGCCCCGGTGTCGGGCCGAGGCGCGGTCGTGGACTACGTCGCCCAGACCGGCATGGACGCCCTCAACGGGGCGGACATGATCAAGCTGGCACCGAAGCGGTACGAGTCGCAGGTTGAGTACGGTTCGAATCCGATTGCCAAGAACCTTCGCGATGTGGCGCAGGTACACCTGGCCGGGCTCGGGACGCGGGTCCTGTACACGGAGTACGGCGGATTCGACACTCATGCAGCGCAGGCAACCGCGCACCCGAAGCTGTGGACCGATGTGTCCACCGCAGTGGCCGACTTCTGGGACGACCTGAGGGCCCACGACGCGGCGGACAATGTCACGATGCTGGTCTTCTCCGAGTTCGGACGAAGGGTGAAGGAGAATGGCGGCGGCACCGACCACGGCGCTGCCGGGGTTGCCTTCGCTATCGGGCCCAACGTGAACGGTGGGATCTACGGCGACTACCCGGAGATCAGGGCCGAGGCGCTGGTGGACGGAGACCTTGCCCCTACGCAGGATTTCCGCGGCCTGTACTCCACGCTACTTGGCGATTGGATGGGCATCGACGAACGCGAGGTCATGCCGCGCGAGTTCGAGAAGCCCGCAATCATAAGCAGTGCCGCGCACTCTTAGTGATGCTGCGCACGCTTCGTGGGGCAGGGCTGGACATGCCTTAGGGGCTAGTAGATTTGGCACTGGGACTCGAATCGACATCCGCGGAGACGGCCCATGCTCGTATCGACCTTGAGGGCTGTCGTAACTGGTAGGGCTATGGCCCTACTGTTGTCCGCTCTCGATTCGAAAGTGGGGACGTCTCCGCGCCGAGCCTGGAAGAAATCCTCAGACGCTCCCTGCTCGCCAGGCCACCAGGGCGGGGGATGTGCAGAGGGGGCAAAGCCCCCATTGCCGGGTGGATGAGGGTGTCCGTCAATATTCCGCCCCCCCTTTTATGGGGCGGGGACGACAGGAGACTACGACATGAAGACGACGACCGTAGCAGGCCGAACCTGGCACTACAGCCACTGCCTGGGTAGGCTGACGGCCGAGCACAACGAGAGCAAGTGGGGCAGGACCGGCGGTTACTGCTACCCGATGGACGTTGCCTCGGCAGGCGACGACATCCTATTCGTTGTCAGCCGAGGGTTCGCCTATACGAAGGAGGACCACGGGCACGACATCTATATGCGCATCGGAAAGACAACGATGGGCGAGGACCACATTGGGGACTTCGCAAGAGGGGCTTTCACGTGGCCCGTCGCTTTGGCCATTGACGGGCAAGGCAGGGTCTACTGCGCCGATGAACACGAGAACACCATCACGTCGTTCGACCCGAATGCGGTCGTCACGTATCCTGAGATGGGACCGGGCCCCGATGACCGTGTGACATGGGGAGTGAAGGGCTCGGAAGAAGGCCAAATCGACGGACCTAGCGGCCTGGCATTCGACGCCAACGACGATCTGTACGTGGTCGAGAGCCTCAACAACCGCGTCCAGAAGTTCAGCAAGGGAGGCGAGTTCATCCTGTCATTTGGTGGATATGGGACTGGCGAAGGGAAGTTCAACCGGCCCTGGGGGGTTGCCGTGGATGGCGACGGCGCTGTGTACGTTGTGGATTGGGGTAACCACCGTGTCCAGAAATTCTCGAACGATGGCAAATATCTCATGAGCTTCGGCGGCCCGGGAGACGGCTCGGATTCGCTGAGCAATCCGGCTGGCGTCGCGGTCGATAGCGACGGAGATGTGTACGTGACAGACTGGGGCAATCGGCGAGTTCAGATATACGAGCCGGACGGCTCCGTACTTGCCGCCCTTTACGGCGACGCCGACAAGCTCTCCCGCGCTGGGGAGTACAACCTTGCCCGCGATCCGGAGTCGGTGAAGATCCTCGCGAGGCGCGACTCGGACGTGATGTCCTACCTGGCAAGATTCGGACGGCCAATAGGCATAGATATCGACGATCAGGACCGCATCATCATCACGGACGGCCGCGGGAGGCTGCAGGTCTACCGCAAGGACAACGCCTACGCCGAGCCGCCGATCTAGGAACCACCTAAAAGATGGTCGGTCGCAGAGAGACTCGTGGGGTGCTGACAGCGCGCATGGCCAGGTTCTGCAAGCAGACCTCCGTACACCTCTACCCTGGCTTCACGCCCACAGCTTGATTCAGCTGGCCTGGAAGGACGATGGGAACTTCTATGCCGACCCGGGGTCAGTTTTTTGGTGCCGCGATATCCAACTACTTCGTGTCAGACTCGCCCAACTACGACTTTGCCGTGAGCGGCGTGAACGACTACACGCGAGCCGTGCTCGAGATGTCTGGCCGCGGCTGGCCAGGCGGCCTACGATGGATCCACGGCGAGGATCGGGAATAGGGTCGCGGAGCGAGAATCGCCCCCTGGGCCGGGTCCCACTGGTCAGGTTCACCCTCGGTTGCTAGAATCTCACACGACCCAATCACTGCTAGGGAGACACGCAATGCGCGTAATCGATGTCAAGATGGAGTCCTACCGCTGGCCGAGGACAAAGCCTATTCGAAATGGCCGCTACACATACCCTACGTCCGGGCTCGATATTGTCACGATCGAGACGGACGAAGGTGTCACCGGGATCGGACTGTCGGGCGGGGTCCAGGAGTTTCCCTCGATCGGGATCGAGATCCTTGCCCACCTGAAACAGTATGTAATCGGCCAGGACCCTTTCGACACTGAGCGTATCTGGGACGACATGTGGCAGCCCAAGCTGGTCGGTCGCAGGGGCATCACCACTCGCGTAATCAGCGGCATTGACATCGCCCTGTGGGACTTGAAAGGCAAGGTTGCCGGTGTGCCGCTCTACAAGCTGCTCGGAGGGTTTTCTGACAAGATACCGGTCTACATCGCCGGTGGCTACTATGAGGAGGGCAAGGGACTCGACGACCTGGCAACCGAGATGGAAGAGGCTGTGGACCTGGGCGCAAACGCCGTAAAGATGAAGATCGGCGGCGCTCCCATTAATGAGGACGTCGAGCGCGTGAGGGTGGTCAGACAGGCGGTCGGACCCGATGTCCGGGTCATGGTGGATGCCAACTGTGCCTATCGTTACTACGAGGCAATCGAGATCGCACGCAAGATGGAGCCCTCCGATATTTTTTGGTTCGAGGAGCCGGTGAACCCGGACGACTACAAGGGGCACCAGTTGGTGAGCCAGGCCACGACCATACCTATAGCCACGGGGGAGAACGAGTATACGCGCTACGGGTTCCGCGACCTTATCGAGACTCGCAGCGCTGCGATTATCCAGCCCGACGGCCTGATCATGGGCGGGGTTACGGAGTTCATGAAGGTGGCCGCGCTAGCCCAGGCCCACGACTTGCCGATCGCGCCCCACGGAACCCAGGATGTGCACATTCACCTGGTTTCGGCGATTCCCAACGGGCTGATCCTGGAGTACTACAGCACGTCTACAGATCCGCTGCATCGGGAGATGTTCGAAGAGACATTGCAGGTGGAGGACGGCCATGTACGTCCTCCCAACAGGCCGGGGCTTGGGATTGTGCCCAACGTGAAGGTTCTTGAGCGCTATCGCGTCGCGTAAATAAAAAGTGGGGCGGGTCCTTTTGGACCCGCCCCACCAAACTCCAATCAGTTGTTCTGGCCGCGCAACCGCTACTCGTCCGAAGCAGCCTCCCCAGCACCCTCTTCGCCATCCGCACCCTCTTCGCCCTCGCCCAACTCCAGGTCCCCTTCGGTCCCCGGAACCTCTTCCTCCTCGATGCGCGGTGCGACTACTCTGGCGATCATTTCAACGGGATCGCGAAGTATGCTCACACCCTCGGCGACCTCAATGTCTCCGATCCTTATCGAAGCAGAAAAGTCTTCAAGGATAGTCACGTCAACACGGAATGACTCGGGCATATCCAGAGGTAGCGCCTCTACCTCAAGAGTATCGAATGGCTGGAGCAAGATTCCACCAAGGTTGCGTACCGCCGCCGGCTCTCCTTCCAGCAAAATGGGAACCTCTGCACGAACGGTCTGGCTGACATCTACGCGGTAGAAGTCAACGTGCAGGAGTTCCTCGGTCACAGGGTGTACCTGTATTTCTCTCACAAAGCAGATGTTTTCGCCGGCCTCGCCTGCAACCTTGACCGTGATGGGCAAGTTGCGGCCAGCGCTGATGAGCAAGCTCCTCAGCTCCTTCAAATCGACCTGCAACGAAGCGGAGTCTACATCCGGTCCATAGAAGTGGACAGGTACAACTCCCTCTTGCCGGAGTCGGCTAACCTTCTTGCCCTTCACTTCTCGCGGTGACAGGGTAATTGACAATGTTTCCAATTTAGAGAACCTCTCGGAGTAAGGGCCTACAACTCAGGCGTAAAGAAGCCCCGACATACCGGGGCTCACAGGATATTCTACCACAGGCCAGCCGAAGGGGGCCACAGGTACAGCCTGATCTTGTCCCGTCACGATTGGATGCGCGGTGGGATATCGATCCATGGATTGTTGAGGACAGATACCCATCCAGATTTGCCCGGATTGTCTGGACCTCCGTTCGGATATATGTCGAAGCCCAGACGACGCTGCAGTCGAACCGACCTCTCGTTGGCCTGCTTCGCCCCACCGAGAAGTCGTGGAATCTTCAGCTCGTTGAAGGCGTAGTCGATTAGCGGTTGCCAAGCTTCGTAGGCGTAGTTCTGTCCCCAAAATGCCTTGCCAAAGGCGAACGCAAGCTCGACCTCGATGTTGTTCACCGGCAGAGAGGGCTCGTCCTTAACGCTATACCACATGTTCGGATACGGATCGATATGGACCTGCCCGATCGCGAGTCCGGTGTCCTTCAAGACCACCGCCAGGAATCCGAACTCGGCATCATCAAGTTAGTGCACGTGATTCATGAAGGCTTTTTACAGCAAATCCGGCTTGTCACCATAGACGCTGTATTGGCCCCAGACCTCCCGGTCCGAGTAGATCAGGTTCGTTAGAACAGGTACGTCTTCAGGAACAAAATTGCGAAGAACTAGGCGATCAGTCTCGAATGGTCCCATGAAATCACATCTTCAAATTGGGTGCCTGTGTCCGAAGTTCATTCGGGCTCAGGGAGCGGCTTTCATCAGATAGTGAGTGTCGGTCTCTTCGACGGTCGAGAATCCTAAACGTTCATAGAGTTGCCGGGCGCGATCATTGACCTTGAGTACCTGTAAGGTCAGCCGCTTGCCTTCGTCACGAGCCTCTTTGAAGAGTACATCTATGAGAGACGTTCCGATCCCCCGACCTTGGTGCTGGGGGAGCAGCTGGATGCTCACGATGACGAGTTCGGTCTCAATCTTGCGTGAGGCCAAGACTCCAACATCATGGCCTTCCTGTACGATTATCTTGCAGCTAGCAGGTTGGAAATGTTGGCGGTAGCGCTCCTCTTGCCAACGCTCATCCCACCGCCCCCACGTCTCGACGACATACTCTCTCATGGTCGCGCGGTTAAGACCGTAGAGGAAGTCGATGTCCTCCGGCACCGCTGGTAGCAAGACTACCTTAACCATTGGTTACGCCTGAAGCCTGACGGCTCTGATGCGATTGTTGAAGTTATCGCATATGAGCAGCACGTCGCCGCCGAGGAGGCACAGGCCGTGGGGCTCGTTGAGCCGGGCGGATGTGGCCGGGCCGCCGTCCCCGAAGTCGCCAGGTTGCTCGCTGCCGACTAATGTTTGGATTGCTCCGCCGGGGGTGATCCGACGTACGCGATTGTTCATTGAGTCCGATATGAATATCTGGCCGTCGGGCGAGACGGCGAGGCCCCAGGGTGTGTCTAGGGCAGCCTCGGTCGCAAGGGTTCCGTCCTCGGCAAAACCTGGCTGGCCTGTGCCGGCCACGGTGCTGATTGTCCCATTCGTATCAACAACACGTATGACGTGGTTTGCGGTGTCAGAGAAGTAGAGGTTTCCGGCGGCGTCGAATCGAATGGCCGACGGCGCGCCGATCTTTGCCTCTACGGCGGGGCCCCCATCTCCCGAATTACCCTGGATTCCTGTCCCGGCGATGGTGGTGATGATCCCGGTTGCGTCGTCGATGCGACGGATCCGACCAATGGCGTCCCCTATGTAGACATCGTCACCGGGGCCGTGGGCAACTGACTGGACGTGGTAGAGCGAGGCGCTCACAGATGGCCCTCCGTCGCCCTTGTCCCACATGAACGCGGTGCCAGCGAGGTTGCGCACGATGCCGTCTTCGTCGACACGCCTGATCCTGCCGTGACGCGAGTCTGTGATGATTATGCGTCCGCGTGAGTCTACCGACACGTCGTGTGGACTGCCAAATGCGGCCTCGGTCGCCATCCCTTCGTCGCCCCCATAGGCCCGGCCACCGTTGCCAGCTACGGTCTGGATTACCCCCGTCCGGGAGTCGATGGCCCTTATCCGCTGATGCCAGACATCGGCGAAGTAGACCCGACCGTCGGGTCCGGTGCATATGCCGCCGGGGCCACGAATGAAGGCATCCCGCGCAGGCCCGCCGTCCTTGATCGTGACGCCGCCCAAGGCTGTAGTCACGATCCCTGTGGCGCCGTCATACCGGCGCAGTCTGCCGGAGCAGTCGCTCCAGAAGACGGTGCCATCCGGGTCGGCCCATATGCCGGACTCGCACGAATTACAGCTGGTTTCAGAGCCGTGAAGCCCCTCCTCGCCCCAGCCTGGAACGCCGTTGCCGATCAGAGTTGTCACGATGCCAGTCTTCGCGTCGACCTTGCGCACGCGAAAACCGTACTTCTCGCCCACGTATATGTTGTCGTGGACGTCGATGCATAACGCGTCTGGCATCAATATGCTGGCCTCGACTGCCGGGCCGCCGTCCCCTGACGAGCCTGGATGACCCGTGCCAAGCACGGTGGTGATGATGCCTGTCTTCATGTCGATCTTACGGATGCGATGGCTGGAGTTGTCACAGACGTAGAGGTCTCCATGCGAATCGAACGCCACGTGCTCGGGGTGCAGGAATCCAGCCTCGGATGCGGGCCCTCCGTCGCCGTGGTACCCGCCGAGGCTCAGCCCTGTTTCCCAGCCGAATGTCGCGCCGGTGACTCTGCCCGTATAGGGCCGACTGTTTCCCTGCTCCGAGGGGTAGTGGTGGGCGCTCTGGCCCGCGAACAGCTCGAGTACGCCGGTTTTTGCATCGACCCTGCGAATGTTGTTGTCCCACTCGCCTGACAGAAAGATATTGCCATCGTCGTCGATGGCTACTCCGCTGGTGGTGTCGAACTCTGCCTCGATGGCAGGACCGCCCTCGCCGCCACGACCCTCCCTGCCCGACCCCGCGAAGGTCGTGATGACGCTGGTTTCGTAGTCGATGCGGCGATAGGTGTGGTTCCACAAGTCCGAGAAGTAGAGATTGCCGTGTTTGTCCAGGGCCATGTCGTGCGGTCCGTTGATTCGGGCGTCGATGGCCAGCCCGCCGTCGCCGGAGTTACCCGGAATGCCATCTCCTGCAAAGGTATGCAGTATGCCGTCGGAATCGATGCGCCAGATACGGTGGCCCTTGTAGTCGGCTACCAGGAGATCGCCGTCCGGTCGACGCACGACCCCAAGCGTCCACCCGCAAGGCGCGTCGCGAGCGAGCACACCCTCACGAAACCCTACCCCTGCGACAGTGTCGATATCCCCCAGGCCAAGGCCGTCGATCATCATTTTCAGTGCGCTCTCATTTTTCATTGCGGATTGGTCAGACGACTATAGACGCTGCGCCCGGCAAACTGAGCCCCGTCTCCCAACTCCTCTTCGATTCTCAGCAGCCGGTTGTACTTTGCCGTACGCTCACCACGGGCCGGTGCTCCGGCCTTGATTTGACCTGCAGCCGTACCGACTGCCAGGTCGGCAACAGTCGTGTCCTCCGTCTCACCGGAGCGGTGGCTTATGATTGTGCCCCAACCGGTCTGACGGGAGATCCGGATGGCCTCGAGCGTCTCGGTGACGGTGCCAATCTGGTTCAGTTTTATCAGCACCGAATTGCTGGCGCCCTTCTCGATTCCTCGTCGGATCAGGGCCGGATTGGTCGTATAGAGATCGTCCCCTACGAGGCTGACCCGGTCTCCGAGACGCCCTGTCATGGCCTTCCAGCCATTCCAGTCGGCCTCGCCCATCCCATCCTCAATGCTGATGATTGGGTAGTCGGATAGCCACGCCTCGTAGGTATCGATCAGCCCTTCGGAGGTAAGGGTGATGCCTTCGCTTTGCAGCCGATAGGTCCCGTCGTCCTGGACAAACTCGCTGGCGGCCACATCCAGGGCCACGAAGCAGTGCTCTCCTGGAATGTACCCAGCACCCTCGATGGCGTCCGTCACGAGCCCGACGGCATCCCGGTTCGTGATCCCGCCCGGGGCAAACCCGCCCTCATCGCCTACGGTGGTCCCGAAGCCGCGTTCCCGCATCAGGCGTTTCATGGACTGGTACACCTCTGCGCCTGCCCGGAGCGCTTCGCGGAAGGTGTCAAAACCTGCGGGCACGACCATGAACTCCTGGAAATCGGTGGAGTCTTCGGCGTGCCTGCCGCCATTGAGGATGTTGAACATGGGTACCGGCAGCGTCAGTGGTTCACCGCCGCTCAGGTAACGGTACAGAGGGACACGCCTGCTAGCTGCAGCGGCACGAGCCGTGGCGATGGATACGCCGACCATGGCATTGCCGCCGAGCCTGGACTTGTCCGGTGTGCCGTCGAGGCGGATCAGCGTCTCGTCGACGGATTGCTGTTCGAGGGCGGGTAGGCCCACGATCGCCGGAGCGATCTCCCGATGCACATTCGCTACCGCCTTCATCACCCCTAGGCCACCGTAGCGAGAATCTCCGTCCCGTAGCTCCAGGGCCTCGTTCGATCCCGTGCTAGCCCCCGACGGCACCAGAGCCCTGCCAAGGGCCCCGTCGGCGAGGATGACATCCACCTCAACAGTCGGAGTGCCCCGGGAATCGAGAACCTCTCGCGCCAGAACCCGTGAGATGGTGCTCACGAGCTTTTGTGCTCCCGCGTATTTGCGGCTTCAACGGCCATTTCCACTGCCTCCGATGCATTTTTAGCCACGAGGATTGAGGAGTCCGGGGGTACGTCGCCCGGGATCAGACCCCAGGTCCGAAGCCCGACGACGGGAACGCCGTCCGACAACGCGTGCCCTATTTCGGAGAGGGTCCCGTACGCCCCGCCGACGGCTATGACGGCGCGACCGGTTTTCACGATGATGACATTCCTAGCGTAGGAAAGACCAGTGCAGATGGGGTAATCGACCCAGGGGTTCGCGGCTTTCGGATCGCTCCCCGGCAGGACCCCAATAGTCGTGCCTCCCGCCGCCTTGGCACCCCGGCAGGCGGCCTCCATGACCCCTCCGAGCCCGCCGCACACCAGTGTCATGCCCCGTTTACCTAGCTCCTGACCGACTTCTTCGGCGAGATCGGCTACCTCAATCGAGGGCTCGCCGGCTCCGATTACGGCGATTATCAAAGGGGAACTCCGGTCGGCAGACGTGTTCTGAAGGAATTATGACGGCTGGGGCGATTATATCACCGGGCGGGATGCTGGCTGAGACGCAGAGAGGGCAGGCACAACCCATGGTTGACCTGCCCTCTCTGGTCGTAACTCCACTGGCCCGGAACTGTATCGCAAGCCTCTACGATATTTGCGATCGATTGATACTCGATATCAATCCGCATGTTGACTACAAGACACCTTGACTGCTATCGTCAAAACCATGTCTCCTACTCTGAGCCCGCAGCCGGATATCATGGCCATGCTCGAGGATCGAGGTCACAGATCCACTAGGCCGCGACGGGACGTGATCCACGTGGTTGGACGGAAGCTGGACAGCTTCAGCGCCGCCCAGATCTGCGATGAGCTTCCTACAGTGGGACGCGCTACGGTTTACCGCACCGTCAAACTGCTACTGGAAGCCGGGGTCGTCTGCAAGTTGGCGATGCCCAATGGCGAACCCACCTACACCCTTGCCCGCATCGAGCATCACCACCACACTATATGTGTGGGGTGCGGCACCGTGGGGGAGTTCCGCGACGCCACTATCGAGCGGCTGATGAGAACTATCGGCAGCGACATTTCTGGCGAGATCGTCGGACACCGCATGGAGTTTTTCATAACCTGCCGGGACTGCCTGGCGAAATCCAAACCCTAGGTCGCGCAGAGCGGCTGCATGCACTCAATTCCGCATAGCATATAATGAGACTAAGTATCATATATCGGTTGATGTTCAGGTCGATTACTGTCCTTGTTTCGGCAATGGCGCTATTCGCAGTCGCGTGCTCGGATACAGGCCCTGCCGACGAGATGGCGGTTCTCAACGTCGTGACTACGAGCAATATCGTCGCCGACTGGGCACGGAACGTGGGCGGCAATCGCGTGGAGGTTTTCAGTCTCCTTCCCGCACAGGCCGACCCACATTCCTTCCGGCCTGGAGCCCAGGACGTGACCAGGGTGGCGGACGCGGACCTCGTGCTCAGTGTGGGCCTTGCACTGGAGGCAGAGTGGCTATCGAAGCTGCTGGACAGTGCGTCCGCGGACAATCGCCGGGTGGTCGCCCTCGGAGAGTCAATTGATCCGATCGTCGTTTCGGGCGTTGTGGACCCTCACTTTTGGCTCGATCCGCTGCGGGTGAAGATGGCGGTGTTGCAGATTGAGGACGAATTGTCCGAACTAGACCCTGACGGCGCTGCCCAGTACAGGAACGACGCAGGAACCTACATCGCCGCGCTGGACGAGTTACAGGAATGGACTCTGAAACAGGTAGCGACTCTCCCCGAGGAGCGCAGGCTATTGGCAACGACCCATGACAGCCTCCGGTACTTCGCGGAGACGTACGGGTTTACGCTCGTCGGCGGCACATTCGGGGGGAACATAGCTGGGCAAGAACCATCAGCGGAAGAGATGGCAACGATCGTGGATACGATCATCGAGACGAAGGTCGATGCGGTCTTCGTCGAGAATGCTGTGAATGACAGACTGGCCCGCACCATTGCTGAGGAAACTGGAGCAGTCATAGTCTCGGGGGTCCGCACGGGCTCTCTGGCAGGCCCCGGCAGCGGCGCGGAGACTTACATCAATATGTTGCGTTCTAACGTCGAGTTAATAGTGAGGTCGCTCCAATGACCAGTGAACGACAGGCAGCAGCACCGGCCCTCTCGGTCGAGGGCGTCAGCGTTGAGTGGGGCGGATTCCGCGCCCTGAATAACGTGTCCTTTTCGACCAAAGTAGGGACCTTGGTGGGAGTTGTTGGCCCGAACGGTGCGGGCAAGACTACGCTGTTCAACGTCATCTCAGGCGTTATGCCAAACTACACTGGACGTGTGCTGCTCCACGGAGCGGACGCTGACCGGTCCAAGGGGGCGCTGGCCTACGTGCCCCAGAGGGAGCGGGTCAACTGGCGGTTTCCCCTCAGCGTCTCCGAGGTGGTGATGCTGGGACGCAGCCAGCGCATCGGCCTGTTCCGTCGCCCCGGAAAGCGAGATCAGGAAGCGGTGGAGACGAGCCTCCGTCGGGTGGGTCTGTGGGACCAGCGCTCGGCGCTCGTCGCAGAGCTATCCGGAGGCCAGCGCCAACGCGTTTTCGTAGCACGCGCTCTCGCACAGGAAGCCGAAATCATCCTGCTCGACGAGGCGTTCAGCGGTGTCGACGTCGGCTCTCAGAAGGGGCTGGTGTCCGTTCTTCAGGAGCTCCGGGATGACGGCAAGGTCGTGCTGATCGCGACCCATGATCTTACAAATCTGGCCCAGCGCTTCGACGAAGTGCTGTGTCTGAACCACCACGTCTGCGCCTTCGGGCCACCGGAGACCGCCTTCACCGAGGAAGTCCTTGAGGAGTTGTACGGCTCTCACGGTGTGGAGTTCGTCGGACGCGGCGCAGCCAACGGGGGCGGGTGATGGACACGGTCATCGGCCTGATAATCGACCCGTTCGACTACGGATTTATGCTCCGGGCACTGTACGTCTCGGTGCTGGTGGGAATCGTATGTCCCATCCTGGGAGCCTTCGTCGTGACGCGAGGGCTCGCATTCATGGGAGACGCGATGTCCCACGCGGTGCTGCCAGGGCTTGTGGTCGCTTTCATGCTCGGGGTGAGCCCCTTTTTGGCTGCTGTGCCGGCGGGGATGGGCGTGGCGTTCCTGATAGGTGTTATCTCCAGGCGTACCGGGGTCAGCCAGGACACGTCCATTGGCATATTGTTCGCGGGCCTGTTCGCGCTGGGTCTGGCGCTGTTGGCCACGGCAAGCAGTGTATCGGTTGACCTGGAAGACCTGCTTCTAGGGCAGGTACTGGCAGTTTCCGGGACCGACGTATATGTCACCGCTGGATTAGTGGCCATCGTCCTGGTGGTGCTGTATGCCCTGATCAAGGAGCTGATATTCACCAGCTTCGATCCGGTGGGAGCGTCGGTGGCCGGCCTTCCCACGGCGCGATTGGACTACCTGCTCCTCGTCCTCCTGGCGCTGGTCATTGTTATCGCGTTGCAGGCGGTCGGAATCGTCCTGGTGATGGCCATGCTGGTGACCCCTGCGGCTACCGCTTCACTGCTGGCACGTTCTTTCATTCGGCTCATGGTCATCGGCGCAATTCTCGGCGCGCTGGCTGCGGTTGCGGGGCTATACATCAGTTTCTACGCGGACCTGCCGTCGGGCCCTTCGATGACGCTGGTGGCAACCGCCGAGTTTGTCGTGGTGGCCTTGCTAAAGAAGCGAACGACCGCGTAGGTTCCCACTCCCCACCTAAGATAAAAAGAAAGAATAGTAAATTTGTGAGGGACACCCTCACGCTCCCGGCATTGGGGCTGCGCCCCTCTGCACTCCCCCTAAGATAAAGGGAAGCATGTTTGTGTGGGGCACCCTTACAATCCCGGCACAGCGGCTACGTCTCTCTGCACTAGTGCCGCGAACACCTTCGCACCAGAGAACAGTAGCCCCACGGCAGCCAACATTCCTAGAGATCCACGAGTAGCCGTAAGGCCTGACATGACCTCGGCAAGGTAGTCCCCGGATACCGGGAAGAGCGTGACAAGCCGCTCAACTTCACGCGCCTGATCCTCGGGGGTCGCGTACAGGTAACCGAGAATCGACATCCCTGCCATCGCAAGTGGAAATGCTGAGAAGAGTATCCAGTAGGCGATCGAAGCGGCCATGTACGACCCGTTGTTCAGCGCGAAGTCTGTGCCCGCAGTTCGCGCGAACAGCAGTGATCTGTTCCAAAGGGCGCCGCGTGTCAGACCGGGCATGTCCTGCATCCTGTCCTAGCACTATCCCAGCTAGTGTGCTACCACCGAACCGAACGGTACCCGGCGATGTGGCTCGTGTCAATTTTCGAGAGGGTGGCGGCGGGCCTGCGACGACCGACACTGGTATCATCTGAGAAGAGTCCAAAGGCAGACCCCAATGCACAAGGAGCCGTGGATTGAAGATACGAGACGTGCGAGCGGTGGCCGTTAACTTGAAGCCAGTCCCGAAGACAAAGCCCAGGGTCGACCCTGATCCCAACGGCGGCTACTTCGTTAGTCCCATGGACCGTTACGAGCAGGAGTTGCCCGGACGGGAGTGGTCTGCCAATTGGCCCACAACAGCTTGCGTCGTTACGGCTGAAGACGGCACCTGGGGTTTGGGGCTTACTCAGATGGCGGGGCCGGTATGCTCAATCATCAACGACCACTTTGCTGAGATACTCGTGGGCCAGGATCCGATGGCTACCGAGAAATTGTGGGACATCATGCGCAGGTCGTCGGCGGCCTACGGGTCTACAGGCCTCGCAAGCTACGCGATAAGCGCGGTGGACAACGCCATGTGGGATCTGAAAGGCAAGCTGCTCGGCCGGCCTGTTTATGAGCTCCTCGGCGGACCGGTGAAGAAGAGCATTCCTTGCTACGCGTCCAACACCCTGTTGAAATACAGCACAAAGGACAACATGGACTGGTTCCTTGAGCTGGGATTCAAGGCAGTCAAGGTTTTTCTGCGCCACGGGCCAGAAGACGGGATCGCGGGCCTGCGGAAAAACGAGGAGCTGGTCGCACGCACCCGGGAACAGGTCGGCCCGGATATCGAGATTGCTGTGGACTCGTGGATGTCCCTGAACGTGGAGTATGTGGTACGGGTCGTGGAGGCGCTCAAGCCTTACAGGATTAAGTGGCTGGAAGACTACCTGCTGCCAGAGGACATGGACAGCTTCGCAAAGGTCCGTGAACGTGTGCCAGGGCAGACGCTGGCTACGGGGGAGCACTGGTACACAATTCACCCGTTCGCCGCCGCGGCGGGACAGGGTCTTGTGGACATCCTGCAGCCGGACGTTCAGTGGGTCGGCGGGATCAGCGCGAGCGTCCGGATATGCCACATCGCCGAGGCGCATGGACTCACTGTGATCGGCCACGCAGGGATGAACTACCCCTACGGACAGCATCTGGCCTATGCCATGCCGGTGATCCCGTGGGGCGAGCGCTCAGAGGGGGTATCGCCACCCGGTGTTCCCTTGGAGGAGATGGTAGTGTTGCCGGGTACACCTGTCATCGAAAACGGACGGGTGACGCCTTCAGACGCACCAGGTTTTGGGATCGAGGCGACCTTGGACTGGCTCGAAGAGCGTACTGTTTGAGAGCGAACAGGGTTAAGCACAAGCTGGCAAGGGGCGAGGCTGCGACCGTCGTTACCGGTGAGATGACCCCAGACCTGGTGGAGGTGTTCGGTTCTCTGGGTTTCGACGGTGTCTGGATCGAGGGCGAGCATGGCCCGGTAGACTTCGGGGATATTGGCGCATTCACTCGCGCCGCCGACCTCTGGGGCATGACCTCCGTCGCACGTGTGAACCTGAACCTGCCCGGCGTCATCTATAGGACACTGGACCAGGGGGCTCAGGCAATAGTCGTCCCCCATGTCAACACAGCAGAGGAGGCCCGCGCGGTCGTAGAGGCCTCCAAATTCACGCCCGTAGGGGCCCGTGGGTCCTATACGAGCCGACAGGGGATCGGTGTCGACGACTACTTCACTTTGGCAAACGACGAGACGATGGCGATCGTCCTGATCGAGGACATTGCCGCTATCAATAACCTTGACGATATCCTGAAAGTGGACCACATCGATGTGTTTTTCGTCGCACGCACTGACCTGGCCCAGAGCATGGATTTCGTGGGCCAACCAGCCCATCCCGAGGTCGACAGGACCGTGGACCGGGCTATCGAGCAGATCGTAGCTGCCGATCGTGTCCCAGGCACCATCGTCACCAGTGCGACGGTGGCGGAGTATGTCGAAAAGGGCGTCAGGTTCCTGAACGTAAACTACACCCCGTGGCTGAAGTCGGGTGCAGAAGGCTTTTTGCAGAATTTCGCCGCGTCCGTCTAGTCATACGGTAGACCCAAAGGTACTAGGAGAATAATTCATGAACGAGTACATCCCCAGTCCATCCAATTGGGTCGCCGATCAGGTGGCACTATACGAGGGAAGCGGAGGAACCGACGGTACGACGTTGAAGGGAATGCCGGTCATCATCGTGACCAACCGCGGGCATAAGACCGGTGCTATCCGAAAGACCCCGCTGATGAGGGTGGCAGATGGCGATAACTACGTTCTCGTAGCATCCATGGGTGGGGCTCCAAAACACCCGATTTGGTATCACAATCTGAAGGCAGATTCGAGCGTAGAGATTCGTGACGGCGCAGACGTCTACTCGATGGAGGTTCGAGAGGTGGAGGACTCGGCGGAGAAGCAGCGGCTCTGGGATCTCGCCGTTGCAGCCTACCCTCCATACCAGGACTACCAGGAAAAGACAGACCGGGTCATTCCGGTCTTCCTGGCTACTTCGCGATAAAGTCGAACTGCTCGTAGGCACCATTGGTTATTGGCACTGGGTCGAGGCCGAGCCAGCGGTCGAGGATGGTCGAGTAGGTGCTGCGGAAATCGTTGTTGAAGTGCATGTCGCCCTCGAGCTGCTTGTCCTCGTCAAGCGAGGGGAATTCTCCATAGAGCCCCCCGCGCACCGCTCCACCGACCACGAAGGCGGTCCCGCCTGATCCGTGGTCGGTGCCCGCGCCGTTGTCACGAATCCGCCGCCCGAACTCCGAGTACATCAGCACGACCGTGTCGTCGGCCAGGCCTTGCTCTTCCAGGTCGTCCATGAAGTCGCCGATGGCGCCCGAGACATCGTCCCACAGCTTCGAGTGGGCACTCAGCTCTCCAGCATGGGTATCGAAGCTGCCATGGAGCGTGTAGTACACCCGGGTTCCCAGATCAGCCGTCATGACCTGTGCGATGGCCTTCATGTTTTGCGCGATGGGGTTGTCCGCGTACTCGATGCTGGATGAGTACTGCTGCGGAGCCGACCTGAGGATATCGGCTCCCTTCAGTGCGTCGATCCCGGTCTGCCTGATGAACTGCGCGACATTGTCCCTGGCCTCGCCTCCGTACATCTTGGAGAAGGCCTCCAATGCGAAGGTTCGCAGCTTTTCGTCTTCGATGTCCGGGAACAGTCCGTAGGTATTGAGATCGCCGACCGATGCAACGGGCACGCCCTTTGCATACAAGGACCTTGGCAGTCCCCGCCCGAAGTTCACACCAGTTAGCACGTTCTCGCTGTTGGGATCCATATCGCGGATGGCTTTACCGAGCCACCCTTCCTCACCGATTTTCTCGCTCTCGGCCGTGTGCCACACGTCCATTGAGCGGAAGTGCGACCTGTTCGGGTTCGGGTAGCCGATGCCGTTGACGATAGCCAGCTTGCCGTCATCCCACAGGCCTTTCATCGCGGCCATGCTGGGGTTGAGACCCAGGTTATCGTCCAGCGGGAGGACACGATCCTCTGCGATGTTCACCTGAGGCCTGAACTGGTAGTAGAGGCCGTTGGTGTAGGGGATAACGGTGTTCAGGGCGTCGTTACCACCGGAGAGCTGTACAACGACGACATTGCGGCCGTTTCCGTTCTTACCGTTCGTTCCCATCGTGCCGTCTCCTGTTTCCTCGGTCAGCCTGCCGTCTGAAATACCTGGATCCTGTGACGATTACTCTCGGTAACGTATAGCTTGCCGGAAAAGTCGAGTTTGACCGACATTGGAGACCAGAAAAGCTTTTCGATATGTGACGACTCCTCGTGGGGATCGTCTGGATCGAAGTCGATTACTGGCTCCAGGTTGGCCCGTGATCGGGCGTCGGCTTCCTCGCCGTTGATCTTCAGAAAATTCTCCGCCCACTTCGATAGGGTCGCCTCGCCCCTTGCTTTGATGACGAACCCGCCATCCGGATCAAACACTTGCACGCGCTCGTTGCCCCAATCTGCAACGTACACGTAGCCATTGGCGTCGACTGCCACACTGGCAGGACGTTGGAGCTGGCCGTCGCCTCTGCCGGAGCCGCCATACGTGGCCAGGGGTTCTCCGGAGGGAGAGAAGCGATGGATTCGGTCGTTACCCCAGTCGGCGACATAGACATCGCCTGAAGGCGCCACAGTCAATCCCCACGGCAGATCGAGGTGTTCCGATCCGAACGTGTGCAGATGCTCCCCATCGCTCGCGAACTTTTGAATCCGATTGTTGTGGGTGTCGGAGACGTACACGTTGTCGTCGCCATCAATCGTGATGCCGGAAGGGCCGTCCATCTCGCCCGTCCCGCTGCCGCTTGTGCCCCATTTCCACAGAAATTTGCCTTCGGAGTCGAACACAGAGACGCGATGGAGGTACTCGTCGGTGACGTAGACGCGGCCCTGGCTGTCGGTGGCTGCACCGGAGGCCCAGACGAACTGGCCGTCCTCCTCGCCATATGAGCCGAAGGTTCCGTAGTACTCGCTGTCGATGTCGCACATCGTGACCCTGACGCCGCGGTCGACCGTCTCTAGAGACCGATTGACGACGTAGAAACGACCGTCCTTGCCGATGGCGGTGTCGCTCGGGTAGTAGAACCCGCGGCCCTCCATCGCGGAGAAGCCCACGGTCATGGAGTATTGAATCAGTGCTGTTTTCGTGGTGGAGGGCACGCTAACTTCCTCTTTACCTGAGCTACGCTCTTTGGAATTCCTCAGTCGCCGCTAATAGCCTCAACACGCCCGCGACCCCTTGCGGTGAGCCGTCGGTTTGCTCCGCATACGACACCAGGATTTCTCTCGACGAATCAGAAACGGAGATATCGCCCATCTGCTCCAGGCAAAGCTCAACGAGCCTGCTGGATGAGAGATGGTCGCCGTTGCCAGCCGAGATATTGTCGACCATGGCCTTTACGCCCGGCCTGTTCAGGTCCCCGATCTGTTCCGAGGCGAAATTGATTCGCTCCACCAGGCTGCCTGTATCCAGCCAATCGGTCCCCTGACGCCAGCCCTCCACGCTCGGAGGATTGTTGAGGTGCTGACCCATGTATAGCATCTGCCGGCCCCGGTCCATGATCTCCCGGCGAGGCCGGTCGAACTCGCCGGTGAGTCGGAGGACTCCTGCCACGAACTCGGCTGGGCTCTTCACCTTTTCGTACCGGATGTTCTCGGCCTTAAAGAAGTCGGAGTTGAAGAGCACCCGGAGCATGTAACTTATGTTGTAATCGCCATCGAAGTAGGCCTTTGCCAGCGTATCGATAGCGGCCGGGTCACGCGGAGGCGTGTATGGCCACGCGGGGACCGGAGGCTCGTCTGCAACGAAGAAGTGGTACAGGTGCCTCGCTATGAATCGGGCGGTCGACTCCTGCTCGCAGATGATGTCGACGATGTCCTCGCCGTCGAACCGTCCCTTCTTGCCAAGGAACTCCTTCTCACCATCATCGTGGTCGTCGGCCTGGTAGTCGAAGTGCCAGGATATCCGGCCATAGGGCCAATCGGAGTCTCGCTCGGACCGGAGCACCATGTACTCCGTGTTGCCGATGGTCCAGCCCGTGAATGCCCGGGAAGCATCTTTGATGTGGTCTTCGGAGTAGTTGCCGACGCCCATCGAAAACAGCTCCAGCAACTCCCGGCCGAAGTTCTCGTTGATGGCGTCCTTGTGGTTGTCGTAATTGTCGAGCCAGACGATCATCGCCGGGTCCCTGGCCAGCTCGCTGAGGAGGGTCTTGAAGTTGCCGAGACCGTATCGCCTGAACATCCTGATCTGGTTCGAGAGCATCTTCCCGTGGATCACCTTTGGGTAGCCGGTGGCGAAGATGCCGTGCCACAAGAGCGTGATTTTCTCATGGAGTGGCGCCGAGGTGGTGATCATTCGGTAGAGCCAGTTGTCGCCGGATCCCCAGGGGCCCATCATGCCGGACTGCTCGTGGTGGAAACGACGGGCCATGAAGTCACCCATCCAGCGAGGGTCGGTGGGCTCTAGTAGCTCTTCGACCGTTGCGTCGTAGCCCTGTGCAGCGTAGGCGGCAAGCTCGTCCTGGGTCGCCCCGAAACCCGCCCGGCGCAACAAGTGGGCTATCAGCTTCGTATCTTGCTCTTGCATGACACCTCCTCAAGGGGGACTCAGGTGCGTCGAATCATGCCAAGGTCTGATGCTACCCCGGCCAGCATCCGAGGTCAAGCGATTGCGGTGAGGGTTCGAACTGACCGACGACCGGAGCGCATATTATGATTAGGACCCAGGGTATCGTGGCGCACATGGGTCTCCCTGGTGCCTAGCTACGAATTCCCGAGGCCGCTTTTGCCTTATCTGGAGGCTTCCAAACATCAAACGGCGACCCGAATACCGTGACGAATCACCGGTGAACCACCCAGCAGGTCCATTCAGCATCGTGTTGAGGCAGAAGGAAAGCTCAAGGACTAGTTGAGCGGTAGTACTGGAGCGAGATTAGCTAGGAGAGGCGGACGGGCGGAGCCGGTTTGCTGTCAACTGGCCAATCCCGACCATTGGAACAACAATGGGACTACATAAACCGTGGTTGGTCGGGGTGACTGGATTCGAACCAGCGACCCCCTACACCCCATGCAGGTGCGCTACCAAGCTGCGCTACACCCCGACCTGCCAAAATCATAGCATAGGGGCGTAGCGCCTACAAGATGCGGGCGAGGGGGTAAGCGTCACTCCGAGCGGAGCAGTTCTACCACTCCAAACAGATCCGAGATCACGTCGGTTCCCAGCAAGGGCTCTGTGGTGCGGTCGAGGTGGATGCCCCGGATGCCAGCGGCCCCTGCGCCCCCGACGTCGTCGGTCCAATTATCCCCCACCATAACCGCGTTTCCCGGTTCGATGTCTAGCAGACATAACGCAAGCTCGTATATCTGAGGCATCGGCTTGCTGAAGCCGACGTGGGCGGAACCGACTATCACCTCGAAGTAGTCGGCGATCCCCAGCACACCTGCCGATTTTTCCTGGTTAACTCCGTTGGAGAGTATTCCCAGTCGATACCCGTCGGAGCGAAACTGCTCCAAAACGTCGACTACCTCGGGATACAGCTCCAAGTCCTCGTCCCATCCAGGCATGACTTTCGATCTGACGACATCTCTGGGCATTCGGATATTGAGATGGTCGACGATATAGACATCCCAATCCTCCCACAGCTGAAGCAGCTCCGACGGGTCTGCTTGTTTGCCCGAGGTCTCGAATGCCCGGTATCGGGGCGCGAAGATGCCCATTGCGTCCTCTACCGCATCCTGTATGTCACCCAAGGGTGGTTCATAGCCCAGTTGCACTAGCAAGCCGCGCCATATTTCGACATGGCTCCGCGTCTGGTACCAAAGTGTGTTGTAGGCATCGAACAGCACGACCGTGTGGGGATTAGCTCTCATCAAGCTCCCTCTCCGCGAGCTCAGCAGTAAGCAGGGCCTTTACTCGAAGGGGAAGACGCCCAGGGCCGTCTTGCCCAGCACCCACTCACGATCTTCGCCGTTGACTAGTGCGGGGTAGTCCCTTATTCCTCGGAGGGCATTGCGATATCCCTCGCGGTTGCTCACCGGCGGGTAGTCACTGCCCCACATCATGCGTTGCGGGCCAAAGGCATCCAGAGCTATCTCGATCAGCCGCGGTGCTTTCTCTGGCCGGAACTCGCGGCTAAGCACCATTGGGCGGGGCGTGATCTCGCCCAGTCCCGGAACTTTCAGGTAGGTGTTGGAGAGCTGGGCCAGCTCCATCGCACGGCGGAACAGCGGGTAGGGCGGCTCCTCGTCACCCTTCGACCCGGCCAGGTGCTCAAGCACCACGGTCAAGTCAGGCAGGCCCTCCAATAGGCTTCGGAACGCGTCGGAGGCAGTCTCCGTTACGTCGCCCTGGCAACTCACGACCAGCCCCAGCTCCGACGCCGTGCGCCACAGACTGGGGGGCTCGTTCGGCTCCAGGCGAACCGCCGATGCACCCGCCTCGGCCAACTCTCTCAACTTGTCGGCGGCATCGTCGCGCGACGGGTCCACCATGACCGCAACTGCGAACCTACCCGTGTATCGTGTCTGGCATTCGAGCAGGTAGGAGTTGTCGAACGCGCCCTTGTGCTGGATCAGGACGCCTTTTTCAACACGATTTGCATCCATCTGATGCAGGAGCTCTCGACTGGCTCGAACCAGCTCTCACCGGCATGGCAATGGGTATCGACAACGGTCACTGTGTCACTCCTAAATTGGCCATTCGACAGGCTCAAGGTGAACGGAAAATTCTACCGATTCGCTGCGTGCGAGAAGTCTCCAACTCGCGATGGGCCTTGATTTTCCGCTCATGGTGAGCCTATCGAATCAACCATCAATGGCAATATGCCCTCATGCACTACCCTGCCCCGCCCCACTAAGCGTGCGCAGCACCGCAGCACTAGCGTGGAAGCGGTAGGGTCACCTCTTCACCTCTGGCAGCTGAAGCGTAGGCGCCGAGGATAACCTCGGTCATGGAGGCGGCGACTCGAGGATTCACATCGGGCTCGCGTCCCTCTTCGATACATCGGACGAAGGCATCGACATCCAGCACCATGGCATTCGGCAGCGGCAGCTGGGTCCAGGTTTGCTTCGGCGGGGCTCCGTAGGCCGGGTGTGACGGCTCCCACATGCCCATTGGATCATGGGGATCGACGGGGGGCTGTGAAAAGGCCACCTCGTTGTTGTACAGCTCTATCCGAGGACGATAGGCATCGAAGGTTAGCGTCCCCTCAGTGCCGACTATGACCACCTTCTGCGGTCCGCCCTTCGGATGGCTCGTCCAGCCGAAACGCCCTCCAGCCAGGGTCGCAGTCACTCCACCCTCCAGTTTGATGGCCATTGCGCCGAAGTCCTCGACACCCACACTTGCGTGCTCACCAAAGAAGTAGTTGCCAGTGTGGGCATAGACGGACTCAAACGCTCTGCCCGTAATCGCATGTATGAAACCCAAACTGTAGATACCGACATCGAACATCTCTCGCTTGGCCTCGATGAAGGTGAATCTGTCAGGGGTCTCACTCTCTTTCCTCACTGTGCCCCTGTTGACGGACCCCGCACGTCCCTTCGCGAAGATGTTCTCGGCATGGACCGCTCGAAGCTCGCCAACCCGCCCATCCACCACAGCCTGCCGTGCGGCCTGAACCCAGGGCGCGAGGTTCATCGTAAACATCTGGACGCGCACGTCGTTCCGTTCAGACGCCGCCACGATGAGGTCTAGATCCTCGACGCTGCCCGCGAGGGGCTTGTCCATGTAGACGTGTTTGCCAGCGTCCATGCACTTTGCGGCGACGCCTCCCCGCAACTCGACCATGGGGGTCGAGCTTACGATGTCCACGTCGTCTCGGGCCAGCGCCTCGTCGAGGTCGGGAATGTATGGCACGCCGAGGTCGTCGGCCAGGGCCTGGTACCGGTCGGCGCGGCCTTCCGGGTCACCCTTCTCGCTGGCGACGGCCACGAGGTTGCATCTTGGATGGGCCCCGAACACTTCAGCGTGGCTGCGCTGGTGTGTTCGTTTCGCGCCGACCAACAGTATTCCGTGTTTTTTCAATGCCGTCCTCCGTGTCCAGATAGTGAGGGACCATCCTTGGCCAACCCACAATCACTTGGGTTAAGAAAAAAGGGGGATATTTATATGTGAGGGACACCCTCACACACCCGGCAGAAGGGCTCTGCCCTTCTGCACTCCCCGCGAAAACTAGACTCTAGATTCTGAAGTGGGGGATCTATTCCAGATTGGCCGTTCCAATATGGGCCCGAGTCTGAGCCGAGATCTCGGTCGAATTTACGATTGCCATGGTGGGCTTCTCAACCCACAGCTCAAATTCCGATCCCCTCACCCACTGCCCGGCCCCGCCCAACTAAGCGTGCGCAGCGCCCTCGTGGTAGATGGTGCCGCGGCTGCCTATGAGCATCAGATCGATAGCTGGCGTACCGTTTGAACCGGTGGAACTTACCGTGATGAGAGCGGCCTGTCCGGTCTCCCACTTCGCCATCTCCGTCAGATACACGCCACTGCCCTCGCCAAGACGGTGTCGCGTGGCAACCGACGATCCGAACCATGCTTCGCCCAGTGCAATCCACTCGTCGATCGCGTCGCCCAGGCGATCAGCGGATACCTGCGCCAGGCATCGAAGGAACTGGGGCTGGCCCAGCCTTTCCTCGCCTATCGCCTCCTGCACAACCTCGCTCAACGCTGAAAGATCAGCCACAACCATGTCCGGCACCCCCAAGGTGAATCGATTGCTGGAAAGGTAGCACATGGCGGCACCCCAGTCCACGAGGCCACCCGTGGCATTTTGAGACAAGAACCCACCTCCCCAGACCTTTCGCATATGCTCTGGGTGATATTGGCTGAGCGTTGTTGTAATGTCTCCAACGCACCCAGCCCCTTATGGGCACCACCAAAGCCCACCCCCTAAGCGTGCGCAGCACCTTGACCCTACAGGGGTGCGTTGCTAGACTCGCGCTAGGTTGGGGCAAGGAGCAAATTCGTGTCACGTGGCGAGCAAAAAACCGTGCTGATCACCGGCGCCTCGGGTGGGATTGGGATGGCTACGGCCATCTACCTGGCCGAGAAGGGGTATTCGGTGGTTGCCACGAGCAGGTCCGACGACCGGCTTGCGGCGCTGAAGAGCCTGGCCTCTGAGCGTCAGCTGCCGATCTCGACAGTGGTCATGGACGTCAACTCCGACGAGGCTGTCAATAGCGTCCTGCCAGAGGTCCTTGCGGAGCATGGGGGCGTCGACGCCCTGGTCAACAACGCCGGCTACAGCCTGTGGGGGCCGGGGGAAAGCCTGTCGATCGACGAACTAAGGGACGTGTTCGAGACTAATTTCTACGCCGCGTTCCGCATGATGCAGGGCGTATTGCCGGGGATGACCGAACGTGGCAGCGGTACCATCGTCAACGTGACGTCGGTGGAGGGCAAGATTGTCACGCCCTTCAACGGTGGGTATGGCGCTACAAAGTTCGCCCTGGAGGGGCTCAGCGAGGCGATGCGATTGGAACTGTGGCCCCTGGGTGTGCGCGTTGTGGTCATCGAGCCGGGGCTCTATTCCACCAATCTGTTCAGCAACCAGGTGGTAGCTGAGCGCACCGAGGCTTCGGATCTGCCCTACGGCCCGTTGCTTGCGCGCTACAGAAAGCACCGGGCGGGCTATGACCGGTTCGCAAAGAACCCGGTCAAGGTGGCGCGGGTGATTCATCGTGCGATTCGTTCCAGGCGGCCACGCTTCCGCTACACCGTGGGCGCAGAGGCTACATTGGGAATTCTGGCGTCGCGCTACCTGCCTGAGCGGGTCTTCCAGACCCTGTTGAGCCGCGCGCTCCTGCGCTAGTTTCCAGCCTGGCGCCTCACAAGGTCCATGAACTCTACGCTCTTGAGCTCGCGCTCCAGCACGTAGCGCACGTAGTGACGCAACACACGATCCGTTTCTTCTGCCACACGGGGCGGCACATTTAGCGAGGCGGCCTCATCGAGCCTTGCTCTCACGTAGAAACGCAGAACCTTGTTTACGTCCTGGGATAGCGGCATCAGCGCAGCGCCGGTCGTGACCTTGCAATCTTCACACAGCACGCCGCCGGCCTCGCTGCTGTACAGGTAGTCCCCAGGCTCCAAGGTGGCGCGGCACCCCACGCAACTGTGCAGCTCCGGGCCGAAACCCGACTCACCTAGCAGTTGTACCTCGAAGTAGCGCATGAGCCCAACACTATCGCCGTTGGTTTCCAGCCAGGCCAACGCATCAAGCAGGAGCCTATACACCCCGGGTGACGGCTGGCCCTCGGCGGAGAAGCTCTCGACTAGCTCCGCCAGATACACGGCCTCTGAGACCAGTTGCAGGTTCTCCCTCACCCCTCGGAAACTCTGAACGGTCTCCGCTTCCTTGATGGGGTCCAGGCTGCGCCCGCGGGAGACGGAGATGGCCACGTGTGAAAGCGGTTCCAGGTGGCCTGCCAGCTTACTACGAGGCTTCCGAACTCCCCGGGCAACGACACGGACCTTGCCCAGGTCACGCGTGAAGATGCTCAGGACGCGGTCTGCCTCGCCGATAGGCGTCTGCTTCAGCACAACGCCCTGGGTCTTATATGTAGCGGGAGCATTCATGTCTATTATGCGGGCGGAATGGGGTGAACTCGGTGCCCTGAAGAGCCCGTCAAAGAATATCTAGTCAAGGGCAGGCCCAGCCCAGCCCCCCAAAGGGCCGCTTGTAGGGGCTAGAAGTCTTGGCGGCCTTCCATGGCTCGGCCCAGGGTTACCTCGTCGGCATACTCCAGGTCGCCTCCAACGGGCAGCCCTCTGGCGGGACGGGTAATCGTGATCCCAAAGCCTGAAAGGAGCTTGTGGACGTACATGGCCGTCGCCTCGCCTTCCAGGTTCGGATTCGTCGCCAAGACGATCTCCTTGACCTCATCACCCTTCAGACGGGCCAGCAACGGCTGTATCTTCAGATCATCGGGGCCGATTCCGTTCATGGGTGAAATAACGCCGTGTAGCACGTGGAACAGGCCCTTGTAGACGCCGGTGCGCTCGATGGCGAGCACGTCCAGAGCCTCCTCCACGACGCAGATGCGGGACTGGTCGCGCGCCGGGTTGTTGCACAGGTCGCAGGGGTCGGACTCGGTGATGTTGTAGCAGGTGGAGCACAACACGATGCGCTCCTTCACCGCCAAAATCGCCTCGGCCAGCAACCGCGCCTCATCCTCCGGCATGCGAACCAGGTGATATGTAAGGCGCTGCGCGCTCTTAGGGCCGATGCCGGGGAGCTTATGGAACTCCTGGACAAGCCTTCCAACCGGCTCGGCAGCAGAGTAAGAAGAGTAGGTCATGGAGAGGGTTGATTCCCCTACATCAGTCCTGGGATATTGAGGCCGCCGGTGAGGGCGCTCATGCGGGACGAGGCCATCTCCTGGGCCTTGTCGATGCCGTCGTTGATCGCCGTGAGTACGAGGTCCTGGAGCATCTCAACGTCGTCCGGGGACACCGCCTCCGGGTCGATGGTGAGCGACTCGATGGTCAGCTTTCCGCTGACCACGACCTTGACCGCGCCTCCACCCGAGGTGGCCTCTACGGTGGCGCTCTCAAGCTCCTCCTGGACCTTCGCCATGTTCTTCTGGAGCTGCTGGGCCTGCTTGATCATCTTTTTGTTCATCATGGGAATCCTCCTCATGCTCGCTGACGAGCTTGGCGCCCATCGACTGGGCTGCCCGGACGAGATGGCTGCGACGCGCGGGCGTCTGTCGTGGGCCATTAGACTGTCCGCCTGCGGCAATAACCTTTATATCGTACTTGCCGCCCAGCACTTTCGCCACCGCCTCCTCGATCGCACCCCTGGAGCCGTGATCATGGAGCTCCTCTTCGATCCGCTCCATATGCGAGGAATGGGAGTACTTGAGCGTAAACGTGCCTTCCCCCAGAATTCGCTCCGTGCTGGACCGAAGCAGCGCTCCCAGGTCAAACCGCCTGCCTTTACGGCCTCGCAGTAGTCTGAGTATTTCGGCCCATTGCCGGTCGGCGCCCGACTGCGGAGGGGGTGAGGGTGCGGAGACTTGGGCGGGTGCCGGGGGCCGCACTGCCGGGGCGGGTGGCGCGCTCCTGACGGGGGGATTGGTGGGCATGGCTGGAGGATAGGCCACAGGCGCCTGTGGCGGTGGCGCTGGCATCGCAGGCACCTGTACCGGAGCGGCAACGGCCGCAGGCTCCTTCGCCAGCGTCGACTCGACCATGGCCAGCTCCAGTGGAAGCGGCGACGAACTGTCCCGTCTCACATCCACGGCAGCGAATGTCCTGGTCACCAGCACGAGGTCGCCGAGCGCAGCCCGGCCGGCGATGGCCTCCATCTCCGCTCTTGCTTCGTCTGAAAACCCCATAGAGATTGGGGCCCCTGCCTTGATCAGCAGCAGGCCGCGCAGATACTCCATGATCCCACGATGGAACAGCCGGAGGTCTACACCCTCTCCAGCAACCTCGTTGATGACTGTTAGCCCCTCTTTGGCCGACCGATCGACGATGTGACCGACCAGTTCCAGGGCCCTTTCGTCGCTCCCCAGTTCGAGGAGGTCGCCCACCTGCGTTTCACTCAGGGGCGAGCCGTAGGAAACCAGCGCTCGCTCAAGTAGGTTCTGGGCGTCGCGTAGGCTGCCGGATGCGGCTCTTGCGATGAGAGTCAGGGCTCCCTGCGAAGCTTCCACTCCCTCACCTGCACACAACTCGGCCAGCCTCTCGACCGACGCCTCGATGGGTATGCGGCGAAAGTCAAAGCGCTGACAGCGCGAGATGATGGTGAGCGGCACCTTGTGGGCTACGGTGGTGGCCAGGACGAATACGGCGTGGGGCGGAGGCTCCTCCAGGGTCTTGAGCAGCGCATTGAAGGCCGCATCGGTGAGCATGTGGACTTCGTCGATGATATAGACCTTGTGCCGGGCCACCGAGGGGGAGTAGCCGACCTTCTCGCGAAGGTTCCTGATATCTTCGATGCCGCGGTTGCTGGCCGCGTCGATCTCTATCAGGTCCATCGCGCGGCCCTCGTTGACAGACACACATATCTCGCAGGTGTCGTCCGGCTCGCCGTCCTGTGGCGCAAGGCAATTCAGTGCCTTTGCAAGGATGCGCGCCGTGCTGGTTTTGCCGGTGCCCCTGGGACCGCAGAACAGGTAGGCGTGGGCGACACGATCCTGAGTGATCGCGTTGCGAATCGTGCGTCCGACCGCCTCCTGGCCCACAAGCTGGCTAAGTGTACGCGGACGCCATTTTCTGTAGAATACTTCGCTCATTGTGTTACAGGATCCCGCAGGCCATCGATTCTTTCAGGGAGCTGAGCACTATTGCTCTCGTTCACTGCCCTCCCCTCTTTCAAGGGAAAGAGGGGAAATATTGTATGTGAGGGACACCCTCACTCACCCGGCAAAGGGGCGGTGCCCCTCTGCACACCCCCTTCTTAGGTTCCCGATGGTTGGATAGCGGCCAGGGCCTTTTCTTCCAGTGGCTTCATTATTGCCTCGTCGTCAGGCTCCATGTGATCGTGGCCCAGCAGATGCAGCGTGCCGTGGATCAAGAGCACCGTCAGCTCCTTTTCCACCGAATGGCCAGCGGTAGCGGCCTGCCTCTGGGCCTGAGGGTACGATACTATCACTTCCCCGAGGGGCTCACTTTCGCCCGGAGGAAGGACGAAAACCTGATCTACGGCGACCTCCTGGCGCTCCTCGCCGTAGTAGTCCCCCTCGTGGGTGAAGGAGAAGGCCAGCACATCTGTGTGCTCGTCCAGGCCCCGGTGGGTGTCGTTAAGCTCCCGCACAAGTTCGTCATCGGCGATGACGACGCTCACGTTCGCGTCATCTTCCGCTGAGCCTGCCACCAGTGCGGCGGCGACAGCTTCTGTGAGGTCGACCTCATTGACAAGGTCTGCAAAGTCGTCGAGGACCTGGATACTGATGCCTGGGCTAGTCATGAAAAGTAAGCGGACCACCTATTGAATATGTTCGCTATTATAGCGCCATTTCGGAATGAATCACGAGTCCTCGATCCAGATATTCCGTATTGGACTGAGGCCTTTTTGCCCAGGCCAGTGGCCCGTTGACAACCCGGCCGCACTGCCAAAAGTTACGAGTGCGCCACCACTCTGAAAGTGGAGGGGCACGAGACCCACGGACATCCAAAGGAACGACTAATATTCAACATACGCGCCTTTACCCTCATGATCGCAGCCGCCGTGACTGTAGCAGCCTTCGTGAGCCTGGCATGCTCGTAGGAGGAGACAGAGGCCGTCACCTACCAGCCGTAGGTCAAGGAGACCACCGTGGCGATAGAGATCACGAGCAGCGCATTCACGCATGGCAGCTCAATACCGGCCCAGCATTCGTGCAACAGCGACGACGTGTCCCGAAGCTCTCGTGGAGCGGGATTCCCGAAGGCACCAAGACGAATCGCGGTCATCATGGACGATCCGGACGCCCCCGGCGGCACCTGGGTACATTGGGTTGTCTATGGCATATCCCCTGACGACGACGGGCTACAGAGGGCGTGCCACCTTCGAACACGTTGGACGGGGGCGCCAGGCAGGGCAAGAACGACTTCGGCAGGACAGCCTATGGCGTGCCGTATCCCCCACGTGGCGGACAGCACCGCTACTTCTTCAAGGTCTGTGCGTTAGACGCTGATTTTGGTCTAGGTCCGGGGGCCACCAAGGCCGAACTAGTACGTGATATGAATGGATCCATCCTGGCGCAGGGCGAGCTGATGGGCAGATACACTCGGCGCTAGTCGAGATTTCTTTCCATGTCGTCCTGCGAAGGTCCCTGGAGAAGCATGTGGGGTGGGGGACCAAGCATGGCCAGCGAATCTCAGAGACGCCTCATCTCCAGGCCCTTCGCATCCGCTTTGGGTGACATGGCTGTTGGCCTCGCAGGCAAAATTACAGAATGCTGGGGTGGAAATGACGTGAGGGGAAGGGGTAGAACCCCTCATCCTAGCCTTCTCCCCACGAGGGGAGAAGGGGCCGGTCTCGCGTCCTCTCCCGTCAGAGGGAGAGGACTGAGGTGAGGTTTCTCTTGGGTCTGTGGCAGCCTAGGCGCCGCTCTCGGGCTCTTCTTCGCAGCGGGCAACTTGCTTGCCGTCGGCGCTGGTGTGGACCTCGTAGGTCTCGCCCTCGAACTCGAACACCATCCTGTAACCCGGCGTGATCACCTGGGCGTAAGAGACGCCAGCCTCTTCGCAGCCGATAGCAGCGTTGGCCCAGTCGACCTCATCGGTACTCTGGATAATCAGAGCCCTGGGCTCTGTGTCCAGGTCGTTTGCAAGCAGAGTTCTCGCGGCGGTCACGGCCTCAACCTCTTGACAGCTCGACTCGAGGGCCACATCGTCAACCCCGGTGCCAGGGACTACGTCGGGCGCAGCCGCCGAATTTGCCATCGCGTGCCGGACATCTTCAAAGACCTGACCGAGGTCCTGGGCCGAGCCCACGATCGTGGTGTTCTTGTCGAAGTATTTGGTATATGTCTCCAGGGAGCGCTGGAAAGTGAAGAACTCGGGGTCGCGACTCAGGGCGTCCGCGAATATGGCGATCGACTCCGCCTCGCCACAACCTCGAATGATGTCGGCGTCCCGCGTCGCGGCAGACCTGATCTCGACTGCAACACGATCCACGTTGGAGCGCTTCTCCAGATCGGCCTTCGCACCGGCCGCTCGCTCCCGGTCGGCAATACGTTTTCGTTCCGCCTTCATGCGTTCGTAAACGCTGTTGGCGATCTCTCCGGGGAAGTCCGCCCGTTTGATCCGGACGTCTATGATTTCAATACCAAAAGACAGCAGCTTGGGCGCTACGGCGTCCCTGACACGAAGCATGATCGCTTCGCGACTCGTCTGGATGATTTCGGACTGGTCGTCTCGTGCGATCTCTACGCGTAACTCGGATGTGAGGATATCGACGGCGCGAGAGACTGCCTGAGACTCCGTTCGTACTGTCTCAACGAACAGGAGGGGGTTGATGATGCGACCACGGGCGTACACGTCAATCACCAGCCGTTTTTTGTCCTTTGTGATCAGTGAGTCAGGGAGGGCGTCGAATATGAGCAGCCTCTTGTCCAGGTACGTGACCTGCTCCGCAAACGGAGTTTTGGTGTAGAGGCCTGGCCTCGTTATCTGCTTGCGGGGCTCACCGAATCGAGTGAGTACAGCGACCTGTGTCTCGTCTACGATATACAGGAATTGGGGAACGAAAATAGCGCCCAAGATGGCGACTATAACAATCAGGATTACAAGAATTTTCATTGGGTGCTACTCACTTGGCAGGGGCAGTATGTTCTCTGCCTCCGCTTCCTTGGTCACGACGACGATGTTTGTACCGGGATCCACGATGAACTTGGTCACGCCAGGGAGAATCTCCTCCATCGCTTCCAAGTAGAGCCTCTGACGGGTAATGTCGGGCGCCTTGCGGTACTCGGACAGGATCGCGATGAAACGCTCCGCCTGGCCTATAGCCAGGTTCACACGCTGCGCCTTGAAGGCCTCCGCGTTCTCGATGGAACGAGCCGCCTCGCCCCTAGCGGTCGGGAGAATCTCTTCCTCATACGCACTGGCCAGGTTGATTATCCGTTCCTTGTCCTCTTTGGCCCTGACAACGTCGTCGAAGGCATCCTGGACCTGGGTCGGAGGGTTCACGTTCTGGAGCTGCACCTGGATAACGTTGATTCCAGTCTGGTAGGTGTCGAGCAGGGATTGCAGCTGAATTCTGGTGCTCGCCTGCACTTCTTCTTTTCCAGTGGTGAGAACATCATCGATGTTCCGAGAGCCGACTACCTGGCGCAGCGATGTTTCCGCCACGTCACGCATAGTGATGCCATCTGGATCCACCACGTTGAAAAGAAATTCAGCGGAGTCCTTAATGTCGTACTGGACCAGCAACTGAACATCGACGATGTTCTCGTCGCCAGTAATCATCAGAGACTCGGCAGGGATAGAGGTATCGCCACGGAAACCCAGTTCTAGGCGTCGTACCTCGTCTTTGCGGACGGTGACCCTCTTACCGACGGGGCCGGGCGGGTACCAGTGAAGTCCTGGTCCCTGGGGGGCGTTGTTGTTCTTGCCGAAGAGGCGTAGAACCGCTTCTTCTCCTGGCTGAACGGTGTAGAAGCCGGTAGAGGCCCAGCCCAACACTGCCAAGACCATGATTCCAAATACGATGTAGGCGAGGGAGCCGCCGCCACCGCCGAGCTTGAAGCGGCCAAAGAAGGCGCGCACCCGCTCAAGGATCTGCTCGAGATTTACTTCTGGTTCGTCTTGCCTTTGCATCTCACCGCCTTGGAGTAGGCCCGATTCAGGACTATCGGCATATTATCACACGTGCAGACCGCCAACCACAATACATGGTACCTACTGAGCACAGCTCGGTCTAGATACGCAGACAGCCTACGGCGCGGATTCGCGGGCTACCCTTCGCCGATCACCAGAGCCTTGTGTTTGCGGTGACTCTCCTCAAATTCCGCTATGGACGAGACCCTCGATACGGTCGCGATGAGGGCCGACACATCGGCGCTCGCGGCCCGTATGTCCTTCATCTGCTTCCCCACTGGGCTGGATGATGCGGGCTGCTCTGCATAGGTACCGTTGAAGGCGAAGTAGGCCTGGTTCAGTTTCCGGATATAAAAGCCAGCCTCCACAAATAGCATTCGGCGCTGCTCCATGTAGGCCTCGGCCTCCTCGATGTTGCCTTGCAACAATAGCTCGTCGACCCTGAGCCGTGTCACGTGCATCTCTTTGCCGAAGTCGAACCGGCCCGCATCTGCAGGTTGCCCCTCCACCTCATTCTCAGGGGGAGGGTCAGCCGGAGGAGCGATGATCCCGCCAAGCGCACGAAACGCCATGTCTCCAATCTCCCGACCGGCCAAGTCCGCCAGTGTCTCGTTAATAACAAGCATTTCAGGGGTGGTGTAGACGCGGAGACCCAGGGGCCTCAGATGTGCCACCAGGTAGTAGTGCACCCACTCGTGGGCCGACGTTTGCAGCGTCCTTCGGAGGTCGCCGGCGCCTGCGACTATAGCCGGGAATGTGGCTACCCCACCAATGTCCAACACCAGCGCGGATAGATCATCGCCGTCCAGTAGAGCGAGCTCCACCGCCTCGCGCTCGGATGTGGTGATATCCACCGACACCAGCGCCTCGTGGGAGCGCATGATCCGGTCTCTGGGTGATGTGATGAGGACGCGAGGCGGCTCATCCAATCTAATATCGACCGGCGGATAATCGAATGGTCCCCAGGAACCGATGTCCAGGTCGCTGAGCACCCCGCTGATGGCCGACTCAATGACCTCCTCGACCGCCCCGCGCATACGATCGCGAGCAATGTCCACGTCGGCTAGGCCATCTTCGGCATTTGCCAGAGCCGCAGCGTCTCCGGTAGCCGCAGCCCTGTCTATCTCGGCACGCAGACGACGAGCCTCTGAGCCTAGCCGGAGGTACTCTTCTGCGAGACCTCGACCGGTCAGTATCGGGTCCTCATTCCACGGCAGGTACGTACTGATCCGGTGCGTCCACTTGCTGAGGAGGTTACGTGCTTCCCAGGCAACGAGGCTGTAGTGGTGCCCTAGAGCAGCCTCCTCAGCCGGGTTCAGCCTTAGATCGTCCCCTGCAAGCAGTACGGGCAGGAGCAGCGCGAGAAGAAGGTATCTGACGATTCGAGCCACAATACGAGCGATGGAGTACTCCGTAATATCAAGCCAGGATGAACGGGGTTCTGGTCACATGATAGCCCACAGCCAGGCACTCGCACGTTCTGCTAGCATGCTAAT
>Ga0209403_10000789_pt1 | contig 44613 bp, 37 predicted proteins | sample ArcticOcean_MG_C_8_FD_187440 | JGI IMG/M metagenome (GOLD analysis project Ga0209403, IMG submission 187440) | Marine microbial communities from western Arctic Ocean - ArcticOcean_MG_CB11_86 (SPAdes) (version 2) | ecosystem: Environmental > Aquatic > Marine > Oceanic | place: Arctic Ocean... | reverse complement strand
AGATATGGGTACAGGTAAAGTAGCCGGAATGGCTAAAGGTATGGATGCAGCTGGATTCAAAGATATGGGATTTGATAAGACAAGAGATATGGCTAAAGGTATAGATGCGGCTGGATTCCAAAATATGGGTACAGGTAAAGTAGCAGGCATGGCTAAATCTATAGATGCTTCTGGCTTCAAAGAATTAGGTGGGGAAAAAGTTAGTGGTATGACACGAACCATGGAACCCGATGACCTTAAAGGAATTGGTAAAGTAGCGCTTCAAGCTATAGCTGAAGAGTTGCCAAGCGATTCTATTAATGCATTGGGAGCGGATCGAGTTGAAGTTATGGTAACAGGGGTTGATGTGGAGGCAATCAAAGAGGTTGCTACTGATACACTACTCAACATGATGGATACGATGAAAGTGGAACAAATAGGTACTATGGGAGATGATCGTAAGTCTCAAATCCTAGAATCCACAGGTGCAAATTTCTTGTCTCTGATTTCAGGAGAAGGAGTTAGTACGACCGATTGGCCTGACCCAACTTTGATTTTAGAGAAACCTGCATTTGAAACTCAAGCTGAAGCAATTGAAGAAGCTGTAAAAGCGAAACTCGAATCCAGTATTTCAGAATCGGCTTTGGCAGCTTTGAGCAGGTTAAGAATATAGATAGAGGGGTATCTGAATAGAGAAACAATGTAAATTAGGCTTGTCCTTGATATTGTGAAGATAGACTTATATCCCTTAGATTTAGATGTGTGCACCCAATAGGTTTGGCACATCAAAATCTAAACTGTCTCTGAGGTGATCATGGCTGGGGTTTATGAATTTATTATTGGAGTACTATTATTTTCCCTGCTAAATCTAGCGATTTTTAGAATAACTTTTAAATCGACGGAGCCTGAAAAAATATCCATTTTATTTAGTAAAATTATTTTTGTCATAATTAACTTTGTCTTATTACTTTTTGTAATGATTACAAGATTACTATAGAGTAAAGGCCTGAATCCCCGGAAGATGTAAATGGTTAACGAATACTGCAATTTAATTCATCAAGGATGCGTTTAATGAATATATATTCGATTAAGAGGATTAATCCACGTATTCTTTCTTGGGCTTTATATGACGTGGCGAACACTCTTTTTTCGATGAATATTGTGTCGCTTTATTTTGCTTTATGGGCCGTGAATGTAATAGGAATTGATGATGCCCTTTATGGTAATGTTAATGCTTTTTCTATGTTGATGGTATTTATTCTAGCACCGTTTTTAGGAGCACTTTCTGATCAATCTAATCGGCGAATTCCATTTTTGGCCATAACAGCTTTCTTATGTAGCGTTTTTACATTATTCCTTGGTGTTGGCGGTATATTTGTGTCATTGATGGTGTTTGCAGCAGCTAATTTTATGGCACAGTCAGGATTAATTTTTTACGATTCGTTGCTTCCAACAGTCTCTAATGCACGTAATGTTGGAAAAGTAGGATCTTTTGGAATTGGAATTGGGTATATCGGCTCGTTCCTTGGTATAGCAATGGGAATATGGTTGCTTGAAATAATTGGATATGTCGGACTTTTTAGATTAACAGCAGTAATATATTTTATCTTTACGATACCTTGTTTTCTTTTTGTTCGAGATGTAGGAGGACGACCCTTAAAACTAAACTTTAATGTCATGAAAAAAGCTTGGTTGCAAACGATGGAAACTATTGCAAACACATCTAGATTTCCCGGGTTGAGGACATTCTTAATAAGTCGAGTATTCTATGCCGATGCTGTTAACACTTTGCTTATTTTTATTGGTATTTATGTAACGAATGATATTGGTTTAAGCCAAACACAGGTCCAGGGAGCTTTATTGGTCGCTATCGCGTCATCTATGTTCAGTTGTTTGGTATGGGGAGCGATTGTCGATAGGTATGGACCTAAGAGGATTTTAAAATCCGTTTTATTATTGTGGATGTTGGTTTTAGTGTTGATGTTTGCTATTCCAGTTCTTAATTTACCTATCGCGGTTTTTTGGGTGACTATGAACCTCGGTGGAATAGCATTGGGAGGAACATGGTCTTCTGATAGACCTTTTCTTTTAATACTATCTCCCGATCAATATGTTGGCGGTTTTTTTGGTTTATATAGTATGGTTGGTAGATTTTCGAGTGTAGGAGGACCATTTATATGGGGGTTCGTATCCCATACATTGAATTTAGGAAGGCCGGCATCAGTATTGGTCCTATTAGTATTCGTTATTATTTCCTTCGCCCTCTTATCAAGAATTAAGGACCGAAGCCCGCTTATACCAAATTAATGATTTAACGAGTTCCTAATTATTGTTTTTGTCGAAGATGCTTTGATCTTTTGATGGTACACTCAATTAATAACTAGAATCGAATTTTAGTAGTTTTTTATGATAATGGGAGAAATACAATGTCAGAAATAAAGGTAACCGTAACAGATAATGGGCCATATATATTAGATTTTCCAGTTGAAATTGTGAATTCCGGTGACGAAACAATCAGAGATAGTTCAAAGAGGGTATTTTTGTGTAGATGTGGACAATCTAATAATAAACCTTTCTGTGATGGGACACATAAAAAGATAGGTTTTGAGTCGGTGGTTAAGCCTAAAAGTTCTTAGATTTAGGTTTTTACATACTCGATAATTTATTATCCATGATTAGGAATTATTATGAATGAAAATGATGCCGATAAAGAACTAGCTAAATCAATACTATCAGGATTTGTTGGTAAAAAAGGGGCTTTGTTGATGGCCCTCTTAGATATTCAATATCAATTAGGATATATTCCCGAATCGGTTATTGAAGATTCTGCCGAAATTCTTGGTTATTCTACCCCAGAAGTATGGGGTGTGCTTACCTTTTATTCAGATTTTAAACTAGGAAAAAATGCAGAGAATGTGATTGATGTATGTGTAGATGCCCCATGCCATATAAATGGCGCTCAGGATAACTGGAAGTGGCTAGAATCTGCCTTGTTAATACAGAATGAGCTAGGGGTTAAATTTGAGCTAAGGAAATCTTCTTGTCCACGATTATGTCCACAAGCACCAGCAGTAGCAATAAATCGTGAATGGCATGGGCAGGTGGATTTAGATAGATTAAAAGAATTATTAGAGACGTCTGTAACTAACAATTGAAAAAAAGGAAAAAGTAATGTTTGAAGAGATAAAACAAGAATCAATTAAATATTGGGAATCTCTTAATGATTCTTCAAATATCAGAATTTCTGTGGGTATATCTTCCACTTCAATTAGCCTTGGAGCTGGAAGAACTTTAAGTAAAATAAGGAAAAATGTTGAAGGAAAATATCCCAATATTATAGTTTCTGAAGTGGGGGATATTGGTTTTTCGTGGGCTGATCCTGTTGTGCACGTATCATTACCGGATTCTCCAACAGTAATTTATGGGAATATTACAGAAGATAAAGTTCCCGTTTTTTTAGATAAACTTCTCAACAATTTAGATTTCCAACCTGAATTAGCTCTTGGAGTTGATAGCGATACGAGTTTTTCAGGCATCCCTGTTTTGAATGAACAACCATGGATGAAAAATCAAAAACGGGTCATAATGCAGAATTTTGGTAAAATAGAACCGACTGATTTTCAGCAATATGTTGCTAACGGAGGATTCCAGGCTTTAGATAAAGTTTTAAGTAATATGAGCTCTGAAGATGTGATAACTGAAGTTAGAGATTCTGGGTTGAAAGGAAGAGGAGGAGCCCTCTTCCCAACAGGTGTTAAATGGGGATTCATGTTAAATGCTACAGAAGGAGATAAGTATTTAGCCATAAACGGTGAGGAAGGTGATCCAGGAGCATTTACTGATGTTTCTATTGTGGAAAACGATCCTTATCGATTGCTAGAAGGAATTTTAATTGCATCTTACGCAATGGGCTGTAACAAATCTTATATTCATATTCGAGCTGAGTACCAGTTAGCAGTTAAAAGGTTAACAGAAGCTTTAAGTAACTTAGAGAATGTAGGATTTACAGGTGTTGATATCATGGGTTCCGGGTTTAACCATGAAATAGAAATTGAAGCTACTGGGCATGCATATATTTGTGGAGAAGAGACAGCATTAATGGAATCTGTAGAAGGGAAAAGAGGTGCACCCAGACCAAGACCTCCTTTCCCGGCTGGATATGGTATTTTTGGTCGGCCTACTAATATAAATAATGTGAAAACGATAGCTTATGTTCCATCGATAATTAATCTTGGATCAGATGCTTTTAAAAATATAGGCACAGAAAATGCCTCTGGGACGGCATTACTTTCTTTATCAGGGCATGCTAAATATAATGGGATAGCTGAAATACCTGTTGGGCTTAATTTAAATGATGTCATTCAAGAAATTGCAGGCGGAATTAAAGGTGACGGTAAACTTAAAGCTTTGCAGTGTGGAGGTCCCTTAGGCGGAATTATGCCAGCCTCCGAGTTGGATATGCCGACCGAGTTTCAAGAGATGAGCGGAAAAGGATCCCCATTAGGCAGTGGTGGGATAATGATTCTAAGTGATGACACTTGTATTGTAGATCTTGTGAAAAACATAGCCGAATTTAACGAGGAAGAGTCTTGCGGGAAGTGTTTTCCCTGTCGTAAAGGGACAACACATATAGTTCAGATTTTAAAAGGGATGACAGAAGGATTTGGAGATATAAAGGATTTTCAGAAACTCGAGAATATTGGTAACTCAATGATAGCTGGTTCTTTGTGCGGCCTAGGACAGTTAGCACCAGGAGTTCTAAATAGTGCAGTGAAATATTTTTCTACAGAATTTAAAGAGCATGTGGTTGATAAAATTTGTAGGACAGGGAGCTGCTTAGATTTAAACAAGATCTGATTTAGAATTGAGTGATATGAAAATTAATGACGGTAAATTTTAATTTAATTCATAACTTTGTATAATCACAAGAGTAAAGATCGTGAACTGGCTATGCTAATTGAAGAGAAACTTTGAAGGGATATTTATAATGGGAAGTCAAAATTCTAAAGAAAAAAGCCGACCTTGGGATAATTTTATTAGTGACCAGGATCGGGAAATATACGCCCAAAGTGGTTTTGGCGCATCTGTGGGGTTAGGTGAGAGGCCAGCTTTATTAATTATAGATGCCCAATACCGGACCACAGGTGAGAATGCTGTACCTATTCAAGAGGCTATGAAAGAGTATCCAACTGCTGTTGGAGAAGCTGCATGGAAAGCCGTTGAAAAGATTGAGGTGTTATTAAGTGTTTTCCGCGATAAAGGCTGGCCTGTAATGTATGCACAAGGAGAGAGGACAGGGCTTCAAGAAGGCGCCAGATACACCGATAAAATTCCTTCCCTAGGTGCTGAATTTAATTTGCCAGGTAGTAGAGGCGCACAAATTGTTGAGTCGCTGGAGCCATTAGATTCGGATGTGATTATTTACAAAAGATTTCCTTCTATATTTTTCGGTACTAATCTTGTTACTCAATTAGTTAATGCTGGTGCAGATACGATAATTGTGGTCGGGTGTACTACTAGTGGATGTGTTAGAGGTACAGTCGTAGATGGTATGAGTTACGGGTTTCGTTGCGTAGTTCCAGAAGATTGTGTCTGGGATAGAGGTGAGGCATCTCATGCTATAAACCTGTTTGATATTTCACAAAAATATGCTGATGTTATGCCAATGGAAGATCTAATTCCAGTTTTGTCTACGATTCAATCTAAAAAATAGAACTACAATACTTTTGAGGATCCGTTAAATATGAGGAAAAAGTTACGAGAACTAATTTCTCGGAAAGAAAGCTTGTTGGTCCCATTTGCCTATGATGCATTTTCAGCTATGTTAGTTCAAAATGCTGGGTTCCCAGCTGTAGGTATAAGTGGATCTGCTGTGGCAGCATCATTATTTGGTGTCCCAGATGTAGGATTACTTTCAAGAGAAGATATAGTAAGCCATGCTAGAAGAATAGTAGAAGCTGTAAATATTCCCGTAATTGCGGATGCAGATACAGGTTATGGTGGACCTCTTCAAGCATCTAGAACTATTAAGCATTTTGAGTCTGCGGGTGTAGCAGGTATATTCATGGAGGATCAAGAAGATCCCAAAAAATGTGGTCATTTGGAAGGAATTAAAGTTATATCAAAAAGATCGATGATTGGAAAACTTGAAGCAGTTTTGCATGAACGAGTTGATCCAGATTTTGTTGTTATAGCTAGAACAGATTCAATATCAGTAGAAGGAATTAAAGGAGCAGCTGATAGAGCAAATAGTTATATTGATGCTGGAGCTGATTTAGCTTTTGTTTCTGGATTCGCTAGTGTTAGAGATGTCCAAGAGGTGTCTAAATTAGTAAAACCGAACTCTCTTATGATTGTTATGACTGAAGGAGGTAAAACTCCCATCATGCCAATGGAAGATTTAGAAGATCTAGGGTATAAATTAATTGGATATTCTGGTTTGACACTTGGTAGTGCAGGCCATGCGATTAATCAGAATCTAGAGAAATTAAGAAATGAAGGAAATAGTATCGAGATTATAGATCGTGTTATGCCTTTAACACAGCGAAATGAGATTCTTAAGCTGTCTAAATTTCAAGAAATAGAGAGTAAATTTTTAATCGAGGATTGATTCAAACATATATGCGCAACTATTAATTTTAAGCTGATATTGCTTTATTTCTCTTGTGGAAGCTCGATTAAGCCTTGCTCAAGTGTGATACAGTTTGGTAAGAGTGTATTTCCATTTTGAAGTCTATATATAAAATGCGATAGGCTATATTTGGTTCTTTGAGGAGTTGTCTTGTGATGTTATTTGATACTGTAATCAAAAACGGGAATATTGTTTTACCTTATGCTGGAGGGCTGAAGACGGTAGATTTAGGGATCAAGGATGGACTTGTGGCAGCATACCTAAAGCCGGGCACAGATACTGGTTCTAGTGAAATTATTGATGCCAATGGTAAAGTCGTGTTACCAGGAGTCATTGATCCGCATAACCACCTTGGCCTCGGTGATCCTGAAACAGATTACTTAACTGAATCACGTGCAGCTGCCGTTCATGGGATTACTACTCTATTGAATTATTTAATGTCTAATTCATCCTATGAAGATGAATATAAAGCTAACCGATTGAAGGCAGATCAACAGACACATGTTGATTATGGGTTACATGCTGTTATATCTACTCGCGAGCAGATGCAAGAGATCGATCATTATATAAAAGATTATGGTATATCTAGTTTTAAATTTTTCATGAGTTTCAGAGGAGAAGAAGGATCTTATATAGGATTACCACCTATAGATGATGGATTGATGTATGAGCTATTTGATATTTTGTCTGAAAGACCAGGATCTATTGTCTGTGTTCATACTGAAAATATCGAAGTTGTGTGGTCAATTAAAAAGCGATTACAAGAGTCTGGAAGAGATGATTTAAAAGCCTGGCATGAGGCCCGCCCACCTTTTGTTGAAGCACAAGCCGCGGCAAGTGCTATGTCTTTTGCTAAAGAGACAGGAGCATCAGCGTATATAGTGCATACATCAACAGAAGCCACGTTAAAAGAGATTCGTTCTTTTAGGCAACAAGGTGGTAAAATTTTTGCTGAAACTTGCCCTCATTACCTGACACATACTTATGATTCTGATGTAGGCATGTTTGGTAAGCAGAACCCTCCATTAAGAAGCCCAGAAGACGTTGAAGCTATGTGGGGTGCTATTGAGGATGGGACTATTGATACTATTGGATCTGATCATGCTCCAAGACTAGGTGATAAGAAAAAAGGGAGCGTTTGGGATGCTTCTCCTGGACAACCAAATATGCCAGTTATTTTACCTGTGTTATTGAGTGAAGGTTATAACAAGAGGAATATTTCTCTTGAGCGTATTGCTGAAATTTCTTCTGCAAACCCGGCAAGGATTTTTGGATTATGGCCACAAAAAGGTTCACTATCAATAGGCTCTGATGCTGATCTTGTGATGGTAGATTTAAATTTAGAGAAAACTATTACGGCTAAAGGCCTGCAAGGTAGAGCTGATTATTCAATATATGAAAACCAAAAAATGAAAGGGTGGCCAGTACTCACCATGATTAGAGGTAAACAGGTTGCTCGTGACGGTAAATTATTAGCTGAACCAGGTTCTGGGAAATTTATTCATAGAAACATAGGCATATAAAGGATGATTATAAATTCAGCATTAAAAGATTTCAAAATTATAGATGTCACAGTTGGGATTGCAGGCTCATATGCCACAAGAATGTTAGCTGAAGTTGGAGCTCAAGTAGAACGCCCAGAAGGTATTAGAGAACTCTATAGGCAATTAAATCCACATAAGAGCACTCCGAATTGGAATAAGGGTATTCACAACACATTGGATGTGGGCAAAGTACCGTTAGCGATAGATGTATCAACCCCCGAAGGAATTGCAAGTTTACGTGAACTGATTTCGGAGCGGAATATTTTAATAGAAGACGTTGGGTTAATGGATAATGAAGGATCGCCGCTAAGATGGACACACGTTCAATCTATTAACTCTAATTTTAGCGTTTTATCTGTAAGCCCGTTCGGGGCTTCTGGTCCCTATAAATCATACGCAGCTAGTGATTTGAGTTTATGGGCATGGTCAGGTATGTCTTGGACTACCCCAGGTATACCCGATACCCCTATGAATCTAAAGAGTGAACCGCCTTTGATGCCTTCCGGTCTATCAATACCTGGAATTATTGGCGGTGTTGGAACAGCGATTGCAGTATTATCTTCAGCTCTCTCTGAAAACGGGGTAAGGATATCTGTTTCTGAATTGGATGTTCTAGTATCTTTGAACTATCATCCCGTAGCACAATTTGAATATCTCAAATCTATGTGGCTTAGAGGGCCCAATATTATCGCTCGACAGCCTAACTGCTATCTACCGTGTAAAGACGGTTGGGTTGTTTTGGTCGCCATGAGTCCTAATCATTGGGCAGAGCTCACGTCTGCTATGGGTAACCCAGAATGGGCTCAGATGGAACAATTTTCTGATGCGCCATTGAGGGCTGCTAATTGGGATGCATTGGAAGCACTTTTGACTGAATGGACAATTACGAGATCAGGATCCGATATAACGAAAGAACTCCAAGGTAGAGGATTGCCTGTGTATTGGTCTACTACGATTGATGAAGCTCTTGCATCTGAACAAGTTAAATCACGAAAATTTATTAGGAAAACATTAAATTCTGAAGGCCAAGATATATCTTATCCAGGATTACCTTTTGCTATGGCTACTAGGGAAGTTAACTATGAGCCTGAGATTCAAGATTTGGATGTAGTACTTGAGAAGCCTAATATTCCAAGTGAATTATTGCCTCTTAAAGGCATTAGAGTTCTGGATTTTGGCCAGTATATAGCGGCACCATTTGCAGCACGTTGGTTAGCAGCATTAGGCGCAGATGTAATACAGGTTGAGAGTAGGCATAACCCTTTTGATTATCGAAATGTTCCGCCGTTTGCAGATGATGAAAAAGGGCTTAATAGAGCAGCAGGTTATAATGTCTTAAATGCTGGAAAAAGAAGTATTTCTTTGAATCTTAAAACCGAAAAAGGGCGTAAAATTGCGAAAGAGCTAGCAGCAACAGCGGATATAATTATTGAGAATTATTCTACAGGGGCTATGGATAAATGGGGTCTAGGATTTGATGATATTGTTGAGGTAAACCCTAAAGTAATCTATACATCAATTGCTGCTTTTGGTAGAACTGGGCCACTTAAAGATTACAAAGGATTACATAGTATTGTAAATGCTTATAGTGGATTGTCTGACCTTACAGGCTATGACTCGGATCAACCAAGGTTACTAGGGTCATATTTCCCTGATGTGGTTAGTGCTATTTATGCGGTATTTGCGACCATGACTGCTTTAAATAATAGATTGGTAGTAGACAAACCTCAACATATCGATTTATCGATGACAGAAGCACTTATGACTTTAATGTTAGAACCCATAGTTGATTTCTCAATCGGTGATCGTAAATATATAAGAGATGGTAATCACCATCCCATATTTGCTCCTCATAATGTTTATCAATGCCAGGGAGTTGATGAGTGGGTTGCTATTTCTGCTAGAACTAACGAGGAATGGAAAGGCCTTTGTAGTGCTTTAGGAACAAACTATGATGATGATCCCAGGTTTAACTCGGAAGAGAATAGAAAGATAAATGAAGATGCTTTAGATAAAAGCATATCAATGTGGGCTAAGATGCGGACTAAACGGGAAGCAGCTTTATCTTTACTTAGATTTGGTGTTCCTGCAGCTCCAATTTTGAATCCGGAAGAGCTCGTTAATGACCCTCATATTGTGGATAGAGGGTTTATTGGACCAGTAGATCATCCTGAGGTCGGTATTAGAAGAGCTGCGGGTATTCCCTGGCGAGTGAGCGGCATGATTGCTGGCCAACATCGTCCAGCACCGCTAGTTAATCAACATACACCCAAGATTCTAGGAGAAATTTTAGGATATTCTTTAAAACAGATCAGCGATTTGATTGACGAAGGTGTTTTAACATAATACTCGATAGAGATAGTATAGATTCAACACAAGATCCGGTTAGTAGATTTATCGAATCTGATGGTGTCGATCTTCATGTACTTGATTGGGGTGGAAATGGACCTCCTTTACTGACGATTCATGGGGGGAGACGAACCGGTAGAAGCTGGAATGCAGTTTCAAGAAGATTAAGACACTTATTTAGGGTAATAGCTGTTGATGTTCGAGGCCATGGAGATAGTGGTTCTAGTATTCAGGGTAATGATTCTTTAGGGCGAATGAAAGATTTAGCGAATGTAGTTAAGTCTCTTCAACTTGAGGAGCATTACCTAATGGTTCATTCACTTGGTAGTCTTCCTGGGGCTAGGTATGCTGCTCAATACCAAGATAAAGTGAAAGGCCTTTTTATGATAGAGCCAATACCAGAAGGGTTTCCACATTGGGTCAGGGTAGGAACATTTGATGAAGATGGTGTTGAGCAAGGCCAAAAACGAAGGAATGGCTGGGAAAATATTAATGTACTAAAAGATAGATTAGAGACAAATAAACAAACAAAAAAATGGTCTAGAGAAGTCTTAGAGGATATTTTAAAATATGAAACGGAAGTTGATTCTGATGGCCATGTTAGTATCAAATGGCATCCAAGCGTCTACAATATTGAAGAAATGAGGAAAGATACTTTTTCTCTTTTAGAAGAATCTCCTAACATCACATCACCTACATTATTGATGGTTTGTGATGATAATCCATTAGTGGCTAGCCACTTTAATCTAATTGCAGAAAAGATTCCAAACATTAAGTATGTAATTGTTAATGGTCTTGGACATGCTATATATATGGAAGAACCTGATTTAATTGCTGACTATGCGGCCAGTTTTTTTCTGGATGGTAAATTACCAAACGAAGACTGAACAATAGTTAAATAACACACTTGGCATAGGAGGAGGAGAATAGAATGGATTCAAATATTAAGTATGAAGTGAATGGCCGTGTGGCAGTAATAACAATAAACAGGCCAGAAAAAATGAACGCCCTTAGTTTGGATGATCAGTTCGATTTGGATGCAACCTGGATTAAATTTAAGAATGATGAACAAGCAGTTGTTGGCATTATTATAGGATCAGGGGACAGGGCATTTTGTGTAGGTGCTGATTTGAAAGATACGGGTTCAGTTTCTCCTAGGAATAAAGATAAAGGACCGCATTTAGCTGAGAGGAGTATATATCCTAGAGAGTATGCTTTAGGAAAACCAGTAATAGCAGCTATAAATGGGCATGCCTTAGGTATGGGTGCAGCATTGGTAATGCAGAGTGATTTAAGGATCATTTCAAATAATGGTGCTATTGGATACCCTTTGGTTGGCCTTGGAATGATGCCAGGGGCGTTGCATGATTTTTGGATGTCTAGTCCCTCAGTCATAGCAATGCACGCACTATATACTGGTAAATCGATCAATTCTGAAGACGCTTATAGGGCAGGCATTGTAAATCAAGTTGTCAAAGTAGAAGAGATTAAAGAAGCAGCTTTATCTATGGCTAACGAAATTGCAAAAAATGCACCATTAGTTATCAGAGCAATAAAAGATACATGGGATGGCCAGCAAGAATTTCGCGAAATCAAAGCCTGGCGCGATTTTAGTAGGTTTAGTAATACTGTTGATGCATCAGCTGATAGAGAAGAGGGACGAACAGCATATCGTGAGAATAGAACCCCTAATTGGGAAAATAAGTAAATATTAATATGTGGAGTAGATTTAAGTGTTGAAAAATCAAAAGAGTAGTGAACCTGTTCTAAAGAGAAAACCGATTTTTTATGGTTGGTGGATTGTGGGTGGCGCTTGGTTGATTCAATCGCTGAATGGAGGCTTATTTTTTAACGCTTTTCAGTTATATTTTACGCATTTACGTGATGAGTTTAGCTGGACTCGATCCCAGGTTGTTTTAGCTTTTTCTCTTTCTAGGGCAGAAAGTGGATTACTAGGACCAATACAAGGTTGGTTAGTCGATAAATTTGGGACGAGGGTTGTAGTGATGGGGGGAACTATTGTTATGGCGGCAGGTTTTTTTTCCCTAAGTCGCATGGACTCACTAATGAGTTTTTATGGATCGTATCTAATAATCTCCTTAGGAAGTAGTTTGGGTGGATTTATCACAGTTAACGCCGCTCTGGCTAATTGGTTTGATAAGAAACGTACAAAGGCGATGGGCCTTGCTTCAACAGGATGGGGGATGTCCGGATTTGCTGTGATGCCCCTGGTAACTGTTCTAGAAATAATTGGTTGGCGAGAAACAGCCTTTTGGTCAGGGATCATTGTTTTGATTATTGGACTTCCTGTATCTCTATTAATGCGCCATGCCCCTGAGCCATACGGATATTTACCTGACGGTGTATCTGCCGATGAGGACAATTATCTTTCTGGAGATACTGAGTTGAGTCGAGTAGACGATGAAGTTAGCTTTACAACTAAGGAAGCCTTAAAAAGTTCAGCTTTCTGGTATTTGTCTTTCGGGCATGCGACAGCATTAGTCGCAGTAGCTGGAATCAATGCTTTGTTTATTCCTCATCTTGTAGAAAATATTGGAATCTCCGCAAAAACTGGTGCTGCTATTTGGACACTTCTGACCGCTGTAATGGTTATAGGGCAGGCTTCTATTGGGTTCTGGGGCGATGGAGTGAATAAAAGAAAGTTAATCGTAGTATGTATGATGGGACACACTGTTGCCTTAATTTTATTAGCAACTGCAAAAACAATTCCATTTGTAATAGCTTTTGCAATTCTACACGGACTATCTTGGGGTTTTCGAGGGCCCTTGATGACTTCTATCAGAGCAGATTATTTTGGTAGAAGTTCGTTTGGCAAAATTATGGGTTGGTCCTCCATGGTAATTCAAATTGGAACTACAATAGGACCTCTAATTGGAGGATTTATTGGAGATGCTTACGGTAGCTATGCTCCAGCGTTTTGGGTGTATGCACTATTTACAGCACTTGGAGCATTTTTGTTTTACTTGGCTAAACACCCAGCTAGTCCTTCAAGTATTATTAAAACCTAAAAAGTGTTTTTTTAATAATTTAAGTGTAAAATACTATTGTGGATTGTGAAAGAAAACACTAACGGGCAAAAAAGAGTGTTGAGGTTGGAATATGACTCAAGATGAATCTAGCAGTGATCTGGTTAAATTAACCATTGACGGCCGAGATGTGTTAGCTCCAAGCGGGTCAACCATTCTTGAGGCAGCTCAAGGTGCTGATATTTATATACCGACTTTATGTCACGACGAACGAATTAAATCTTATGGTGCATGTCGTATGTGTGTAGTTCAGCAAGAAGGGCGACCAGGTTATGCGGCTTCCTGCGTAACTCCGATTACACCTGATGCTTCATATACTACTAATGCAGAAGAAACAGTTGAGCTACGTCAGTCAGTTTTGAATTTATTAATGTCGGAACACCCGCACGGGTGTCTTACTTGTGATCGAATCGTTCATTGTGGACCTAATGATATATGTTTAAGAAATGTTTCTGTAACTGATAGATGTGTTGTATGCCCACAGAATCATCGATGTGATCTTCAGGCAACTGTAGAGATAGTCGGAGTTACTGAAGAGCTTCTACCTTATAACTATAGGCAACTTCCTATTAAAACAGAGGATCCATATATTGATCGTGATTATAATCTATGTATAGCTTGTGCAAGATGTGTACGGGTATGTGATGAAGTCATCGGTGTTGAAGCCATTAGTATGCTCCAGCGTGGGGATAGAATATTACCGGGAACACCTAATGACGTTCCTCTTTCCGACCCATTAAGCGGTTGCACATTTTGCGGTGCCTGTGTTGATGCGTGCCCAGTTGGAGCACTAACTGAAAAAGATAATAAATGGGAAGGGCTACCAGACCAAACAGTAACAACTGTTTGTACAGAATGTGAAATCGGTTGCCAACTCACTGCCGAATTAAAAAATGGCGAATTGTTGAGAGTTATACCTGATTTAAAAGGAGGTTCAAATTCTGGACTGGCATGTGTAGTGGGTAAGTTTAAATTGCTCGATAAAGCCTTTTCAGAAAAAAGAATTACATCTCCTCAAATTTTAGATGGTACTAAACATAAGAATGCGACATGGGAACGATCGATGGAAATTATGATGCAAGGGTTTAAAGAATTCTCTGGAGATCAATTTTCTATGGTTGGTTCAACGTCAATCTCTAACGAATCAGCCTATGTGTTACAGAAATTTGCTCGAGAAATTATGAAATCAAATAATATTACTAATACTTCAGATGTACTTTTTGATAGGGTTACAAATGATGCTAAATTGAATTTTAATAAGCCAATCAACTCAATAAGTGAGTCTAAAACTATATTACTTTTGGGGTCTGATCTTGAGAAATCTCATCCAGTTGCTTCTTATCAAATCCACAAAGCAATTAATTATAACGATGCAAATCTTATAGGTATTGGCCCGATTGTTTATAATGAATTGGGGAGAGCCTCTGAAGTATGGCTAGAATGTAACCCAGGGACAGAACCTGAGGTTTTGGAATTGTTAACATATTATGCATCTCAGGGTAGTGATTCTAACTATTCCGATCAAATCGATATAGATAAAAAGCTTGAATTAACAGGAATCAGTAAGGAACAAGCCTTAAATGCTTCATCATATATAAGTGATACCCAAGCGCTATCATTTGTGTATTCTGCAACTATTAACGATAACCCAGATATTGTTTCATCGTTAGCTGATAGCCTCTCTGCGACTGGTAATGAGGCAAGTGTTTATATTTTCAGGAATGCAGAGGGTAATATTCAAGGAGTAAATGATATGGGCCTACGGTCAACTTCAGGTATGGCAGGAGACGTGAAGTTTGATATGGGAACGCTAATAACCAACATAGCAAATAAAAATATCAGATCGCTTTACTGGATAGGTGATGTGCCCGAAATGGAAGAATCTGAGAGTGTTAAATTTTTAGACGCCCTGAAAACTGTGGACTTTCTAGTTCTTCAAGGGACTTCTTATAGTGATCAAATTTTATCATATGCTAATGTTATCCTTCCAACTGAAGTTGCTACTGAAGCCCAAGGCACTTACACAAATATAGAAGGGCGCGTTCAGTTGTCTAATCCCGTTAAGCCGATGATGGATGGTGCGAATTTCATTTGGAAGGCTCCAGTGGATTTGGCACTTAGTATGGGTTTAGAAGGTTTTGGTTTTGAGAACGAAGAAGCGATTTTTGATCGTATATCAGATGAAATAGAAGGCTATGGAAACCTTTCTTATTCGAGTTTGGCTGAGATGGAAACTGGCCCCTTAATGGAAATGATTCCCGCCTAGGGTATAGCCGAAAAATAACCTAGTGTGGTTATTTTATTCTTCACTTTTAGTTTATAATCGAATTCTAATCTGGATTATTAATACTCGTTGAAATGAAGTTAGTATTATGGGAAAAAAGAGAGAAATTTCTAATAACATAGAGAAAATTGATCATAGATCTCCAATACGCCAACAATATGAACAACTAAAACAGCAGTTTACTGATGGCATTCTGCTGTTTAGGCTTGGGGATTTTTATGAAACCTTTGATGATGATGCTATTGTCTTATCACAAGAACTTGATATTGCCTTAACTTCAAAACAATTAGGCAAGGGTGACCGAGTTCCTCTAGCTGGTATACCAGTGAATTCTCTGAATGTTAGTGTTAGTAAATTATTATCGAAAGGCCATCGAGTTGCTATATGTGAACAGATCGATGGTGCTGAGAAGAAAAGCGGGTTGATTCACAGAGAGATTGTTAGAATTGTGTCACCTGGAACTATAATTGAAGAAGAGTTACTTCCAGGGAAAGATAACAATTTCCTTGCATCTGTTTACATGGAAAACGGGAGAGCTGGCCTCTCTTATGTCGATATATCTACTTCTGAGTTTAAAACTCTTGAATTGGATTCGATGGATCTTCAAGGAGAACTAGAAAGGATTTCACCTGCTGAGATAATTTATTCTGATCTAGGAAATATTGTATCTGATCAGGATTTAGATGACCCTAAATATACTCATATCTCATCTGGAATATACGATCTTTTGAAATGTGAGGATATATTAAAAGAACATTTTGATACTAAGACGCTTGAGCCGTATGGCTGTTCGGACCAACCGTTAGCAGTCATAGCAGCAGGATCAGTACTAGCTTATCTGAAGAAGAATAATAATATTTTTATTAGCCAAATTAAATCTTTGATTACTGTCTCTTTAGATGAAACTATGAGGTTTGACCCACATACTGTTAAAACTCTTGAATTATTTGAAGGTATCAATACAAAGACGAAAAAGGGATCTCTATTTGGCCATTTGGATAATACTAAAACACCTATGGGTATGAGACTGCTTAAAGAATGGATAGGGCACCCTCTTTTGAATCGTGAAGACATCCAGAGACGTAATTTATTGGTTAAATGGATGCTTGAGAGTGGGATCAGACGCTCCCAGATTAGGAAATCCTTGTCAAGAGTACCTGATTTAGACAGGCTCGTGAATAGAGTTGTGTCTGGGATGGCAAATGGCAGAGAAATTTTAGCTTTAAAAGAAGGCTTACAGGAAATCGGTAAAATTGAGTCGGTTCTTCTAGATGATAGAGGAACAAACAATTATCCGGATGCAGCCCCATTTGGATCACCAAACTCATTTAGCAAGCTAATAGATTATATAGCTTCAGCCTTGGTTGATGATCCTCCACCTAATCTTGGAGATGATCCAACCGTTCGATCTGGGTTTTCCAAAGAGCTGGATGAACAAAGATTCCATGCCGATAATGCTTTAAAATCTATTATGCAAATAGAAAAAGAGCAAAGAGCAACTACTGGTATACCAAGTTTAAAAGTTGGATATTCTAGAGTATTTGGATACTTTTTGGAGATTACTAAATCGAACCTTAAAAAGGTTCCTTCCACGTATATTCGTAAACAGACTATCGCGAATGGTGAAAGATATTTTATTCCAGCCCTTAAGGAAGAAGAGGAAAAAATATCCATAGCTAATCAATACATATTGGATATCGAGGCAACCCTATTTAGCTCAATACAGAATAGGATTACCCAAGAATCTGTAGATATTATGGAAGCTAGTAGATTCATAGCTAAATTGGATGTCATTTCTTCCTTTGGTGAAACAGCAGTTTTAAATAGATATACCTGCCCAGTTATTGTAGATGACTCAATTTTAGATATTAAAGGTGGACGGCACCCTGTTGTTGAGAAAATGATTCCATCACCTTTTGTCCCCAATGATACGTTACTCAGTAGTAGCGAACCTTTAAGTGTTGTTACTGGTCCAAATATGGCCGGAAAGTCTACTTATTTAAGGCAAGTTGCATTACTTGTTATTTTAACCCAAATAGGGTCTTATGTTCCTGCCTCTTCATTGTCTATGGGAATTGTCGATAGGGTATTTACAAGAGCAGGGTTACAAGATGATATTTCGAATGGCCTTTCAACATTCATGGTTGAGATGATGGAGACTGCTTATATTCTTAATCATTCAACCGACAAATCGTTAATCATTTTAGATGAAATAGGAAGAGGAACTAGTACATATGATGGATTGTCTATTGCTTGGTCAGTCTTAGAGCATATTCATAATGAACCAAAACTTAGATCCAGAACCCTGTTTGCAACTCATTATCATGAGCTTGTTGAAATTGTAGATTCTTTGCCAAGGGCCAGTAATGTACATATTGCAGTATCTGAAGAGAACGGGAAAATCGTTTTTCTACGACGTGTTTTACCTGGTGGCGTTAATAGGTCTTATGGTTTAAATGTAGCACAAATAGCTGGTATGCCTGACACTGTTATAGAGCGAGGCAAAGAGTTTCTAGAAATGTTGGAGAACCGAGGTAATGCCGAATATGTTTCTTTATTGTCGCATCAGCCAGCTTTGTTTGATGTGAATCCAGAGTTAAACTCCGAAGAAAAGAGAGTAATCGAGGAATTAAAGAATATTTCCATAGATGGTATGACACCATTAGGTGCAATTAATTTTATCGATGAAATTAAAAAGAGAATTGATAACTCAGATTAAGAATTATCTATAACGATGTATAGCTATATCCTATAGAAATGGAATCAGAGGATAAATGAAGATACAGTTACTTGATGAATCCGTAGCATCTCAAATTGCGGCTGGAGAAGTTGTTGAAAGACCTCTGTCAGTTGTTAAAGAGTTGGTCGAAAATTCTTTAGACTCTGAAGCTACTGAAATTGAAATTGAGCTTGAGAACGGTGGGCTTAAATTAATAAAAGTTATTGATAATGGTGTTGGTATACCAAGAGACCAATTGGAATTAGCACTTACCAGATATGCTACATCTAAACTGACTTCTGTGGACGATTTAAGTAGCATCCAAACCCTTGGATTTCGAGGAGAGGCACTTGCTTCAATAAGATCTGTATCTGATTTAATACTTGTTTCAAGAGAGGATTCAGATCGAACCGGAAATTATATTACGTACAAGAATGGAGATATCTTTGATCGAGGGATCCAAGGTGCTAACAGAGGGACCTCGGTTTCAGTGAGTGATTTGTTTGCTAATTTCCCTGCTAGACTTTCATTTTTGAAGTCTGCGAGAGCAGAAGGACGTAGATGTTCTCAACTAGTTGCGCGTTATGCTGTCGCGTACCCTAAAGTATCCTTCCGTTTTTTTCAGGATGGAAATCTCGTATTTCACAGTGCTGGAGACGGAAACCAGAGGGACATCATTGGGAGCGTCTGGGGGGATGAAATTGCACAAGAACTATTACCTCTTGAAGAAATGAATATCGGGAATGTAAGGATAGAAGGATTTGTATCACCTCCAGGAATCACGCGGGGTAGAAAAGATTTACAAGTATTTTTTGCCAATGATCGATTAGTCGAAGTAGGATTCTTGTCTTTTGCAGTAGCAGATTTTTACAGAAATATTAATCCTAAAGGTAGATATCCTGTAGTGTTTTTATTTGTAAACTGTGAACCAAATAAAATGGATGTTAATGTGCATCCGGCAAAAATAGAAATAAAATTCAAAAATGAAGGAGAGATTTTTTCAGCTTTAAGTAGATCTCTTAACAACACATTGAAAGATGTAGTAATCGAGATTCAGAAACTAGGCGTTCTTAGTGGAATGGAAGAACCTTTTCACGGAACACAGTTTGAATTGGAGAAACCTTCACAAGAGCTTAATTCAAACCAGGTGGGTAAAATAATTGATGGCAAAATAACCACTGCAAATAGTGGTCCTATTAATGATTTACATCCTCTTGCACAAATTAATACGACATATATTGTTGCTCAAGGCCGAGATGGGATCTTCATAATAGACCAACATGCAGCGCATGAAAGAATTATTTTTGAGAATATTATTATGTCCCAAGAAAATGGGTTACCAACTGTACAGGGTCTGTTAGATCCAATTCCGATCAATTTAGATTCTAGCCAAAAGGAGAATTTATCTATGATTGGACCTTCTATGTATAAGTATGGCTTTCAGTGGGATAAATTAGAAAAAGGGAATATTATTTTAAGAGGGATTCCGATTTCTTTGAAAGAATCAGAAACTGTTAGTGTTTTTAAAGAGATATTGGATTTAGATACGGTAAGTGATACGAGCTCTGCAGAGGGGGACCAAAAGAGTAGATCATCTTTAGAGACTAGAGACCGAGAAATCGCGGCTTCGGTGGCGTGTCACAGTAGCATTAGAGCAGGTCAAGCATTATTGTTTTCGGAAATGGAAGCGATGTTATCTCAATTTCAAGATGCTGGATATCCTAAACTATGCCCACATGGCCGGCCTACGACATTATTTTTAAGTCATGGCAAGCTGGACGCTCAGTTTGGTAGGTAAACCCTATTTTCTAACCAGGCGTCTCACTCAGCGGATTCCTTAGTATTTCTTAAAAGCCCTTGAAATATCTGGGAAATGAATTGATTTCGTTGCTCAGTGAGTAACGCTTCTTGTTCTTGTGTAGGTTGAAAATCATCAACTTCATTCGGTTGTAGATACCCTTTTGATTCCAGGATCCATTCAGTTATTTTTTGCCGATCCATGGCGGTCCATGTTTCGGTGGCAAGGTCTATCGTTATCTCAGCTAGTCTATCTAATGCAGGGTCGTTAAAATATTTCTCCCAATTACCTATTACCCCCCACCCTTCAGCTCTTTCTTTGTCTTCAAATTTCACCATATACTCCCATTAATCTCAACGTTGTGTTTTATTTTGTAGCTGTAACTATATAAGGCATCCCTGGCACACGTTTTCTGTCTCCAAAAAAGCTGGGTTTTCCTCTTAACTCTTCCTCTATTGATTTAAAACCTGCTTCTTTACCCATGGATATCATATCTCGAGTTTTTGCATCTGCGAAAAAAGGTTCATTATTATGGACTACTTGCCATTCATCATACCATCTGTCGTAAGCAGTAGAAGCGCTATAAGGAAGCAGATCTCCGATCACTAAAATTCCTCCAGGTGATAAGATTCTCTTTGTTTCTTTTAGAATAGAAAATGCCGCTTCATCAGGTACTTCGTGAAACAAGATAGTGGCAGTTACCAGATCAAAATAGTCATCAGGAAAAGGTGTTGATTCAGCCAATCCTTGGTAGTAATTTATCTCAACTGATTTTTGCTTTGCTCGTTGATGCGCGGTTTTGAGAAGAGGTTCGGAAGGATCTATACCAAAGACATCAGAATCTGGGAATCGTGTTTTAAAGGGTTCGGTGCTTCTTCCACTTCCGCATCCCAAGTCAAGTATGCGTTTATAATTTCGATCTGGTACTAAATTTGCGACTCCTCCGGTTAAGCCGCTTGCGAATGATATGTCTAGTCCCACATCATACATTAACCCTGATAATTGATTTCCATTGAATCCTCCTGGTTGGTGATGGAATCCAGTGAAATAATATTCTGGGATAATCATATTGTGATCTAATATAAGGTCGCCGGAGGATTTATTTTCTTGATTTAACCAATCAGATAAAACATCACTGCTGGGCTCCATAAACTCTTGTAACTCGACCCATTTCATATCTTGACTTTTACGTCTTAAGAATCTTAAGAATTGAACTAATGTTTCTTGGTCCATCATGCTTGCTATATCGTTAGCTGTTTGCGTATTGCTGTCTTCAGGGGTCTTAAGTTTTCTCTCATATAGTGCATCTGTTAGAGGTCTCAGCATCATAGATGGTCTGGAAATCATTGCTTGTATAAAGTCTAATTTAGATCGATCGCTCTGGCTCCATTTTATAGGCAGTCCTGTAGCGTTAGGTCTTGGTTCCATTTAATTTCCTTTCTACTGTCTTAATAAGTAATGTACACCTTTTTTAGTTCCATCCAAATAAAAAATTAGAATTAGCTGTTGTTGTTCTACAGACTTCTTCGAATTCCAAGTCTTTAAGTTCAGCTATTTTTCTCGCAATTAATGTGAGTTGCCATGGTTCAGTCCAAGCCATTCTATTTTTTTTGAACGGCTGGGGATAAGAGTCTGTTTCTAATATTATTCTATCTAAAGGTAACTCATATCTAATGAGATCTTGTAATTCTGGTAACCTTAGGACAGTTTTGGAAATTGATAAATACATTCCTGAGTCAAGACAAGAATACGCATAACCCTTGGTCCCTTGGAAGTAATGAGCTACAACGTTAACTCCGTTATTAACCTCTTCTTCAATTATCTTGATCGGATCTAAACCGGCCCCGCGATTATGAAAAACCACTGTTTTTTTATGGTCTTGAGCTATTTGCAGCTGGTTTCTAAAGAATGTTTTTTGTAGATCTTGAGTTGCCTTTGCAACTTCGTAATCAAGGCCTATTTCGCTGATGCATACTACATTAGGTGTATTGACTAATTTTTCAATATCTTGGAGGTCATTTACATTCATAGAATCTTGTATTTCCATTGGGTGAATTCCAACACCAGCATATAAAAAATTTGGATATGTATTTATCATATCCATGATCTGTTGGGATGAATGGATGTTAGTTCCAGCCACTATTATTCGTTCGATGTTATGACTCTTAGCACGTGATAGCAGTTCAGATAGATCGTTCTTTGAATACTGATCAAGGTGTGTGTGCGAATCTATTAGTATTTTTGAATTTGATTCAAGCATAATTCATTTCTTGGTGCTACTATGTAATTTGTTGTATTGTATTACATTGCAAGTTAAAAGGCATAATTGATGGGTTTATTTCTATCACTGAAGCAGATTCGTGGGGGAATTCCTTTATTCATAATTAGCTCTTTAGCCTTAATGTTCTCGCTAATGTTTTTTTGTTTAGGGCCCTTATATGTTCGTAGTTTAGAGACTGTGGCATTTTCTAGATCTCTCGATACACTTAGAAATAACCTTCATCCTCAGATCATTTCTTCATTTGCTCCCATTTCCCAAGTAACTTATGAGACACAAAGAGAGATTGTTTATGACGCAGGAAATAAGTCTTTTGGTGGGGCATTACTAGCTCATGAAGTTCATGTTACTACTCCGATTAAATCTACAGTAATTGAAAGAAAACAAAATCTTGATGCAAGCTCCATATTTCAGTATAGATCAGGATATGACAGTAAGGTTGAGGTTAAAGATGGATCTCTTCCTCAGAGTTATAATGCAGGATATTTGGAGGTTGCAATTGGGTTAAGAGCTGCAGAAAAGCTTGGATTAACAGTTGGTGATTCCATGCGGATTACAATTACCAATGATTCTGAATTAGAAATTATTGATACGGTAATAACAGGTGTTGTAGAGCCTATTGATATTGAGAATAGTTTTTGGGTTGGCCAAGGTATGGAATCATTTGAAACTCAACTTATTGGAAATAGATGGTTAATGCGATTCTTTATATCGGAAAGCGAACTATTTTGGATTTCTCAGAAATTTCCATCACTGCTTGGTACTGTGAATGATATTTTATATTTGGATCCAGATGAACTTTTGGAAACTGGTGCTGATAAAACATACGAGAATGCACTATTATTTTCTTCCTTACTAGATCAAAAAAAACCAGGAGCAGATCTTTTTATGGGTCTTTTGAATAATGTGAAGGAATTCAAAGTTGATTTTCCGATTATATCAATTCCATTAATGATAGTGTTCGGGCTCGTATCATTTATTGCAGCGTACATATTTTTCATGCTGGGCTTACTTTTTAGAGATATGAACTTTAATTCAGTAATATTATTAAAGAGTAGAGGATCAGGGCTGTCCTCAACTATGTCATCAAGTTTTTTAACCACAGTACTAGTTGGCGGCATAGGAGTTGTAGCAGCTCCTAAACTGGCTCAATTGGCAATGATGCAACTTTCTAATACTGCAATTCTGTCTCATTTAGATTTAAAAGATGTAGTAGCTGAGTTCAATCTATTTCTTTTGTTACCCTGGTCATTAATTGGGTTCATTACAGCTATGATTTTAATTTTGTTGCCGAGTATGAATCAATTAAACTCTGAATTAATATCAACAGAACATTCACGATCAACCTATGCTAATCCATTTTGGTGGCAGCGTTACTTTTTTGACTTATGGATTGTAGTTTGGTCAGTATTACTCCTGTCACAATTCTTTAACCGACAACTAGAAGAACCTGATACTTATCAAGGGGACATCAGTTTTTTCCTAATGCCATTTGCCATTATTTTGATAGCAATTTTAATGTTTTATCGATTATTACCTATCGTTAGTCGACTCTTGTCACTTGCTCTAAAGAAATCCAACTTATTGTCCTTTAAACTGGCCGCTGACGGTATGTCTAGATCTCCTTTAGATTCAGCAGTTTTAGGTGCTTTGTTAATGCTTGTTTCCTTGGGGGCTGCATTCTTGGCTAGTTTTGGTGGTACCTTACAACTGAATGAAATAGAAGCAGCATCTTTTCAGACTGGTGGTGATGTCAGAATTATTAGACCAGGAGGCTTTGAGCGTAAATCTTTTTCTGAATTGAGTTTTGATTATGAAAAATTAGATATTGTACAGTCTGTCAGCCCAACTTATCGATCTATGGCAGGGACTGGATCATCGAAGATTGGTACCGTCGTACCAATACTGGGAATTGATGTTAGTAGTATTGGGCAAGTGTTGTCCCAGAACTTGAGTAGCGATGAAAGTTTATCTTCTGATATTGGAATGATAAATATGACACCTTTGAGTGGAGTATCGAAAAAAGTTATAGAACAAGATATTGAATCTTTAGGTTTATGGGTTAAGCCAGAGCGTGGAAAGGGTAATAGATTTCTTTGGTTACATATTACAGATGGAAATGGATTTAGCCATATTTACAGTATGGGTGCTCTGAATTTTTATGAATGGAAAGAACTCAAAGTGGATGTCGCAAAATCTAGTCATAATCCACCACCTCTTCCGTATACCCTAGATTCTATATTAATTTATGAAAATGTTTATGGCTCTACAGGTTCTCCAGGATCGATGCTAGTTGATGATTTGTCAGCTTATCAGGAAGATGGAACAATTTTAAAACTGGATGAATTTGATACATTTCAGGATTGGCTACCTGTTTTGACGAGTGGTAATAGCCTAGATATTCTATCCAATGAAATTGATGATGATAGAGGTAACGTTGTTCGATACAAGTGGGATAGAGGAACTATAAAAGGTGTACGGGGTATATATGTATCTCCTAAATATCGAGAAATACCATCTTTAGTAACTCCTAGTTTTCTTTCATTAAAAGGGATAAATATTGGAGATTCAACAACATTGTATATTGGAGGGAGAGTTGTCCCAATTCTTATAATTGGCGTTCTCGACAAATTTGCTACTATGAACCCTAACCCTGTTGGGTTTGTTGTTTTGGACGGAGAGAGCCTATTTGGACATTTAAATGTGGTAAACACAGATCCTTACATCTGGCCAAATGAAATTATTCTAAATGTTAATGATTCTAACGCAGCTCAGATTCTAAATGAATTCATGGAAATCAGACCTGATTTGCAAGGGGAAATTATAAGTAAAGAAGAATTGATTCAAAGTAGTGAAAATAATCCCATGGAATCAGCAGGATGGAAAGGGGTAGCATTTTTAGGGTTAGTATATTCATTATTCTTATTGGTTTTAGGTAGTGTTACGTATTCTTTATTTACATTAAGACAGAGGATACAAGAAATTGCCTTACTAAAAGCTTTAGGATTCACTACTGTTAGAGCAACAGTAGTTTTTTCTATTGATTATATTTTGACTATTTTGGTGGCTATCCCATTTGGCACAGCAGTAGGTTTACTTTTGAGCCATCTATTAGTTCCTTTTTTTAGCAAGATGACTATACAAGAGGCATCACCTTACTACTCTGTCTATGTAGATACTAATGTCATAATTCTTTTTCTAGTAGCTATCTTTATTTCATTGATATTTTATTCAATTTTTCTTTTTATTCTTCAGAAAAGAAAAACAATTTCCAGTATTTTGAGATTGAGGTAGTAAGGAATTATGTTCTTAGCATCTTTATTACCGTTAATGTTTAGAAGATTTTTGTCGTATTTCCCTCTATTCTTACCGGTACTAATTGGTACAATAATTGCAACGGCAACTACATCCAGTATTGCAGTTTATTCTGAGACTTTGCGTAATGTTGGCCTGAATCACGCGATTCTGAGCACGGATCGAGATTCTTTGGACCTCAGATTAAATTTCGAGTCGATTTCAATGAGTGCGCAACATTATGATTCAGATGTTCAATTGGTGGACCAATCTGTTAATGATTACTTAAGTGGATTTGTTGAACCGAATATTCGCCAAGTACGGAGTTCTACGTTTTTGGTTGACTATGAAGGAGAATATACTAAGGATCTTGATTTATCTTACCGTGGATCATTTCATTCAATTGATAAAGTCGATAATAGATTTGAGATTATTGAAGGGAAGTTTCCAGGTAAGCAGGTTTTAATAGCTGCTGATAAGAGCGTATTGATCGAAGCTGTGGCACTTAAGAATAATGCCGATCTTTTAGAAATCAACCTCGGAGATACTATGGTTTATCGTCCTTATTGGGAAGATGAAGCAACTCAAGTTAGTGTGAAAATTGTTGGAATCGTTCAAAAAAAAGAAGGTGATCAATTTGACTGGGAGAATCCAGCGCTTGATAGATTAGTCGGTGAACCAACCTTATTAAATACCCTGCCTGTGCTCGTTGATGAAACTATTCTTGTGGATGTTTTGGGTTCACTTTTTCGAGAGATGACAGCATATCATTATTGGCGTTATCGCGTTGATGTTGATTCTATTAACCCTAGAGATGCTGGTGAGTTAGTGGAGTCTTTTGATTATTTAAAAAATTATCTATCTGCATCGATGTCGGTTTATAGACAAGAGACACAGTTAACTTATTTATTGCAAACGTATGATTCTAAGATCAAATATATTCAAGTACCTATAGCAGTGGTTTTGCTTCTTGTAACTGGAATGGTTCTTTATACTGTTATGTTTTTGGCGATATTGATAACAAGAAAACAGCAAACTGATGAGAGTTTACTTGCAACAAGAGGAGCTACTCGCAAGCATCTCTTTTTTATAAACTTGGTTCAAGCAGCAACAATAGGTGGAATATCAATTTTAATCGGACCGATATTAGCACGTTTTGCAATCGCTTATTCAGGCTATTTGTCATATTTTTCAGAATTGAACCAATCAGGAGCTTTGCCAGTTTCGCTTACGCCAGAAGTCTATTTATATGGCGGGTTAGGGTCACTGGTAAGTTTCCTGGTTTTGCTTATACCAGGATTAAGATATAAAGATAAGAACCTGTTAGAGCAACGATCCAGCGAGGTTAGGCCCGCTCAAAAATCCTTTATCCAAAGATTGAACATTGATGTTTTTATTGCAGTGTTAACTTTGTTTTTCGTGTGGCAGATAGGTATACAAGGTTCTCGAGTTTCTCGTGTTTTAGAAGGCGAAGAATCTCAAGATCTCGTTTTGCTTTTTGTTCCAGTTTTATTTCTGTTTAGCTCTTCTTTTTTGCTGCTAAGGATTATTCCAGTTGCAGCATCAATTAGTAGCAAGCTCTTAAGCTCTATTGTGCCAGTTTGGTTTGCCTTGGCCTTATGGCAAATTAGTAGAAATCCATTGCATATCACGCGATTAATCTTGCTTCTTGTCTTGGTTGCTGGTCTTGGATCATTTGCGGCAAATTTTGGAGGAACTTTAGATAAAAGTTATGTTGAAAGAGCTTATTATTCGGCTGGTGCTGATGCACGTTTAACAGGTGTTTATTTGGCGCGAACTGGGCCAAGTGTAGATTTTAGAAACATTGTAAATAATGCTGAAGGGGTTAAAGATACTGCTTTAGTATTGAGGCAAGAGGGATCATTTTTGGGAGGCCCATCTGGAGTAAGATACGAATTGCTTGGTATTGATCCAAGTAATTTTAGTGACGTGTCTTGGTGGCGTTCAGATTTTTCAAATGAACCATTAGAAGACCTTGTTAATAAACTAGAGCCTTTTGATTCCAGTAATTGGGGTATTCAACTTCCAGAAGATGCCTACAAAATTCGAATTGAAGTAGAGCCTTTAGAGTCCAATCCTTTATCGAGCTTGATTGGTGTTTATTCAGATTCAAATGGGAGATATTTTTCGGTGACTCTAGGTTCATTAGAACAAAAGGGATCACATTTTTTGACTTCTGAATTAAAGGCTCAGCCTACTCGTTCATGGGGGCGAAGTTCAGAAGTGTTAGAACCAAAAGCCCCTTTAACCTTGTTATCTATTCAGATAATCCAGAGGTCTAGATCTAGCGGTATGGTTAAGGGAGCATTATTTATTGATTCAATCGCTGTCCAGACGAAATTGTCTGACGATTGGGATGTGATAGATAGAATGGATTCAGATTCAAGTTGGCATGTTTTAGATATTGGACCTATGACAAGGAGTGATTCCTTTACCATACTGCCTGAGGCTAATGGTAAGAGTTCAAGATCTCTATTTACATGGGGAGCTTCGTCTGGTTTTATCCAGAGAGGCATTTTTCGAGGGCCAGAAACTTATCAGACACCGATATTGGTGAGCCCATCAATATTAGCTGAACTTAATCAGAATGTTGGGAGTAATGTTACTTTGTCTCTTGGCACTAGTCGAATAGAAGCTAAGGTTATGGGTGTGGTTGATAATGTACCTACGCTTGATCCTAATAAAAATTCTGGGTTTATTGTTGCAAATGTTTGGGATTTAATTAGAGTACAGAATCTAATTGGCCGGTCAGCTGAAAGCCAGCCGAATGAAATTTGGGTGACTTTTGATCAGGATAATAAACAAGAGAATGATTTAACTGCCCTTAAAAAGATCGCAGGAACCGATAGAGTGGTGGATAGAAATATTGTTTTGACTAAATCCAAGGCAGACCCTTTAATAGCTGCTGGTTGGGAGACGATATTGGCTGTCTCATATTTAAGTGTTCTTTTTCTAGGTGTTGTTGGTTATGTTTCACATGCAATCTTAACGGTGGGAGAGCGGCGTAATCAATTTGCTTTATTAAGGACTTTGGGAGTCACCAGTATGCAAATTAAGTTAATTGTTTGGGTAGAGCATATAATGGTTATTCTAATTGGAATGGTTGCAGGGTTTTTCATAGGACAAAAGACAGGCTCTTTATTGATGCCTTTTCTTGATAGGACTGAAGAAGGAGTTCTTGTCCAGCCTCCGTTTATTCTTGATCTCAATTGGGAATCCCTTGGTGGAGTATATGTGATAATGATTGTGTTCTTTACTATTTCTACGATGCTAGTAGTTAAAATATACAATAAGATGGCTTTGGCAGAAGTCTTGAGGATAGGAGAGGACTGAAATTGGTATCAGATACTAAAACCCCATATATAGTTTGTAGAGATTTGTTCAAAATATATAAAGCACAGGATCTTGAAGTTGTTGCCTTGCGTGGGCTTGATATGCAAATAGAAGCGGGTGAGATGGTTGCCATTGTTGGTGCAAGTGGTAGCGGGAAATCAACATTACTTAATATACTGGCAGCATATGACAAGCCTTCCGCTGGAGAAATAACAGTTGGTGATAAGGATCTTTTGTATATGACAAGTAAGTCTACAGAAGAGTATAGGCTTAAAGATGTTGGTTTTGTGTGGCAACAAACGTCACGTAATTTAGTTCCTTACTTGAATGCTCTCGAAAATGTTGAAGTTCCTATGGTTCTAGATGGTAAATTAAGATCAAAGGATAGAATTGAGAGAGCAAAAGAATTATTGACGGCAGTCGGTCTTTCGGAGCGATTTTATCATAAACCCGCTCAACTATCAGGAGGAGAACAGCAAAGAGTAGCCATAGCAATTGCGTTGGCAAATAAACCCGCACTCTTACTTGCAGATGAACCGACAGGAGAGTTGGATTCTGAAACCTCACAAGATATTTTGGAAATCTTAAAAGACTTAAAAAATCTATATGGTACAACTATAGTAATCGTGACTCATGATGAAACAGTATCGGCTAATGTTGATAGGGTGATTATTATTAGAGATGGTAGAGCAAGTGCTGAAATTGTTTCAGTACCTTCTTTTAAGAAAGAAGATAAAGGGAAGGAAAGACTTTTAAAGGAGTTTATACTTGTGGATAGTACTGGTCGATTGCAATTGCCTAGAGACTATTTAGATCACCTAAAGATTCAGGATCGAGCAATGGTTAAGCTCGAAGGTGACAATGTTATCGTTTATACAGAGAACAAGAAATAATACAATGTCTGATAAAATCCAAACCGTAAAAATTAATCAACTGAGCAGATTCTATGATGTTGCTGGTGAAAAAGTGAGAGCTCTTGATGGGGTAAGTCTTTCTATAGCTCCTGGTGAATTTATTGGTTTAATAGGGCGTTCTGGTTCTGGTAAAACAACATTGTTAAACTTGATAGCAGGACTGGATAGATCATCCGAAGGTGACATTTATTTTAAAGGGGTTAATATTTCAGATAAATCAGAGGACCAACTTGCTCTTTTTAGACGACAGGAAATCGGTATTATTTTTCAATCTTCTGCTCTTTTACCCTTGCTTACAGCTTATGAGAATATAGAGTTGCCTCTTCGTATAGGAAAAATTTCAAGAGAAGAGCGTGAAACGAGATCTTATGAGGTCCTTGATTTAGTGGGTATGGGGCACCGGGCGAAGCATCGTCCTTATGAATTATCTGGAGGGGAACAACAGAGGATTGCAATAGCTAGAGCTATTGTTGCTAACCCTTCGGTAATCCTAGCTGATGAGCCCACGGGTGAGTTAGATTCAGTAACAGCACAACGGATATTCAAGTTATTTAGAAAACTAACTGATGATAGGAATATATCAATAATAGCAGCTACTCATGATCGCGGTATAATTGACACTGTAGACAGAGTCATCGAGTTGAGAGATGGGAAGATCCTCTTATCTTGATTGTTCAACAATGTTAGCAATTATAGGCAGATCTTCTGGTCTTCTATAGGCTATCATTAGTTCCTCTATACCATACGATTTCATTTTAGCTAAGTGTATTTTTAGTTCGTTTGAGTTTGTAAATGTTAATTCTGACTCGAGCTGACTAATACTGGCTTCACCAGGTTCTCTTCCGGATAATTTTTGTAGATTGTAATGTTTACCAAAGTTATTTACCCACCATTCTCTGACCTCTTTTGGCTCCACGTACCCTAGAGTAGTTATTATATTAAATGGTTTATTGGTTGATTCTTTAGCTATATTAGAAGTTGTAGTAAGTAGTTTTTCATTGGTACTGTATACGTGAAGCCCGTTAGCTGTTCGAGAAGCAATTTCATGCCAATATTCGCTCATGGATGCGATATATATGGGTATGCTATCTTGTTTTTTCGTGACACGTTGAGAAACTTCGGAAAAAGTAAAAGCGCTTCCCTTCATACTAACTTTCTCTCCTGTAAGTAGTTCATTAATCAAAGTTATTGACTCTTCTACAGCTTCATCTGGTCTATCAGCATCTATACTTTTAAGATAAGGGCGAGATCCTCTCCCAAGTGTTAGATCAATTCGACCATTTGACAACTGATCTAGTGTTGCAGCCGCATGTGCGATCGTTGCAGGGTTTCTGTGATATGGTGCCATGACACCAACGCCAATTCTAGAATTCTTTACAAGATGAGAAGCTAAAGCTGCAGTGGTCCATACTTCCCATTCAGATATTGATGAGTCTGGAACCCATACCCTATCGAAACCATATGAATCATAGTCCTTTAAATATTCTACAAGCTGTAAGATCGGCGTTTTTATAGCTAATTCAACACCAATTCGCATTTTGACCTCCCATATACTAAAATTGCATTTGATTGTAATTTTTTGAGCTCTTTCAACTAACATACTATTAAAATTAAATAATAGAAATGACTGAAGATCTCTTTATAAGCCTGATTAGGGATATAAGATGTTAGATTTTTCCAACCTATATGAAGTTTTACTCGATCAAAGCTTCAATATATTAATTCTAATACTAGCTTGTTTGGCTTTTGAATTGGTATTTATGTTTTTCAGTATTAAATTAATTAATCGAGTATTTCATATATTGTCCCGTAATCAAGAAGTTGATTATTTGGATATTCAATCACGTGTAAAGAAATTTTTCCGCTGGCTTATTAGTTGTTTTACCATCGTTTTATTATTTTTCGGACTGTTAGGGATTTTAGGAGATGGGATTATTGGAAATATACGAATTACCCCGAGTATACTGATTGAACTTTTGAGCTGGCTTTTCTCATGGGCACCTAGAATTATCTTAATAATATTAATTAGTAGTTTAGCTGATCGATTTTTTAAGTATATTATTCCCACAGTCGTTGAATTTCAAATAAGGAATCATTCTGACAATAATTTAGAATCTGAGCAAAGCAAGAACATTGAAACATTGGGATCAGTACTGACTAAAGTTGTTAGTTTACTGATTCTATCCTTCGCCTCTTTTATGATTTTAGGGGAAATTGGAATCGATCTAGCTCCGCTTTTGCTGGCTGCTGGAGTAGTAGGTATAGCCGTTGGATTTGGAGCACAAAATTTAGTAAGAGATATTTTTTCTGGTGTATTTATAATACTTGAAAACCAATATAGAGTCGGAGATATTGTAAAGATAGCAGGTATTGGTGGACTGGTAGAGGATATTAACCTGCGTAGGACTATTTTAAGAGATTTGGATTATAGGCAACATTATATTCCCAACGGGGAAATTCGTACTGCATCTAATTATACTAAAGATAAATCGAGAGTTAATTTTAATATAGGAGTTTCTTATAATGAGAATTTGGATCACGTGTTAGCTACCTTAAACACAATTGGTGAAGAAATGAGTAGAGATGACGAATGGAAGTCAGTTATTCTAGATCCTATAAAAGCTATCAGGGTAGATAATTTTGGAGACTCTTCGATCGATATAAGAATTCTTGGAGAAACTATTCCAATGCGTCAATGGGATGCGGCAGGAGAGTATCGATTAAGAGTTAAACGTGTTTTTGATGAATTGGGAATTGAGATCCCATTTCCCCAACGTGATGTGCATTTATATGGTGATTCTCCTACTAAAGATGGTAATTAGTCTGAAGATTTACTCCGTAGCTCAGGTATCAGTAAACCTAGAATTACGATAACTATAAAGCCTGTAATAGACATGATGGTAAGAGCAAATTGAGGGCTCGTAATTTCTGAAAGTTTACCCAAAATCCACATGCCTGGTGGTGCTGCGCCAATTCCTAAAGCTATTGCTCCCATCGCCCTTCCCCTTAATGTAGGATCGACTGACTGCAGAGCAATAGTTGGTTGCATTGTTGCAAAAGCCGACATTCCAATCCCTGCTAAGATGAGCGAGAAAATTGACAATAAATATATATCTGACATTGAGAAGATAAATATTGCAACCAACATAAAGAGTGATCCTGAAAAGTACAGAAGATGTTTTCGTCTTATAGTCTTGGAGGCAATAAAAAGTGATGCAATAAGTGAACCCAAGCCCGAAGCGGATATGAGAGCACCATACATTAAAGCATTAGAATTTAAAACATCTCTTGCTATAACTGGGACCATTTGGAAAAAAGGAAACCCGAAAAAATTTAATGCTACTGTTACTGTTAAAGCAGACCATAATGATCTTGTAGTTCTAATAATGGTGAGTGCTTCTAATATTTGCTGTACTATTCCGAATTTAATACTTCTTTGCTTTAACTCAGGTTCTCTAGGTACAGTTATTAGAATGGATAGCCCTAATAAGTAGAATAATAAGAGGATGCCATAAGCAAATTCAAATCCCCATTGCGATATCGCAAAACCTGAGATTATTGGACCTATTAATATACTCATAAATAATAGTGCAATATCTAAAGAAACGGCGTTGGGTAATTGAAAATCTTCAAATAGAGTTGCAAAATAGGATCTTCTTGTAGCAAAATCTAGTGCCCAGGTTAGACCCAGGCAAAAGGTCGAAAGGAATACCTTATTTGGAGTGATCCCACCTGTATATATAAAGACCAATGTTATAGAAGCTACGACAATATTTACGACTTGTAGGTAGAGCATTATTTTTCTTTTTGAGAATCTATCTGCAACACTCCCTGCAATCAAACCTAAAATAAACATAGGTGACATACGGGAAATACCAACCAGTGCTACTTGAGAAGGTGAGTCGGTTAGATTTAATACTAACCACGATAAAATAGTTACTTCCATTGCTCTATTGAGGTACCAAAACCAAGCTGCGATCCAAATTCGCCTGTAGGCGATATTCTGGAGTGAAGAAAAAATTCGAATCTTTGGAGTACTAGCTTGGCCTGTCATTTTGTTCCAATACGTGTAGTAATTTTCAAATAGATATAAATATTACAGGTCAATCTAAACCTCTGGTGCCGATATAAAACTACTCAATTCTTGATTAAATCTTTCTGGATTACTTGTATGCATGCCATGTCCCACGCCTTCCCATCGTCTAAAATTAATAAAATCAGATCCTATTGTTTGAAAGTAATCCATTTCTTCCGGGAGGATAGCCCCACCTAATTTATTGTCTGCTACTAATACTAATGTGGGTACTTTAATTCTTTGGATAAAATCTTCGCAGGAAAAAGCCCAAGATCTATTATCTTTAAGAAGATGAGTTAAAGCAGCGGGAGAAAAATGATGATGCCTGTAAATTTCAAATTTAATCTCATCAGGGGTTAACTTATTTTGAATTCCTTGTTCTCTTATTTCGGATTCTGGCCTGTTTAACCGTGCTAGTCCAACGGGCAGGCTAGTTGCAAAAGAGTTGATGAATTTCCAATATACTGGATCTTCTAAAAAGGCTTTTGATATTAACTCTGGATGATCAGCTGCAAGTATTGTTCCAATGTTCGCTCCCCAAGAATGGCCTATATATATGGGGCGTTTCAGTTCTAGGGCACTTATAATGGTGGCTGTGTCTTCTACAAAATCGTTAAGGAGATAACCTGTTGAAGGTTTTTCAGATAGCCCGTGGCCTCGATTATCTGGTGCAATTATATGGAATTCATTTTCAAAATATTCGGCAACTTGAGTCCATGATTCTGCAATGTTTGTCCATCCATGAACTAGTAATAAATCAGGTGAATTTGGATTTCCCCACTCTAGATAGTGTAAATTGATCCCTTGGGATTGGATATACTTGCTTTCGGGCATGTTTAATCTCCTAAAGAATGCTTGCGTGAGATGAAGTTCTTTCGTGCAATCAAAGTGTAACATTCTTAAGTTTCTCGAGTGGAAGATTCCATTTTTACTACCCTTAGTTTCAAAATGGCATATAATCGCTTTAAGAATATGTTTAAAGAGATACCTATAGCTTTTAATTCAGACGACTTAACACTTGAAGGTGTTATAACTGAGTCATCTGCTGGTTCAGCACCAGGAATACTCATTTGCTCACCAGAGCCTCATCTAGGAGGTAGTATGAATAGTGTTATATGTAAGAGAGTTATTAATGCATGTGCAGCAGAAGGTTTTGTTACATTACGGTTTAATTATAGAGGGGTTGGGTCAAGTGAAGGCCAATCGACTTTAGGCCAAGGTGAAATAGTAGACAGTCAATCTGCTTTGGAAGTTCTTCGTGATTGGCCCTCAGTTGATGAGAAAAAAATTATAGTTTTAGGCTATTCATACGGAGCTGGTATTTCTGTGCGCTTAGCGATATCAAATCCACAACATTTAAAGGCTATTATTCCTATATCTCCTCATTTAAATATTCCCCCTTTAGGTCTGAGTTTAGTTAAAGAGCTTAATGATGTTTCATTACCAATCTCTATTATTTCTGGACAAAATGATCTGTCTTCTCCACCTAATGAACTAAACACCTGGATTGATTCATTACAAAATGATTACTTTAAGAGTACGATATTGCCCGATGGAGATCATTCCTGGCGAGATGCTGAAGATAAATTGTGCGAAACTGTAGTAGAACAGATGTGGGAATATTTGAAAGATTAAGAATATAAGTTCGATATGATTTATATGACCAGTCTAATGGTAGTTTTATAAAAAGGAGTAGTGATTTATGGCGACATATGTATTATTGAGTAATTTGACCGATGAAGGGAGGAGGACGGTAAAAAATCGCCCAGAGAGGATTCAAGAAGTTAGCCGTGAAATAGAAGCTTGGGGTGCGAAAGTTATTGCTCAGTATGCGGTTTTAGGACCCTATGATTTTGTTAATATTGTGGAGGCCCCAGATAATGATACTATATCTAAAGTTTCTCTTGAATTAGGATCTCGGGGGACAATACAAATAACTACATTACCAGCTTTTCCTGTTAGTGAATTTATTGAAGGTCTTGTAAGCGAACGAGATGTCAAAAAATAGTTATCAGCGTAGAGCCGAAAAATTATGCGAAATCTGTATAACGTGAAGGTTCGAAGCCAAAGTGAGTTTTTACAGAATTAAGCTTGGTAATATTATCCTTCTTGAGTTCGAGCATCTCGTTTTGAGTAACCAAAGGATCCATCATTATTTTCGCCAGTATTTTTATTGGTACATTTAGAAGTTTAGAAGGTACGGGTAAGAAAAATCTGAATTTTCCTTCCTTTTCAGCATAATACTTTACTAATGTCTTAAATGAAATATGCTCTGGGCCGCCTATACTGTAAATTTTTGGCAACCTATTATTTTTCTCACTAGGTTGGAGAGTTGAACTTAATATGAAGGATAATTCATAGACGGAGATAGGTTGAAAAAGTTGATTTCCACCATCAGGTAATGGGAATATCGGTAAGGGCATCAAAAGGGATTGTTTGATTCGCTTCGAAAACCCATCATTTGGGCCTAATACTAATGAACTTCTAATTATCGAGTAGTTTAGATTGCTTTTCATGATCAATTTGTCAGCCTGAAGTTTTGAATAAGAATATCTTTGATTTTCGTTTGTTTCGGACTCGAGTGTACTTAGGTGAGTTAAGTTATTTACTCTAGTAGTATCGATTAGTCTAAGTAATCTCTCCACGCCATTAATATTTACATCTTCGAAAGATGCATCATTAACCTCTCTGATTATTCCAGCTAAATTTATTACTGCATTGACTCCCAAAAGAGCATTTGTAACATCTGAGTCAGAAGTTATTGTACCTGTCATTAAATCTACTCTGTCATTGATATTCTTGGTCAAAATAGAGATGTTTTTCTTTGCTAAGTTTAGTATTTCAGCAGAGAATAAACCTTGAGTATGTAAGTTTTCAATGGTGTGTAAAGAGGATTGGAGAACTTGATCTAATCCATCAAAGATCTTTTTTGGGTTCCGGGAAAAAATTCTAATTTTCCTATTGGTTGTAAGTAGTAGATGGGCCGTAACATGCTTTCCGATAAAGCCTGACCCTCCGGTTATAAGGATCATTTATATTCTCCTATTTAAATTATAATGCCTTGTTCGACCTAATAAATTCATTGTAAATGGAAGACCGATCTATTTTTATATGATTTAAATAGTATAATTCAATTATAGTGTTGAGGAGGTAATATATGGTAGATATTCTTAAGGGAGATAGTGCACCAACTTTTTCTTTACCTGCTTCTACAGGAAGTAATATTTCGAATGAAGATTTTCCAGAATCTGGGATTGTGCTTTATTTCTACCCAAAAGATGATACCCCTGGTTGTACAAAAGAGGCATGTGGTTTTCGTGATTCATTTGATGAATTGGTAGAAAAGGGATTTGTTGTGTTAGGTATTAGTCGAGATAATATTGAATCGCACGAGAAGTTCACGAACAAATATACTTTACCTTTCCCTCTTTTGAGTGATCCAGATGCGGTAGTGGCAAAAAGTTACGGGGCTTATGGAACAAAAAATATGTATGGTAGGATAACCGAAGGTGTATTAAGGCAGACCTTTTTGATTGATAAAAATGGTATTGTAATCAAGGTTTGGAAAAGAGTTAAAACAGGAACTCATGCAGAAGACGTCTTGAATGTGATTAATGACTTAAATTGAGTATAATTTTATAAATAAGATCAATGAAAGGAATTCATATGGCAAAGTATGACAATATTTTATATGAGAAACAAAGAAAGGGTGTTTTAATAACACTGAACAGACCTGAAGCGCTTAACGCGATTACACCCCAACTAGAAGATGAGTTGCACTTAGCACTTGATGAGGCTGAAGCTGATCCTGAAGTTCGAGCAATCGTATTAACAGGATCAGGAAGAGCGTTTTCTGCTGGTTATGATATGAATGTACCAGATGCTCCTATGGGAGAGTTTGTTTGGCCTTATGGGCTGGCTCCAGGTCAAAGTGCGGCTGATTTACTAGATTTATGGAGAACTAATGATAATGCTGGAATAAAGAAACTGCTACACATGTGGGAGCTAACTAAACCAGTCATTGGTGCTATTAACGGTTGGGCGATGGGAGGTGCGTCATGGTATGCTGTCGCCACTCATATGACTTACGCTTCAGACAAAGCCGTTTTTGGCCAACCAGAAGTCAGGCACATATCAAATACTAGTTTCTTTTGGGTTCTAAATGCAGGTTATAAGAATGCTTTGCGATACAGTTTAACGGGAGATCATATAGACGCTGAAGAAGCATTAAGGATAGGTATAGTTAATAAGATAGTCCCTCATGATCAATTAATTGATGAGTGTTTCGAATTAGTAGAGAGAATAGCTCTAGTTTCTCCTGAAACTGTTAAGATTAACTTGCATATTGCTACTATGGGCTTGGAGATGATGGGTTTGGCTAACGCTCTGAAATTAAATGGTGAACTGTCTGCTTTGGCACATTCTTCATCACGTGAAGATTTTCGTAAAGAGATGTTTGATGCCATGGAGAATCAAGGAATGAAAGGATTTCTTCAGGTAAGAGACGGTGATTTTCAACCTGAACCATTTGGACCAAGATCTAAAAGAGTCTAAGGCATAGAATATATAAAAAAAGAGGAGGGGAATTATGACCAGTTATGAAAATATACTGTACGAGAAACAGCGAGGAGGAGTGTTAATAACTCTCAATCGACCAGAATCTTTGAACGCATTAAGCCCAGATTTAGTTAGAGAGCTTCATGAGGCATTGAGTGAGGCTGACAATGATCCTGAGATCCGAGCTATTGTTTTGACTGGAGCAGGTAGAGCATTTTCAGCAGGTTTTGATATAGCTGGAGATAGAGCTCCAACAGTTTGGCCATATGGTGTTCCAGAAGGAACTAGTGTTGCCGAGCTATTAGATAGGTGGCGCACAACAGATCGCCCAGATAAATTCATGCACATGTGGGAATTAAATACCCCTATTATTGCAGCAGTTAATGGATGGGCTATGGGCGGAGGCTCTTGGTATGCGCTCTTCTCACATATGACCTATGCATCCGAGAACGCAGTATTTTCACAGCCGGAAGTTAGAATGATATCTAACACTAGCTTTGTTTGGGTTTTGAATGCTGGTTATAAGAATGCTTTGCGATACAGTTTAACAGGTGATCATATTGATGCTGAAGAAGCATTACGTATAGGTATAATTAATGAAATAGTACCGAAGGATGACTTAATAGAACATTGTTTTAAGATCGTTGATCGTATTGCTTTAGTATCGCCTGAAACGGTGAAAATCAACTTGCATATCGCTACTATGGGTCTGGAAATGATGGGCTTTAGAAACGCGATGGTGCTGAATGGTGAGCTTTCAGCATTGGCTCACTCTTCAAGGAGAGAGGATGTTCTTCGACCTCTAGATGAAGCACGCGAGCAGGGTGGGATGAAAGGGTTTCTTACTCAAAGAGATGGACCTTTTCAACCAGAACCATTTGGGCCTAGGTCTCAGAAAAAATCCTGAATGTAATGGATTAAAATTAACTTCTAAGACTTTGGAAAATAATGAGTGAACTTAATGAATCGTAAATTAGATCCTGAGAAAACCGCGCTTATAGTGGTGGATATGCAGAATGATTTCTGCCATCCAGATGGATTTTATGCTCGAGCTAGTTCACTAATTGAGCCCCTTGGATTGAAGCCAGCATTGGTTACTGAAGGTATAGATAAAATAAAACCTTTGCTTGACCAAGCTAGAGAGGCTGGGATTTTTATTGTCCATACCCAAATAGTTAGAGATGCAGTTCCTGATAATGTGGGAACTCTACATAATGTTGTTGCACAGACATTTGATGCAGTTTCTAAGCTTCCGGGCCCACCGTCTTTGATGCCGGATAGTTGGGGTGCAGAGACACACGTTGAATTAAAACCAAACGAAGGTGAGTATGTTGTAAAAAAGCGGAGTTTTTCTGCTTTTTACGGCACGGATTTGGAAGTTGCTTTGCGTAGACGGAATATACGAACCGTTATATTGGCAGGTACGATAACATACGCATGTGTGTTACACACGGCTTTTGATGCTAATATCAGAGATTTTGATGTGATTGTTTCTTCAGATTCTTCAGTATCATGGGATTCCGATTTGCAAGAGCCTACTTTACGGATTATTGATCTAATACTTGGGCAAAGTATGACCACAGAGGATATAATCAAGATAATTTAATTGAAGATTAGGATAAGGAGGTAAGAAGGTGCCAGAATTTGAGACCGTCTTGTATGAGAAGCAAAGAGGTGGAGTGTTAATCACCTTGAATCGGCCAGAAACTTTAAATGCTATAAGCCATCAACTGGAAACAGATCTTGCTGCGGCTTTAGGGGAAGCAGAAGCTGATCCAGAAGTACGGGCTATTGTTTTAACTGGAGCAGGCCGAGCATTTTCTTCCGGATATGATATTGGTGGTGATTCACCTCCAACTGTATGGCCTTATGGTTTACCCGAAGGTACTAGTACTGCTGAATTTTTAGATGAATGGCGGACAAGAGGGTCAGATGAGAATAAGAGGCTTTTACAGATCTGGGAATTAACTAAACCAGTTATTGCTGCTGTTAATGGTTGGTGTATGGGAGGTGGTTCATGGTATGCATTAACCTGCCATATGACCTATGCATCTGATAAAGCTGTGTTTTCGCAGCCTGAAATCCGGATGATCTCGAACACGAGTTTCTTTTGGACGCTTAATGCTGGATATAAGAATGCTTTGAGATATGGATTAACTGGTGATCATATTGATGCTGAAGAAGCATTAAGAATTGGGCTTGTTAATAATGTAGTGCCTGATGAAGAATTGATAGACCATTGCTTTAGTATTGTAGAGAGGATAGCTTTAGTTTCACCTGAAACTGTTAAAATTAATCTTCATATTGCAACTATGGGTTTGGAAATGATGGGATTAAGAAACGCATTAACTCTAAATACAGAGCTAGGTGCTTTAGCACAAACATCTCAACGAGAAGATTTTAGAAAATACTTAGATGATGCACAGGAAACAGGTGGGATGAGAGGGTTTTTGCAGTCACGAGATGGACCTTTCCAGCCAGAACCTTTTGGCCCAAGATCAAAGAAAAAGGACTAAAGAGGCAAGTTCTCTGGTGTAATAAATGCAATTAAAATGGCTAGTATTTTATTTTAATTTGTTCTGTATTAGTTTTATTTTTACTGCATGCGGTTCTCCGTATGGATCGGATATAGATAACTCGAAAATTACCGTAGCTTCTACGGTTTCACCTATCACGAGTATTGTCGTGAGCATAGGTGGAGATCGGATTAACGTTATAGGTATAGTGCCAGAAGGAGTGGATTCCCATACTTATGAACCACCCCCTTCGATAGCAATAGTTCTCTCTGAGGCAGATATTATATTTATGAATGGTCTTTATCTTGAAGAGCCAATATTAAATATGACTCATATTAATCAAAGTGACCGATCTATGATCGTTAAATTAGGTAATAAATCCATTACTGATCAGCAATGGATTTATGATGATTCTTTTCCAGAGCTAAATGGCTACCCAAACCCCCATTTATGGACAGACCCAATTTTAGCTTTAAAATATGGTGAAATAATTCGTGATACTTTATCTGACTTTGATGAAAAGAACCGTGAAACTTATCGAAGAAATTTTGATCAATTTACTATTAATATAAATAAATTAGATAGAGAGATCCAACTTGCTGTTGAAACAGTACCAAAATCCAAGCGACGATTATTAACTTACCATGATTCCTTTCCATATTTTGCCGAAAGGTACGGGTTTCAAATCATTGCAGCTGTCCAACCGTCAGATTTTAGCGAACCATCAGTACGCCATGTGGCTGCTCTTATCGATCAAATCCGATTAGAACAAGTGCCTGCAATCTTTGGGTCTAAGAGTTTCCCCAGTCCTGTTATGGAGCAGATAGCAATAGAAACCGGAACTGAATTTATTGATGATCTTAGAGATGATGATTTGCCAGGCAATGTAGGAGATATTGATCACTCGTATTTAGGCCTAATGGTTAAGAATGTTGAATCTATAGTGTTGGCTTTGGGAGGGAATGCAGAAAACCTTAAAACCCTCCATTTTCCTCAAGCATCTGAAGATTATAGAAAGGTTATTAATAACTAGAATATGCTACATAATGAACCGCATAAATATGAATTTGAAGAACCTATTATACAGTTAAAAGGACTCTCGTGTGGCTACGATGATGAACCAGTTTTAACTGATGTGAATCTAACAATAAAACGTGGTGATTTTGTTGGTATATTAGGCCCCAGCGGATCAGGAAAAACGACTTTACTTAAGTCAATCATGGGTTTGGCGAATATATATAAAGGCGAGATATTGATTGAAGGAGACCCTGGTCAAAAGAATCGTTCAAGTATTGGATATATGCCGCAAATGGCCCAAATCGATTGGGATTTTCCGATTACTGTTGAACAGATTGTGTTGATGGGTACTATTGCGACTAATAAATTATTTCCCTGGTATTCGAAGCCCGCACGCAAGAGAGCTTATAAAATTATGGACCGTATGAGTATATTAGAAGTACGTAATAAACATATTAGTGAATTATCAGGAGGCCAGAAGCAACGTGCCTTTTTGGCTAGAGCCTTAGTTAATAATCCTCATATACTTTTACTTGATGAGCCAACGAGTGGAATTGATATAAGAACACGAGATGAAATAATGCATCTTCTTGATGAAATTAATCATCAAGATGTTACTATCATTGTTGCCACTCACGAAATTAATGCTGTCGCTGCACATTTACCGCGTGTGATTTGTGTTAATAGAGCGATCGTTGCTGATGGTTCACCTAAGGATATTTTCACGACTGAAATATTGAGTGAAACTTATGGTTCTATGGTCCATGTTACTGAGTATGAAGGGTTAGCTTTAGTTGCCGAGTCACCACATATTTTTGGTAGAGATATTTCAAAGGACTTATGAAATTATGAATCCCATCAAGATGTCACAGGTGTATTGAATAATGCTTTTACCATTACAGTATGATTTTTTTGTCAGAGCAATTTTAGTGGGGACTCTGGTGGGCGGTCTATGCGGATTAATAGGTGTATACGTTGTTTTGAGGCGTATGGCTTATATTGGCCATGGTCTTTCACATTCAATATTTGGTGGGGCCGTGGTGAGTTATATAATGTCTATAAACTTTTTCATAGGAGCTAGCCTGTGGGGATTTTTATCCGCGATATTAATAACTATAACTTCAAAAAAAACTAATGTGAGTAGTGATTCCTCTATTGGTATTATTACTACTGCTAGCTTTGCTCTTGGGATTGCTTTGATAAGTCGTTACAAAAACTTTACTCGTAGTTTTGATGCTGCTTTATTTGGCAATATCCTTGGTGTAACTAAGGAAGATCTTATGTCTGTTATTTTTGTAGCTTTGCTTGTATCTATTGTAGTTTTTGTCATATATAAATATTTATTATTTACTACTTTTGACCCAGTGAATGCAGCTTACTACGGGGTTTCAGTAGGGTGGGTGGATACAGTTTTTTCTCTAATTATGGCTGCAACTGTAGTGGTTTCGTTACAAATATTGGGTGTTACTATGATCGCTTCAACAATAATTATCCCTCCAGTCATAGCTAGAATACTGACATCAAATTTTAACAAGATGGTTATTATTTCTGTATTACTAGGGGCTTTTTCTAGTTTGGTAGGACTCTATTTAAGTTTTTATTTGGATATTTCTTCAGGACCTGCTGTTGTGCTGTTTTCATCATTTCTATTTATAATTTCCCTTATCTATTCTGTGGTGAATCGAAAAATACGGACATTTTTAGTAAAAACTAAGATGGATTAACCAAATTTACAAATTGTCGTTTTATGTTAGATCAGTTAATTGGAGAATATTCTTGTCTATAGGTTTAAATAAAGGTTAGAATTAGATCAACTAAGCGGGAGTAACTCAGTGGTAGAGTCCCTGCCTTCCAAGCAGGTTGTCGCGAGTTCGAATCTCGTCTCCCGCTCCACACTATATTTAGTGAACGAAAAAAAATATGCTACTATGAAAAATTCAAAATTTTGGATATCTTGTTGTTTGGGTTTTTTAATATTATCCTTGTCATGTTCTAATAATTCTCAGGAGATGTTACCTCCAACTAACGAACCAGGTGTGCGGCAAGAGTTACCTCCAATTAATCAGCCAGGTGTGCGGCAAGAGTTACCGCCAACTAACGAACCAGGTGTGCGGCAAGAGTTACCGCCAACTAATCAGCCAGGTGTGCGGCAAGAGTTACCGCCAATTAATCAGCCAGGGATGCGACAAGAGTTACCGCCAATTAATCAGCCAGGGATGCGACAAGAGTTACCGCCAACTAATCAACCAGGCATGCG
>Ga0209403_10000788_pt1 | contig 44669 bp, 24 predicted proteins | sample ArcticOcean_MG_C_8_FD_187440 | JGI IMG/M metagenome (GOLD analysis project Ga0209403, IMG submission 187440) | Marine microbial communities from western Arctic Ocean - ArcticOcean_MG_CB11_86 (SPAdes) (version 2) | ecosystem: Environmental > Aquatic > Marine > Oceanic | place: Arctic Ocean... | reverse complement strand
CTGAAAGGGAGGAATGGTGCGGAGGTCACTTTTGTGGGACATACCCAGGGAACCTACGAATTGACCCCTCACAATCAGGATCATCCCGAACACATCGGCGACCCGCTCTCGGGTCGCTATATCACCGGAATGTGCCTGACGATTTCCAACTACCATGGGCCGATCATCCCGGATTGGGAGGAGGATGGAGAAAGTGACGATGATGAACCAATCCCTCCTGATCTTGTGAGCAGTTACAGAGCTTCGGGAAAGCGCCGCAGCGGAAGACGTGGCGTGCAAATCCATTTTGACTGGATGAGCAAATGGGGGCTCGTCTATTACCTCTGCCGCTCTATCCTTCCCGAGGATTACGGGAAATATCCTGAGAGGTATTCCTCCAAGTCCTCTATGCGGCTGGATTCACTCGAAGAATTCATAGGGAAAGGGCAGTATGTCGGAGGTGCCGTCTTTGTACTCGCAGCAAGACATTCTCCAGGCCAGGCAGTCAATCCCCTGGGACGGCGTTACGGGCTCTACCTCACTGATGATGGTAATACCGTCTCCTGGACGCTGGACGGCAAGGTCATGGACACCGTTGACATCAGCGGCTATTTCACTGCTGACCCCGAGGTCATGAGAGACGGCGCGTACGTTTCGATCTCAGGCGCCGGCTATCAGCCTCACATCTGGACGATCGAAGATGTGAAGATCTACGTATAGGACCGATAAACCACCATTATGATTAGTCTAGGTCGGCGGTGGGATGGTGTCGAGAGAGATTGTGAACGGTGGGATGGCTGCAGGGTGAGATGGACGAATGGATCGGCGCTTGTAAAAAGATTCCCTCTAATTTAAGCTACTCGTATGAACGCTAACCCTTCAGCCGAACTTCGCGTTGCCCTGGTCACTGGGGCAGGATCGGGTATTGGACGAAGGACGGCGGTGGCTCTGGGGCGTGCAGGATTTTCCGTCGTTCTGGCCGACCTGAACGAGAATACGGCTCAAGAGACCGCCGGCGAGGTTGTTGCCGCTGGCGCTCGCGCCTCAGTGGTGCTTGCGGATGTCTCCGATGCCGATTCGGTGAGCGCCTTGTTCGAACAGGTTCGCGAGGAATTCGGCCGACTCGACGTGCTTTTCAATAACGCCGGGATCGGCGCTCCGCGCAAACCGCTAGAAGACTTGAGCGACGACGAATGGCAGGCGTGCGTCGACACCAATGTGTCCGGCGTTTTCTATTGCATCCGCGAAGCATTCAGGCTCATGAAGGACCAGGCCCCAAGGGGCGGGCGCATAATCAACAACGGCTCGATATCGGCTCATGTTCCCCGTCCCGACGCCGCGCCTTACAACGCCACGAAAGCTGCTGTGTGCGGTTTGACCAAGTCAGCCGCCGTGGAGGGTCGCAAGTACGACATCGCCTGTGGGCAAATCGACATCGGCAATGCGTTGACCAAACAAACCTATAAGGTCGAAGAGGGTATGATGCAGGCAAACGGTTCGATGCAACCCGAGCCGACGATAGATCCCGACGACGTCGCCGATGCCGTGGTCTATATGGCCAACCTGCCACTTTCGACTAATGTCCTGTCCCTGACGGTCATGGCGACCAAGATGCCGTATGTGGGGCGCGGGTAGCAGCGAGGAAACCGATTACGCTGTTTTCGCCTTTACGCGAGCCCGGCCGATCCATAGCGCCACGGGCAGGCACGCCAGGCCAACGACCGCTGGCCAGCTCAGGATCTCGCCAAGAAACAGGACCGCTGTCACCACGGTTACAAAGACGACCAGCAATTCGATCAGGAGAAATCCGGAAACCTGGGAGATCCCCTGGCAATAACGGCGGGCGGCGTAATGAAAGACCCCGATGAGAACACAGAACAACAAGGCCGACAAACCGCTGCCGGACGCCAGCGGCGCGGCCATCGGCTCGCCGGCGACCACGGCGAACACCAGGAACAACGGCGCAGTGTACAATGACACGCCCAACATGCTTTGCATGGGCGTGGCGCCGTGCTCGATGGCCTTGCGTTCGAGGTTCAGGTGAATCCCTGCAACCAGACATGCCACTCCGGCAATGCAAAATCCCCATAGGCTGATATTCGTCGAAAAATCGAAGCCATCCTTCAGGCCGATCAGGACAGCGGCTCCCGCCCCGATCAGGCAACCGGATACACGACCAGCGGTCAGGCGATCGCTCAGGCGGTTCGCGTAGCGGGTTATTATCAGTGAAAACGCCGGATAAAGGCAGGAGAAGAGTATTTGGAAGACCGCCGCATCCATGATCAGCAGGCCGTACAGCAGCAGCGCGTTGACGATGGCTTTCAGGACGGTCGCTGCCAGCAGATACGTCCTCGCCCGCACGGAGGCCGGCAGCAATCGGTCCTGCCGATTCACGGCCATCAAGAGGTAGACAATGCCGATGGCCAGCATCCGGTAAAAACCGAGGGCCATGGGGCTCGCATCCCATCCCGCCCGGAAGCACACCTTCAGGGTGATGGCAATGAGCCCGCCAGAGAGGGCGAACAGCGCAAGATTAAACAGCCGCTTGCGCTGAATGGGAACCGGGCTGGACTCCGTGAGCGCATCGGGCATGGTCGGTGGTTGTCCCATGACGCCAAACTTGACTGTAAGGGGATGCCATTTCCAGAAGAATATCAATATAATTCTGGCCCGGCAGAAAAAGGCGATTTGTTTGGGGTGCCGGCTTGATCAGTCGTTTCCCGGATACTCTCCAATGTACTCGGGAGTGCGGGGACTGCATTGACATGTCCAGACATAATCTCGGGGCCAATTTGTCTTTCATCGATGGTCATGCAGAGTGAGCTTCGCAAAGGATTTTTTTTATCAAAATACTGGTGTGTCAGACCCGTTTCCGGTGCTGAGGGGAGAGCTGGCTAACAGTCCGGCGGGATATCAATGATTAAGCGCATTGTCTATCGTGCTTGTCGAGCGCGTCCGGTGCCAGGAAATACTCCAGCCGCTCGAGTGCATTGCGGTTGGTTCCTGTTACTTTACGAGAGCCGACGGACATCGCTTGAATGCCACTCCATCGGTTAACTATAAGACCCACCTTGACATGCAGTTCACTCCGGTAACCACACCATGTCGAGATGGATCCAGTCTTGGCCAGTAACCATACTTGTGAGGAATCGAGCGATGAAACAAATAGGTATAGCGTGGGCACTGGCTGTTTTTCTCAGCAGTGCGATCGGTGCAGAAATCAAGGGGACTGTGGGCTACTGGTCTTTTGACGAAGCTGCAGGCGACGTCGCGAGAGATGCGAGCGGCAACGGGAATGACGGCAACATTCAGGGCGCGAAGTTTGTCAAGAGTCCGAAGGGCTTTGCCCTCAAGTTCGACGGTGAGGATGACTTCGTGGAATGCGAGGCAAACAAAAGCCTGCAACAACTTGAGCTCGCCGGCACCATTGAGCTCTGGGTCAAGCCGGAAGAATTGCAGGGCGGACTGGTCAACTGGAGCACCGGCTCGGGTTGGGTGGACCAACGACTTGTGATGGCGTTCAGAACCCATGAAGACGGGTCTGCGGAATTCATTTCTCGCGCTTCGGATGGTTCGGGGCAGGGGAAGCGCTTTCGTGGGCAAGATCTCAAGATGCCCGAAAAGGGGGCCTGGAACCATGTGGCGCTGACCTTCGACGGCGGCACGATTACTTTCCACCTGGATGGCCGGATGCTGCGAGCATACTCTCAACAATACGCCCGGGCTGTCCTGGAGGGCGTCCCGCTGTGGATCGGCAGGTGCCAGGGGCTCGGGAAAGGCTTTTTCAAGGGAACAATGGATGAGCTTCGGCTTTACAGCAGGGTCCTTTCAGACGAGGAAATTCTCGCCCATTACAAAGAAGGTGCTGCTGCATTCGGAAAAGACACGTCAACATTCGAGAGGCCGGAGATCAGAATAGAAGTCTTGCCCGAGCCGGGATGGATTGCGGTCGAGGCCGATTATGGTCTCATGCGGCCCTTGCCGGAAGGCGCTTCCGTCGAGGCGCAGATACTGGACGCCCAGGGGGCTGAGACGCTTTCGAGAAAGGTCGAGGCAATACATATCCCGAGGACGGTAACCAACGTCATACTGGATGTCAGGGCCTTGCAACCCGGCAATTACCTCATTCGCGCAGGCATCGTTGGAGCCGATAGGCGTCCGGCTGGAGAAACGGTACAAACACCGGTCTCATGGCCTGGGCAATCCGAGGCGTTCAAAGGCGTCAGAATACTCAACAACCTGGTCTGGGAGCTTCTGAACGTTCAACCGGGCCTGGTCGAAGGCGAGCAGGTCTACACGTTCACAAGCCCAAAGAGCCGATGGCTCCACGTTGCGACGGCGGTTGATGCCGGGAAAGGCGTGCGCCTGTCGGTCGAGCCTGGAAGTAAGGCACGTGACATAATCGTCTTTGAAGCGGGGGAGAAGGGCTCAAAGGAGGCAATGTGCTTCCTGCCGGCGGGAGCGAGCAAGCTTATCCTGCAGGCTGACGGCCCATGCGATATTCAGAGTATCGTGGCCCGCTCAATACCGGAACTCTGGTACCACGAATTTGGCGGCGGCCCCAGCCCCGGGCAATTCCACTCCGACTCCGACGAGTTCATGGAGAAACACGTCATTGCCAATGTCAACACGTTTGCCTTGTCGGGTGGCCTGGTGGCAGCCCGTCCGCCCATACTTCAGAAAAACCTGCTGACACCCCGCAGGTGGCTTGTCAATTTTGTGATGAAGGGTTTGGACTACTTTGGCGAGGCGTATGCGCTGTCCTCGTCACAGGAAGTGTACGACTATGTCTCCGGTCTCCGTGGACTTAATGACCCCGATATTGATGGTGTCTGTGGCGACGAGTTGCTTGGCGGCAGTGATCCGGGCTTCCCATGGTATACGGATGCGATCAGGATGCTCGAGGCCAGTCCTAAGTTTAAGGACAAGTTGTTCTACGCTTATTGTACGAATATTTATGGCGGCGACCAGGGTAGAAAGTTAGTTAAGACCATTATTGATGCAGGCGGTACGCTCGTTTGGGAACGATATCTGAAGACGATGTCGAGCGAAAGCGCAGCGCTGGAATTCATGCGGGAACACCTGGTCCTGAACGCGCGTCAATATCGTGAACTATGCCCAGGCTCTATTGAACATATAACGGTCCTCGTCGGGTACTATACGTTGCCTGGGGGACATCTCGAAAACTCCACCCCCTCGATCAATTTCAAGACTCACCTCGACATGCAATTCAACATCGTGGCAAATGACCCGGTTTTCTGGGGCGCCTATGGATTGGGGGGATATCACAGTTCATATAGCAACGAAGAAACCATTCGGTGGATGGTCAGGCTTTTTCGTCATTACGGCATAGAGGGCAGTACCGAACCTGCGACCGATGAACCGTACATCCTGCCCCATATCGAAAATCCGGATTTCATCCATGGCACAGAAGGCTGGACGCTCGACCCGGTCGAGGCGGGCAGTATCCGCCCCATCTTCAAGCGCGGCTGGGGCTTTCTTCAATCACGGATTGGCAGGACCGAGGGGGATACTGCCCTGCTCACTGTGAGAAGTGCCAGGCGGCCCAATCGTTTCTCTCAGGAAATCAAGGACCTTGAGCCCGGCCGGTTATACTCGTTCTACATGTTCAGCGGCGACGGCAAGGATATGTCAAAAAGAGAGCAGCATGCAGTACGCATTCACTTTGAGAACGCGACCGTGATTCCAGAGAAAGGCTACACGTTCGTGCACCCCAATCGGGAGAGTTTTCCACCGTACGACAAGGCGGCCACAGCCTGGATGAACTATCACTATCGGGTTTTCCGGGCGAACGGCAACTCGGCAAGACTGGTTATCTCAGATTGGTTCAATGATGTTGAACCCGGTGGCCCGATCGGCCAGGAACTTATGTATAACTTCATCAGTGTGCAACCGTATTTCTCGGAGGAATAATATGAGAAGGCGAAACGTTATGAAAACCGCATGGGTCTCGTCGCTTCTGCTCTTGATCACTGGTTCCCTGGGCTGGGCGGACGATAGCGGCCTGGTCGTGCAGTACGACTTCGACGAGGCAGCAGGCACGCAAGCGAAGGATGGAAGCGGCAAGGGGAATGACGGCAAGATTCAGGGCGCGCAGTTTGTCAAGAGTCCAAAGGGCTATGCCCTCAAGTTCGACGGCGTCGATGACTTCGTGGAATGCGCGGCAAGCAAGAGCCTGCAACAACTTGAGCTCGCAGCCACGATTGAGCTTTGGTTCAAGCCGGAAGCGTTTCAGGGCGGAATCGCCAACTGGAGCACCGGATCCGGGTCGGAGAACCAACGCTTCGTCGTCGCGTTCAAGGCCGTGGAAGGCAAGACTGCTGAATTCATCCATGCCGCGTCGAATGGTCCGGCCTTTGGGAAACACTCTCGCGAATACGGCCTCGATATGCCGATAAGAAACTCCTGGAACCACCTGGTACTGACTTTCGACAGTGCCACGATTACCTACTACCTGGACGGCCGGGTGCATCGGGTTCACTCCCCTGTGTCCGTTCGTCCCGACCTGGAGGATATTCCCCTGTGGATCGGCAGGTGCCAGGGACTTGGAAAAGAGTTCTTCAAGGGGTTGGCCGATGAGGTGCGGGTCTACAACCGTGCCATCTCGAGCGATGAGATACTCGCCCATTACAAAGAAGATGCCGCTGCATTCGGGAAAGACACGTCAGTGTTCGAGAGGCCGGAGATCAGGGTGGAAGTTATGCCCGAGCCCGGATGGATCGCGGTTGAGGCCGATTATGGTCTCATGCGGCCTTTGCCGGAAGGCTCGTCCGTCGAGGTTCAGCTGGTGGACCAGGAGGCGAACACGCTTGCAAAGAAAGTCACGCGAATCCCGACCCAGGCCTCGACGCTCAACGTCGTGTTGAACGCCATCCCCCTGCCGCGCGGGAACTATCTCACTCGGACGACCATAATCGCAGCCGACGGCAGTCCGATCGGTAAGTCAGCGGGGCAACCCCTCTTCTGGTTTGGCCAGTCTGAGAAATTCAAGGGGATCAAGATACTGAACAACATGGTCTGGGAGCTTCTCAGAGTTGAAGGGACCCCGGTGGACGGAACCCGGGAATACACGTTCAAGGCGCCCAGGCCACGATGGGTCTATGTCATGACGACCGCGGACGCAAGTGCGGGCAATCTCGACATATCGATTGATGGACACGAACAATTCATTTCGTTTGCAAAGGGTGAGAAAACAGAAAAGGAATCGATGCGGTTTCTTCCGGCAGGCGAGCATAAGCTCATTATCCGCAGCGAAGGCGCGTGCCGGATTGAAACGCTTGTGGTCCGCTCGATACCGGAAATTCTCTCACATGAATTCATCGGCGAGCCGTTCATCAAGTTAGACATGTCGCCTTGGGATTTCATCGAGAAATACGTGATGCGCAACGTCAATACGTTCATCGTGGCTCCAAGTGACCTGGATCACCCGTTCTTCCAAAAGTGGCAGGCGAATGGCGGGCGATGGAGATGGTTGTCTTCGATCAGGGCGCATTTCGAGAAGGATGGCAAGAAGCTCACAGCTGCACAAGTGTACGAGTACCTGATCTCAACTTCAGGCTTTCTCAGTCCATTCGTTGAGGGCATGATCGTTGATGAGTTCGGTGGCTCTGAGCCAGTCCTGCCCAACTACGGTGATGCACTGAGAAAACTCAGGATGACCCCCGAGTTCAAGGACAGGTACATGTACGTTTACTGTTATGGCCTCCTGGGGTTGCCCGGCGGGACTGGCCAGAGATTGCTCGATGCCCTTGCCATGACGGGAAGTGCAATGGCGTGGGAACGCTACCTGAAGACACAATCGACTGAGTCCGCGGCGCGGGCATATCTAAGAGAAGCAATGGTTCAGCAGGCGCATGAGTACCGCGCGGGGCCAAGCTATATGCAATACATGGCAGTCTGCATCGGGTATTTTACGAAAGCCGGCGGCCATCTCCTGAACGCCACCCCATCCGTCGATTATAAGACATACCTCGACATGCAATTCAACATTGTGGCGAATGATCCGGTTTTCTGGGGAACCTATGGGCTGATGGGATATCACAGCAACTATTCGGATGAGGAAACCCTTCGCTGGATGTGCAAGCTCTTCCGGCACTATGGAATCGAAGGCAACAGCGAGCCGGCCACAGACGACCCGTATCAACCCGGCCACATTCAAAACTCCGATTTCATCACTGACACCGACGGGTGGACGCTCAACCCTGCCGACGCGGGCAGTATCCGACGCGGCTTCAGGCGCGGCTGGGGTTCGTTGCAAACACGCTATGGCAGTATCGAGGGCGATACGTTCCTGGTCACCGTGAGAAACGCCAATCGGCCCAACGCCTTCTCTCAGGAAATCAAGAACCTTGAGCCTGGCCGGCTCTATTCATTCCGCATGTACTCAGCCGATCATGCGGATATGTCCAAAGAAGAAAAGAACGCCATACGCATCCAGATCGAGAACGCGACCCTGCTTCCCGAGAGATCCGTCACGTATGTGCATTCCAATCCCGGGCACGGATGCTTTACGCCCTACGACAAGGAAGGCTCGGCCTGGATGAACTATCACTGGCGCGTGTTTCGTGCCAACGGCCATTCGGCAAGGCTGGTGATCTCGGACTGGATCGATGACGACAAGCCAGGTGGACCTGTCGGTCAGGAGCTGATGTATAATTTCATCAGTGTGCAACCGTATTTCAGCGAATGACAGACGACGTGTCAGGCTGAATCAGCAGTCCCCCTTTTAATGATTTGTGGTTGTGTGGGATGCGTACGGGCTGATCCTTTCGAATTCGAATCGCGCCGCGATTCAGGAGATCCTGTGATCACTCAAGAGACCTATGGCACTTTCGCCGGTATAGTTGAGCCATGGGATCAACCCAAATGGTCGGATGCACAGGCGATTTCAATGCACTCGATTCAACAGGACCTCATAACCTTGAAATCAGCTCCTCAATGAGGCTCACAACATCCCTGCGCTCAATATTTCGCAACACGACACGTTCCTAGATCCGAAGAATTGTCGTCCGTCGCAGTTCATGCGATTGTGGTTGCCGAAGGAGAACCAGCCATGCCAAATTCCATGACTGCTCTCGGCAAGGTAATTGTCGATGGGCAGGAGATAGACATTCTCCAAGGCGACACGCTTGGGGCGTGCATGATGCGGGCCGGCGTCTTGGCGATGCGTCGCTCACGCTCTGGTCAATTGCGCGGATTGTACTGTGCCATCGGTGTCTGTAATGAATGCTTGATCAGCGTGGACGGGATTGACAATGTTCGCGCTTGCATGACGGCAGCTGAACCGGGAGCCAGAGTCGACACCGGGAGAGAACCTCGATGACAGTGCTCAAAAAAAATCATCTAATCGTTGTCGGTGGAGGACCAGCTGGTATCTCGGCGGCGACGCAGGCCGCCCATCAGGGAATGGCCGTCACGGTGGTAGATGAATATGACAGGATAGGGGGTCAATACTTTCGCGGACGACAGGAATCGACTGCAGCCGGGTCACCCCGCCGTTTTTTGCGCGAGTCACCAAGTGTGCAGGTTTTCGCCAATACGGTTGTTGTCGATACACCTGCCAAGGGTGTGCTCTCGATCTGGAAACAGGGCGGCGTTGTGCAATCGCTCGCCTATGATGCGTTGGTGGTGGCAACGGGCGCCTATGATCGAACTGTCGCCTTGCCAGGTTGGACCTTGCCGGGCGTTTTTACTGCGGGCGGGGCCTCGACGCTGGCCAAAGCCCACGGCGTTACGCCTGGCCGGCGCTTGCTGGTTGCCGGCTCGGGTCCCTTCCTGCTTGCCGTTGCCGACGATCTAAGCGCCAGGGGTTGCGACGTCCAGGTCGTCGAGGCCACGCCGTTGCGCACGTCGGTGGGTGGGCTGCCGACAATCGCCCGTGACCCGGCGATCACGCGCCAGACGATAGGTTACCTGTCGCGTCTCGGATGGCGACGAGTGCGCCGCCGCTATGCCAGTATGGTTACTGCAATTCACGGTGACGACCGCGTCGAGGCGGCGACGATTCATCGCGTTGATCCAGACTGGCGACCGATTGCCGGTTCGGAAACGACTGTCGAGGTCGATGCGGTTTGTCTCGGTTTCGGCTTCGTGCCGCAGCTCGAATTGGCCCAGGCACTGAAGTGTACGATCGGCTATTGGGAGGCGTCATCGGACTTTTACGTGAAGACGGATGACGCGATGCGAACGTCGCAAGCGAATGTTTACGCAGCGGGTGAGGTAACGGGAATAGGTGGTGTGCCGGTCGCCGTAGCCGAGGGATGTCTGGCTGGATTGACGGCGGCGTACGATCTGGGGGTGGTCGAAAAAAGCGGCTATGACGCCGAAGTCCGGCAGTTGACCCGGCGACGTGTTCGCGCCCGCCGCCTGGGTGATTGGATCCGTCACGCTTATCGGCCGCGTGCTGGTTTATGGTCATTGGCAGATGCCCAGACGATGTTGTGTCGTTGCGAAGACGTCACCATGCAGTCTGCCGAGGCGGCGCTGGCGCATAACCCGGCCACACCCTATGCAGTGAAGACGGCGACGCGGGCCGGATTCGGGCTTTGCCAGGGGCGGATTTGCAGCCCTTATTTAATTGAATGGCTGCGAGCACGGCACGGCTATCGAGTGCCGGAGGAAGAACGGCCGTGGCGGGTTCGCCCGCCGATTCGGCCAGTACCGGCGGGCGCATGGTTAACGGACCGGGAGTAGTTTAGCATGACAAACCGGGTGAAAGGTCGCATTAAAGACGCCGTCATCATCGGCGGCGGAATCATCGGCGCAGCCTGTGCCGAGGCGCTCTCTCGCGCAGGATTACGGGTTGCCCTGATCGAACGACTCGGCTTGGCCTCGGGTGCCTCCAGTTCCTGCCAAAGTGGCGTCGGTTTCGGGATCTCGATGGATGACTACACCCTGCGCTTGCATCTCGCCGCGGTGAAGGCTTATCAGGAATTCACTGCTGATGGTACAGATGTTGGCTATCGCCATCACGGGACCGTCCTGGTGGGCGAGCCGGAAGAAGAGACGGAATTGAAAACCGGTTTGCAGCGATTGCGTGAGATCTCCGTGCGCTGTGAGTGGCTGGACCAATCCGCATTGCGCGAAGCTGAGCCTGCTTTGTCGCCAGAGATCCATGGCGCCGCACGATTCGAAGATATGGGACAAGTTTCACCGATGCGAGTCGTTAACGAAATGGCTCGCAGGGCGATTCGCAAGGGAGCCGAAATCCACACAAATACTGAAGTGGAGGAGATCGAGGTGAGCAGCGGAAAAGTCGCCGCGGTGGTTACCAGCAAAGGGCGCATCCCGTGCGAATCGGTCGTTGTCGCAGCGGGTGCCTGGAGCAGGCAGATCGGTGAGTTGGTTGGCTTGCGGGTTCCAGTCTGGCCCTTGAAGGGACATGTTCTGGTCACCGAGCCGGTGCACGGCATGCTGCGGCATTACGTCACGGAGACAGGTTACGAAGCGACCGTGAAGGCCATGCAAGCGGCAAGTATTGACGCCGATGGCCCGCAACCAGGTTCTCCTCAAATCGCAGCCGTTTTGCAAAACCTCCCCAGTGGCCAAATACTCATTGGCAGCAGCCGTGAATTTTCAGGATTCGACCGCGAGGTGAATCGTGAGCGACTTGCGCAGATCGCTACCCGCGCCGAACGCCTGGTGCCGGGTTTACGACGGCTGCGAATTATTCGAACCTATGCGGGACTGCGGCCTTGGACACCGGATGGCCTGCCGCTGGTCGGGCGGACCGCGAAAGTTGAGGGTATTGTCTTTGCAACGGGGCATGGCGGTAACGGCAATACCCTGGCACTGATCACCGCGCGGCTGGTGGCCGAATTGATGACTGGCCAAACGACGAGCCTGGACACCAGCCCCCTGTCGCCGGACCGATTCAAAATGAATGGAGCGTGAAACCATGTTGCGTGCCTTGATCACCGGCGCTAACCGCGGACTCGGCTTCGAGTTTGCACGGGTGTACCTTGCTCGCGGTGAACATGTGTTTGCCGGAGTGCGGCCCACGGCCAATGCCGACGCATTAAACGCTTTGCCCGTGGCTGCTGGGGGACAACTAACGATGCTTAGCATGGATGTCACGGATGAAAACGCGATCGACGATGCCGTCAAACGCATTGCGTCCCGGACAAATGGACTGGATTTGCTGATCAATAACGCGGGGCGATTGACGCGAGGCGAAACACCCACAAACGTCAAAGTCGAAACGATGCTGTCGGAGTACCATGTCAACGCGGTCGCGCCGATGATGGTGGCTCAGAAATGTCTTGGCTTGATAGGTGCCGGGCAACATCCCAGGATAATCAACCTGGTTTCGATGGTCGGTTCGCCGGGTGACAAGGCGGATGGTAGCTTTTACAGTTATCACGCCAGCAAGGTGGCGCTGCATTTGCTGACCCGGGCGTTGGCCTTTGACCTGAAAGGTGAGGGTATCATCGTCGTTGCCGTGTGCCCGGGTTGGGCACGGACTGAAATGAGTGAGGGTGAGGGACCACTTTCGCCATCTGAGTCGGCCGCCGCAATGGTGCAGGTCATTGACGGGTTGGTTGAATCGGACTCGGGTTGTTGTTATGACTGGACTGGTGAAACGAAACTTTTGTAATGTACGAGTGAATCTGGTACTGCTCGGCATTTGAATTGCTGGAGGTCCGACTTGGCCGGTAAACTGAAGCATTTATTCACACCTCTCAATCTCGGCCCCTTCGAGTTGCGGAATCGACTGGTCTGCACGGGCCACAATCCGCATTACGACGAAGGGGGATTGATCGGCGACCAGCAGATTGCGTTTCATGCGCGCAAAGCCGAGGGGGGAATGGCGCTGAGCACGACGGGGGCAACAAGCGTCCATCCGTCGGGCGGCATGGCGCCTGAGGCACCGCTGATCAACCACACTGACGCCGTCATCCCCGGCTACCAGGAGCTGGCCAAAGCCATGCACGCGTATGGGGCTCGGATGCTGGTCCAATTGATTCACGCGGCGTCGGCGATGGCCTCGCGTCGCACCGGGTACGTGCTCTGGGCACAGTCACAAACCGTCGGGGAGTTTGCCCACGAGCCGCCACATGTGATGACGACCAGCGAGATCAGAACTGTCGTCGATGCCTTTGCCCAAGCCGCTGCGCGCGTCAGAACCGCGGGCTTGGACGGTGTCGAGCTGAATGGCTTTGCGGGTGCACTGATCCAGCAATTCCTCTCGCCCCATACGAATCGGCGCACGGACCAGTATGGTGGCAGCCTGGAAAACCGCTTGCGTTTTCTAACCGAGGTCATCACCGCTTGCCGGGAGGCGATCGGAAAGGATCTGGCCTTAACGTTGAAACTCGCTGGCGACGAACTCTATGCGGAAGGGCTGCATCTGACCGATATGCAGGAGATCGTGCGACACCTTGACGCGCTTGGCATGATCGACATGTATGTCGTGGCCAGCGGCAACAATCTGCAACGGTTTGCCCGCATCGATCATTGGCCGCCAACTCCCGCCCCGCACGGTCTGCACGTCGGCCTGGCCAAAGGTATCCGGGAAGTCACGTCCACTGCTGTTGCCGCGCTGTGCCGCATCGTCGATCCTCGTCATGCGGACCAATTGATTGCGGAAGGCAGCTGCGACGTGGTGGCGATGGTTCGCGCGACGCTGGCCGATCCGGACATCGCGAACAAGGCCTCGGAAGGCCGATTCGAAGACATTCGTCCTTGTGTCGGCGCCAACACGGGGTGTGTTGACCGGATCATCGCAGGCGGCGAAGCGCGGTGCATCTACAATCCGGTCATCGGTCACGAGCGTGAATGGAGCTCGCTGCCGAAAGCAGACGTTCCACGTCGAGTCGTAGTCGTTGGTGGCGGGCCGGCTGGATTGGAAGCTGCTCGCGTCGCAGCCCAACGAGGCCACCGTGTGGTCCTGTTGGAACGGGCTGCGGAACTTGGCGGCACGGCGCGCATTGTCGCGCGTAAACCGGGGCGAGAGGAAATGGCCGGCATTCCGAATTGGCTTTCGCGACAGGTAGAGAAACTCGGCGTCGAAATCCATCTGGCAACCGAGGCGACCGTTGAGCGAATTCTTGCCGAAGATCCAGACGCGGTGGTGCTGGCAACCGGAGCTCGGGATACGCCGCCCAATGAACAATTGACGGACGCCAATGTTACTGTGGCGACGGCATGGTCTGTTCTGGATGGTTCCGTCGCACCCGGGCGTAATGTCCTGATCGTCGATCACAACCGATCCGATACCGGATGTTCGGTAGCTGAGTTGATAGCCGATTCCGGCGGCAAAGCTGAGGTAATCAGCCGTCAATTTCATCCCGCCATCGACTTTGGGTTGACCAATACGATATCACTTTACAGACGGTTGTTCCGCAAGGACGTCGAGCTGGCGGCGCACCACGAGCTTGGCCAGGTGCGCGATGGCGCGGTCCATATCGTCAATTGCTACAGCGGCAAAGAGCGACGGATCAGTGGCTTGGACATGGTGGTGTTCGTTACGGTGCCGACTCCGAACGACGAATTGCTTGCGCCGCTTCGGGTGGCTGGCGTGGAGGTTCATGCAATCGGTGACTGTGTGGCTCCCGGTGACATCGAAAACGCGACATTCGAAGGCCACCGGGCCGCGCGGCAACTATAATTCGGATAAATAAAGGATAAACAGTGACATGAGCGGATTGAGTTCAAGCGAGATAGAGAATGGCCTGCGGAAACTGGGTGTCCAGGCTGGCGACACGACGCTGGTACACTCCGCGATGCGGACCATGGGCCACGTGGAAGGCGGTGCGAAGACATTCGTGGATACGCTTTTGGGAATGCTGGGGCCAAGCGGTACGTTGGTGGTTCCTACCTTTACGTTTGCCCACGAAGCTGAAGACAATCCCGTCGTCGATCCGGCAGCAGACCATTCGGAAATGGGAATTATTACCGAAACGGCTCGTCTATATCCCGATGCGCTTCGGAGCACGGCGTTTCGTCACAGTTTCGCGGCAATCGGCAAGTGGTCCGGGGTGGTCGCTGGAAACGACGCGGCGTTGTCACCGTTTGACCTGCGTTCGTCGTTTGGAGTCATGGCGGCGTTGAACACAAAAGTGATAATGCTAGGCGTCACGTATGAGAGTTCGACCAGCCACCACTTTGCGGAGTTCGTGTGCGAGGTGCCCTATCGTCAGATGATTTCCCTGAATGCCAAAGTCCGTCAGGCCAGCGGCAAGGTCGTCGAGCAGTCGATGATGGACTACCAGCCGAAGAGCGAAGGAGGTTCCTACTACGGAACACGCGGACCTGATTTCAATCGACTGGGACAAATGCTTGAAGACCAGGGGGTGGTGAACACCGCCTTCATTGGAAATGCCGCAGTCCGGCAGTTTGCCATGCGTGATTTACTGGACCTGGCCCGACTGGAGGCTGCCCAGGACTACAATGTTTTTCGCTCGCCGGACGGCGAACCCGACAACACGACAGCATTGAAGTTTGGTTGCTCGATCGATAGTCCCGAACTCATTGATGGAGCTGGACGAGCTCACGCGGTTGAGTGGTGTGTGAAGGATGTCGACAAACTGATCCTGCCAAGAGCTGATGTATAACGTCATTAGTGTTCAGCTCTATTTCGAACCTGAACCACAACCAAGAGCAATAGAACGATGAAACAAATAGGTATAGCCTGCGCACTGGCTGTTCTTCTCAGCAGTGCGGTCGGTGCAGAAGTCGAGGGGCTTCTGGGCTACTGGTCTTTTGACGAAGCTGGAGGCGGGATCGCCGGAGATGCGAGCGGCAACGGCAACGACGGAAAGGTTCACGGCGCGGCATTCGTCAAGAGCCCCAAAGGTCATGCACTCGGCTTTGACGGCGTGGATGACTTTGTGGTGTGCGCGGCAAGCAAAAGCCTGCAACAAGTCGAGCGCGCCGGAACGATCGAGCTGTGGTTCAAGCCGGAAGAACTTCAGGGCGGCCTGGTCAACTGGAGCACCGGATCAGGGTGGGAGGACGAACGACTTGTGACGGCGTTCAACACGCATCGAGGCGGGATGGATTTCATTCATGTCCAGGCGGATGGTCTGACGCTGGGGAAGCACTCTCGCATATACCCGCTCGACACGCCGACAAAGAATGCCTGGAACCACCTGGCCCTGACCTTCGACGGCGGCACCATTGCTTACTACCTCGATGGCCGGCTGCGTCGCGTTCACATGGCAGCGTACGCGCGACCAGACATAGCGGGCATTCCCTTGTGGATTGGCAGGTGTGAGGGGATGGGGGAAGAGTTCTTCAAAGGTTCAGCGGATGAGGTCCGCATCTACAACCGTGTCTTGTCGAGCGGGGAAATTCTCGCCCACTACAAGGAAGATGCGGCGGCATTCGGAAAAGACCCGGCATTGTTCGAGAGGCCGGAGATCGGGATCGAAGCCCTGCCGGAGCCCGGATGGATCGCGGTTAAGGCCGATTACAGCCTGATGCGGCCGTTGCCGGAAGGCTCTTCTATTGAGGTTCAGGTAGTGGCGGCCAAGGGGACCAAGACACTTGCCAGGAAGGTGGAGGGAATCCAGCCTCACGCGATGATGCTCAACGTCATTGTGAACGCCGAGAGCTTGCCGCCCGGGGACTATCTCACTCGCACGGCTGTCATTGCAGCAGGCGGTAAAACGATTGGCCAGCCGGTGGAGAAGTCCGTTTCCTGGCCCGGTCGGTCCGAAGAGTTCAAGGGAATCAAGGTACTGAACAACGTTGTCTGGGAACTGCTCAAAGCTGAACAGGAAACCATAAACGGAACCGAGACTTACGCGTTCAAGAGCCCCAAGACCCGATGGGTCTACGTCAAAACAACTGCTGATGCGGAAGGCGGCAGGATTGATATATCTCTGCATCAATACAAGGATGTCATCTCCTTTGAAAAGGGTGAGAAAGGGACGAAGGAAACCATGCGATTCCTGCCGGCCGGGGCGCATGAGTTGATTGTCCGCAGCGCCGGCACGGGGCGGATTGAAACGCTCGAGGTCCGCTCGATACCGGCACTTGTCTTTCATGAATTCATCAACGCGCCATTCATCAGTTTAGATATGTCGCGCTGGGACTTTATCGAGCAAAATATGAGCAGCGTCAATACGTTCATCGTGGGCCGGGGGATCACAGGTCCGGAGGATGCAAGTCACGAGTTGTTCAAAAAGTGGCAGGCGAGTGACGGGAGATGGCGTTGGCTTGTCGGGACCCCGCTGCCTTTCGAGGATGGCGATCTGAAGCTCGTCACAGCGGCAGAAGCGTACGACTATGCAGTCACACGTGAAGGCTTTCACAGTCCACTCGTTGACGGCATCATTGTGGATGAATTCAGCAACTCCACCCCGCTTTGCGCGGTCTATGCCGAAGCGGTGCGGAAGCTCGCCGCCACGCCCGAATACAAGGACAAGTTCTTTTATGCCTACGCCAACCACCTTTATACCGGCGAGGCGGGCATCGATCTGCTCAAGGCCATGTTGGAGACCGGGGCAGCGGTTGCCTGGAAGCGATACCTCAAGACGCATTCCAACGAATTTACGGCCAGGGCGTTTCTGCAATACGAGCTTGTCGAGCGTGTCCGGGCCTGGCGCGAGGCGATGCCGCAGTCGCTCGAGTGCTTAGCGGTATGTCCCGGGTACTTTACCAGGCCCGGCGGACATCTCCTCAACGCCACACCGTCGGTCAATTACAAGACCTACCTTGACATGCAGTTCAACCTGGTAGCCAATGACCCGGCTTTCTGGGGAACCTTCGGGCTGATGTCGTATCACAGCGGTTACTCCGACGAGGAGACCGTTCGCTGGATGTGCAGGCTCTTCCGCCACTATGGTATCGAAGGCGAAAGCCAGCCGGCCACCAGCGATCCGTATGAATCCCCACATCTGGTCAACGGCGATTTTTTTGACGGAATCGACGGTTGGACAATTGAACCGGCGGAACAGGACAGCGTCCGGCCCGTGCTCAAACGCGGCCTCAGCCGGCTTCAAGCACGCTATCCCACAGGGGTACCGGAGGGGGAGACCTGTTTGCTCATGGTCAGAAGCGCGAACGGGCCTAATACCGTCTCTCAGGAAATCAAGAACCTTCAGCCCGGTCGGCTATATTCATTTCGCATGCTGACCGGCGACTATGAGGATATGTCGGAAAAGGAGAACCATGCCGTACGTGTCCGCATCGAGAATGCGACCTTGATTCCAGAGAAAAGCGACACGTACTTGTATTCTAATCCCGGGCACGGTCGCTATCCGCCCTACGACAAGGAAGGCTCAGCCTGGATGAACTATCACTGGCGCGTATTTCGCGCCGACCATCATTCGGCAAGACTGGCGATCTCTGATTGGACCAGTGACGAGGAACCCGATGGACGTGTTGGCCAGCAGATGATGTACAATTTCATAAGTGTGCAACCGTATTTCTCCGAGGAGTTCGAAACCGATGAGTAACCAGAACATCCTTGACCATGGTGCAAAAGGCGACGGCGAGACAGATGATGCGGCGGCAATCCAGGCAACCATCGACAAGTGCGCGGCCGCGGGTGGCGGACGGGTCGTCGTGCCGGCCGGCAGAACGTTCGTTGCCGGACCTTTTGAGCTTCGCTCCAAGGTCGATTTCCATCTCGAACATGGCAGCTGCGTAGTAGCAAATCCCGAGCGCGGACTATATGCCGACAAGGTGTTTCCCGATTGGGAAGATGGCACGAAGTGGATCCATGCCACCGGCGCCGAAGACATTGCCGTTACCGGCAGCGGGGTCATTGATGGCCGCGGTAGAGCGTTCGTGGCAGATCTGCAGCCACGCCGGCACTGGCCGGCTTCCGGCCGGCCTTTCATGCTCAACTTCGAGGACTGCCGGCGCATCACCATGGAAACCGTGACGCTGAGAGACTCCGCCTTCTGGGCAGTGCATCTCCTGGGCTGTGATGATGTCCTTTTCAACGGGATACGGATCCTGAACAATCCGCTGATGCCCAACTGTGACGGCATCGACCCGCACCGGTCTCGCAATGTGCGCATCATTGGCTGCTATATCGAGGCCGGTGACGACTGCATCTGTCCGAAATCGGAAGCCGGATTCGAACATTATGGGGCAACCGAGGACATCATAGCTACCGGTTGCACGTTGGTTTCCAGCTCCTGCGCCATCAAGATCGGCTCCGGTACGTACGGTGAATTCAGAAGGATGATCTTCGACTCGTGCATCATCAGGAACTCGAACCGCGGACTGGGTATCCAGCTCCGTGACGGGGGCGTGGTCGAGGATGTTATCTTTTCGAACATGTTTGTCGAGACCCGCTTCGGTGAGCAAGTCTGGTGGGGCGACGCCACACCCGTTTACGTGACCGCTTTCGAGCGCGAGCCCGGGGCGCCGCTGGGCGTGGTTCGGGACATCCGGTTCGCCAACATCGTATGCCGCAGCGAAAACGGCGTTTATATAGCCGCAAACAAAACCGATGCGATCCGGGATATCACCTTTGACAACGTGTCGGTCAAGCTCGACAGGTGGACGACTTACCCGGGTGGGAATTATGACCGGCGTCCCAGTGTCATGAAACCGGAGCGATCCGAAACGCCGACATCGGGCTTTCACTTCGATACCGCCAGAGATATCACTGTTAGAGACTGTTCAGTGACGTGGGGTGAGAACCTGCCCGAATACTACCGGCATGCGCTGTGTGCGTCGGATGTCACCGGCCTGACGACCGAGCGGTTAAAGGGCGATGCCGCTTTCCCGGATCGATACGAGGCCGTTGTAACGGAATAAGACGGCGTAGAAGAACACGTCGGCTCCGATTAACTTACGCGTACGGCATGCACCGGCGCACGAAGATCCGCATTGTCCGGACAAGACGATGGAATTCCTGCGGACCTGGGAAGGGACGCTGGCAACCTCGGCAGATTAGGATTGAGCAAAGACTCAGGAGCGAACATCATGACAAAAGCTCTGGCCCGGTGGCTTATATGGCTGGTGATGATTTGTTGCGTGAGCCGGGCGGACGATCAGGCGCTGGTCGCGCACTACGCCTTCGACGAGGGCGCCGGCACGGCAGCGACGGATGGGAGCGGCAACGGCAACGATGGCGAGGTTCATGGTGCGGTCTTTGTCAGGAGTCCCGAAGGTCATGCACTTCGTTTCGACGGTGTCGATGATTTTGTGGACTGCGGCGCAAGTGAAAGTCTGCAGCAGCTCGAGGTCGCCGGGACGATCGCATTTTGGTTTAAGCCGGAAGAACTGCGGGGCGGACTGGTCAACTGGAGCACTGGCAGCGACTGGTCAGACCAACGACTCATCATCAGCTACAAGGTTTACCATGGGGCAACGGATTTTATCCAGGCCTCCGCCGATTCCAGACGGCATCGCGAACGCTCGCTGGTCTGGCCCGCGAAGAACACCTGGAACCACGTCGCAGTTACTTTCGACGGCGGGACTGTTTGCTATTACCTGGACGGGACTTTACGCAATGTATTCTACCAGGACGCGAGGCCCATGATCGCGGGCGTCCCGCTCTGGCTCGGCAGAAATGCCGGCCTGGGCCCGGCGTACTTCAAAGGAGTCATGGACGAGGTGCGCATCTACAGGCGCATGCTTTCCTCTCTCGAGGTCCTCGCCAGCTACAAGAATCAAGCCGCAGCCTTCCAGGGAGAAACGAAAGAGGTCCAGGAGCTGCTGATCCGCGCACAGGCTGTTCCCGAGCCAGGATGGATAGCAGTCGAGACTGACTTTGCCCGCTTGCGGCCGCTGCCCGATTCTTCCGCCCTGGCTGTAAGCGTGCGCGGCGCCGCCGGAAGTAAGGCGCTCGGACGGAAGGTCAAGATGATTTCGCCCAACGTCGGCTCGATCATCGTCAAGATGGATGCGGCTGATTTTTCGCCCGGCACCTACCAGGTGACGGCCAGAATACTTGACGGTGAGGGTAAGCCGGTCGGCAAACCATCTCGTGAAAGCGTCGAGTGGCCCGGTCAACCGACTGAATTCAAAGGGATCAAGATTCTGAACAACGTTGTCTGGGAACTTCTCAAGCTCGGGCAGACAGAGATCAATGGAAGGAGGTCCTTTGCCTTCACGAGTCCCAAGAGACGCTGGATATATGTCGCAGCAACCGCCGATGCGACGGGCGGTGGAATCAGCATATCCGTCGACGACGAGAAAGAGATCATTTCCTTTGCACAAGGGCAGACGGCGACAAAGGAAGCCATGCGGTTTCTGCCGGCAGGCGAGCATGAACTTATTGTCAGTACTGAAGGCGCCGGTCAGATCAAGCGTCTTGTGATCCGATCGATACCTGAGATCCTCGTCCACGAGTTCATTGGCGCGCCGTGGTCCGTTGAGCTCGGGATGTCAGCTGAGGATTTCCGGGAAAGGTATGTCATGCCCAGTGTCAACACGTTTGTCATTGCCTCAAGTCACTTGGACCATCCTTTCTTCAAAAAATGGCAGGCGAGCGGCAGAAGATGGCTCGCTGCCTGTGTGGTGCCGTTCGAGAAGGATGGAAAGACCTATACGACTGAGCAGGCATATCAGCAAATATCCTCAACCGCAGGCTTTACCAACAGCCTTGTTCACGGTTCAATGGCCGACGAGGATGCCGGCTCCTACCCTGCCAGCGACGCCTATGCAGAGGCAATACAGCAACTCGCGGCAAACCCGGAGTTCAAAGACAGGCTTTTCTATTCTTACGAACACATTCATGCATTGATGGGGAATCATGCGTTCATGAAGGCCATAACAGATAAGGGCTCAGCGATTGTGTGGAAGCGATATCTGCCGACCCAGTCGGATGAGTTGTCGGCGCGTATATTTCTCGAAGAGGCAGTCGTGGACAAAGCGCGTAAATTCCGCGACGCATATCCAAATGTTCTTGAACGCACAGCAGTCTGCTTCGGGTCGTTTTCTTCGGTTGGCGGACACCTCCTGGGCACGACGCCATCGGTAAACCACAAGGTTTATCTTGATATGCAGTACAACATTGTCGCCAACGACCCGACGTTCTGGGGGACCTACGGGCTGATGTTGTATCACACCAGCTACAGCGACGAGGAAATTCTGCGCTGGGTGTGCAATCTGTTTCGACACTATGGCATCGAAGGCGAAACCAGGCCGGCCACTACGGACCCGTACAAATCGCCACATTCTGCGAACGGCGATTTTGTAGAGGGCACAAACGGCTGGAACATTACCCCGGCAGAACCGGACAGCGTCCGTACCGTTCTGAAGCGTGGCCTCAGCCTGATGCAGACACGTTACGGCAGTTCCGCGGGCGAGAACGGCCTGGTCACGGTCAGAAGCGCGAAGGAGCCCAATATAATCACGCGTGAGATCACTGATCTGCAGCCCGGTAGACTATATACTTTCCGGATGATGACCTGCGACTATGACGACATGTCAAAGGAAGAGGAACACGCCGTCAGTGTGAAACTGGAAAACGTCTCGCTGGTTCCCGGAAAATCTTTCAGCCACCTCTTTCACAACCCCGGCTGGGGAACCTTCCCACCTTATGACGGGCAGAAAAATAAGGCGTGGATGAACTATCACTGGTATCTCTTCCGTGCGGAGGGAAAGACGGCACGTATGACGATCACGGATTGGGCAGACGATGACGAACCGGGCGGTCGAATTGATCAGGAACTGATGTTTAACTATATCCAGGTGCATCCATATTACCCGGCGGATGGATTACAGTAAAAGTCTACCCCAGAGGGACATGATGCTGACACCACAACAAAAAGCGCACTTCGAAACTTTCGGTTTCATTGTCAGGCGGCAGTTGCTCTCTTCGGAAGAGATGGCCGCGATCACTGCCGAATTTGAAGACGTGCTCAATGAGGACCGGCAGAATAAAGCGTTTGCGGGAGAGACACGGCACGCTGTCAGCGGGTTTGCCGAGAAACGGTTGTTGCTGAGACAGCTTGTTGAAGATGACCGTATTTATCTGCCAATCGAGCAGTTGCTGGGGCCGGACTTTATTTGGCAGTCGTCCGATGGCAACCTTTATGTCGGCGATACGGCCTGGCATCGCGATGCTGCCGACCTCGAACTGAACTTCAAGCGGATAAAGGTCGCGGTTTACCTGGATCCGGTGGGGCGCGATACCGGGTGTCTTCGGGTGATCCCCGGTTCCCACCGCGCACCGTTTCACGACGAACTTCGGCCGCTTAACTACTGGCGCAAAAAACAGGTGATCCTGGAGGGGCGCAGCACGCAGGCTGAGCTCGATCAGTTCATCAAGGAAATGAACATCACCGAAGGTGAGCTGCTTTTCGGTGTCGAATCCAGTGACGTGCCATGCGTTCCCCTCGAGTCTCAACCGGGTGACGTGGTGTTTTTCAATCAGCACCTCTACCACAGTTCGTTCGGTGGAGCGACCGGGCGCCGAATGTTCACAATGAATTTTGCGGTGAATCCGACAACCGACGAGCAGGTCACGCTACTGCGAAAAAATTACGAAATCGGTGCCAAAAACCGGCGGGTGATGCAGCATACCATATCAGATCGGAAATACGACGAGGCCTTCCTCCATAGCGACCGGCCGCGTATTAAAGGCATGGTGGCAAAGCTCGTCGAGCTGGGGCTCGAGTAAAATGGCTGAAAAAGCCTGAGGAAGTTTGGAATGGATAAAATCCGGATCGGTTTAATTCGGTGTGATACGCACGGGGCTTATTTTGGCGCGCTGATGGCAGAGCATGACCCGCTGCGTCTGAGGTCGCCGCTAGATGACCCAACGAAGAAGAGATACACCTGGCAGCTCGGGGGTGCATATTTTTACTTTTATACCCATTACTGCCAGCAGACGCAGATGACCGTGCCGTTCGTCGGCGGTTTCGAAATCAGCCGGGTCTGGGACGAAGATCCCGATACCGCAGCCTGCCTGTCGGCGGTCTTCGACAGTAAGCCAAAGGTATGCGAAAGCTTTGACGAGGTGTCCGACGACGTCGATTGCGTGTTTATCGCTGATTGCAAGGGCATCGGTTCGGACCACCGGGAACTGGCGGTGCCCGGGATCGAGAAAGGAGTGCCGACATACATCGACAAACCGCTGGCGTTCGATCTGCAGGATGCCCAGGCCATCGTCGACCTGGCGCGAAAGCATGACGTGCCGATTCTGTCATTATCCATCCTGCGCATGCTGCCGCAGGCGGCGCGTTTTGCGAAACGCTTTGCGGAGGTAGGCGACCTCGAGTTCGCCACTGTCAAGGGCGGTGGGGTGAAGATGTCCGGGCACATTCATGCCATCAGCCTGGTGCAGAATTTGTTTGGCGCCGGCGGCGTCGAGTCGGTTGGCGCAATGGGGCAGAATGAGTTGGGGCATGTGCATCTGGGATACAAGGATGCCCCGGGCTTGCCGCGCTGCGGGGTGATGATCAACTGCGATAGCGGCGCAACCTTTCATTCCTCATTTTACGCCAGCGCCTACGGACCGCTCGGCGCCATCCATTCGGGGAACCTCGGAGATTTCGAGTTTCCATGGGGAGCCGGCGCGATCATCGGAAAGGTCAAGGAGATGGTCGAAACGCGAAAGCCACCGGTGCCATACGATGAAATCCTCGAGAACATTGCGGTCGCTACTGCCGGTAGGGAAGCACAGCGCACAGGCAAGATCGTCCACCTGAAAGACGTGGGGTTCGACCCCTGATTCATCGACCATGTTTCCGCAAAAAAAACGGCATAGAAAATGACAGCAATCATTTGCGTATTGCCTATTTCGTGTACTTTTATTTCCTCTCCCTGTTCCGGCGTTTAGCCAGGCGCACTGCCCGCAACTGGACGACGGGGGCGAAGCGGACGGTCCGGTCGGGGGAGGGGGGCTGATGTTAAACCTTATCAAGACCCAACTCTATTTGAGGATTAAATGGTGGGTACAATGAACAACTGCAACATGAAGTACGCACTGATGGTGGTGTTGATCGCTTGCAGTACTGCGTGGACGCAGGAGAGAAGAGCGCGCCTATGGGTGCTGGCGGTCCCGGAACCCGCCGTGTTAATGGTGGACGTAAACTTGTCCAGCCTGACACCGTTGCCTAAACCCACCGTGCCGTCGGAAATGCGGGTAAGCGTGCTCGATGCTGACGGCGCCGAGGTGATCGGAAACGTGGTCAGAAAAATCAGGCCGGCTGACGGCAGGATCGTAATAAAGAAAGATGTGTCTGCCTTGCCGCCCGGCACCTACCAGGTGGTGACGACACTGTTTGACCAGGACGGGGGACAGATTGGCAGACCGTATCCGCATGAACTCGATTGGCCCGGCCAACCCGAAGAATTCAAAGGGATCCGGATCCTTAACAACCTGGTGTGGGAACTTCTCAGGGTCGAGCACAAACGGGTCGATGGCACCGAGCGGTTTATTTTCAAGAGTCCCAAGAGACGCTGGGTCTATGTGGCGGCAACCACTCGGGAAACAGCCGGCACGATGCGTATATCCCTCAACGAACACAAAGACATCATCACCTTTGCAAAAGACGAAAAGGCTACAAAGGAATCGATGCGCTTTTTGCCGGCTGGCGAGCATGAACTGATTGTCAGCAGCGACGGCGCTTGCCGGCTTGAAAGCCTTGTGATCCGCTCGATACCGGAAATCCTCCTGCATGAGTTTATGGGTGGGCCATCTGGCGATTTGGAGATGTCACTCGAGGCGTTCTACGCAAAACACGTTATGCCGAACGTCAATACTTTCGTTGGTGCCCCGGGGTACATGGCGGAAGATCACGATTACCTTCAAATATTCAAGAAATGGCGGCAGGGCGGCGGCCGATTGTTGCTTGCCTGCCCGGCACGGGGAACCCCGGATATCGGCGATTCATCGTTTACCGTCGAGCAGGCATACGAGTTCATGGCCTCAACAAAAGGGCTTACCAATCCCTTTGCCGACGGCATCATCATTGATGAGTTTATCGGGCACAATGACCCGTCCTACAGCAACTATGGACAGGCGATACGGCAACTCAGGGAAAGTCCGACATTCAAGAACAAGCTCATTTACACTTATATCGGCACACTGTATGGAATCGAGCCTGGCAAGGATCTGGTGAGCGCCATCGTGGATAGCGGCGGAACGCTTGCCTGGGAGCGATACCTGTCGACGGCATCGGAACACCTTCTGCCGAATCCGAGCGGATCCGCAGCCCGCAACTTTCTGCGAGAGGAATATGGGCTGGTCGATAGTGCGCGTTTTTATCGGGATCGGTGTCCGGGCTCGATTGAACACCTTGCAGTCTGTTTCGGATTCTTTTCGAAGCCTGGAGGCCACCTGCTAAACGCGACGCCATGGGTCAACTACAACGTTTACCTGGATATGCAGTTCAACGTCGTCGCCAACAACCCGGCCTTTTGGGGAACCTACGGGCTCATGGGCTATCACACCAGCTATAGCGATGAGGAGACCCTGCGTTGGATTTGCCGGCTATTCAGACATTATGGCATGGAAGGCAACACCAGGCCGGCAACAGACGATCCGTACAGCTCGCCGCATCTTGTCAACGGTGATTTCGAGGATGGCACTCAGGGTTGGCAGATTGCTCCGGCCGTGGAGGACAGCATCCGCACGGGCAGCCAGGAAGGGCTCGGATTTCTGCAAACGCGGTATGGAAGAAAATCTGGAGGCGATACCGGACTGGTCATGGCAAGAAGCGCCAGTGGGCCGAATGCCATTACCCGGGAGATCATGGATCTGCAACCGGGCAAACTCTACACCTTCCGCATGATGACCAGCGACTTCAAAGATATGTCGAACAAAGAAAATCACGCCGTCTCGGTCAGGCTGGATAACGTGACGCTGATTCCGGAGAGAACCATCACGCAACTTTTTCCCAATCCCACGTGGGGAGGGCATCCGCCCTACGACGGCAATACACACCAGGCGTGGCTTGCCTATCATTGGTACCTCTTCCGGGCCAATGAGACGACTGCGAAGCTTACCCTTTCCGACTGGGCAGATGATGAGAAACCCGGTGGTCAAATCGGGCAGGAACTGATATTCAACTTTATCCAGGTGCATCCGTATTATGCGCCGGAAGGAGATAAACCGTGAAACTCGGTCTTGTTTTATCCGAGAATTTGATGACCCTGGACAACTTTCGTTTTGCCAAGCAGGCCGGCTGTACGCATGTTTTCGCGAGCTTGCAGAAAGCTTCGATCCGGACATTTCCCCCGCACACTCCGGGCGGCGCCGAGCAGCGAATCGCCTTTTGCGAACCCAACGAGGCCGCGTGGACTTACGACGGACTGCGGGCGATGCGGTCGGCGATCAATGCTGAAGGTCTCGAGTGCGAAGCCATCCAGGGCTTTGATCTGGCGCACTTCTATGATGTCATGCTGGATGGCCCGCGTAAAGCCGAGCAGATGGAAATCCTCAAGAGAATCATTCGCGACATGGGACGAGTCGGCATCCCGATGATGGGATACAGCTTCACCTTTGCCGGGGTTTGGGGACGGGGTTCCGTGGGTGCCGCAAGGGGCGGCGCGTCGTCCCCTGGTTTTCACGATCCGCCGCAGATCCCCATACCCGAGGGGATGGTCCATGGGCGCGTGTATGACGCGGATTTGTATGACCCGGAGAATACCACCGGGACAGTCGGTCAGATCAGTTACGAGGAATTCTGGGGGCGATTGAGCGAGTTCCTCGATGAAATGCTGCCGGTGGCCGACGAAGCGGGTGTGAAGATGGCGCTACACCCGGAGGACCCGCCGTTGCCGACGCTGCGTGGGACGCCAAGACTGGTGCACGGGCCGGACCATTTCCAGCAACTGCTCGACTTGAATCCGAGCGAGAGCAACACGATGTTGTTTTGCGTCGGTACGCTGGCGGAGATGGCGGATGGAGATATTTACGAAATAGTGGACCGGTACAGCCGGACCGGCAGGATTGGTTTCGTTCATCTGCGTAACGTCCGCGGCCGGGTGCCGCACTACGATGAAGTCTTTATCGATGAAGGCGATGTCGATATGATCCGCGTTCTGCGGATTCTGAAACAGAACGGGTTCGACGGCATTATCACCCCCGACCACACGCCGCAGATGAGTTGCGGGGGATGGCACGCGGGCAAGGCGCATGCACTGGGATGGATCAGGGCAGCGCTGATGGCGATTGAAGGGGAGGGGTGAACTACCCCAAATCCCCAACACCCAACACTCAACACCCAACTACCCCCCAATAACCAATCATGATCGAGATCGCCTGTGGTACTCCCACAACACAAGTCGAGGAGGCGGTGCTGTTCGCCTTCGACGATGTCAGCTTGCCGTTTCGCAGTAACCTGGTCACGCACCTGATCCACGGCAAGATGATGATCCATGGCAAGCCGGGCGCTGAGAAGACACCGATTGTCCTGCCGAAAGGACCGGCGGGGGCCCACGACGAAGGGCTGCAATACTACGGTACCACCATTCGGGTCGGCGATGAATTCAGGATGTGGTACATGGGCCGGTGGGGCAAGGATCCGGCTTTGGCAAACGAAGAAGGTTACGATGGCCGACTCTGTTACGCTGTGAGCCGAGACGGCATCAACTGGGAAAAACCATCCCTCGGCCTGGTGGAATACAATGGCTCAAAAAACAACAACATCTGCGAATTCCCGCCAAGCGTCGATTACTATGCCGGTGCCGTTCTTTACGAGCCGGATGACCCGGACCCAGGTCGACGGTTCAAGCTCAATTTCGAAGATCACAATCTCGGCAACCGCATGTGCGTGGCCTACAGCGCGGACGGCCTGAGTTGGACGCCGAGCCCCAACAATCCGGTGGGCCCCCGCCTCGAGCAATCCGGCCTGGTCAAGTGGAAGGGCTGCTATTATGTCAATGGCCAGGGCCCGGGGCATCCCGGCAAGTTTCGCAAGCTGCATACCTATGCTTCCTACGACTTCGAGCACTGGAGCGAGGCGAGTGTGCACAGCCTGAAGCGCGGCGTTATGATCGAAGGGCCGAGCACCGAGGATCGTACGCGCACCGGCGAGGAGGTCCACCTGGGCGCGGCCCTGCACAATCGGGGCAATGTGATCCTCGGTATCTACGGCCAGTGGCACGGGCACCCGTCGAGTGACCGGCGCTTAGTGACCATGGACCTGGGGTTGGCAATCAGTCACGACGCGATGCACTTCCACGAACCGATCCCGAACTTCCGGTTCATTCCCGGCCGTGAGGAACTGGAGACCACGAGCGGATATGGCCCGGCGCTGATGCAGGGCCAGGGCATGGAGAATATCGGGGAAAAGACACTTTACTGGTATTCGGTCTGGCGTGGTGACGGTCAGGTGCGACTTGCCACCTGGGAGCGCGACCGGTTCGGCTATGTCCAGGCCCACGAACCACGGGAAGAAGCCAAAGTGATCACCTGCCCGCTGCAGCCGGCGAACGGGGATGCCGGGCTGTTCCTCAATATCTCGGGCCTCGGCGACTACGCAACGGTGCGGGTCGAAGTGCTTGATCTCGAATTCAAGCCGGTGGACGGATACGCCGGCGAAGATGCCGCGGTAGTTGGCGAATCGGGATTCCGTGTGCCGGTCCGCTGGGGTAGCAAGGCGACATTGCCCAGGTCCGATAGGCCATTGCGCGTGATCATCCGATTCGGCCCGGTCGGGCCCGACTGTAGTCGTCCCGAAGACATCCGACTTCATGCCGTCTATGTGGGAACTGCGAAGTAACGATTCATGTCTCCATGAACAGAATCATGCTGAAACCAAACGACTGGCTCGGGTACGACATTGTCCCCGGTGAATTGACAACGCCGTTACGGCCGGCGATGTGGGGCAATGGCCAACTCGAACTGATGGCCGAGCTTGTCCGGCCTTGTGTCCATCAGGTGATCTGTTTCGGTTTCGGGGCAGACGGCCTGTGCTATGCCCCATCACCCGGTGGGTCGAAAGGCGGCAGTGTCGGTGTAGAGGAGCATCTGGTACCCGCGATTTACGATGCTGACACTGGCAAAAAGTATTTTCTGAGTGCGGGGGCGCCATTGTCGGAAGAGCAGGCCACAGTCACGTTTCGACCGGACCGGCAGACCTGGCGCTACACGTTCGACGATATTGTCGTTGAAGTCTCTCTCATACTGCCACGATTGCAGCCGGGGTACCTGTTCAGGGTGCAGATCGAGACTCAAGAGCCGGGCCAGTCGCGGAGATGGATAATTTGCCACGAACTGCGCGGATTCCACGGTAATTGGTTGCAGGCGACCGAGGCCGAGTATCAGCTTGCCGGCAGCAGGGCATGGTGCAAGAGCCCAAAGAACGGACACGGCGAAGCCATCGGGGCAACTGTCGATGCGCAGGTGGTGAATCTGGGCTTGGACGCGCAGTACGCGAATGACATAATGGTGAAGAGTTTGGTGGAAGGGGCGGGGAATGGTCAGACTACTCAAGTCTACCTGGCGCGAGCCTTCGGCAACACGACAGAAGAGGCGAAAGAGAATCTTGCGAAACTGCTCGATTCACCTGAGCAGTTGGAACGGGAGTCCGTAGATTGGTGGAACCAATACCTCGATGAAGTCCCGCACCTGGATACCCCGGATGAATCATTCTCGAAGAACTTCCTCTGGTCGTGGGCGAACTTCCGGATGAACCGAATTGACCTCCCGCGGAGCAAGGTGCCGTCCGGCCTGTTTTATTCCAATAACGTGGATCTCAAAACAAAACCGATGATTTGTGGCGGCGGCGACCAGGGAGCAGGGGAAGCAATCCAGCTGCTGCACGATGCAAATCCGGCTCACGAACTCTTGTTGTTTTTGCTCCGTGAGACACGCAAGCACGGCATTCTCAGCCCCGGATTCTGGGGCGACAATGAATTGCCGGGCGGAAAAACACAGTTGCTCGGGACTTTTGCCGGACTCGCCCACAAGTATGTATTGACGACCGGTGACCTGAAGTTGTTGCATGAGGATATCGGCGGTATGACCTTCCTGGAGCGACTGGAGGGAGCGCTTGAAGCGCAACTGCCTTACAAAGATGAGGAAACCGGACTCTTCTGGACCGGCGACGACACGACGGCGTGTTTCGGTGCCGGCGGCTTGGGCGGCGGTGAGGGAATGAATAGCATTCGAGGGCAGGGCGCCGAGGTGTTTTTCTGCAACCACAGCTCGGCGATGTACGGTACGTTCCTTGTCTTTGCCGACATCGAGGAACTGGTAGGAAACGACGAGAAAAGCTTGAGATACCGCCGGATGGCGGAGGACGTCCACAAGGCAATTCAAACGCATCTGTGGAATGAGGAGCTCGGGTTCTTCTGTGATCTGGGCCGGGACGGATCGTTCACCGACTACCAGGGCATAAGCGGCTTCTGGACGGGGCTGGTTGCCAATCAGTTCTACCGTCCCGGTGGCGCGGCGACACCGGAGCAGGCCGAGAGGCTGGCCGCCTGGTGCAGTCACCCGGATTTCGTCAGCGACTTCGGAATGGTTTCTTTAGCCCGCAGCAATCCATACTACGAGCCCGACAGCTATAAGGGGTTCGCCGGTGGGTTTGATATGCATTGGACGAATCAGGTGCCCGCCGGTCTCTATGCCCACGGGTGTTACGAGGAGGCCGACCGCCAAATGTTTAAGCTTTTCCGCCGTTTGGGAGAAAACGCCGGGTTGGGGCCTCGCTACCGGGGCGAGTGTTACCACGCAGATACCGGCGAGATCCTCCCCTGGCGTTTCGCAAACTATCCCTGCATCCTGTCGGCGCTGACCTCGGTCATTGAAGGGGTCTTTGGCCTTCGTTGGACGAAAGATGCTTTGACCGTGTACGTCAACTCGCCGTGGCCGTGGGTGAAGCTTTCGAATTTGAAAATACGCAAGTCGCTGCTGGACCTGGAACTGACGGCGGATGGCTCGCTGATCGCTTCCATTAATGGTACAGAGGCGGCGAGAAGTGACGATGGGAAGTTTGTGCTTCCGTGGGAAATGTTTGGCTGACTCGATGTCGACAGTTACGCACCGAACTCCAACGGTGACCTCGGCGAAGCACGATAAATTAAAACTTGAGTAACAAGAAGGAGTCATCAGTGACACAGGCAGGACGAATTGCTGTTTTTTTGATTGTTATCGGGGCTGTGGCTGCCGTCGCGGCCGTGGCCGCTGACGTGCCCAGAGTCATCCAAGCCGTGAGGGCCAAGGCGGCGCCCGACATAGATGGCAGACTGGATGATGCCTGCTGGAAAGAAGCCCGGGAGATTACCGGCTTTCAGCACTACCGCACACCTGATCTGGCGCTGTTGCAGACATACGGCTATGTCTGCTACGACGATACGCACCTGTATGTCGGCATGAAGTGCTTGATTCCACAGGGTACGACGCCGGCCGGCGAGATGCTGGATCATGATGATGATGCCATCTTCGGTGCCAAGGACCTCGTTGAGATCATGCTGGATCCGGGGCGTACGCAAAACGAATACTATCAGCTCGTGATCAACGCCTATGGGGCAACCTTCGACACCAGCAGGTCTGTTGGCGGAACCGGCTATGACGAAGCCTGGGATGGCGACTGGGAGGGCAAATCAACCATCGGCGACGGCTACTGGTCTGCCGAGCTGGCCGTGCCCTATCACAATCTCGGCATAACCCCGGAGGTCGGATCAACCTGGGGAATCAACCTGTGCCGGGAAGATGGGGCCGGTGAGATTTTTTCATCGATCGGAGTCGATGGCGACTTCAACGTGTCTGAAAAATTTGCGGTTCTCGAAGACCTTGATGTAGACTTTGGGAAATACTTCTTTGGGATCGATCCGGGCGTTGTGGTCTACGAGCCCACGCCGGAAGCGCCCGAGCCTGTGCTCAATATGCGGCTCACGAACATGACCGGCAAGCAGCGTAAGGTGAGAATTGACGTGCACAGTGCCGCGGAGAATGGGGAAATGACGGTGGAATCCAATGTCTCCACCTTTTCCAAAGAACAATCGGTTCTGCTCCCACTGGAGGTGCTCGAAATCGATCCGCTGGGAATGGTGGAAGCGGGGCTCAGCTCAACCCGGTTCGAGCCCAGGACAAAAAAAATCGTGGTGACCGATCCCGAAACCGGTACAATCCTGGCACTCTCCGTTGTCAGAAAGCAGTTGACCTGGATGTACAAGGCGATGCGCCTGTCGGTGGACGACGCCTGGCCGGAGTTGGTCTCACCGGCAAAGGACGTCGATATTTCCGTTGAAGTTCACATCGATCTTCCGAAGCAGCATCGTGAAAAAGGCGCTCTGGCGGTGTCCCTCACATCCCGAAGCACTGGTGAAGTCGTGATAACGGAAGCGTTCCACGCACCAGCCAAGACAACCGAGATGACGATCCGCAGCGGACAACTGCCTTGGGACGCTTATGATGTGCGGGCAGCGTTCGCGGATGAAAGTGGTCGTGAGCTGGCTGAATCGAAGATCCTCGCCGTCGTGCTGCCCACCGGCAAACAGCGCATCCGTCGGCTCAATAATGTGACCTGCGACCTGGTGAGTGCCAACCAGCCTGGGCCTGGGGATCAGTCTGAAATCGAGTTCATGAATCCCCGGGACGGCTGGTGCCTGTTTCGGGTTTCCGGTGATGCTGCCGTGACGCTCGATAACGCGGAACAACCGCTGGCCGTCGAGGTCATGCGACTCCTGCCGGCGGGCCGACATTCACTACGTATTGACGGGGGCTCCGAAGAGCTCGTCGTACGCTCGATACCCGAACTGTTCAGCCATGAATTGACCGGCGCCCCAAGTGAGCAGATAAATATGCCGGCCAATGATTTTATCGACCAATTTGTTATTCCCCATGTCAATACATTCGCGATCGGTGCGGATCACGTGACACATCCGCTTCTCCAGAAATGGCAGCCAGAGGGCCGGCGTTTTTTTCACTGCATCCTTCTTCCTCACTTCCGTGCCACGAAGCCGCTGAACGTCGAGGACATAGTCGAGTTCATATCCGGCACCACTGGATTCGTCAACCCGCTTTGCAGCGGCACCATTGGCGACGAGTTCCTGAACTCCGAGCCGATTAACACTATCTATACTGACGCGCTCCGCAGGATTGTGGCGCTGCCCGAATTCAGGAACAAACAATTTTACGCCTACGCAAGTCATCTATACGGTGCCCCGGAAGGTCGAGAACTGGTGCAGGCGTTCGTTGACACAGGCTCGTCAATTGCCTGGAAGCGCTACTTGGTCACACAACCAAACGAGCGCGCGGCGAGAAAGTTCCTTCACGAGGAACTGGTGCTGAAAGCACGCCAGTATCGTGAGCTCTGTCCGGGGTCATTAGAGCAAATCACCGTCTGCTTCGGATACTATTCAGCGCCGGCCAGGGCTATGATGCAGTCGCGGCCATGGGTCCACTACAAGACGTACCTGGATATGCAGCTCAACATTGTCGCGAACGATCCGGCGTTTCTAGGGACCAAGGGGTTGATGTCATACCATTCCAGCTACGCCGACGAGGAAATCATCCGCTGGATGCCGCAACTCTTCCGTCATTATGGCATTGAAGGCAAGACCGAGCGATTCACCGATGCCCCCTATGAATCACCGCACCTGACAAACGGCGATTTCATTGATGCAATGGACGGCTGGTCGGTGGAACCGGCGGAAAAGGATAGCATACGTCCCGTTATTCGCATGGGCTTCGGCGCCCTTCAGGAACGCGTCGCCGGTACAGGTGACACCGTCCTGCTCATGGAGAGAAGCGCCAAACAACCGAACGTCGTGACTCAGGAAATAAAGGGCTTGCAGCCGGGCAACCTGTACGCCTTTCGCATGTTCAGCGGCGATTTCGAGGACATGTCCCGGGAGGAAAAACACGCGGTTAACATCGAGCTGGAAAACGTTGACATGATTCCCGATGGTTCTTACACACCGGTTCTTCGCTACCAATTTGGCGTGAGTCCGCTCTCAGAAAAAACCAACTTCTGGATGAACTATTATTCCCTCATTTTTCGAGCAAAGGATACCACGGCGAAGCTGACTATCTCAGACTGGGTAAATGAGCAGGAGCCGGGCGGCCCGATTGGGCAGCAGCTCATGTTTAATTTTGTCCAGGTTCACCCGTATTATCCGATGGAGGAATAATGGACAAGGCTAACCGAACCAACGACTGCCTCTCTTACAGTATCGCCCCCAATGAACTGACAACACCGCTGCTGCCGGCGATGTGGGGCAACGGGCAACTCGAGCTTTTCGCCAACCTCGATCGCCCCTGTGTGAGTGAAGTGGTCTGTTTCGGTTTCGGCCCGGAAGCTCTTTGGTACGGGCCGGGAGTGGACCCAAGGGCCAGGGTTAGAGGCGGCGAGCAGCATCTGCTGCCGGCGGTGTACGACGCCGATACCGGCAGGAAATACTTGCTGTATGCAAGGGAGTCATCGGGCGCACGGTCTTCGATCGTGAACTTCAAGCCGGACCGACAGATCTGGCGTTACGAGTTTGACGACCTGACCATTGATATCTCCCTGCTGCTTCCCCGGGTGCGCCCCGGTTATCTCTTCAAGCTCGAGCTGATCCCTGGCGACAATAATACGTCCCGTCGCTGGTTTGTTTACCATGAGCTGCGGGCATTCCAGGGAAACCTGATGCAGGCGACTGAAGCCGACTACGAGCTCGCGAGCGGCACGGTGTGGTGGAAAAGCCACAAAAGCGGGCACCCGGAAGCCATCGGTTCGTCGTGCGACGCTGAGACGATTAATCTTGGTCAGGATGGACCGTGGGCCACCAACATAATGGCACAGGTAGTTGTCGAGCGGGATGGTCAGGGGGAGCCGGTCATTGCGTATTTCGCCAGAGCGTTCGGCGATACACTACAATGTGCCAGGGACGGGCTTGCGGAAATGCTGGCAACACCGGAAAAGCTGGAGGCCGAAACGGAAGCGTGGTGGAAGCAGTACCTCGACGAAGTGCCGTGCCTGGACGCGCCGGATGAAACATTCTGCGAAACCTTTCTCTGGTCCTGGGCCAACTTTCGGATGAACCGCATTGATGTCCCGATCGGCAAGTGCCCGGCGGGAATCTGCCCTTCCAACAATGTTTCCTTGAAGCTCGGCCCCGTTGCCAGCGCCGACAACCAATTGCAGGAAGCACTTCAATTGTGGCACGACCCGCTGCCGGCCCGCGACATGATGCTGTATTGGCTGCGTGAGACACGCAAATCCGGCCTTATCAGCCCGGGTCTTCGGCATGGCGTCGACAGCATACTGGGAAATTATGTCAGCGATACGGCCTGGTTTTGCGGCCTTCTGCACAAATACCTGTTGGCCACTGGCGATCTGGCTTTGCTCGACGAGGATGTCGGCGGAAAGAGCGTCTTGCAGCGGTTGGAGGAAGCTGTTGAAGCGCAACTGTCGTTTTGCGATAAGCAAACCGGGTTAATCCCACATGCGGCCGAGCACAGCCGGTTCGAAGGTGAGACGCCAACCGGTAAACCCAGTGGCCTGGGGGCGCTTTCAGAAGCGCAGACCCGTTTTCGCGGCGGCGCCGGCGCTTTTTACAGCGACACAAGTGCGACGGTATACGGCGGACTGCTTGCCCTTTCGGAGATCGAAGGGTTGGCGCAGAACAGTGAGCACAGTGACCGCTATCGCCAGCTTGCCGAGGCGATGCATGCGGCGATTCAAAAGCACCTTTGGAACGAGGACCTCGGGTTCTTCTGTGACCTCCGGCCGGATGGTTCCTGCAGCGATTACGTGGGCAAGGATGGCTTCATAACCGGACTTTTTGCCAATCCCGTCCATCGTCCGGGTGGCGTTGCCACCAAAGCGCAGGCTGAAAAGCTGGCGGAATGGTGCAATCATCCCGACTTTGTCAGCGAGTTTGGGGTGCTCTCCCTGGCGCGCAGCAGTCCGTATTTCGACCCGATGAATTGGAAAGGGCGTAACAGCGGCTTCAACTTCTACCCGACCAATCAGATTCCCGCCGGTCTTTACGCCCATGGCTGTTATGAAGAAGGCCACCGCCAATTGTTCAAGCAGTTTCGGCGACATGGAGAGAATGGCGGTTTGGGTCCCCGCTATCGCGGTGAATCCAATGACGGCGACACCGGCGAGATCCTGCCCTGGCGCTTTAATAATTACCCGAGCAACCTGCATGCACTGACGTCAGTGGTTGAAGGGGTTTTCGGTATTCGCCTGATCAACGACGCGTTGACAGTTCATGTCAACTCGCCCTGGCCTTGGGCGAAGCTTTCGAATCTGAGAATACGGCAGTCGCTGCTGGATTTGGAATTGACTGAGGATGGCAAGCTGATCGCTACTATTAATGGTGAAGAGGCGGCCAGGAGTGACGATGGGAAGCTTGTGCTTCCGTGGGAATTGTTCGCCTGACTTGACGCTCGACAGTTGCGCACAGAGCTCGAACGGTTACTTAGCCGAAGCTCGATAAATTCAACAAGGATTAACAAGAAGGAGTTACCAATGACACTCACCAGACGCATTGCCGTTTTCTTCGTTTTTATTGCAGTAGCGACTGCCGGCACCGTCGCAGCTGCTGAGGCACCCAGAACGATTCAGGCCGTGCGGGCCGAGACCGCGCCCGAGATCGACGGTCAACTAGATGACCCTTGCTGGAAACAAGCTGCGGAGATCACCGACTTTCAGATCTATCGCACGCGCGATCTCGCGATCACACAGACGTACGGATATGTCTGTTACGACGATTCGTACCTGTACATCGGCATGAAATGCCTGATCCCCGATGCCATAGAAAAGCCGGTCGGGGAACCGGGTACGTACGTGCATGACGATTTCCCCTGGGGGCACGACCGAATCGAGATTATGCTGGACCCGGGTCGCACGGAATCGAACTATTATCAACTCGCCATGACCGCGTACGGGGCGACTTTCGACTGCTCCCGATCCGTGGGCGGCACCGGTGAGGACGATGCCTGGAACGGTGAGTGGGCGGGTAGATCGTACATTGGTGAAGGCTACTGGTCCGTCGAGCTGGCGATGCCCTACCACAATCTCGGCATCACACCAGAGTCCGGATCAACGTGGGGTGTCAACCTGTGTCGTGGCACAACCAAGACGCTGTCCTCGATTTCCGTGCGCGGCGCGTTTAATGATGCGGGAAAATTTGTTTTTCTCCAGGGCCTGAACGCGGACTTCAGTAAATACTTCTTCCTCATCGAGCCGAGCTTCGTTGTTTTCGAGCCGACCAAGGAACAACCATGGCCTGTACTCAACATGCGGGTCACGAACATGACCGGTAAGCCGCGGGCGGTAAAGATTGACGTGCACCGGTTGGGGCCGGACGACAAGCCGACTGTGGAATCCAATCGCTTCAATTTTTCAGAGAAGGAAGCGATTCTGCTGCAGCTCGAGACGCTGGAAATCGATGCGCTCGCGATCGCAAGCGACGGTCGCCGTGCCATCCGGGTCGAACCCCAAACGACAAAGGTCGTCGTGACCGATGCCGAGAGCGGCATGATCTTGTCGCTCGTCCTGGTCAGGGAACAATTGACCTGGGTTTACAAGGCGATGACACTCGAAGTGGACGACGCCTGGCCGGAGCATGTCTCAGAGGCACAGCCCCGGGAAACCACCATCCGGGCGCACATGTTGCTCCCGAGAGCTCATCTTGAAACCGGGACCCTGGTGATTACCCTGACATCTCGGAAGACCGGCGAGGTCGTGATCACCCGCAACTGCCCCACACCTGCCAAGACCATCGAAATGACTGTTGCCGGCGACCGGCTGCCGTGGGGCGCCTATGATGTGCGCGCTTGCTTCAAGGACGCCGACGGTCGCGAGATCGTTGCAGCCGAGACCGTTGCCGTCCTGCTGCCCGCCGGCACGCAGCGTATCAAACGGCTCAACAACGTGACCTGCGAGTTGATGGACGCGGCGGCACCGGCGCTTCGCGATGTCGCCGAGATCGAGTTCATGAACCCGCGGGACGGCTGGTGTTTCTTCCGCCTCTCCGGCAACGCGAACATCACACTCGATGACGACGAACAACCGCTGGCTGTCTCAAAGTCGAATGAGAAGCCGGTCGAGGTCATGCGACACCTCCCCGCGGGCCGACATCTTCTTCGGATCGATGGCACGCCGCAGGCACTCGTCGTCCGTGCCATACCCGAGCTGCTCTATCACGAGTTCCCGCAGGAAGTCGGCGGTTACTTCGAGGAACATGTCATTAACAATGTCAACACCTTTGTCATCAGCCCCGACCGTCTTGACTCGCCTGATTACCTCAAGTGGCAACCGAGCGGCAGGCGATGGTTCGCCGCCTGGTCGGTACTCCGTGTCATCCAGAATGAGAACATCCGGGATTACGCAGAAGCGTACGAACACATTGCGGTGACTTCCGGATATACCAACCCGCTTACTCATGGCCTGATGGCCGACGAGTTCATGAACTCTGAACCGAATTGTGCCATATTTGCCGACGCCGTGCGAAAACTAAATGCGACCCCGGAGTTCGCGAATCAGTTATTTTGCGCGTATGTAAACCAACTCTATGGCGGCGCGGAAGGCCAGGAATTCGTGCAGGCGCTCAGCGATACGGGTGCGGTCCTCGCCTGGAAGCGATATCTGCCGACCCATGACGACGAGCAGGCGGCGAGAGAATTTCTCCACGACGAGCTCGTCGAGCATGCGGAAAATTATCGCGAACTTTGCCCGGGGTCCCTGGAACACATCGCCGTGTGCTTCGGGTACTTCACGCTTGCCGGCGGCCATCTCCTGAATGCCACCCCATGGGTAAACTACAAAAAATATCTGGACATGCAGTTCAACACCGTCGCCACCGATCCGGCCTTCCTCGGCACCTACGGGTTGATGACCTATCACTCGAGCTACGCGGACGAGGAAACGGTCCGCTGGGGGGCGCACCTCTTTCGTCATTACGGGATCGAAGGCAATATTGAACCGGCCACCAGCGAGCCGTATATCCTGCCGCACCTTGCGAACACTGACTTTGTGGATGGTCTGAAGGGCTGGACAGTGGATCCGGCCGAAAAGGAGAGCATCCGCGGTGTCGCCAGTCCGGGCTTCGGTCACCTCCAGGCACGCTACGGCGGGGCGCCGGGCGATAACGCACTGGTCACCGTCAGAAGTGCCGCGCGACCGAATCGGTTTTCACAGCAGATCACCGACCTGCAACCCGGAAAACTCTATACCTTCCGCATGATGAGCAGCGACTTCAAAGACATGTCGAATAAGGAGAAGCATGTCGTCTCGATCAGCCTGGATGATGTGACGCTGATCCCGGAAAGAACCGTCATACAACATTTCCCCAATCCCACATGGTCGAGTCATGCGCCCTACGACGGTAAAAAACACCTGGCGTGGATCACTTATCGCTGGTACCTGTTCCGCGCCAATGGCACGACCGCGAAACTGACTGTCTCGGACTGGGCCGACGATACGAACCCCGGTGGCGAAATCGGGCGGCAGCTCATGCATAACTACGTTCATGTGCAATCGTATTATGAGTCTGCTCAATAATTCGTGACCTGGGCAAAAAAAAGTTTGGGGTTCAGGGGGCAGTAAGAGCGCGACGGCGCATGACCATGTCACTGTGCGAGGATTTTTAGATTGCTCACACCGGCACAGGGCTTGTCACCGTATTCAACGCCGCTGATGCTGTTCATCATGATGTGGACGTCGAACTCGTGCAGATCCTTGACGGCATGTGCCGGAATCTCGACCCGCAGCGGGCCATCGTGCGTCGCGCCTTCGGTCGCCTTCTGCCAGCGCACCGGCTGATGCGGCGGCGATACACCCAGCGTGACCCTGCCCCCAGGTCCCGCGCGTTTGCCCAGCAGGTGATCTCGACATTGAGAAATTCCAGCTCGTGCGGCGACGAAAAGCGCTGCACCAAAGTGGAACCGACCGGGCGCCCGCCTTCCATACCCAGCCAGATATGGCCGGGCTTCCAGCCGCCATAGTCGTCATGCGTCGAGAACGGGCCGACGCATACAGCGTCACAGCACCCGGATCGGTAATACAGTGGTGTTTTCTATGTAAGCTGAGACGATATATATATATGGACTTATAAGATTAAAGCCCTTTTCCTGGTCGATATAAACAGTGCCTTTTGCCCTGGCCGAATGCAGACAATCTCAGCGCAAACGTGAACCCCATTTTTTATACTTGCAATTTCGAACGCAATTGTTTATGCCGGCGAGATTATACGGATGAAAGGGAGAATAGGGTCCGCGCAAGAATCGCGAAGTTAGGCGATAAACCAATCGAAAAAACCAGATGGCCCCGAGGCCGAAAAAAAAACAGAGGAGCAATCATCATGTTTGCACGCAAACTCACCACAACACTGGGTGCTTTGACGCTCGCATTCACATTCCTGACCACGACCAGCATGGCCGTGACCATCCTGATTAACGAAAATTTCGAGAACGGCTACACGGAGGGTCAGGTTGCGGGACAGACGGCGGCCGATGGGCAGGTCTGGACAAATGTGCCCTGGAATCCGGGCGAGCTGGAGTGGAAACCAAATGCTGGAATAGGCGGGACCGGTGGTCTCGGTGGGCACGGCATTCCTCCTGTCGATTCCGGTTGGAACGGCACCATCCCCTTGGGCACAACGGTGGACGCCTCGTCCGAGGAAAACGTTATTCACATAAGCTTCGACATCCGTGCCGGAGGTAACAGTGGCGGAGCTGCGAATATGAACCTCCAGTTGGAGACAATCGCCGGTGGCGGCATCAACCTGCTCGCGGGCGGCGTGACCAGCGAGCAAGGTTACGAGTACCTAAAAACCGGAAAATCACAGGTAGAGGGTGCCGGCATCAAGTGGGGCATTGGCACTGCCGCAAAAACGAACTGGTACCACTTTGACGCCACCGTCGATCTGTCCGCCGATTCGATCAACGTGAACGTCTATCAGATCAGCGATCCGTCACAGGCGTGGTCGTATTCGGCGGCACTTGCTTCCGATTTGGGCTCTTTTGCAACACGCAGTTGGGATGGGGTTCATATCTACTCCGGGGGCTGGAATCAGGAGCTGCCGTTGACTGGCTTTGACAACCTCTTGGTTGCCACCTCCACGGGAGGTGTGGTGTCATCGAGCGCGGAAATCCTTGCTGGGATCGCCTCGTCTGGTGGCGGTTCTGGCCCGCAGGGCCCGCAGGGCAAGCAAGGTTCTGATGGCGCCGCTGGTTCTGATGGCGCCGCTGGTTCTGATGGCGCCGCTGGTTCTGATGGCGCCGCTGGTGCTGATGGTGCCGACGCCCCGTGCAGACCGTGCGACGAGGTCGCTGGTGCTGCCGTCGATCTGGCCTGCCTGATTCTCGGCGAAAACCCGCCGGCCAATGTTGCTGACCTGCAGACCTCCGCCGCCACCATCGTCGATTCTCTCCTGGTAAGCGCCAATATTTGCGACCCGGAGAACTGCAATGTGTCCGAGCAAATCGACGCTGCCATCAACGCAAAGCTCAATCCGTAAGACGGGTTGACGCGTCTACCTTATGCAAGAAAGCACGGAGTCTTCGGATTCCGTGCTTTCTTTTTTTTTGCACTATTTCCGATTGGGCAGCTGATGGGAACCCTAGCGGCGAAATCGGCCGGGAGCTGATGTATAATTACGTGCATATGCAATCTTATTATGAGCCGAAGCAGAATTGTGAACCCGGCGCCGGGGTATCAGATCGATGAAATATCCCGAAGAAATCGACGTTTTTGTCAGCGGTCAGGACGGCTACTGCACCTACCGCATCCCGGCATTGATCGTCACTGCCCAAAAAACGTTGCTGGCGTTCTGTGAAGGCCGGAGAATCACCGGTAACGACACCGACGACATCGATGTATTGGTCAAACGCTCCGTAGATGGTGGCGACTCGTGGAGCGAACAGCAGGTGGTCTGGGGTGATGCCGGTAACACCTGCGGCAATCCCTGCCCGGTCGTCGATGAGGCGACCGGCGATATCTGGCTGGGCGGGACGTGGAATCACATCGACGAACCCCACGAGACCGTGATCGCGGGGACTGCCAGGTTTTCCCGCCAGCCGTACATCACCCATTCCACCGACGACGGGCGTACCTGGGCCAAGGCCAGCAACATCGGCAAGGCGACAAAGCATCCGGAATGGCGATGGTATGCCACCGGTCCGGGCGTCGGCATTCAATTGAAGCATGGGCCAAACGCGGGTCGTCTCGTCATTCCATGCAACCACAGCGTCGCTTACCCCGACAACCCGGAAGGTTACTGTGGCCATATCTTGTACAGCGATGACCATGGCCAAACATGGCAAAATGGCGGGGTCATCGAAGGCGTCAACGAGTGTCAGGTTGCGGAACTGAGCGATGGCCGACTGCTGCTCCACGGCCGCCATCATGACCCGCAGGGGATGCATCAGAAAGGGGTTTCCTATAGTGTCGACGGCGGACTTCTCTGGTCACCATTGCAGTTTCACCCGCAGTTGATCGAACCCGTATGCCAGTCCAGCCTTATTCGATACTCCTGGCCGGAGGCCGGTGACCAAAGTCGTCTGCTGTTCAGCAATCCTGTCAACACCGTCCCGAGAATCGTCAACAAACATATGTACAGGCGCCGGAAATTGACCGTCCGGCTGAGTTACGACGAAGGCGAGACCTGGCCGGTTGCAAAGTTGCTCGAGGACGGATCCTCGGCTTATTCCTGTCTCACGGCCCTGCCGAATGGCGACATCGCCTGCCTGCACGAGGGCGGGGGAGGGGTGGAGCGGTATCGTGAAAGGATTGTCTTGAAACGATTCCCGCTCGAATGGCTGACCGACGGATAGGATCGGCACCCCAGTTCAGCAGCTCGATGAGACAGATAGGTGCAATCTATGCACTGGCGATACTTTTCGGCTACAGCAGAAGAAAAGGGACTGGGAAAAATGCGCAATCCGCGTCGGACATAAAAAAAAAGATTACAATATCGCCGATCCACCGTGGCGCCTTTTTTTTCTTGCAATCGTATCCGGATTTTCCTATACTTACTTGCGTGTGGAGGGATAGCGGCCTTTTCGTTGCGTCACGGAACTTCCACAATCTAGTAATTTCGCCCGGCGGATAACGCTGTCGATGCATGCTTTTTTACCGAAATGAAACACGTTGAACCGTACTTTTTTTGCTTGAAGGCAGCGGCAAGCCGCTGCCTTCAGTTTTGTCCCGAACGTTAACCTCATCCGAAGGAGAACTTAAAATGAAGTCTTTCACCAACATCTTCGTAGCGGCCGTCGTGGTTGGCTTGGGTATGGGCTCGATGCAAGTCGAGTCGGCACCTGTCCAATACACTATCAACAATTACCCAGGGGAGTTTGAAGCGACCGTCTCTGGGACGATCACGGCAGATGACAATGGGAACGGGAACCTCCTAGCTGCCGAGATAACCGATTGGCAGATATCTGTCACAGGTCATCCCACGTATCCGGATGTTAGCTTTGGGACAAGCACCCAGACTGATACGTTGGAGCAGATTTGGGGTAATCCGAGAGTGTCGGCGACAGAAATTTCGATATTAAGTTGGACACCGGCTGCTGATAAGGGCGATTTGGTTTTGACGGGAACGTCGGATACGGGTGTCGTTAGTAAAATGACATGGACCCGTGATGCCGCCTGGGGCGAAGACAACAGCGGAATCATCTTTATTAGCGATGGGAATACCTATTGGGAGCGTCGCGGGGGTGGTACCCTCGGGGGCGGCGACATATGGATAGTTGCCTCGGGTGGGGTTTCCCTCGCTCCACCGGATGCAGACGGTGACGGCGTCGCCGACGATGTTGACCAATGTGCCGACACGCCTGACGGTGAAGCTGTTGATGCCAATGGTTGTTCCGACTCTCAGAAAGACAGCGACAATGACGGCGTCAGTGATGCCGC
>Ga0209403_10000786_pt1 | contig 44684 bp, 39 predicted proteins | sample ArcticOcean_MG_C_8_FD_187440 | JGI IMG/M metagenome (GOLD analysis project Ga0209403, IMG submission 187440) | Marine microbial communities from western Arctic Ocean - ArcticOcean_MG_CB11_86 (SPAdes) (version 2) | ecosystem: Environmental > Aquatic > Marine > Oceanic | place: Arctic Ocean... | reverse complement strand
TTCTCCTTGGCCAGCGCTTCGTACTCGTAAAGATTTACGGGCTTTTTGTTCACTATCAAACTTCTCCTGATCGTCAATATTAACGAGATACGTGAGTTGGGGTTTCGAAAACGATGACACCATAAATTGGCGCACTGCACTTGTCCAGATCAATCTGGCTCAATGTGCTGAGGACATTATTGCTTTGCAAGCAGAACGTAGCACGTTCGAGCCCCGCCAGCCCCACCTAATGGGACTCGGACCGACGACGGCGATCGTGGCGCTTCCTCTGCGGATGAAGCGTGGGAGTGTAATCTAGGACATGACAACAGGAGAGTCCGAAATGATGGTCTCTTGAAGGCGCGCAAAGGTGAAAATGGCCGACCTCATGGATTGACCCCTAGCGCTCACGATCTTAAGATGCTCGCGACGCGAGTAGCGCGGTGACGTTCACTTACTTCCATTCTAGGTTCCGGAGACGCTGACATTGACTACCGTATCGAACCGGCAATCGACCGATATTGCGCTGATGGCGCATCTCTTACGACGGGCAGGCTTTGGGGCCACTCGTGATCAGATCGACAAGTATCTTGAGAAGGGGTACGAGGCTGTCGTAGAAGAGCTTCTGAATCCCGATCGTTTGCCAATGGCCGACGAAGACCTGATGGATCGGTACTTCATCGCCTCCGTGGAAGCTCGATCCGCTGGACACGCTGACCCGCAATGGGCATGGCGCATGGCGACGAGCTACAAGCCGTTGGAAGAGAAGATTGCGCTGTTCTGGCATGGGCTGATGGCGGTGGGCGGTGTCAAGCTGGACCACGGGCTTGAGATGCTCACTGAGATCGAGTTGTTCCGGGAATTTGGCCTTGGCCGCTTCCAGGAACTTCTGCAGGAGGTCTCCCGCAACCCGGGCATGATGTTCTGGCTAGACAACCAGAACAGCCACAAAGACGCCCCCAACGAGAACTACGGCCGCGAACTACTCGAGCTGTTCTCCATGGGTATCGATGAGATGGGCGAAGGCGCATATTCCGAAGACGATGTGAAAACCGCCGCACGCGCATTCACAGGCTGGGCCTCCAAAGTCACGCCGCCACCATTCTTCCTGGGACCGTTTCCCATGGAGTTCCGGTTCGACGCAGATGACCATGACGACTCTGAAAAGACGTTCCTGGGCCAAACTGGCAACTGGAATGGCGAGGACATTGTTCGCATCATCTGCGAGCAACGTGCCACCGCACACTTCGTAGCACTACGCCTCTACGACTACTTCGTATCGGATACACCGGACAGCGCGGAGATCGAACGCCTGACTGATGTCTTTCAGGCCAACAACGGCGAAGTCAGGGCGGTACTTCGAGAGATTTTCAACTCAGACCATTTCAAGTCTGAAGCCGTCCGGTTCCGGAAGATCAAGAGCCCGTCAGACCTGGTGTTCGGCACCACTCGACTGGTGGACCGCTTCGAGATCCCGGAGTTGGACTCCGGCACGCTGGCCAACTACACGCTCTTCATGGGCCAGCATCTGATGAACCCACCCAGCGTTGAAGGCTGGCACGAGGGCGAGGAGTGGGTCGATTCTGGCGCACTCATCGAACGCATCAACTTCGCCTCAACCGAGGTGTCGCGACTCGACGCTCGCGGCGTGCAGCGGATGCTCGACCGAGTCCGCGAGACTGGCGATGAGCTCAACTCTGAGCAGTTCGTGGACGCCTGCCTCGATGGAATGGGTGCAATCGACGCCTCACCGCGCACCAAGTCGATTCTCGTCGACCACGCAGAGCGTTACGGAACGCCGTGGGAGGTCGAGGCACCTGACTCACTCGAACGAGCAATCGAGATGTTCCAACTGATCGTTTCAACACCTGACTACCAGTACTGCTAGCCCAATTCGGGCGCAAGTAAGCGGAGAAATATTCAATGGCCAGCAACGGCTCAACCAGTAACGGCACCAACGGATCTAACGGAAGCAAGCGCAAGAACCTCGTGGTGGTTCAGCTTTCAGGTGGCAACGACTACCTGAACACGATGGTCCCGTACCAGGATGGTCTCTACTACGACTACCGTCCCAACATGGGCCTAAAGGGCGACGACGTCATCCCAATTGACGATCGCATCGGCTTCAACTCGCACATGGCGCCGTTCAAGCGCCTGTACGATAAGGGAATGATGGCCGTCATGATGGGCATCGGCTATCCGGAGCCAAATCGGTCGCACTTCCGCTCAATGGACATCTGGCACACGGCTGAACCCTCCGTCAGTTCCTCCGAGGGCTGGCTGGGCAAGGTCACGAAAGCGCTTGACCCCGAAGGAACGAACCCCGTCACCGCAGTCAACTTCGGCCGTGGACTGCCCCGTGCACTCGCATACCCGGGCGTATCCGTTGCATCAGTCGGAGCGTTGGACTCATACGGCCTCTACACCGGCCTCGCCGGCGCAGGGAATCGTGACGCGCTGCTCGACACCGTCAGCCGCATCTACCAGCCTATGTCCGCCGATGGCTTCCCTTCGCAACGCATCCTGGAGACTGGACGAGGCGCACTCGATGGCGCTGACCTGCTTCGAGAAGCACCTGGCAAGTACAAAGGGACCATCGAGTACCCGGAAGACAACCCAATTGCGCAGAGCCTAAAAGGCGTCGCGCAGGTAACTTCCGCCAACCTTGGCACGAAGATTTATTACACCGCGCACGGTCCTTTTGACACGCACACCAACGAGCTAATCAACCACGCACTGCTATGGGACCAGGTTTCCGAGGCGGTGGAACTCTTCTGGGCGGATATGGAAGAGCAGGGTGAGGCTGACGACACCGTGATGTGGATCTTCAGCGAGTTCGGACGTCGAGTGGCCGACAACGGCACCGGCACGGACCACGGCTCCGGTGGTTGCGCGTTCCTGATCGGACCATCGGTCAAGGGCGGCCTCTACGGCGAGTACCCGGACCTGAGTCCGGATGCGCAGCTTGAGGGCGATATCCAGTACAACACGGACTACCGGGACGGCTACGCAACCATCCTTGAGAGTTTCATGGACCTGGACTCAGAGCCAATTCTGAACAGCAAGTTCAGCCAGCTCGATCTCCTGGCGGTATAGGCACGCACGCATGGCACTAGAAAACTTCACATACAAAGACACCATCGGCATCGCATCGTTCCTTGGCCGTGGGTTCATGAACCCCACAGACGTGCGACTAGACAGCACCGGAATGATGTTCGTGCTCAGCCGCTCCAACGCCGGCAACAAGAACGTTCGCGTCAGCGCTGTGACGCTGGATTCCGAGTACCAGTACGAGTTCGCCACCTGGGGCACGGAGCCGGGCCAGACAACACTGCCAACATCGATTGCGTTTGATAGCAACGACCTGCTCTACGTCCCAGACGAACACATGAGCAACATCTCTGTCTTTGATCGTGAAGGCAACTTCGTCAAGCGATTTGGTGAACTCGGCTCTGAGCCGGGCCAGTTCAACCGTCCTGCGGGATTGGTGGTCGACTCAGAAGACAACCTGATCGTGATGGACCACCTGAACAACCGCGTTCAGAAGCTGTCGAAAGACGGTGAGTACATCTCGTCATTTGGTTCAGAAGGCACCGGCCCGGGCGAGTTCAACTTCGCATGGGGTATCTCGCTCGACGCCGAAGATGGCGTCTGGGTCGCTGACTGGCGCAACGACCGCGTCCAGCGCTTCACATCTGACGGCGAGTTTGTGTCGATGTTCGGCTCAAGCGGCGCTGCAGACGGCGAGTTCGACCGCCCATCAGGCGTTCATGTTGACGACCGCGGCAAGGTCTACGTCGCCGACTGGCGCAACAACCGCGTGCAACTCTTCGACAACGACGGCAGCCACATGGAAACGCTCGTTGGCGACGCCACGCTATCGAAGTGGTGCCAGGAATTCGTAGACGTCAACCCGGAGCAGGCAGAATGGCGCGAGGGCGCAGCCCTGTTCGAGGAAGAGAAGCACTTCTGGCGCCCATCAGCCATCGAAACCACCAAAGATGGCCTCGTCCTAATCGCAGACGCCTGCCGCCACCGAATCCAGATCTACGAACGAGTCCCGGAGCTTGCGCTGGTTTAGGGACTCGTTACAAAGAACCCCTCCCCTCGCGGTGCCTGGGGAGCGAGGTTTCGGTAATCATGTGACGTTCTCTTGCTTGGATATCGCGCTAAACGATCTCGTAGTAGTTGGTTCTACCCCTGACCGCAAGCTAACTTGAGGGTGTGGGCTGCGTGGCCGCTCATTCTTGCGCACTTGACGCCAAGCTTTAGTCCTTCCCTTGCATCCTCATTTAATTCCCGGATACGTTTCCTCAAGAATGCCTGATCGGGACCACGACTCCGGTACCGGCAGCTCGTGCAGGAGAAGAGAATCAGAGAACAAGCTCTGTGCTCCGAGACGCGATGGCTCCGACATAGGTGGCCCACCGCTACCTCACGTCTCTGAGCAGGCTTCAGAAGCTTTTTCGCAGCACGTCCTGGAGCATCTACTTGTCCAGGGCCAAGTAGGCTACCAACTGCTCGAGCCGACGGTTCTCGTCTTCGAGATTTTTAAACGTCGTGGCTCGGCAACGCCGATACCGTTGAATTGCAGCTTCCACCGGTAGAAGGTGTTCTCGGATACTCGCATCTTGCGGCATACTTCACCGATTGATGCCCCGGACTTTGCCTCCCACAGAGCGAAAGTGATCTGCTCTTGTGAATACCTCGTTGAACTTTCAAGAACTAAGCGACATGGTAATCGCCGGTGACCACATCGGCGCCGACTAATGGACTTAAGAGGTGCTGGATTCTGGTATTTCGGTAATGTCAATCATCGACGACGGTCTTATCCCCGGCATGAATAAAGAGGGCCGACGCTTCCGGGAGAACGTGTACTACATTCCTGACGTGTTCGTCTCTGCCCGAGCGATGAAGGTCGCGATGGCGCCGGTCAGGCCCTCTGTTGGCCGAGGCAGGAGAGGCCTGGAGGGGAGCAGTTGTGCTCGGTACGGTCTTCACGACATTGGCAAGAACCTGGTTGGCGTGATGCTTGTAGGGGCGGGTTACGATGTCCATGATCTTGGCGTGGGCGTATCCCCCGAAACATTCCTCAAGTGTGTGGAAGAGACAGGGGCCGGGCATTTGTGTATGTCAGCGCTTCTTATCACTACGATGCCATCCTTGGAACTGACGATCAATGCGGCAAAGGAAGCGGAACTGCGCAATAAGGTTTAGATACTGGTCGGTAGCGCTCCGGTAAGCGAGGCGTTCGCTGTGCGAATTGGTGCAGCTGGATACGCACCTGATGCTGTGCGTGCGGTTGAATTAGCCAACCCGTTTATGGATAACTAACCATGTCGTAGGCGATATTCTCACCTCGGACGGAGAGACCTGGGTGAGGAAGTAGATTTGCTTCTAAGCCGATTACGCGCGCTCTTCTTCAAAGCGCTGTAAACGCTCTTGCCGTCATGTATGGATCGATTGAAGTCAGTTTTCCCCCATCCAAAATATGCGTCTTGCCGAAATACTTCGTGACATCCATATATCCGTAGCGCTAGTTGTGCTAGGCTGCCCCGGAAGTCAGTTTCGTCATCGCCGTCCGTAGAAAGACTGGGATCAGCCGATACTGGTGCGATGACAATTTCGGAAAGACACTGAAATCCGGGGCCTGAAACATGAGCGATGCCATCAGGCATCTAATCACGAGTTCACTGGGATTATGAAAAGAATCCCCATCTGGATAAGGCAGGAGGAAGTAGTGATGATGCGTCGATTGTTCGACAGTTTGAGTCGTAAATTTAGATTGAGATCTTTGATGCTCGGAGCGGCTGGGGGCTCGCTCATCTTGGCCATTGCGTGCGGTGGCGAGATCGAGACCGTGGAAGTTATAAAAGAGGTCCCCGGTGAAGTGGTCATTCAGACCGTGATCGTGGAGAAAGAAGTTGCCGGCGAGAAGGTTGTTCAAACCGTCATTGTCGAAAAAGAAGTTGCTGTCCTCGGTGACACGGTCATTCAGACTGTAGTTGTGAATGTCCCCGTCGAAGCGCCGGGCGCACCGAAGCCGAGCACCTGGGGTGGAGTTCTGAGACTAGCGGCCCACGGTCCACCGGCTCATTTCGACTTTTATGCGTCGAATACAATTGCGAACATCGGATCTCAGGCTCCCATGTTCAACAAGCTGGTACGGAAGATTGGTATTTCGACTGAACTGCCCATCACCGGTGACCTGGCTCACAGCTGGGAAATCTCGTCGGATTCAAAGACTTACACTTTCTTCCTTCGGGATGGGGTGAAGTTCCACGACGGCTCCGCATTTAGTGCAGAGGATGTAAAAGCCTCGTACGACCGGATCATCTTCCCGCAGGGTGATCTTGTTAGCGGCAGGAAGACTAACTTTGGCGCCGTTTCTGCCGTCAACGTCTTGGACCCACTCACGGTTGAGTTCAAGCTGAGTGCCCCGCGTGGCCCTGGCTGGATGTTGACCGCCATGGCGCATGGCTGGAACGTGATCTTGAAGAAAGAGACCCTAGAAGAAAACGGCGGCAACCTGCGGAAAGTGGATAACGCCACCGGAACAGGACCGTTCAAGTACGTGAGTCGTAACGATGAACACTGGGTTCAGGAACGATTCGACGACTACTGGGATCCAAGTAAGCCAAACGTGGACATGATTGAGCACATCTGGCTCGTCGCTTGGACACCTGAACTGTCAGCAGCGCTCCTAAGTGGAGTTGTTGACTGGGGCATGTGGCTTGATCCTAAGCTCGGCAACGCCATTCGTGATGGAGAAAAAGCCGGTCTTAAAGGCGTGCGATGGACGCTGCCTAATGTTGGTGGCATGGTTTTCAACACCACGCGCGCCCCGTATGACGATAAGAGAGTCCGTAAGGCGCTCTCAATCGTGATTGACCAAGAGGCCCTCATCGAAGCAACGAAGGATCTGAGAGAGTCTGAACTGGGTGACTGGTTCCTCTTTGGTACTCCGTTTGCGATGAGCGAGGCTGAGATGGCGCAGACACCGGGTTTGCGGTCACCAACTGCCGAAGACCTTGCGCTAGCGCGTAGTCTGCTCGCAGAGGCCGGATACCCGAATGGTGACGGATTCCCGAAAGTGACGCTGGTAACTCGTGAAACACCGGACCAGAAGGTCGCGAATGCCGCCATCCAGGCGATGATCAAGGAAGGCTTGAACATCGATTCAGACATCAAGTTGACTGACGTTTCAGTGCACGGCGAAAAGCTCAGGTCTCAGGAGTTTGACTTCTCGACCAATGCTGGGTACACCGTTGGTCTTACGGACCCTGCGGCCTACATCGTCGCTGGGCTGGGTACATGTGGCGACAGGCCATGTGACCAGAACTTTGGACAGTGGAAAAATGCGGCGTTCGACGTCCTCATTGGGAAATTGACCGATGAGGGTGACCAGACAGCGCGTATCGGCATCGTGAATGAGATGCGGACGATACTGCTGGATGAATGGCCGATCATGCCGCTAGGACCTGCACCGCAGTTCTGGGGCTGGACTGAGAATCTGGCAGGCATGGTGCCTGGTGACTTCTCAGGACACTACGACTTGCACACATGGGACGACGTGTGGCTGTTGAAGAAGTAGTAACGACGAATTGAATAACGACGGTCTGAGGCCTCTAGCGACGATGCCTTCAACATCCGCCTTTTAGGCCTCAGACTGTTCGTTGCTCGCACCACTAGCGCAGTCGGCCCCATGCCGGCGCGCTAGTGGTGTGAGGCGTCGGATACCCGTCCCGCTGACATTACGATTTGAGTTAAAAGATGTTCGTCAATCCGTGTGGTCGATGCGGGTTGTTGGATCTGACCGAGGGCTTTGCTGACTTGCTCAAGTACATTGCGACACGCCTACTGATTGCGATTCCGACAATATTCGGTGTCACAGTCATTATTTTCTTGATAATGCGGGCCCTGCCCGGCGACCCCCTTTCAGTGTTCTACGATCCTTCCCAGATCATTATCATGAGTGATTCAGAGCGAGCTTCCATAATGGCGGAACTTGGCCTCGACAAACCCCTTGTGGTCCAATATTCGCTCTGGGCTGGGAACGCCTTAAAGGGGGACCTCGGCACCTCATTCTTGCGCGGCGATGCCATATCGGAAACTATCATAAGACGAGGCGCAATAAGCGCTGAGATCGGAATACTTTCGATATTGATCGCGTGGTTATTGGGATTGCCTGTGGGTATTCTCAGCGCCATGCGCCCGAATTCAATTGCTGATGGAGTCGCGAGCCTGATGTCGGTTCTCTTCCTGGCCATTCCAGGGTTTTGGTTGGGGCTTTTGATTGTGCTCGGACTCATTCATGGATGGAGTTGGCATCCCCCGATCATAAGTTCTCAGATTTGGGATGATCCCTGGAAAAATTTCCAGATAGTAATTGGGCCAGCTCTAGTGCTTGGATTGGGACAGGCCGCAATAGTTGCCCGGATGGCTCGTTCATCACTTTTCGAGGTTTTTCGGGAGGATTACGTGCGCACAGCTCGGGCGAAAGGGATGAGAGAAAGCGTGGTTCTGCTAAGACACGCGCTTCCCAACGCCTTGCTGCCGGTTATAACTCTGAGCGGGGTCCTTCTGGGTTTCGCGCTTGGAGGCTCGGTAACTGTCGAGAGAGCGTTTGGTACCCCCGGTCTCGGCACCACGCTGATCGCTGGAGCGATCGACCGCGACACATCGATGGTTCAGAGCATAGTGCTTGTATATTCGATGGTCTTCATAGGGATGAATCTTCTCGTGGACCTCAGCTACAGTTGGATAGATCCGAGAGTCCGACTTGGGTAATGAAATCAGACACGTATTTGGGATAGGCCACCCTTAGTCGGGTCGGGTGTAGTTTATGCAATCAACGAAAAAAACAAACAGATTTGATGTGCTCGGGCAAGGTCTGACGCTGGCAACGGCCAATGCACAAAAATTCCGTGTCTTTGCAAAAAGGAGACCGGTAGCCGCAACTTGGCTGGTCGTGATTGGGTTCCTTGTTGTCATGTCCCTAGCGGCGCCACTGGTAGCACCAAGTGATCCATACAAACCTGACTTTGGAAAAGTTACACTAGGTCCTAATTTCGAGAACTTCTTTGGCACAGATTTCCTTGGTAGGGATCAACTGAGCAGAATCATTTACGGAGGCCGAACATCCCTGTTCATCGGCGTTGTATCAGTGGTCCTCGGGGTTGGCGTAGGTTCTGTGTGGGGGCTGGCTAGCGGCTACCTGGGCGGAAAATTTGATATGGTCAGCCAACGCATCCTGGAAATCCTCATGGCGATACCGGGGTTAATTCTGGCGATGATATTGATGTTCATCCTGGGCGCGTCAGTGTGGACGCTCATTATTGCCATCGCATTCACAAGGCTTGCCTTCGGCGCTCGTGTTATTCGGGCTGTCTCGCTATCCGTTCGAGAGACGGCCTATGTGGAGGCTGCCCGCAGCATTGGAGCACCAACGTGGCGGGTGATGGCGTTTCACGTAGCGCCGCAGACCTTCGCTCCATTCCTCGTCCTCGTAACAACTAATGTTGGAATCGCGATTTTGATTGAAGCCGCCCTGGGATTCATAGGTCTGGGTATTGCTCCACCAACGCCGACTTGGGGCAGTATGCTGGGTGAAGCGGCCTCAAACTTGGAGCCTTACTGGTGGTTAGTCTTTTTCCCCGGAATGTTTATTACTATCGCAGTGTTGTCATTCAATTTGTCCGGTGATGGCCTCCAGGACGTTCTTGATCCAAAAAGTCGGGGCACCCTCGGATGAGCCATTCATCAAGTGGGCGCGCATCAATGAAGATCGCAATGTTTGCAGAAAAGCCCAGCGATCCGATGACACCAAAATTGTTCATCTTCGGATTCGCTACTGAACTACGCGACCCTGGAAAAGGACACGGTACTGAGAAGATGCTAATACCCGGGTCAGCCACATGACCACACCGAGAAGCGATTCAGTTCCACTTCTGGACGTACGGAATCTCGTGACCCAATTCACGACGGAAGCTGGTGCGGTGCGAGTGGTCAACGACGTGTCATTCCAGATCAGCGAGGGCGAGACGCTGGGGCTGGTTGGCGAGAGCGGCTGCGGAAAGAGCGTGACCGCTCTTTCAATAATGCAGCTGGTTCAAACCCCCCCGGGTAAGATTGTGAGCGGCGAAATTTTCTTTCAGGGCCGGGATCTGCTCAAGCTTTCTGGAGAGGAGATGCGGACTATCAGGGGCCGTGAGATCGCAATGATTTTCCAGGAGCCAATGACTTCGCTGAATCCCGTGTTAACTATCGAACGGCAACTTACTGAGCCTATGCGCCTCCATCTGGGCATGACAAAACAGGAATCGGAGGCTCGTGCCGTAGAACTACTTGAACTGGTGGGGATACCGGATCCGGGAGATCGAGTGAAAGACTATCCCCATCGCATGAGTGGGGGCCAGCGTCAGCGAGTGATGATCGCCATGGCACTTAGTTGCAATCCAAAGCTGTTGATTGCCGATGAGCCAACAACCGCATTGGACGTGACGATTCAGGCGCAGATACTGGAACTCATGATGAGCCTCTCCGAGGAGTTCGGGACTGCGCTGATGATAATCACCCACAATCTGGGGGTCGTTGCCCGCTTCGCTGATCGGGTGAACGTGATGTACTCCGGCGGGATCCGAGAGATGGGGTTGGCGGACGATATATTCGATTCGCCCCGCCACCCATACACGGTTGGTCTTCTCAACGCAATTCCCCGTTTTGATCAAGGAGACCAAGCTCGGTTACAGATGATTGAGGGAGAGATCCCAGATCCCGCAAGCCGGCCCAGCGGCTGCAGCTTCCATCCACGATGCCCGTGGGCCAAAGATAAATGTACTACTGATGAGCCGCAGCTCATCTCCGTGGGTGCTGATCACATGGCAGCTTGCTGGGAGTCAGAAAACGTCACAAGAGACGGGCAGCCGGTAGCATCATGACAATTCAGGAATCCAAACCGGAAGTAACGGCAGACGGAGCGGGAACCACTCCCCTCATAGATGTGCGCAACCTGAAGGTTCATTTTCCGGTGTCCAGCGGCTTCCTGTTTGGCCGTGCGACGGGCCACATTAAGGCAGTGGATGACGTGAGCCTGTTTATCAATCCGGGAGAAACGCTGGGATTGGTTGGTGAAAGCGGATCTGGGAAAACCACGTTTGGTCGAGCGGCCCTGCGGCTACTTGAGCCGACGGCTGGTGAGGTTATTTTTGATGGTGAGGAACTGACGACCCTCAGTGGCGGGGAGATGCGGCAGAGACGGCGACATCTGGGCATGGTTTTCCAGGATCCGTATGGATCACTCAACCCGCGGATGACAGCTGGCGGCATCGTCGGCGAACCGTTGAAGATCCACAGACTTCACAGCGACAAAGAAGATTATCGCAAACGGATCGGTGATCTTCTGGAGATCGTTGGCCTGTCCAGAACCATGGCAGATCGATATCCGCACGAGTTCAGTGGGGGACAGCGTCAGAGAATTGGAGTGGCGCGCGCGTTGGCGGGTAAGCCGAAATTCTTGGTTCTGGATGAGCCGGTTTCTGCACTGGATGTATCAATCCAGGCCCAGTTGATAAACCTCCTTCAGGATCTCCAGGAAGAGTTTGATCTTACCTATCTCTTGATTGCCCACGATCTATCCGTTGTACGCCATATCAGCGACCGGATCGCGGTGATGTATCTCGGCAAATTGGTCGAAATCTCGAACTACACGGATCTTTATGACAATCCGCTTCATCCATACACAAAGGCACTGCTATCGGCTGTTCCGTTGCCCGACCGGGCTCTGGAGCGAAAAAGAGAGAGGATCATTTTGAAGGGCGATATTCCCAGCCCCCGTAATCCTCCTTCTGGATGCGTATTCCACACTCGCTGCCCCATAGCAATTGATGAGTGCAAAACGATCGTTCCAACGATGAAAGAGATCGCTCCAGGTCATCAAGCGGCCTGTATTCGACTGTAAGAAGGCTCCCGATCTGGCTCTGTTGAACCTCAACGTGAGGGCGGAATAGTATCTTCAGTAACGAGTTGAGGAACCGGTCATGTCTTGCCCGCACTGCTGATCTGAGTTCTCCCGAAATAGAAGAGATGGCACCTCCCTGGGCAACAAGTTCTACTCCTGTCGGCACAGCAAGTGTCGATTTAATGAGCGAACTTGATCGTACTTCGATGACCATCGGCTGATGGAAGAGATGAATAATCTGCTGAATGGCATTGGCCTGCCACCAGAAATCGATCTAACTCTAGAGCTAGAGGTGAGGATTCGGAAAAGGGGAGATATGGCACGCAGGAACTACAGACTTGAGTAGATCATCAGCAAGTTGCCCGAGGCTGAAGTTTCGCTTGCCCAGGGGGAGACAGTGACTCTGGGAGTTCGTGGCATCGAGATCACAGGACATACCTACTATCGCAGGGACAGAGAGTACGGTGGTCTCACCGTTGAACCGGTGACCTGGCTAACGCTCTGAAAGACCTTCAGACGGAGAACCTTCGTAGCGGCGCGTGGTCTCAGATCTCACGCTCGACAAGCTATTCCGGAAAGAGGCAGCAGAGGGAGACTTCTACGCCCTTCTCGTCGCCGCATGTTCGTAGAGCGTATTAAGACAGTTCATCCGGAAGTCTCCGAACGAAGGGCTTGCCATGCTCTCTCTCAGCCGCGATCCACCCAGCGCCACGTCCCAAGAGTAGGAGCTGATTAAGAAGCCCTGATGACCGACATCGTCAATCTAGCGACTCGGTCCGGAAGGTACGGGTACCGGAGGATCACAGCGCTGCTGAAAGAACTTGGATGGGCGGTGAACCACAAGAGAGTGGAACATCTTTGGCGGGGTGAAGGGCTTAGGGTACCGATGGCGCAGCCGAAGCGAGGGCGGCTCGGTTGGATCGCAGTTCTCTCATCAGGCTCAGGCCGCAGCATGTGAATCATGACTGGGCCTACGACTTCGTAGTATGCCGAACGCACTCGAGCAAGCCGATCAGGCTACTGACGGTGATCGACGAGTGGAGCCGGGAGTGCCTGGCGATCAAGCTGGCCCCCTGGCTGCGATCGGATGATGTGCTTGCAACGCTTGCGGAACTGATGAAGGAGAGAGGTGTGCCCGAGTACATCAGGTCTGACATTGGGCCGGAGTTCACGGCCGTAAGAGTCAGGGAATGGATCGAGAGGGTTGGAGCGGTAACATTCTTCATAGAACGGTGGCGGCGTACATCTTCTGCCAGAGTCGGTGGTCCTCGGTGGGGTCTTCGCCGATGATTACGGCTTCGAGGCCCATGGCGTTGCGGATGATGGATTCGATCACTAGCGACGGTAGCCGATGCCGGTGAGGCCTTCGTCTGTGTGGACGCGAATGAGGGTGAGATCGTAGCCGGCGGCGCTGGAGTCTATGTTCCAGGAGACGGCGTTGCCGCCGCGTTCGTCACGGAGTGCGATTGTTTCGATTGATGTGATTTTTATGGTGCGGAAGGGGCGGGGCAAGCCCCGCGGCTACCGGGGTGTCTACTGGTCGTGGCCGGTTGTGGTGGCTTCTCGTTTTGTTGAGGTGGCCCATTCTGCGTTGACGTCGGCGGTGTGAACTTGCTTGGCGCCCGCCTGGAATCGGGCCTGGAGCTTTTCGTATTGCGCCCAGACGTCGTCGTCGGGGTGTCGCCATTCGTGCATGTAGCGGATGCCGCTGATTCCGGCCTGGATGATTTCTTTGGTGCAGCCGAAACAGGGGCGCATGGTGGTGTAGATGATGCCGCCTTCGACAGCGATTCCGAACCGGGCGGCCTGGAGTAGGGCATTTTGTTCTGCGTGGACGCAGATGCAGAGGTCGTAGGCCTGGCCGGATGGGTATTTGTCGCGGTTGGCGCATCGGTCGCAGCCGCCGTCGACGCAGTTATCGGTGTTGAACGGAGTGCCGTTGTAGCCGGTTGCTACCACGCGGTTTTCTATCGCCACTACGGAGCCGACGCGGTTGCCGGTGCAGCTGGCGCGGGCACGAACGGCGATTGCGATGCCCATTAGGTAGTCGTCCCAGTCAGGACGGTCGGGTGTGGTGGTCATGGGGATTTGTCCAGGGGTGTGTGGTGAGCCTCTTGAGATCAGGTGCCCTTCGAATGATCTCAGGGAACCTGATCTCAAGAGGCTCACTGTCTGATCTGACGTGTATCCTACAACCCATCTAATCCAGTTTGAGCAACGCCTGTCAGCAAGGCGATTCCGAGCGTCCGAAAAGCAGTATGGCCACAACAAATAATCGACCTTCAGTACCCGACGAGTTAGGCCGCTTTGGCGACTATGGCGGTAAGTATGTTCCGGAGACGCTGATGTCGGCGCTTCAGGAGCTTGAGGATGCCTGGGAAGAGGCGAAGGCCGACCCTAAGTTCTGGGCCGAGTACAACGAGCTCTTGCGGGACTACGTTGGACGTCCGACTCCTCTCTATTTTGCCAAGCGGCTCACGAAGGAGCTTGGTGGCGCGGATATCTGGATCAAGCGTGAGGATCTGGCGCACACGGGTGCGCACAAGATCAATAACGCTCTTGGGCAGGCGCTGCTGACTCGTCGCCTCGGCAAGGACCGGATTATTGCTGAGACTGGTGCTGGTCAGCACGGCGTGGCAACGGCGACCGTATGTGCGCACATGGGGTTGGAGTGCATCGTTTACATGGGCGAAGAGGATATTCGGCGGCAGTCGCCAAACGTCTTCCGGATGAAGCTCATGGGCGCAAAGGTGGAGCCGGTTACATCTGGCAGCCGCACGCTGAAGGACGCCATTAACGAGGCCATCCGTGATTGGGTGACGAACGTTGAGACCACTCACTACATCATCGGCAGCGTCGTTGGACCGCACCCGTACCCCGTATTGGTGCGCGACTTCCAGTCCGTTATTGGTACTGAGTCACGGGCGCAGTTCCTTGAGCGCACTGGAGCGCTGCCGGATATGGCGGTGGCGTGTGTTGGTGGTGGCAGCAACGCGATGGGTCTGTTCAGCGGATTCATCGATGATGAGTCGGTGAAGCTGGTTGGTGTTGAGGCGTCTGGCGAGGGTCTGGACGGTAAGCATGCGGCGACGATGACGCTGGGTCGGCCGGGTGTGTTGCATGGGTCGTACTCGTATCTGTTGCAGGATGAGCATGGTCAGGTACAGGAAGCGCACTCGATTTCAGCTGGGCTCGACTACCCGGGCGTTGGACCGGAGCACAGCTATCTGAAGGATATTGAGCGCGCCCGCTACATCAGTGCGACTGATGAGGAAGCGCTGGAGGGTTTCGACATGCTCTCGACGCTGGAGGGAATCCCACCGGCGCTTGAGCCATCGCACGCGATCGCGAAACTCAAGGAGCTGGCCAACGAGGTGGGCAAGGGTGGCACGCTCCTCCTGCTTCTCAGCGGCCGTGGCGATAAGGACCTTGAGACCGTTGCAGCGGCCAAGGGTATCGAACTGTAAGCAGGGGTTAATTGTTCCCGCAGAAGATGCACACAATCGCAGTGGTGGTGTGTTAATCTCAATAGTGAATTTCCCCGAAGATTAAGTGCTTTTCACGTGCCCGCGTTCGCGCGCCCGCGAGGGATGATGGGACAAGTTAGATAATTGCCCGAAGGTTTTGACACAAAATGGGCCGCGGTGGCAATAGCCACCGGAGTTGCCCTGGTGGCCATTATCGGCCTCTTCATAACCTCATGGTTTCTCTCGCCAAAGAGGCCATCTGAGGACAAGGGCGTCGTCTACGAATCTGGGATCAGGCCGGGCGAGTTTCGTTGGTCGCAGATCAACATCAGGTATTACATTTACGCCCTGCTATTTCTCATCTTTGATGTTGAAGCGGTGTTCCTGTTCCCGTGGACCGTTACGTTCCTGAAATCTTCCGACATCGTGTTCTACGAGATGCTGGTATTCCTGGGTATTCTCCTGTTTGGACTTGCCTTCGCATGGCGCAAAGGAGCGTTGAGTTGGAGATAGAGATGGGCCGAGGAAACACTCCGGCGGAGAGCCCGTTCCAGCAGGTGATGCCGGGTGTGCTCACCGGTCGAACTGACGAGGTATTTGCCGCTGCCCGGAAGTCATCGCTGTGGCCACTCACCTTTGGTCTGGCATGCTGTGCAATCGAAATGATCAGCACGTTCATGTCGCATCATGATCTGGATAGGTTTGGCGTGGTTACGTGGCCTACGCCACGGCAGTCGGATCTCCTCATAATCGCCGGTACAGTGGTGAAAAAGATGGAAGATCCGATCAAACTGCTGTACGAGCAGATGCCTGATCCGAAGTGGGTAATCGCTATGGGAGCTTGTGCCACCAACGGCGGTCCGTACTACCGCTCTTACTCCGTGGTGATGGGTGTGGATCACATTATTCCCGTTGACATTTACATCCCCGGCTGCCCGCCGCGGCCTGAGGCGCTGATGGATGGCTTGATCAAGCTCCAAGACAAGATAAGCCTGGATGCGAAAGAGCGGAACATCGGTTGACCACCGGCCCTGAAGATGGCTCGTCGAAGTGCCCTGCGCCGATAACGGCGTCGCGCGGTCGTCACGCACCTGACGCCGATCAAGTTGAGTCATGGCTGACCCCAAAGGGAGAGGCTCTGTCGACGTTGCTACCGGAAGTGTTGATGCCATTCGAAATCGATATTGGAGCTGATCTTGATGAAGTGGTGTGTCGTGCGCCCGCCAGTCATATCGATGAGATCGCCAGCATCCTGAAGTCTGATGAGCGCACATCGTTCAAGTACCTGCGATTGCTGTGTGTGGTCGACTACGAGGAGGAGGAGGCCGCGTTCGATGTGGTCTATCACCTGTATTCGCTGGAGCATCAGCACAAGATGGTGCTTAAAGCGCGCATACTTGCGGCCGATCCAAGGCTGCCTACCGTGACGACGGTGTGGCGTGGTGCTGACTGGTACGAACGTGAGATGCACGATCTTTTTGGCGTCGAGTTTCTGGGACACCCGGATTTGCGAACGCTGATTCTGCCTGATGGGTTTGAAGGTTTTCCGGGTCGGAAATCGTTCCCGCTTCATGATTACGATGAGTTTTAGGCCATGACTGACTCAGGCATCACCACAAACGTAATCGACAAGGGCCAAGGCCTTGCGGACATGTTCATTAACATGGGTCCGCAGCATCCTGCTACGCATGGCGTGTTTCGTATGGAACTGGCGCTGGATTCTGAGTTGATTGTGGATGCGACGCCGCATATCGGTTATCTGCATCGCGGCTCTGAGAAGCTGTTTGAGCACGAGATCTACTCCCAGATCATCACGTTGTTCGACCGGCTGGATTACATCTCTAACTTCAACAATGAGCTTGGCCTTGTAATGGCCGTTGAGAAGTTGATGGATCTGGAGGTGCCGGATCGCGCTGAGTACATCCGGGTTATTTTGTGCGAGCTGAATCGGATTGCCAGTCACCTGATATTTATTGGAACCTTTGCGCTGGACATGGGGGCGCTGACGCCGTCGCTCTACAATTTTCGGGATCGCGAGAAAATTCTGACGCTGTTTGAGGCCACAAGCGGCGCTCGGATGATGCACAACTTCTTCCGGGTTGGTGGCGTGAAGCAGGATGTGATCAAGGAATTCCCTGCGCAGGTGGCGACGCTGCTCGATGAGCTTGAGGCGGGTATAGATGACGCTGACAAGATGCTATCGCTGGGCGAGGTATTTGTTGAGCGTACACGCGGCATCGGCGTGATCGATGGTGATGTGGCGTTGGACTGGGGGGTGAGTGGCGCTACGCTGCGGGCTTCTGGCGTGCCTTATGACGTGCGGGTTGAAGATCCGTATTCGGTGTACGACCGGTTCGACTTCGGTGTGCCGGTTGGCTCTGCGGGCGATTGCTGGGACCGCTACTACCTGCGAGTTCTTGAGGCTCGGGAGTCGATCAAGATTATTCGGCAGGCGCTGGAGCAGATGGAGCCGGGGCCGATTCAGACCAAGGTGCGTGCGATTGCTCGACCACCGAAGGGTGAGGTGTATGTTCACGCCGAGAACCCACGCGGCGACTTTGGCGTCTATCTGGTTTCCGAAGGCGCTGAGAGTCCGTATCGGTTGAAGGTTCGGCCGCCGTCGTTCTGCAACCTGATGGCGCTGCGTGATCTGCTGGTTGGGCACTACATCGCTGACTCGGTGGTGATACTTGGCTCGCTCGACATCGTGCTGGGTGAGGTCGACCGATGAACGAGTTCAACTGGACGTATGTTGGCGTTGCAGTGCTTGGGCTCTTTGGGCTGTTCTCGTTCCTGGCGACTGTGGTGCTTTCGCTGACCTGGTACGAGCGCAAGATGCTTGCTCGAATCCAGATGCGCTCGGGGCCATCGAGGGTTGGCCCGCACGGGTTGCTGCAGCCGATTGCAGACGTATTCAAGCTGGTGACGAAGGAAGACATTCGGCCAACCAACTCCAGCGGGTTGCTCTTCTGGAGCGCGCCGCTGATCGTGTTCGTTTCGGCGTTCCTGGTGTGGCTGACAGTACCGTTTGCTGACGGGGCTGTGGTAGCGCCGCAGGAGTTGGGGCTGCTCTACATCGTTGCGATATCGACTGTTGGCATCGTTGGATTGCTGTTGGCCGGGTACACCTCGTCGAGCAAGTACTCGGTGCTTGGTGGGATTCGGGCAGCGGCGCAGTTGGTGAGCTACGAGATCCCGATCATCGTTGTGGTGCTGGCGATTGCTGTGCTGGTGCAGAGCCTCGATCTGCGGGACGTCATTCTTGGCAATGAGGTGACGATTGGCGAGCGGGTGCTTTCGTTTGATGGCCAAGGCGCGATTCCGTTTGCGTTCATCATGCCGCTGGGGCTGATCGTATTTATTTTGGCGGGGCTGGCTGAACTGGGCAGGACGCCGTTTGATATTCATCATGCGGAGTCGGAGGTTGTTGGCGGGCCGTTTCTGGAGTACTCCGGGGCGCACTGGGCCGTCTTTTTTCTGGCGGAGTACATCAACACATTTGTTATTGCTGCGCTGACGGTGCTGCTCTTCTTTGGTGGATGGAGTTGGCCATCGCCACCCGAGTCGGTCTTCGGCACGGCACTTGAGGAGTGGCAGACGGACGCGCTGGGCGTTGGGTGGTTCCTGTTCAAGACGTACATGGTCGTGGGGTTGTTCTTCTGGTTCAGAGGGACGTATCCGAGGCTTCGAATCGACCAGCTGATGGCGTTTGGTTGGAAGTCACTCATTCCACTTTCGTTCGTCAACTTCATCCTGATGTCGATTGTGATTTTCTACGAGTGGCCGCTGTGGGTGATGACAGCGTTCTCAGTTCCAATCCTCGTTCTGGGTTTGTATATCGGATCACGGCGTACGGCTCGTCTGGCTGATCCGACGACGGTTCAGATGTATCGTCGGGCGAGGCGGGAAGACGGCGGCAACAAGCTCATTCCTGAAGGGTCGGGTGACTAATGCTTAACTCGATGAAAGCGCTGCGGGTGACCCTGGGTACCATGATGCGGAAGAAGGTCACGGCGGAGTATCCGAAGGAGCATCTGCCGATCCAGGACCGCTATATGGGGTTCCCGGCGCTGCTGTGGGATGACGTCCGTGATGAGCCGTTCTGTACGGGGTGCATGGTGTGCGTTCGGTACTGCCCGACGCAGTGCATGTCTGCGGAGATGACGGATAACACCCAGTTTGCGGAGGGCGACAGTCACCGCAAGAAGATCATCAAAACGTTTGAGATCAATCTCAGTAGATGTATTTTGTGCGGAATTTGTGTTGATGTGTGCAACTTCGATGCGATAGAGATGTCGCATGAGCATGAGCGTAGTGAGCGCGAACGAGATGCCAATCGTGTGGATCTGCCTGAGCTGCTGAAGATGGGCACGAAGTTCCAGAAGGATACTGGCTGGAAGCAGTCGAAGCCGAACTTGCCGTCGCCGAAAGAGCGAGCGGTGATTGCGGAAGCGAAGGCGGCGAAGGAAGCGGCTGAGGCTGCTGCGAATCCTGAGCCTGAAGCTTCAGCGGAATCACCGTCAGATTCGCCACCTGAGGCGACGGCGACTTGAGCGTCATCGTGTTCTACGTGCTCGCCGTGGTTACGGTATTGGGTGCGCTAGGGGTGGTGCTGGACCGCAATGTTGTGCGGGCCACACTGAGCTTGTTGATCGCCATGCTGGGTGTGGCTGGAATATTTCTTGTGGCGTTTGCGGAGTTCCTGGCGCTGGCCCAGATATTGATTTATGTGGGTGCGGTCACCATCGTGATCCTGTTCGCGATCATGCTGACGCGGACGACCGATTTGAACATCAACCTGGATAACCCGCAGAGGCCTGTGGCGTTTCTGATCGCGATTGGCGCGTTTGTGCTGCTGACGCTGACGTTTATCTATAGCGATGTGCCGCAGTTGGAGGAGGCAACGAGCGTTGCGGTTGCTTCGGCCGAGGCTGGTTCAACGGGATTCGAGACTGTTGGTGATTCTCTCTTCAACCAGTGGGCGATTCCGTTTGAGATTGCGTCCGTGATTCTGCTGGTGGCGATGGTTGGTGCGATTGCGCTGGCGCGTGGCGATGATTCTCCTGCCGATGTGGTTCAGCGTGCCGATGAGGTGGAAGCGTGATTGGGGTGTTGTACGTGAGTGGCGTGCGCTGCTTATGTGACGGGCCCTCACCCCAGCCCTCTCCCAGAGGGAGAGGGGGTAAGTAGTGGATCTCGAACTGCTTCACTTTCAGATTCTTAGTGCTGCTTTGTTCAGCATTGGGTTGTATGGCGTGTTGGCGCGACGTAGTGCGGTTCTGATTCTTGTTTCGATTGAGCTGCTGTTGAATGCTGTGAATGTGAACCTGATTGGTCAGGCCGCGCTGGTGGATCGGCCGCCGGATGAGCGGGTGTTTGGGCAGGTGCTGGCGATATTTATCATCACGATATCAGCGGCAGAAATCGGGCTGGCGATGGCCATTGTGTTGCGTCTATTCCGGAACCGCGGCACGGCGAACACCGACGAGCTGGACACGATGAAGTGGTAGCGGGCTAATGGAGTACGCATTCCTGGCACCCGCCATTCCGGCTGGCGCATTCGTGGTAATTCTGCTGTTCGGCAGGTGGCTGCCCGGTAAGGGCGCTTATCTGTCGATTGGCGCGATTGCGGCGTCGCTGGTCGTCTTCTTTGTCGCACTTATAGATATGAACGACAGCGGGCCTGAGGTGTTCTCAATCGACTGGTTTGAGGTTGCGGGCTCGACGTTTACATGGGGTGTTTCGGTATCGCCGATATCGCTCACGATGGTGGGTATTGTTTCGTTCGTATCGCTGATGATCCAGGTGTACTCGCTGAAGTACATGGAGGGCGATGACCGGTTCGGATGGTACTTCGCTGTGCACTCGTTGTTTGCGGCTGCGATGCTGGCACTGGTGCTGGCTGACAACCTGCTATTTCTGTACGTTGCGTGGGAGGGTGTGGGGCTTGGCTCGTATCTTCTGATCGGTTTCTGGTGGGAGCGGAGATCGGCTGCCGAGGCGGCGAAGAAGGCGTTTATTACGACGCGAATTGGCGACGTTGGTTTGCTGATCGGTATCATCCTGCTCTTCCGTGAGACAGGGTCGTTTGAGATGTCGGCGATCTTTGACGCGGTTGAGGCGGGCGAGGTGAGCAAGACTGTTCTCAACTGGTCGACGTTTCTGATTTTCCTTGGTGCTGCTGGCAAGTCGGCACAGGTGCCGTTCCACGTTTGGTTGCCGGATGCGATGGAGGGTCCGACGCCGGTTAGCGCACTGATTCATGCTGCGACGATGGTGGCGGCGGGCGTGTTCCTGATCGCTGTGTTGTTCCCGATTTATGAGGCGACGCCGTTCATGCTGGACATCATTGCGGGGGTGGGCGCTACGACGGCGTTGGGCGCTGCGATGGTGGCGATTGTGATGACGGATATGAAGCGGATCTTGGCGTACTCCACGGTGAGCCATCTGGGGTTCATGATGCTGGCGCTGGGCGCTGGAGAGCCGGGGATTGCGATGTTGCATTTGCTGGCGCATGCATTCGCCAAGGCGGTGCTGTTCCTTGGAGCGGGCAGCGTGAACCACGGTACGCACCAGACTGATGTGCGGAATATGGGTGGCCTGCTCCGCAAGATGCCGATCACGGCGGTGACGTTCATCATTGCGGCGATTTCGCTGGCGGGGGTGCCGCCGCTGGGTGGGTTCTTCTCAAAGGACGAGATTCTGCGTGCGGTGTCAGAAGGGCGTCTCAACGAGGCGTATCTGGTGATCGCGCTGATCGCTGTGGTCGCCTCTGCGATCTATACGGCGCGGATCATCTACAAGGTGTTCTTTGGCAAGGATGCAACGGTCGAGACTGTTGTGCGTGGCAAAAAGAGGCGAGTGGCAGTCGAGGCGCATGAATCGCCGCTGGCCATGACCGCGCCGATGGTGCTTCTGGCGATTCTTGGCGCGGTCACCGGGGCGATTGCGTTTGAGTGGGGCGACTTTGGCGGGTTCACGGGTTGGATTGTGCAGTCGCATGAGGCGCATGGCATTGAGTTCACGGCGTGGCTGACGGTTGTTTCAGCTGTGCTGGCGATTGGGTCGATGGTTGTTGTGGTGCGGATGTTGAAGTCGTCACCGGGCAGGGTTGTTGCTCTGCGGCGTCAGTTCCCGTTGGCTCAGCGGGTGCTTGAGCGGAAGTTCTATTTTGATGAGCTGTATCAGTGGGGGATTGATCGGCTGGTGCTGGCGCTGGCGGGACTGGTTGGTTGGTTCGATCGACGGGTGGTCAATGATGAGGGTGTGGACGGCCCTGCGAAGGCGACAGGCTGGTGGGCCAATGAACTGCGGTTCTTGCAGACCGGTCTCTTCTACAACTACGCAGCGGCGATGGCGATTGGCGCTATTGTGGCTGCCGTTGTGTGGTGGGCGCAGTAGATGGATCGCTTCGACGAAATGATCCTCACGATCATTACAGCGTTGCCGTTTGCGGCCGCGCTGGCACTGCTTTTGTGGCCTGGCGAGAAGCCGAAGCACTGGAAGTACTTCTCGTTGCTGGTTGCCGTGGCGAGCGCGGTGCTGTCGCTCTATGTTCTGTTGCAGTACAACCAGCACTTTGGCGGGGCTGACGAGAAGTATCAGTTCGTGAACCAGTGGGATTGGCTGCCCAGTCTGGGCATCTCGTTCCATGTTGGCGTCGACGGAATATCGGCGGTGATGATCTTCATGACGGGCATTGTGTACGTGGGCGCGATGCTGATGACGTGGAGTACGGATTCGCGGGTTCGTGACTACCTGATCCTGCTCCATGTGCTCACTGGCGGCGTGTACGGAACGTTCGTTTCGATGGACCTGTTCTTCCTGTTCTTCTTCTACGAGATTGCGGTGCTGCCGATGTTCTTGCTGATTGCCTTCTGGGGCAGCAGCAGCGAGAACCTGCGTGTCTTCTTTGCTGGCTGGCGCACGAACTTTAGTCGGACCAAAGAGTACGGGGCGATGAAGCTGGTGATCTTCCTGGTCGCTGGCTCGATCGCGATTTGGATTGCGATACTGGCTATATATGTGGAATCAGGCGCGCAGTCGTTCGATCTGATCGAACTGCAGAAGACGCAGTACGGCGATGTGTTCGCGCGGGTGTTTTTCCCGTTCCTGATGCTTGGGTTTGGTCTGCTGGCGGGGTTGTGGCCGTTGCATACGTGGTCGCCGGACGGTCACGTTGCCGCACCGAAATCGGTGTCGATGTTGCACGCCGGAGTGCTGATGAAGCTGGGCGCGTACGGCATCATTCGTGTGGGCGTGGAGGTGCTGCCAAACGGTGCTGACGACTGGGGCATAATCCTGGTGATTCTGGGCACGGTGAACATCGTCTACGGTGCTGTTTCGGCGTTATCGCAGCGCGATTTGAAGTACATGATTGGCTACTCGTCTGTGAGCCACATGGGTTATGTGATGGTGGGCATCGGCACGTTGAGTTCCATTGGAATGTCTGGAGCGGTGCTTCAGATGTTCGCGCATGGCGTTATGACGGCGCTCTTCTTTACGCTGGTTGGCTTCATCTATGAGAAGTCGCATTCGCGGTCGTTTGGATCTGATGGCGAGGTTGAGAGTGGCGATTCGATCAACGCTCTGAACGGACTGGCGAAAGTGATGCCTGTTGGATCGTTCATGTTTGCGATTGCGGGACTGGCGTCGCTGGGATTGCCGGGGCTGAGTGGGTTTGTGCCTGAGTTGCTGGTGTTTATAGGCCTATTCCAGACGTATCCGTGGGCGGGTGTGCTGGCGGTTGTGGGCGCGGCGATTACGGCTATCTATATCTTGCGGCTGATGGCGATGGTCTTCTTTGGTGAGCCAGACGATCGATGGGCTGGCCTGCCAGATATCGCCATGCCGCAAAAGATCACCGGCGTGATTTTGATCGCCTCCATGTTCACCATTGGCCTGGTTCCGTTCTACTTCCTGGAACTGATCGACTCGAGCGTTGAGTTGATGGGAGCGATTGGCGGATGAGCGTGAACGTCAATCTGCTGATTCCCGAGTTCATCCTCACCGGTATGGGCCTGCTGGTTCTGGCGCTCGATCTCGTGCTGCCGAAAGCTAGTCGAGGTGTGCTGCCTTGGGTTGGGGTGGCTGGACTGATTGCAGCGGTTGCCACAGCCCTGATCTACCGTTGGGATCGCGTTGAGGAGTTGTACGGCGGTGTGTTCATCGCCGATGGGTACTCGCTGTTCTTCTTCGCATTCCTGGTGCTGCTGGGCGTTGCGGTGATGATCGCTTCCATCGACTACGTGAAGCAGCACATCCGATTCCCAGGTGAGTACTACGGCATCCTAATTTTCTCGATACTCGGCATGGTGCTGATGGCATCGGCTGGCGAGTTGCTGACGGCGTACATCGCTATGGAGTTGCTGAGCTTCAGCCTCTATGTGTTGGTGGCGCTACGGAAGTACGACAGCAAGTCGAACGAGTCGGCGGTGAAGTACATTCTGCTTGGCGCGTTCTCATCGGCAATCATGCTGTACGGCATCAGCATGGTGTGGGGCGTTACGGGGACGACTTTCTACGATGGTATTGCGGCGCATCTCACGGCGAATCCGGATGCTGATGTCGCTCTCATTGTTGGGTTGGCGTTGATCGTTGCGGGATTGGGTTTCAAGGTTGCGGCGGTGCCGTTCCACATGTGGGCACCGGATGTGTACGAGGGTGCGCCGACGCCTGTTACGGCATACCTGGCGATTGGCTCGAAGGCCGCAGCGTTCGCCCTGATTCTTAGATTGTTCTCAGAAGGCCTGTTGCCTGCCAGCGAAGATTGGCGGGTTCTGATCGCCATGCTGGCGGCGGCAACGATGGTGCTGGGTAACCTGGCGGCGATTCGGCAGACGAACATCAAGCGAATGCTGGCCTACTCAAGCGTGGGGCAGGTTGGGTATCTGCTTCTGGGCGTGGCGTCGTTGGGCGTCATTGATGGCAGTGGTGTGGTCACCCTGTCTGAGCGAGCTTCAAGTGGCGTTATGGTGCATCTGGTTGGCTACGCCGTCGCCAACCTTGCGGCGTTCCTTGTGGTGGCGGTGGTGTACTCGCGAACGGGCAGCGACGAGATTGCCGATTACCGTGGGTTGGCGAAGAAGTCGCCGTATCTTTCGTTGGTGTTGTCGGTGGCATTGTTCTCGCTGGCGGGGCTGCCGTTCTTTGCCGGGTTTGTGACGAAGTTCTACCTGTTTGCCGCGGGTGCGGAGGCGGGATTCCTGTGGCTGAGCGGGTTGGCGATGGGAGCGAGTCTGGTGTCGCTCTACTACTACTTGCGCGTGATCCAGCGGGCGTATGTGGATCAGCCTGACAAGGGTGATGAGCCGACGGCGGTTGAGCGTTCGACGTTCTTCGTGACGAGGACGAGTTGGTTGATGCTGGGTGCGTTACTGGTGGGCATTATCTTGATTGGCGTGTGGCCGACGCAGTTGGCGGCGGCTGCGGAGTCTGCGAGTGCGGCGTTGGGTGGTGTGAGGGATGTGACGACCACGCTGGTGCGGTAGGGGGCGGGGACGGTTGATTGGGTGCCCCTTCGGTTGCAGCCCGAGCCGTATTCGCGCCTGGCCAAATAGCGGCCAGCTGAGCGTCTCCCATTATGGTTGTGGAACACCGTTTGACGGTGGGTGTGACATCCTGAGCGAAGGCGGCTTTGGGCCGTAGTCGAAGGATCTAAAGACCTTGGATGTGGAGTGCACAAGATCAACCAGTATTTCGTCTATATCCTCACGAATCCCCCCGCATAGCTCTTTGTACAAAGGTTAGCGTTACGGACGTGATGACGGCCGTTTCTGACGCTCAGGTTGGCCGGATTCGTTCCTCGATGAGCTCTTCGGCGAATTTCGAGTCGGGGGAGTTGGTGAACTGTCCTTCAACCGTGAGGGCGGAGGCCAGCAGCGTCGCGATGAAAGCAAAACAGACGATGATTCCGAGTATCCAGACGATCACAACGCGCCACGGGTGGGCAGCGGAAGTGCGCGCGAGGGACTCAGGAGAGAAAGCGGAGAGCGACATTCGGTCAGCGTTTGGATCTTTGTGTGGTTACAGTGACAAAGTGCATGGCAATCGGAACCATGCTCATACCGTTCTGATTCACCGAATTCTTACAGAATGGCGAATTCGTATCCAGTAGGTCGCATTGCAGCCTCCTTGCCCGCTGCGTCTGCAGGTGCTAATTTTCGGCAAGCGTTTCCGCTATCTTCTCCATTGGTATTGAAAGGTCATCTCAAGTTGAACAGTTCTCTTCCATACCCGGAGGCGGTGATTCCCGTCCCTTTGATTGCGAATGTGACGTTTGCCGAAGGGCCGGCGTTTGATTCCAGTGGCAATTTGTACTTTGTGAACTATCACCTTGAGGGATCCATCGGGCGCTATCAACCAGATGGCAGGGCTGAGGTGTGGGCGCAATCTGGCGGGGTCCCAAACGGCATTAGGTTCGATGGAGACGGGCACATTGTGGTGGCCGACAAGGGTGTGCCTCAGATTCTGCGATTTGATGTGCAGTCGCGGGCCATGGAAGTTCTGACGGACGAGTTTGAGGGCAATCCGTATAACGGCCCTAACGATGTTTGTCTGGACCACAACGGCAATGTTTTTTTTACGGATCCGAATCGGCAACCGGGGCAGTCGGGCAATATTTATCGCATCGAAATGAGTTCGACGAATCGGCCGGTGGGCATCCGGCAGTTGGATCAGGACTTGCCGTACCCGAATGGGCTTGCGGTTCATCCTGATCAGAAGCAGCTATTTGTTGCGCTCACACACGTCAACTCCGTGGTGAGTTACGACCTTGATTCAGACGGCCTGGTGTCCAATCGTCAGCTGGTGCACGAGTTTGATTCCCCGAGTGTTGATGGCATCCAGTTCGATGCTGAGGGTCGATTGTGGGTGGCGCGCTGGCTGGAAGGGACTGTGGATGTGATCGATCCGGAGTCCGGGGATTTGTTGAGGAGTTACCGAATGGGTGCCGATCAGGTGACCAATATCGCGTTCTGGGGCGGGGCGGTCTATGTATCTGTGGCTGGCCGCAATGGCATTGAGCGGTTGGATGTTGGCGTTGAAGGGGCGGATATCGTTCCGAATTGGAGCCGTCGGCAGTCGATCGAGGCCCACGCATGACCGGACCTCTTGAAGGCGTTCGGGTTCTTGAGTTCTCAGAGATCGTAGCGGGTCCACTTGGCGGGATGCTCATGGCTGATCTTGGTGCCGAGGTGATCAAGGTTGAGCCGCCGTGGGGTGACCCGTGGCGGCAGGGTAGGTTGTACGGTCCCGGCGACGAGCGAGTGTTCGTTGGCCTCAACCGCGGCAAACGCTCAATCACGCTTGATCTGAAGACTGCGGAGGGTAGAGATCTCGCGCATCGGCTGGCTGCCAAGGTGGATGTGATCACCACCAACCATCGGCCAGATGTCCCGGCGAAGTTGGGCATCGACTATGAGACGTTGAGGAAGATCAGTCCTCGGCTTATCTACTGCGAAGTTACGGCGTACGGACCGGAGGGGCCTGACAGTCATCTGCCAGGGTACGACCTGGTGATGCAGGGCTACACGGGGATTGTTGCCACCGAGAGCAAGCATTCGGATGGGCGTCTGATGCCGATCGTTTCCACAGCGCCAGTGGACTTCGCAACGGGGCAGTCAGTTGCTACATCAGTTGCGGCTGCGCTCTACTATCGGGAGCGCACGGGGAAGGGGCAGAAGATTGGTGTGTCGCTGCTTGCTGCGGCGCTCATGGTGCAGACGCTCACCCTGACGCAGATCGACGACTTGCCATCCGGGCCACAGGCGTTCGTGCAGGATGAGTTGCCGTTGTTGCGGGAGGCGGGCGTTCCGTACACAGATATCAATGAGATGTATCAGGAGCTTCGCAAGAACCCAGCGTACTCCATCTACTACCGCAGTTATGTGACCAGCGACTCGGCGGTGATGGTTGGTGCGCTCTCCAACCCGCTTCGTAAGAAGTTTGCCGACGAGGTTGGGCTGCATGATCCACGCTTCGATGAGGGCTACGACACTGGGTCACCCGAGTATGCTGAGGTAATCAAGACTCTCACGGTGACCTCAGAAAAGATCATTTCTGAGTCGACTACTGCGGAGTGGATTGCCCGTTTCGAGAAGGTGGGTGTTGCGTGTGCGCCAATCCGGTTCGTGGACGAGATGTACGACAACGCGCAGGCGCTGGCTAACGGTCTGATCATTGAGCAGGAGCATCCGACGCTTGGTACGTACCGCACACCGGGGCCTATTTCGGAGATGAGTGAGTCATCGCTCGTGCCGGGTATTCCATCGCCGATGCAGGGGCAGCACACGGATGAGATTCTGGGTGAGCTTGGGTATGGCGATGCGGAGATTGATGGGCTGAGGGCGGCGGGGGCGTTGGGTTAGGTGCTTTAGATAGCCATCGGCCTCCCGGTGTTTCGTATCTTCCGATAGCCGCCTTCGTACGCCGCATTGTCACCCTGAGGGAGGCTTGGATACTGTGAGGGTCTCTGCCGGACTGGTCGTTCGCGCGTGGTTGGTAGGCAGTAGGGAGTGCGTCATTCAAATTTTTGGGATGGTGTAGTGCTGGGCGTTGATGAACCGCTCTTGGGGATATGGACCGGCAGAGACCCTCACGTCGGTCGCGGAGCGACCTCCTCAGGGTGACAGTGTGGTGGTCGCGGGTGGTTTTCGTAATCGACCACGATAGTGCTGGGCGTTGATGAACCGCTCTTGCGGATGTGTACCGGCAGAGACCCTCACGTCGGTCGCGGAGCCGACCTCCTCAGGGTGACAGTGTGGTGGTCGCGGGTGGTTATCGTAATCGACCACGGTAGTGCTGGGCGTTGATGAACCGCTCTTGGGGATGTGAACCGGCAGAGACCCTCACGTCAGTCGCGGAGCCGACCTCCTCAGGGTGACAGTGTGGTGGCCTGATGCCTATTTGCTATGACAGTTGAATGGAAGAACGAACGCCTAGCCGATCTCTGAGATGTTTACTTCTCGGCTCTCGTTCGCGCTTTTTACTGCTGCTAGCTGGAAGGCGTACACGTTCCGGGACATTTCGGCGTCCATGTCTACCTGCTCGCCGGTTTCAATTGCCTGGCCAAATTCTTCACCGGCGGTTTTGAAGGACTCTCCCCAGTCGGTTTCCATGTCTTCGAAGTGGCGCATTTTCCCGCTTGAGAGGACTGATACGGGTGGCTGGTTTAGTAGGTTGCCGGAGCAGCGGCTGACCCAGACGATGCCTTTGGAACCCACAACTTCGATGAATTCGTCGCCAGGGTAGTAGTCAGAAGGGATTTCAAGCTCCTGCGCACCCGTCATCGTCCATACGCCCAGTCGACGAGAGTTCACGGTCCTGAAGGTGATTGTCATGGGGCCGCCGCGTCCGGCGTCGACGTCAGTTTCTGCGATTTCATTGAAGGTGTGGGCCGTTTCGATGGGGCCCATGAAGTAGACGATGGAGGCGGCCATGTGGGCGCCGTGGTCGATGATGGATGGCGGGCCACCGTTTTGCGATGGGTCCTGGCGCCAGACCATTGAGTCTGAGGGGATGTCCCAGACTCCGACTCCTTTGCCGTAGATGGCGCTGATCTTGAACATTTGTGGGTCGCCGATTTCACCGCTATCGATGATTGATTTTGCTCTGCGGAACGGCGCGTAGCTGAGGAAGTTGTCGAACACTCGGAAGAGTGGCTTACTTGATTTCGCGACGTTGAAGAGGCCGTCGGCTTCGCTCATGGTGAGGCCTGGTGGCTTCTGCAGCGAGACGGCTTTGCCTGCGGCCAGTGCTTCGATGGCTACGGAGCTGTGGAGTTTGTGCGGTAGGAGGATCTCAACGCCATCGATAGACTCGTCCGCCAGCAGGTCGTGATAGTCCTCGAAGGCGAGGCCTGAACCCCATTCAGCCGCTCGCTCAGTGGCTCGGCCCGGTGCGGGGTCGGCAACGGCGGCCAGTTCTGCCTGATCATTGTTGGCGTATGCACGTGCATGCAGGTCTGCGATGCGGCCTGCGCCGATGAATCCGATTCGGACCTTAGATGATTTGGGGGCCAATGGAGTACTCCTGTTGGGGGTGACGTCTGAGGCGGGATGTTAGGCGAGACGGGGCGCTCTGTCGAGATGGCCGATATGATCCGGACATGGTGGGCTTGAGCCGGGGGCGACGATGCCGGAGGGTGTGCGGCGCGAGATGCGGGAGGAGACGGGACTCACGGACAGTGTTGATGGACTGGGGTATGTGCTGCAGTTGTTCACCAGACCGAGTACGCCTTGCTGCTCTACTTCTGGGTGAGTCGAACTGCCGGTTAATTGGGAGCCGACGGGCAGGTCGTGAGGCGTTGTTGGCTGGATGTCAGGGGATATCAGGTAGTCGAGGGAATCGGGTCTGTTAGCCGGCCCCAGCCGCGCGCGAGTATCAGCGTTGAGGGATCAACCGTCCGGGCATCAGAGACCCAATGATTATCCATGAAGTCTAGTCTGAAGCCACGGCATCCACATGGCCTGATGACACATGTGTTGCCGCCACGATGATTCTGGTGCGAGTGGCCGCACATACAAATTTCCACTTTGTGCTCCTTGGTTATACCCGCCATTAACTATGTGCCGTATCACTTATGTACGCGATGGCGATTGGCTCATGTGGATGGGCCTTGTAGCTCACCGTGCTCGGCCGGGAAATTTCAATTCTTGAACTGCGATTCCACTTTGGCTACGCATTGGTGCGCTAATATGCGTCCAACCAGCCTGAACCTGCGGTTGATAAGGGGTTCAATTGCGGTTGACGTCGGGCCGGGCAGGAGGATACGAATTTGCGGATACTTGAAAGCAGATTTCTAATGGATTGGTCGCCAGGACTGGCGCTGATCCCAATGATCATTGGCATGATGTTCGTATTGAGTGGCAGTGATATTACTCAAGCTGCCAGCGCAGAAATCAGCGTTGTTGGACCTGGTCTTGGGATCATATTCACCATCATCGCGTTTCTGATTCATGGATTGTTCTGGATCAATATGGGGCGTGTCACAGAGAAGGTTGAGTCACTGACCAAGATACAGGGCTACGGCCTTGGTGTGGTGGCTCTTGGCGGTCTGTTGGTCGTGGGATTTGTTGACGGTGGGTGGATCATCTTCGCGCTGGCGCAATTCGGTCTTGCTTACGCCATTTACAAGTCGCATATGCTCACAAATGCATTCGCCATCGTAACGGGGTTCTTTGGTGCGGTAAATGTGCTGTTTGGAATCCTGGGTTTCGCAGATACCACGCCAACAGAGGTGCCAGTATTCGCGTTTATGGGTTGGTCGCTCATCATGCTGGTGTTCAGCCTCACAGACGGTCATCCCGAGGATCGAGAGATGGACTACGAGGCGAGGTTCCGTCGAGGGGCGCCTGATGATCGAGTTGCGAGTTCTATAGAGTCAGACGAGTAAGCCATCTGGAAGTGTTGCATGGGTATGCCGGGGGCACACATAGTTTGAACGCGAAACCGCCCGGGTTATCTGACCCGGGCGGTTACTTTTTACTTTGTTTTTTTGGCTATCCGCCGGCTATATGCGGAATGAAGTGCACTTCCGCATCTTCATCCACTTTGGCCCTTAGCCCTTCACGTGTTGGCTGTTCGCCGACCACCGCTTCCATTCCCGGTTTGATCCTATCGTCCTGGATCAGCCGTTCTTTTGTTCCCGGAAACTTCTCCTCAAGGTTGTCGATTACCTCTCGGAGAGTGGTGCCGGAAATCTGGACGTCTGTAACTCCGCCGGTAATTTTCCGGAGAGCGAATGGAATGAAAACCCTGGCCATGTTGAACGCCTCAGGAAGTTTCCGGTGAGTGGTTGATTAGCCGTTCTTCTCTTTTAGAGCCTCCAGAATGCGACCGGGATTCATTGGAGCCTCTCGAAGCCTGATTCCCAACGCATCGTGAATAGCGTTTGCTACTGCGGCGACTGGCGGCACGATTGGCGGCTCGCCCACCCCACGCACACCAAACGGGTGAATGGGATTCGGAACTTCCACAAGTACCGTCTCAATCTCCGGGAGGTCGAGCGTCGTCGGCATTCTGTAGTCCAGGTAGCTTGAGTTAGCCATCTGACCTTCATCGTTCATGAAGTACTCTTCGTTGAGCGCCCAGCCAATCCCCTGAACTGCGCCGCCTTGTAGCTGACCTTCCACATATGAAGGGTGGATTGCCTTGCCGACATCCTGAACAGCTGTGTAGCGGATGACGTCCGTCTTCCCAGTTTCCGGGTCGATCTCAAGATCACAGATGTGTACGGCAAAGCCGCCACCTGCATTTTCAAGGTCAACGGCGCCAGTCGATGAAACCGGTCCACCAGTCTCATTTAACTTGCCGGCAAGTTCTTTGAAGGTCATTGAGAGTTCGGGATCGGACTTGGATGAGAACTTTCCATCTTCGAAGCCAACTTCGTCCACGGGAATGTCCCATATCGTAGATGCTCGGGTGGTGAGTTCACCGATCATGCTCTGTGCTGCCTTGTACGCAGCGAAACCTGTGGCATATGTGGTCCGGCTTCCACCGGTCACGTCTGTGTAGCCCACGCTGTCTGTATCAACGACAGAGGGGATGATGTCCTCAGCTCTGATACCAAGCACCTCAGCGGCTTGCATGGCGATTGAAGCTCGAGTGCCACCGATGTCGGTGGATCCTTCAACCAGCATTACGGTGCCGTCTGTGTTCACTGAAAGGTTCACGGATGACTTGAGTCCAACGTTGAACCAGTAGCCATCGGCAATGCCTCGGCCTCGAAGCTTTCCGTTGCCGGGGTTCTTGTCCAGAGGGGAATTCCAGTGAGCGGAATCACGAGCTGCTTCCAGCGTTTCAATGTTGCCAATGACGGGGAAGATTGGTCCATCACCGCGGCGAGTACCTTCTTTGGAAGCGTTGTCTAGCCGGAACTGGATCGGGTCTAGATTGAGTTCTTCGCAGATCTCATCCACGATGCTCTCGATGGCGTATGCGACGTGGGTCGAGCCAGGTGCTCGGTAGGCGGCCGTCTTCGGCTTGTTGACGATGATGTCCCAGCCATCGATGCGAGTGTTCTCAATGTCATAGCAGGAGAACATGCACATGGCGGCGGCGCCAACGGGTGATCCCGGGAATCCACCGGCATCGAATCTGATGTCAGCATCGCCGGCGATGATCTTTCCGTCTTTGACACCGAGTTTGACTGATACCCAGCCACCCGGAGTTGGACCGGTGGCATCAAACACCTCGGCCCGGTCCATCAATATCCGCACTGGCTTTCCGCCAGATTTCTTCGACAGAATCGCGGCAATAGGCTCAACGTAAATTGGAATCTTCCCGCCAAAACCGCCACCAATCTCCGTTGGTGTCACTCTGATTCGTGACTCATCTAACTGAAGGACTCCAGCGAGCTGCGTTCGTACGGTGAATGCTCCCTGGGTGCTGGTCCAGATACGGACGCGATCTTCTTGGTCCCAGATGGCTGTTCCATTGTGAGGCTCAATGTAGCCCTGATGAACCATGGCAAGGTCGTATCGGTGTTCGATAATAGTTGTGGAGTCGGCAAACCCCTTTTCGATATCACCAAATTCGTGGCGGAAGTGGCTTCCAAGGTTTGGCTGAGTTGACTTCTCACCCAAATCGTCGCCAACCCAGCCATCAACAATCGCGGGTGCGTCCGGGGCCATCGCAGCATCCACGGTCACTGCTGATTTCAGCACTTCCCAATCTACTTTGATTGCAGCGACTGCCTCACGGGCGATGTTGGTTGAGATCGCGGCAACTGCTGCTACGGGGTGACCTTTGAACTTGGCCTTGCTCATGGCCATGACGTGGTCACTTGCGTGGGAGAAGTTGATTGCACCCTCACCCAGGTCTACCAGTTCATCTCCGGCTTCCGGCATGTCTTTCGCTGTCATTACGGCAATTACACCTGGTATCGCTTCTGCGGCGGATGTGTCTATGCCCTTGATGCGTGCGTGTGCGTGCGGGCTACGAAGAACCGAGCCGTACAGCATGCCGGGGAGTTTGACATCGGCCCCGTAAATTGCACGACCGGTTACTTTATCCAGTCCGTCGTGGCGAATCGGCCTTGTGCCGATGACCTTATAGTCCTGTGTCGCAACCACTGGCGTTCTCCTTAGAAGCTTTCGGGTGGGGTTGTTCCAGGTGGCAATCCTGGCTGGTTATTTGTAGGGGCAGGTATGAAACCTGCCCCTACGGGTATCACTTGTATGTCAACAGCCTCCAACTTGCCGGACTATTTGTCCAGCGAGATGGAGGTCTACCGGCTGTCTTGATCAGCATCTTCGACAGAAAGCGGAACGCTTACGCGCCCACCTGCGTCTTCTGAACAGCCTTGATGATCTTGTCGTATCCGGTGCACCGGCAGAGGTTGCCAGCGAGCCAGTGACGAACTCGGTGCTCGTCAGCGTCAGGCTCTTTTTCCAGGAGTGACTTTGCAGAAACCAAGAATCCTGGTGTGCAAATTCCGCACTGGAGTGCTGCCTCTTCAAGGAACGCCTGCTGCAGCGGGTGAAGCCCATCTGCTGTGGCCATTCCTTCAATGGTGTTGAGCGTGGCGCCGTTGATCTCTGCGCCAAGAACGCAGCATGAGTCAACAATTCGACCGTTCAGTTCCACGGTGCATGCACCGCAGTTGCCGTCGTTGCAGCCTTCTTTGGTGCCGGTCAGGTTCAATACATCCCTGAGCGTCTCAAGAAGACTCATGTACGGCTCAACCAGGAACTCATGCTCCTGGCCGTTGATGGTTGTCTTTATGTGGACCTTGTCGACCAATCTAGCCCGCCTTCGCGCGTTGTGCTGCTTTGGTAAGTGTGCGTCGGGTAAGGACGCCGGAAAGGTGTCGTCGCTGTTCTATCGTGCCTCGCATATCGGAGATGGGGCTGACCGCATTGTGTGCGATAGCTCCAGCCGCAACGAAGTTCTCTTCGGTTGGCTCTTTGCCAACCAGAGTGGCGGTGATGTCAGTGACGTATACCGGTGTTGGCCCAACGGAAGCCAGGGCAACGCGGGCATCTGTGATCTTGCCGGAGCTATCCAGAGTCACGGATGAGGCCGCGCCAACAACGGCGATGTCCATCTCATTACGAGGGATGAAGCGCTCATATGCAGCGCCAAATCCTGAAGCTGGTGCCGGGAATGTGATGTCCACAACCCACTCGCCATCCTCAAGTACATTTCGGCCGGGGCCGGTGCAGAAGTCTTCTACTGCAACTGTTCGATTGCCCTTTGCGCCAGTGATATTTACCTGTGCGCTGTGAACGATCATTGGGCAGATTGTGTCACCTGAGGGTGTTGAGTTACAGAGGTTTGCAGCCATGCTTGCGCGTGACTGAATCTGAATTCCACCTACAAGCTCAGCACAATCAATGAGGCCGGGGTAAGCGTCTCGCACACCCTGGTTTTCATACATAACCGCCAGTGGAACTGCTGAGCCCATCTTCAGGCTACCGTTCAGTTCCAGGACGTTTGCTTCCGCTACACCTTTGATGTCTACAACGGCATCAAGTTCAAATCTACCGCCCCGGAGCTGGACAAGCAGGTCAGTTCCGCCCACGAGGGGACGGGCTCGGTTCCCATGTTGCGCCAGTACCGAATTAACATCGGCTACGCTGGTCGCCGCAACATAATCAAAAGGATGCAAAGAAGAGGCTCCTTTCCAGTTAGATAAGAGGACGAGTCTTCGACCTCCTCCGGGCTAGATACTCCCATGCCCGGCACTTCATCAGAAATAGTGGGTGGTCACGCGGATGCGGACCCAACATTTCAAACGAAGCCCGCACATTATGCAACCGAGATTAGGCTGCGGCAACCCGTAGATGACTGATACTCATGAAATAGGCATGTGAATACGGTCTATTAGAGCCGGATTCAGCGCCCGTCCGCGCCAACCCACTCAATGTTGGGTTGGCCTTCGAACCGTCTTGCCATCACGTCTATCGCTTCGGGATTTGAGTCCACCAGAACAAACTCACGCTCCAACTCAAGACACACTTCACCCGTAGTGCCGCTGCCGGCGAAGAAATCGAGCACCAGGTCGCCGGGATTTGAGGACGCTGAGACTATGCGTCGCATGATTCCAAGGGGTTTCTGGGTTGGGTACCCGGTTCGTTCTTTGCCCGAGGTCGGCACGATGGTGTGCCACCATGTGTCGGTGGGTAACTTGCCGCGTTTCGCCTTTTCCGGCGTCACCAAACCCGGTGCCATGTACGGAATCCGCTCCACATCATCCGAATTAAAGACGTGCTTACCAGACGTTTTGGCGTACACAAGGATGTTGTCGTGCTTGGGAGGCCAGCGATCTTTTGGCCGTCCTCCATAGTCGTAGGCCCAGATGATTTCGTTCAGGAAGTTCTCACGGCCAAAGATGCAGTCCATCATCACTCGACAGTAGTGAACCTCGCGATAATCAAGGTGGACGTAGATCGTCCCACTTGGCTTCAGGAGCCTGCGCGCTTCAACAAGTCGAGGCTCAAGAAAGCCAAGGTAATCGTCGAAAACATCTTCGTACTGCCGCTCGCCGAGGGATTCAGAGTCGTAGCGTTCGCCTTTGAAGCCTTTGCGCGTGCCTTTTTCCGACCTAACGGTCTTCATACGGTTCAAAGACTGCGTCTTGCCCGTATTAAAGGGAGGGTCGATATAAATGAGCTGAACTGACTCATCCTTCATTGCTTGAAGGATGGGTAAGTTGTCACCGATGTGGATTGTGCTTGTCATCTTCTGCTCAGCATCTCACGGCGGAGCCAGAGGAATTCGGGGGATTGTGAACAGGTCTCTGCCCGGATAACCTTCGCCGAAATCTCAAAGGCATGACATCTGTATTTTTAGGTGCATTTTCAGGCGCATATTCAGGGGAATCATATGACGACGAAATCGGTCTATACGGCAGCGCGAGTGGCCAATGCAGATGTAACGGGCTGGCTGCCAGATCACGCAGTGATCGTAGACGGAGATCGAATTGAGAGTGTGATTCCAAAGGCTCAACTCCCGTCAGACGTGGCTAACACGCATGAAGTGCATGACCTAGGAGATGTGTCACTGATTCCCGGTTTGATTGACGCACATGCCCATATGCACTGCTCGGCCACGTTGGATGCCCATCATCTGGTTACGACTGAGAGCCTTGAGGTGCTGGCGATCAGGTCGGCGAAGAATATTCGAGATGCGCTGCTTACAGGTGTGACGACTCTGCGCGACATTGGTAGCAAGAATGAGATTGCATTCCAGGTACGTGACGCCGTTCGGTCGGGCGTAATACCCGGGCCTCGATTGTTGCTTGCAGGGACACCTATTACCACCACCGCGGGGCATTGTTGGTTCTTCGGTACCGAGGCAGACACACCGGAGCAAGTTGTTGCGGCGGTGCGGCAGCAGAAGAAGCTGGGCGCGGATGTCATCAAGATGATGGCTACCGGCGGAATGTTCACCCCCAGCGCTAACCCTCGTACTCCGCAGTACCCCGCATCAACGCTGCGCGCTGCGGTCGTAGAAGCTGAGCGACTGGATATGCAGATCGTTGCTCACACACTGGCGGCGCAAGGTGTGCGCAACTGTGTTGAGGCCGGTATTCATCACCTGATCCACGCTCGCTGGTACCACCCTGATGTCACCCAGCCGCTCGATTTCGATGCTGAAACGGTGAAGGAGATGGCGGCGAATGGTCAGTGGGTTGACCCGACGTTTGGTCACCACTTGATTGGGATTGAGACGAAAGAGGCTGGCGGAGCTACATTACCTCCGCATCCAGCCGTTGCGGCATCACCTGTGACAGATGCGGACAATATTGAAACCGCTGTGAAGATGCGAGAGATGGGCGTTCGCTTCACGACCGGGCTGGATATGGGAATGGCTACCGCTCCGTTCGCGCGCTCCGGTTCGAATGCCCGTGCCTTTGTGATCGAACTTGGCTACTCCGAGTGGGAGGCGATTGCAGCGTCTACCAAGGAGACGGCGGGTGCGATCAAGGTTGGCGATCAGGTGGGGACACTTGAGCCGGGTAAGATCGCCGACATGGTTTCGCTGGAGGGCGATCCTTCACAGGATATTGCCAGCATGGAGAAGTCGGTGGACGTGATCCAGTCCGGTAAGCCAGTAAAGCTAGCCAACGCAGCCCTGATCTAGTGTCTGCCGCATGGGCATATAGCGCAAGGCGCTGGGGAGGGGCACGTGCAACGTGCCGCTGCGGTCGGTTGGCGTGGCGCGCATGATACGCGCTGGTGCGGCTGAATTGCGTAGGGGCACATTGCATGTGCCCGGATTTAGCGGCGCGCCCTAATTAAACTAGCTAGTAGCCCGCAGATTTATCGCAGATGTGTTGGAGCGGTTCGTCGTTTACGAAGCGGCGCAGGTTGTCGATGAAGACGAGCCTGCGGCCTTCGTAGAGTTCTGGTGTCAGGGCTGAGGCGTGTTGCGTGATGATCATGTTTTCCTGATCCCACAGTGTGCTGCCTTTTGGCAGTGGTTCTATTTCCGTTGCGTCCAGTCCTGCGCCTGCCAGGTGGCCGTCTGCGATTGCGTCGGCCAGCGCGTCTTCGTCAACGATTCCGCCGCGTGAGATTACGATGATTCGTGAACCTCGCTTCATCGCGCGGATTCGCACGGCGTCGATCACATGATGCGTTGCTGGAATGTATGGAGCAGCGATGACCAGCCAGTCTGAGCTGGTGACCAACTCATCAAGCCGGTCGAGGCCCCATATCTCTGATGCGGCGCCGGTTTCTGCGCCCGGGTTGGGGTCGACGGCTTTCACATCCATGTTGAAAGCAACGGCTCGATCGGCAATCGCACGGCCGAGCTCGCCATAGCCGAAGATGCCTAACTGACGGCCACCTAGCTCCTCCATGCGGCCATCCCAGTTGTGAGCGTCGAATACGCGCTGGTCTTGATCCCGGTATAGCTCCCGGAAGTTGTGGGCGAGGGCAATCATCATTCCAAGTACGTGGTCGGCCATTGGCGGTACGTGAGCGCCAGGGGCATTGGTCAGCGGGATGTCAGAGTCACGGATCGCCGGTATCTCAACAATTTTGTCGACACCGGTGCCGGGGCAGGCGATCCACTGCAGGTTTGACGCCGCCTCAAAGATTGCTGCGTCCGGCCAGCCAAAGAACACGTCGGCATGTCTGGCGGCTTCCAGTTGGCCTTCGTGGGTCAGGGCGTATGCGAAATCGACATCTGGGAATTCCGCTTGCAGACGGGCGGGATATTCCGCACCAAGGTGGTTGGATGCAAGGACAACTTTCATGTTTTTTCTCTTTTTTCTCTTTGGTGGGGCTTTGGCGTTTGAGGGCTAGATGCTCGGGTGCATCGAGTGCCATTCGGTCTCGATTTCGTACTGGTTCGCCAGTTGAAGCAGGGTTAGATCATCGTGTTGTTCGCCGGTGAGCATCATTCCAATGGGCAGTCCGGTTGATTCCGACATGCCGGCAGGGATGCTTACGGATGGGTTGCCTGTGATGTTGGATGGTGCGGTGAAGCAGGCGTTGATCCCTCGAGAATGTTCGCCGGGCCGACGCGAGCGCTCGGCTGTCATGAAAGGTGAGGTGGGTGTGGCGATGGCTCTTATGTTCGAATCACGAAACAACGTGGACAGATAGGTGCGGACCGAACGCCCAACTGTTGCGGCGTTGAGCATATCTTCCGCTGAAAGGAACGCTCCTTGGAGGAGGTAAACCCTTGCGATGGGGCCGTATGAGGTCCAGTTTTCTTTGAGGCTGGAGGCGTGGCGCTGGTACGTCTCACCGTTCAGCACTATGAAATTGGCCATGCGGGCCTCAGCCATACCGCGCAGATTGATGTCGACCAGTTCGCAGCCTATTGATTTGAGATCGGTGAGAAATTGCTCGTAAGCGTGAGTGACTTCTGGCTCATTTGGGGCAGACTCCACGAATGTACGCGGGACTCCGATTCGCCATCCGGAGATATCGGCTTGAAGATTTTCAAAGTAGTGGTCGCGCTGTCCTGGCCAACTCATGTCGTCTTCAGGGACGTATGAGGCCATGGCGTCGAGCATCAGTGCTGTGTCTGCGACGGTTCGGGTTAGCGGCGAAATTTCACTGTGTGAGTTGTGGTCCATACCGTTGCGACTAACGATTCCGTGGGTGGGTTTCATGCCGACCAAGCCGTGAGCTCCACCGGGCAGCCTGACTGATCCACCGGCATCTGTACCGATGGCAGCTGAGCACATTCCGGCTGATGTGGCTCCGCCGGAGCCGGAGCTTGAGCCGACGGACATGTAGCCCGGGTTCCAGGGATTCCATGGTGGTGGGAAGAGATCGGCCTCGGATGGGAGCGACCAGCTGAACTCATTGAGGTTGGCTTTTCCAATGATGATCGCGCCGTTGTCTTTGAGTGATTGCACCGCAGCCGCGTCGTGTTCCGGGATCCAGTGCTCCAGCAGGCGACTGTTGTCTGTGGTTCGGATTCCGGCCGTAGGAATGGAATCTTTCGCCGCAATAGGAATGCCGGCGAGAGGTGGCAGGTCGTCGCCGCGACTACGTGCCTGGTCGACTGCTTTTGCCTGAACGAGCGCATCAGCGGCGTTGACGGTGACCAGCGAGTTTAGCTGGCCGTTGAGGGCGTCAACCCGGGATAGGCATGCCTCTAAAAGCTCTACGGCCGTAACAGCACCGGATTCCAGAGCCTTGACCTGTTCAGTCAGGGAGAGATAGTGGAGAGGCGTTTCAGTAGTCATCTTTATTCCCCTTCTACCGTAGAGGAGAGCGTTGAGGCGTCCAGCTCGTCGGGGAATCCCGGAATTACGTCCCTTAAGGAAACTGCCGCGTCCAATACGCCGCTGACCAGGGGGACGAGCTGATTTAGCTCATCGTCCGAGATGGGGGCGAGTGTTTGAGCACGCGATACGATCTGGTCGTGATTCAGACTGGTCATTTGATGTCTCTGTTGTTTCTGTTGTCTCTGGCGGGTGCGGGGTGAAGTAGTACGCCAATGTAGCACTTGACCGCGCATGTGATCGACATATTCGAAGGGTTGTCCTTCACGACCGAATGACATTGCCGGAGTGCGGGCTAATTAAGTTGTTCAATTGCCACTATAAGTTAGCTGTCTTGTTGCGAATCGTCCTGGCTCTGGCCGCGGGCAGCAGACAATAGCGATGGGTACTCAGCCAATAGCACTGCTATCGGATGAGTACGTCAACGGCGGGCCAGAATTAGCGGCCACTAAACCGATGTAGGATTGGCCTTCGCGATAACAAATGCTGAGGAACCTGAATGCTATTTATTCTTCTTGCGACGCTCACGGATGCTGGCCTTGATGCTGCGGTCAAGGAACCAGATCTGTTTGCCTCTGCTTGCGCGGACCTGGACGTTCCCGGGGTGCGATTGCTGACTCGCTACGCGACGTTGGGCTCATACGACTTTGTCGCAGTGGCAGAGGTTGCTGACGCTGAGTCGATGGCAAAACTTTCGGTCGAACTCGGATCGAAAGCCAAGGTGCATATTGAGTCGCTTCACGCGGTTTCGGCACACCTCATGGCAGAACCTTCAGATGAATCTGTGATTCGAGTAGGGGAGTCGGCGGACTGGGATCTCCCTGGTTCGCCGGCCAGGTAGGTACATTATGCACATCGACAGTTTTGATTTTTACCACGTGGCCATGCCCCTCATGTATCCATGGCGAACTTCCTACGGGGAGGACTGGGAGATTCACTCCGTGCTGGTGCGCGCTACCAGTGGCGATGTTGAGGCCTGGTCGGAGTCGAGTCCGCTTGAGGCTCCCACGTATCTGACAGAGGGCGCCCGGTCGGCGTTCCACAATCTGGTGGACCACTTTGGTCCTCGGGTAGTGGGTGGCGAGTACGAATCCGCCGAGGCGGTGAACGAAAAGTTGGCGCTCTACAAGGGCAACTCATTCGGTAAAGCTGCGATCGAGATCGCGTGGTGGGCGCTGCAATCGAAGATGAGCGGGCAGCCGTTGCATCGGCTCCTTGGTGGCGAGACAAAGGACGTTGTTGCTGGGGCTGACTTTGGAATTCAAGATTCGTACGACATGCTGCTGGGCAACATACAGAAGGCTGTGGACGCCGGATTCCCACGGATCAAGCTGAAGGCAGCGCCGGGATGGGACTACGAGATGCTCAGCGCCGTACGAGGCGCGTTCCCGGACACGAAGTTTCATATCGATTGCAATGGCGGCTACTCGCTGGACGATCTTGATCTGTTCAAGAAAATAGATGCGTTTGAGTTGGAGTTCATCGAGCAGCCATTGGCGTTCGATGATCTGCTCGATCACGCTGAACTGGCGAAACAGATATCCACGCCCGTGTGTCTGGACGAGAGCATCGTTGGTCTGCGTCAGGTGGAGCAAGCACTGCGTATTGGTGCGGCGGAGTACATCAACATCAAACCCGGTCGAGTGGGTGGATTGGCCAACTCTGTCCGTATTCACGATATCTGCCAAGATGCAGGCGTTCCGGTGTGGGTTGGTGGAATGCTGGAGAGTGCTGTTGGCGCGGCGTTCTGCATCGAACTGGCCACGCTGCCTAATTTCACTTACCCTGGCGACCTGTTCCCGTCATCACGCTTCTACAAGGAAGACCTGGGACGGCCGGTCAACGAGCTGACTGATGACCTGACCTTCAAGCCGTTTACGGATGGGTTGCCGGAGCCTGATGCAGACCTGCTGGCGGAGTACACCGTGGAGTCCGCTCGGGTGATCCCTGCCTGATCCAGATCTTTTCTTCATGCCTCGGCATGCGTTGGCATGTGCTGGCGATTGAATTCTGTGGGTTGGAATGTCACACTCTGGCGGCTGCAAATAATTTAATTCTGGCGCTAACAAAACACGGACGTCCTCAGGAGCCTTGAACCAGCAATGAAAATCGAACAGATTGAGACCTTTTTCGTCGACCGATACCTTGTGGTGCGGATCACCACTGACGACGGTACTCAGGGAATTGGTGAGTCTTGTTACTGGTCGTACCCAAAGGCGGCGGAGGCGACCATCCAGGCGTGGGAGTCTGAACTTCAGGGTATGGATTCGGGCGATACGGAGCACATATTCAACTACCTGCATCGATATAACGGTGCGGTTCGTGGGAACAGTGTTGGCGGTGCATTGAGTGCCGTGGATATGGCGCTGTGGGATATCAAAGGCAAGCGGTTGCAGGCACCAATCTGGGATCTTTTGGGCGGGAAGGTTCGCCAGAAAGTTCGAGCGATCTCTCTTGGAGTTGGTGGCGAAACTCCTGAGGAGTGTGGGATCAAAGCCAAGCAGGCGAAGGATAAGGGGTACACGGCGCTCAAGTTCACTGCGATGTCCGACAAGTGGCCGGAGCAGCGATATGGCAGCATGATCAAGCTGGGCACTGACATGGTGGAAGCCGTGCGCGAGGCGGTTGGCTGGGACTTTGATATTGGCATTGAGATTCACCGCAACATGAAGCCGTCGGAAGCTGTAGTTTTCGCTGATTCGATTGCGAAGTTCCTGCCCTATTTCGTTGAGGATCCGATTGTTCCCGACTCAGTGGTAGCGATGGGCGAAGTTGGCGATAAGTTCCGCGTGCCTCTGGCTGTCGGCGAACGGAATTTTGGTGTGCATGAGTTCCGTGAGTTCGCTCAGCTGAGCAACTGTGCGTTCTTCAAGCCAGACATCGCAGTCGCTGGTGGGATTACCGGCAATAAGAAGATTGCGACTATCGCAGAGGCGTTTCATATCAAGATCGCGCCACACAATTTCCAGGGACCAATTGCAACTGCTGCGTGCGTTGCGCTTGGGACGTCCTCGCTATCGTGGGACGTTCAGGAGGCGGTGGATGAAACACGTTCGCCGTGGGTGGATATGGTGGATGAGGTTGTCCCGGTTGTGGACGGATATTTCATTCCGTCGGAACGGCCGGGGCTTGGTATGGAGTTCAATGAGGATTCCGCGGTGAAGTTCCCGTTCAAGCCGGCCCAGATTCCACCACCAATCGCAGAGGACGGAAGCGTAGCCCTCAAATAATGCCTGCCGCATGGGCATATAGCGCGGGGCGCTGGGGAGGGGCAGGATTTATTCCTGCCTCTTCTTGGTTAATGGTGTGTGTGTGGTGGATTTGTGTGTGCGTGGGTGGGTCCCGGACATTTGCGCGGGGCGTTGAAGAGGTACATCCGCATGGGATGTCGTTGCGCGTATGCAGAGTGGCCTCAGGGGATATTTCCTCGCGTAGCTGGTTTAGTGGGGCGCGAAGAGGGGCAGGTTTTAAACCTGCCCCTACCTGTAGTTTCCACGAACGTTGTTTACAGCCTTGATACAGGCGGGAGCATGCCCAGACTGGTGTGTGGTCTGCGGTGATTGTAGTTTTTTACGAACCTCGG
>Ga0209403_10000785_pt1 | contig 44719 bp, 44 predicted proteins | sample ArcticOcean_MG_C_8_FD_187440 | JGI IMG/M metagenome (GOLD analysis project Ga0209403, IMG submission 187440) | Marine microbial communities from western Arctic Ocean - ArcticOcean_MG_CB11_86 (SPAdes) (version 2) | ecosystem: Environmental > Aquatic > Marine > Oceanic | place: Arctic Ocean... | reverse complement strand
ACCACAAATCTTATTACAAAGTAATACATACTCAAAATCTTCTCCTTCTTGTTCTTTCATCTCAGCAGTTGTTTGGGTAGGAGTAAAAGCAAACTGAGTAGAAAGGCCTGGCACGCAATTCATTTGGACTCTAAAATGTGGTAAAAAAGCAGAATGTATGACATCTCTAGATCTGAACTTGAGTAAAACCGGTTCATTTACCGGTAAATGAACTTCCCTAACAACCATATCATCTGAAGCATTCTCATCAAACATATCTACACCTAACACATTTTTACCCTCAACCAGCTTATAATTCGATTTACCCAAAATATTATCTAACCCTGAATATCTAGCGGTCCAATCAAATTGTTTAGAATATACCTCTATGATAGTGGATTTTGAGATATCAGGGTTCATTGCTCTATCCCATGTCTTTAATCCATATATAATTAATGCTGTTAAAACAATAGTTGGAACCACGGTCCACATCACTTCAAGCCTATTGTTATGAGAGAAAAAATATGCAGTATTTTCTTTTTTACCTCTGTATTTATAGGCAAAGAAAAATAACATTGGAATAAGCGCAAAAAACATAACCAAAATTAATATCATAGAAACCTTCATTAAAGCATCTATTTCAGCACCATGAACAGAGCTAGCAGGAGGTAGGAGTAAATGATCCCAAGTTATCATTTGCCATATCACAAAACCTAAAAATAAAGGAATCGTTAATAGAAAAAGTATTCCGTTTTTATTATTGTCATCATCAGTTACAGCATTTGTATCTTGATTTGTTATCTCTGAAAGCAATTCATCAACCCTTACTAATTGAATTAACGCAGCAATGGTTAATATAACAACTAGGGCGATTAATAGGTTTATCATTTTTTAATTTTTACGAGGCCAAAAGTAAGTATTTAGATAAATATCTAACTATAATATTGCCGTTTTTTTAATATTGTATTAATTATTATAATTTTAAATTATTAGATGCTATTCATTATCGTCACAACACCATTCGGCAAATGAATTAGCAGTTTCAGACAAGACAACTTTATACAATTCTACATTTTCTGGCAATTGACCTTTAATTATACTGGCGAAATCATTAACTAGATTTTCTGAAGTTGGCTGATAAGGAAGATGAAAAACTTTTTCAAATGCAGAAAGGTCAATATCTGCATGAGGACTGTTTGCATTTAAAACTAATGAATGATCGTATTTATCTATTATGGAGGGTTTAACAAGCTTTTTTAACATACTAAAATCCAAAACCATTCCATCCTTCTTATGTCCAGCTTCTTCCATTACACTTCCTCTTAAAGTGACCCATAACTTATAGGAGTGTCCATGAATATTTTTACATAACCCATCATAACCATGAAGCGCATGCGCCATCTCCATTTTAAATTGTTTCGTAATCCTAATTTTTCTCATGTCCTTACTTTTTTAAATTTAACTTTACTTTTTTATGGCTATAATATATTTTTTTATTCTCTACACCTTGCCTTAATTTTTTCCTTTTCTCTTCTGGCATATTTACAACCTCTATACAATCAATAGAGCAACAATTTTCATGTTTATCTTTACATTTTTCGCACTGTAAAAAGAGTAAATTGCAATTAACATTCTTGCAATTAGTATGTAAATCACAAGACGCTCCACATTGGTGACAGTCACTTATAATATCATCTGAAATTCTCTCTCCTCTTCTTTCGTCAAAAACAAAATTCTTACCTATAAATTTATTGTCAATACTATTATCTTTATTTATTTGACGAACATAATCGATAATACCTCCATGAAGTTGACTTACATCATTAAAACCATGATTTTTTAAATAGGCAGATGCTTTCTCACACCTAATCCCACCAGTACAATACAATAAAATTGGTGCGTTTTCCTTCCCACTTAAAATATCTTTAACAATAGGAAGCTCTTCTTTAAAGGTTTCAACTTCAGGACAAAGAGCACCTTTAAATCGACCTATTTCACTTTCGTAATGATTTCTCATGTCAACAACAGTTGCCCCTTCTTCTATTGCAGTGTTCCACTCTTTAGCGCTTAAATGTTTACCAACATTAGTTACATCATAATCAGTTTCAGACAAGCCATCTGCAACAATTTTTTTTCTAATCTTGATAGTAAGTTTAAAAAAAGATTTCCCGTCATCCTCCACGGCAATCTTAAATGGAATATCTCTTAAAAAAGAAAATGAATTCAAGCTTTCAACAAATACAGTCCAATTATAATCGGGGATACTAATCTGCGCATTTATACCTTCCTTGGCAATATAAATTCTACCAAAAACAGAAAGTTCCTGCCATTTTGAATACAACTCATCTCTGAAAAAACTAACATTTTCAATGATTATATATTTATAAAAAGATATTGTGATTCTTTTAAAAGACTCATTTCCAAGCCTAGCAATAGCCTCTTCCCTTCCAAGTTTATTAAACAATTCTTTTTTCCCTCCGTTTGGATCCATTTAGTAGATTTAAAAGCGATTACAAAGATACAAAAACCTATACTTCTAATGAATATAAAATAATCATAAAGGTTTATTCTTTAGTATTATATTTGTAAAAAAAATTATAAGATGCATGATACTATTTTAGTGATTGGCTCTTCTGGACAAATAGGAACCGAACTAGTGGTTGAGCTAAGAAAGCTATATGGTAATAGTAATGTAGTAGCTTCTGACATTATTTCATCATCTAATGAAATTATGGGCTCTGGCCCATTTGAAAAACTTGACGTTACAAACTCTTCCCGTCTGCTAGACATTGTTAAAAAACATCAAATCTCTCATGTGTATTTATTAGCCGCTATTCTTTCAGCAAATGCAGAAAAAAATACAGATCTAGCATGGAAACTTAATATGGATTCATTATTTAATGTCTTAAATCTAGCAAAAGAAAAAATAATTAAAAAAATTTTTTGGCCATCATCAATAGCTGTTTTTGGACCAAGTACGGTCAAAGAACTAACTCCCCAATTTTCAATAACTGAACCTAATACCGTATATGGTATAAGTAAACTTGCTGGAGAAAGATGGTGCGAATACTATTACAATAAATTTAATGTTGATATAGTCTCTATTAGGTATCCAGGCTTAATAGGGTGGAAAGCTAATCCTGGAGGAGGAACTACAGACTATGCTATTCATATTTTTCATGAAGCAATAAAGCATAATAAATATACCTGTTTTCTTTCTGAAAAGACTACTCTTCCAATGATGTATATGCCTGATGCTATTCGAGCAACAATAAATATCATGCAAGCAGAATCTAAAAAAATTAAAGTTAGATCATCATATAATATTGCTGGATGTAGCTTTAATCCTATGGAGATTGCAACTCTAATAAAATCTAATCTTCCTAATTTTACAATTGATTACAATATTGATTTTAGACAAACAATTGCTGACTCATGGCCACAAAGCATAGATGATAGTATTGCCAAAAAAGATTGGGATTGGAATGCAGAATATAATCTAAAAAAGATAACTGACGATATGATGATAAACTTAAAAAACAAATACAATCTCCCTATATAATGAAAGAAAAAATATTAATCTATAATAGCTTAACAAGAGAGAAAAAGATTTTCAAACCATTAATTGAAGGCTATGTCGGTATGTATGTATGTGGCCCAACAGTATATGGAGATCCTCATTTAGGTCATGCCAGGCCATCTATTACTTTTGATGTTGTTTTTCGTTACTTTAAACACTGTGGGTATAAGGTGAGGTATGTTAGAAATATTACTGACGCAGGTCACTTGGAAAATGATACTGAAGAAGGAGAAAATAAAATTACTAAAAAAGCAAGATTAGAGCAACTAGAGCCAATGGAAGTAGTACAGCTCTACACATTAAGTTATCACAGAGCGATGAATCTATTAAATTGTGAGCCCCCTTCTATAGAGCCAAGAGCAACAGGTCATATTATCGAACAAATAGAGATGATTAAAAAAATCCTAAAAAATGGATTTGCTTATGAAAAAAATGGATCAGTTTACCTTGATGTAAATAAATATAACCAGCATTACCCATACGGAATTCTTTCAGGAAGAAATATTGAAGACACCCTTGAGGGAACTCGAGAACTAGATAGGCAAACTGAGAAGAAAAGCCCGGTAGACTTTGCGATTTGGAAAAAAGCAGCTAAAGAACATATTATGAAATGGGTTTCTCCTTGGGGGGAAGGTTTTCCTGGATGGCATATGGAGTGTTCTGCTATGGGGGAAAAATATCTTGGAAAAACCTTTGATATACATGGAGGGGGAATGGATCTTATGTTTCCGCATCATGAAGCTGAAATTACACAAAGCCATGCAAGTAATAATTGTAATCCGGTAAATTATTGGATGCATAATAATATGATAACTGTCGATGGTAAGAAAATGGGTAAATCGCTTGGTAATTTCATTAATCTTGAAGAGTTTTTTACTGGAAAACATGAAAAATTAAGCAAGGCTTACTCAGCCATGACAATTCGTTTCTTTATTCTCCAAGCTCACTATAGAAGCACATTAGATTTTGGTAATGACGCTCTACAGGCGGCAGAAAAAGGGTTTAATAAATTAATGGAGGCAATAAGAACTCTTAATGAGTTAGAGGCAGGTCAAGAATCTAGCTTTGACGTAGAGGCTTTAGAGAGAAAATGCTATAATGCCATTAATGATGACTTTAACACCCCTATATTACTCGCAAATTTATTTGAAGGTGTGAAAATTATTAATTCTGTAAAAGATGGGAATGTTCAACTAAATAACATCGATTTAAAGAAAATGAAATCTATTTTTCAAATATTTGCAGTTAATATACTAGGCTTAAAATTAGTAAATAATCATGAAGAAAATAATCTTACTAACGAGGTAATGGATTTAATTCTTCAGTTAAGAAAAAATGCTAAAAAGAATCAAGATTTTAATACTGCTGACTTAATTAGAAATGAGTTAGACAAAAAAGGAATTCAAATTAAAGATAGTAGAGATGGTAGTAGTTGGAGTATAAAAAAATAATCTACTTTAAAATGAAATTATTAACTCCATATCTAATTGCTATTATTCTATTTGGATCTTGCTCTACAGATAAAAAGACTAATACAAATAAAAATATAAAACCGAAAATCTCAATACCTCAATTTAATAGTGATAGTTCTTATTATTTTATAGAAGAACAGGTTGATTTTGGACCTCGAGTAATTAGTACTAAAGCCTGGGATGAGTGCTCAAAATATTTAGCAGATAAACTTGCTTCATATAATGCTACAGTAAAAATACAAACAGCCCCCATCAAAACATATGATGGAAAAGATCATATTCTAAGAAATATTATTGCGAGCTTTTCAGTTGAAAAGAATAATAGGATAGCCTTATTTGCTCACTGGGATTCTCGACATATTGCTGATCATGATAGCATTAATACGAGACAGCCCATTTTAGGCGCAAACGATGGTGGAAGTGGGGTTGGCGTGTTGTTAGAAATTGCTCGAAATATAAACCATCAAAACCCAAAAATTGGAGTAGACATAATATTATTTGATGCAGAAGACTACGGTCAACCGGAAAACTCACAATATCCAATAATGAACGACAGCTGGTGCCTTGGATCTCAATATTGGTCAAAAAACCCTCATGTAAATAATTATTATGCGAAATACGGTATATTACTCGATATGGTTGGGGGTAAAGATGCTAGATTCAGACACGAAAACATCTCTTCATATTATGCCTCTAATATACTTGAAAAAGTTTGGAATATAGCTCACAAAATAGGATACTCAGACTATTTTATATTTAAATCAAGCCCTCAAGTTATGGATGATCATTATTATATCAATACAGTAGTAGGAATTCCTACTATTGACATTATAGAATTTGACCCATCTACTAAAACTAATTTTAATAAACATTGGCATACACATGCAGACAATATGGATAATGTTAACAAAAAAACATTAAAAGCGGTAGGTCAAACAGTTTTAAATGTAATCTACTCTGAATAATTATTCTTCATCACATCCTTGAATATAAGTTATCTCAAAATCATCAACCTGTAGAATATAACCCTCATTAATAACACCAGTAAAGTCGGTCTCCATAGGAAAATACTCCATCTCAGTCACTGATAGATATAACTCAATTAAAGCTAGAGAGTCTTCATTTGGAAAAATCAAGTCAAATTCTTTAAGGCTTTGTTCGTCTTTAAAAATATGTTGCCCTTCTCCATATATCCACCATCCAGAAAGAATTTCAGCTGATTTATTTGTGTTGACTTCATGTGTGTTTTTCTTACCTATGCATGAAAAAAGCACAATAGTAAAGCTCAAAATAAGTAAGAAAATAAAATCCAAGTATTTCATAAAAAATTCTATTTGTAAAAATTCATTTCTTCAATATAATTCCAAGCTTTACAGGGTACTAAAGAAGAAATGTCCTTCCCTTGTTTAATAGATGTTCTAATAAACATGGCGGAGATATCCATCATTGGCACTCCATCCAAATATGTAATATTATTATGTTCTAACTTAAATTCATAACCATATCTTGGATATACATAAATTTTATAATCCTCTAGAATTTGTTTGTAATTCTTCCACTTATTTAGCGTTTTAATATTATCAGAACCCATAATAAGTGAAAAAATATAATCAGGGTACTTCTCTTTTAAATGAACAAGTGTATTAATAGTATAAGATGGGACTGGAAGAGCAAGCTCAATATCAGAAACAAATAAATTATTTTGATCTTCAACATCTCTTCTTATAATTTGTATTCTATGATATTGATCTAATAGTGTTTTCTTGTTTTTTAATGGGTTTTGAGGAGAAACCACAAACCATACTTGGTCAAGCTCAGTAAATTCAGCAAGATAAGAACCAACAACCTTATGGCCTATATGGAAAGGATTAAACGAACCAAAAAAGAGACCAATATTCATTTTCTATTTTAAAAAATTTGTGACTAATTTCAAAACTTCATTACAAGCTATAGAAAAATCATCATTTAAAACAACGTAATCAAATTGTTTGTTTTTAGAGATTTCTTCTTCTGCCTTTTTAATTCTTTTACTAATACTTGTATTTGAATCTGACCCTCTATGTGATAATCTTTCTTTTAAGGCACTTATTGATGGGGGCATAATAAAAATTGAGATGCAATTAGATGAAAAGTGTTTTTTTATATTAATACCCCCCATAACATCTACATCAAAAATTACATGTTTCTTTTCTGACCATATTCTTTCTAGCTCTGAATGAAGGGTTCCGTAATACTGATCCGGATATACTTCTTCCCACTCTAGTAAGTTGTTGCTAGCAATCATTTCTTGAAATTGCGGAGAACTCATAAAGTGATAATTTACACCATCTGTTTCTTCTAATCTTTTTTCTCTGCTACATGCAGATATCGAAAATTCTAATGAAGATACTTGATCGATCAGAAAATTCACTATAGATGTCTTTCCTGCTCCTGAAGGCGCTGATATAACAACTGTTTTACCCTGCATCTATAAAATATTTAATAACTGTTCTTTAATTTTTTCTAATTCATCTTTCATCTGAACAACAATCTTTTGCATCTCAGCATTAGAAGACTTTGAACCAATAGTATTGATTTCTCTGCCAATTTCTTGAGATATAAAACCAAGCTTTTTTCCATTTGGACAGTCTGTTTTAATGGTTTCTAAAAAATAATCAAGGTGTGTTTTAAGGCGCACCTGTTCCTCTGTAATGTCTTGTTTTTCTAAATAATAAATGAGTTCTTGTTCAAATCTATTTTCATCAACATCTTTAACTTTAAGCTCGGCAAGTTTATCTGTTAAATTTGTTTTTATCTTGTCTAGTCTTTCTTTTATAAAGGGAGTTAGTTTTAAAAGAAGATCTGTTAATTTATTTATTCTTAATAAAATATCTTCTTCTAATTTTATGCCTTCATCTAATCTAAATTGGAGCAAATTATCAATTGCTATATTTACACCTTTACTAATTTCAGTCCATTCATTTTTATCTACTTTCTCTTCTCCTTTTTGCATTACATCAGGCATTTTTAATAATATTGGAATTATATCCGCTTCGAAAGATGTCATAGTCAACATATCCCTGTTTATTTTCAACTCTTTTTTTAATTGTACTATTTGCTCATGATAATCTTTAATAACTGCTGTATTTAAAGTGTAATTTGATGAGGATTCTGACTTTTCCCTCCAAACAGAAAGCTCAATTTTACCTCTTTGTAATTTCTGTGATAGTAGATTCCGAAGATCAATTTCTTTATCTCTATAAATAGATGAAATCTTAATATTTGTATCAAGTTGTTTAGAGTTAAGTGACTTTACTTCAATAGTAAAATTAGCATATTTCAGATTTAATTCATACTTACCATAACCTGTCATTGAGTGAATCATAATTGCTTATTTTACACAAAACTATAAAAGTTAATTTGTAATAACTTTTTTTGTTGGCATACTTACTAAGAACACGGTAATAAAAATAAAAAGCGACGAGATGATTTTAATATAATTTAGTGCATAAATTATATTATTTATATAGTGTGTTAAAATTGTTTTCACAATCTGTTTTAATACTTTTGTGAAAGTAAATAATCTAAAATGACAGAAATGAAATTTGCCACAAAAACAATACATGCTGGCCAACAACCAGACCCAACAACTGGATCAGTAATGACTCCAATATATCAAACCTCTACATATGTGCAAGATTCTCCTGGAAATCATAAAGGATATGAGTACTCTAGAACAGGAAACCCAACAAGAAATACACTTGAGGATAATCTGGCTGCCCTTGAAAACGGTAAATACGGGCTTTGCTTTGGTAGTGGCTTAGCTGCAGTAGATTGTATTATTAAACTTCTAAAGCCTGGAGACGAAGTAATTTCAACAAATGACCTATATGGTGGAACATATAGAATCTTCACTAAAGTTTTTGAGAAAATGGGTATAAAATTTCATTTTACAGGAATGGATAAACTAGAGAATATTGAATCTTTAGTGAATTCAAATACAAAAATGATTTGGGCAGAAACACCGACAAACCCTATGCTAAATATAATTGATATTAAGAGTTTAGCCGAGATATCTAAAAAGAACCAGCTAATATTTGTAGTTGACAATACATTTGCAACACCTTACCTGCAAAGGCCTTTAGATTTGGGTGCAGATATTGTAATGCACTCACTGACCAAATACATGAGCGGTCATTCAGATGTAGTAATGGGTGCGGCAATATGTAAAGATGAGAAAATTGCAGAAGAACTATACTTTCTTCAGAATAGTTGTGGTGGGGTTCCTGGGCCTCAAGATGCTTTCTTGGTGCTTCGAGGAATCAAAACGCTACATATAAGAATGCAAAGACATTGTGAAAATGGAAAAATTATTGCAGATTTTTTAAATAATCATCCTAAAGTTAATAATGTATACTGGCCTGGTTTTGAGAGTCACTTTAATCATGATGTTGCAAAAAAACAAATGCATGATTTTGGAGGAATGGTTTCATTTGACCTAATTAGTAATAAACTTAAAGATGCAATTAAATTAGTGTCTAGCACTCATTTTTTTGCTCTTGCTGAAAGTTTAGGGGGGGTAGAGTCTCTAATAGGTCATCCTGCTAGTATGACACACGCTGCTATTCCAAAAGTAGAAAGAGAAAAAACTGGCGTAGTAGATTCTCTAATTAGACTTAGTGTAGGAATTGAGGATGTAGAAGATTTGATTGAAGATCTTGATAAAGCACTAAACAAAATATCTTGAATAAGCACGTAATTATAACTGGTAGTAGCAAGGGGATTGGAAGGCAACTCACTTTACTTTTGATTAAAAATAAATTCAAGGTGTATGGATGCTCAAGAACAAATACTATATATAATGAAAATTTTATTTTTAAGAAAACTGATTTGTCACATCCTAATAAACTAGATGAATTAGATCTACCCGAAATTAATACTAATGACCAAGTCTTTTTAATTAATAATGCTGGTGAAATTGGAACAATAGATAGAATAGGTGATAAGAATAGTAATGAAATTATAAATGAATTTAATATAAACCTAGTTTCTCCAACAATATTATGTAATAACGTAATTAAGTTCTATAAAGAAAAAACTAAAAACATCATTATCATTAACATAAGCTCGGGGGCGGCTCTCAGACCTATTGAATCCTGGGGGACATATTGTCAAAGCAAATCTGCAATAGATATGTTAACAAAAATGATTGAAACAGAAAACAATAATATTAAAACTTACTCTATATATCCAGGAGTAGTAGATACCGAAATGCAGCTTAAAATAAGGGGTGCTGAAATAAATAAATTTCCATTACGAGACAAATTTATAGAGTATTATAAGAATAATGAGCTAGTTAATCCAAAAACAATTGCTGAGAAAATAGTCTATTTGATGAAAAATTTACCAAAATTTCAAAGCAATATGATCTCTTTGAGGGAGATCGCTTTAGAATAGTAAAAAAACAACTAAAAATAGCCAAAATATCACTTAAGATTCTGATTTACAGCCTATTAACTCTGTTTGCAATTTTTAACAATAAAATGTGAAGAAAGTCTATGGAAAAATACTTTTTTTTACACAAATATCAATTTAAACAACTGATAATCAACTACTTAATTTTTAAAAAAACCTTTTTAAAACCTGTTAATTAAAAAAAGGTTTTATAAAACATTTTTAACCTTAATCTTAATGATCAAGGTCTTTTCTTTCTAAGTTTGTCGACAGTATTAATCAAATTAATAAATTATGGACAATGTATTTAAATATTTTTCTGGCTTTTTCAAAGGCTTAACTGGTTTAGTTATAACGGTTTTAGGATTAGGTGTTGCTGTGCAACTTGTGTATCCTGAAGGGATGTTTGGAATGGATGCTATCGGTAATATAACTAACATCATAGATTCTTTAGGTGGTGGTGGTTTTGCTGGTTTAGTTGCTTTATGTGTTTTATTCTCACTATTATCGAATAATAAGTAAGAATCCTAAACAATAATTCTTAAAATAGCCCTACAGAAAAGTAGGGCTATTTTATTTTAAAATTTTAATTACCTTTATCTCGTTATTAAATTACACATTATGAAAAAATTATATAATTCATTAATAAAAATTTTAAATCAAGCAATCAAATTAGCACTAACATTCTTATGTTTAGGGATAGTTGTTCAATTATTAATAGATGATGACCTACTGGGATGGGATCCAATATCTAATATTCAGAGTGCAGGGCCTTCTTTTATTGGGGTTATATCACTAGTTGTGTTATTCCTGCTTTTTAATAAAAAATAGGTTTATCCCTAATTTAATGAGCCTCAAGCCAATGAGCCCCAACTCCTATATCAACAACCAAAGGCACTTCTAAAGAACAGGCTTTACTCATTGAGTCTTCCACTATAATTCTTAATTCCTGCTCTTCATCAGAATGCATGTCAAAAATTAATTCATCATGAACTTGTAAAATCATACGAGATTTCATCTTCCTTTTACATAACTTCTCATCAATTTTGATCATTGCTATCTTAATAATATCAGCTGCAGTGCCCTGAATAGGGGCGTTAATAGCATTCCTTTCAGCTGCACCTCGCATAATTGCATTTCTTGAATTAATGTCTTTTAAATAACGTCTTCTACCAAAAATTGTTTCTACATATTCAAGTTCTCGCGCCTTTAAGATAGATGAGTCCATATAGTCTTTAACTCCGGGGAACTCATCAAAATACTGATCTATTATTTTTTTAGACTCTCCACGACTAATACCGATATTCTGAGAGAGACCAAATGCAGATATTCCATATATAATACCAAAATTCACAGATTTTGCATTACTTCTCATTGTTCTATCTACATCTTTTAAATCAACATTATATACTTTTGCAGCAGTAGCAGAATGAATGTCCAAACCATTATTAAAAGCGTCTATCATACTATTATCTTTACTTAAAGAAGCCATTATTCTTAACTCTATTTGAGAGTAATCAGCAGCTAAGAGAAAACAATCCTTACTAGGGATAAAAGCCTGACGTATTTTCATGCCTCTTTCTGTTCTAATGGGGATGTTCTGTAAATTAGGCCGCACAGAACTAAGCCTTCCTGTTGATGCAACAGATTGATTAAATGTTGTGTGAATTCTTTTAGTTTCAGGATCTATAATTTCAGGAAGCGCATTAACATATGTTGATAATAGTTTTTTAACCTCTCTATAATCAAGTATATAATCAATTATTTTGTGTTCCCTGCGTAATCTTTGTAAAGTCTCTTCAGAAGTTGAATATTGTCCTGATTTTGTTTTCTTAGGTTTTTTCACAAGTTGCATTTTTTCAAATAACACTACTCCTAATTGTTTTGGTGATGATATGTTGAAGTCAGCTTCAGCTAGATCATGTATTATGTTTGAGGTCTGTAACGCTATCTTTTCAAGCTCAATAGAATAGTCCTTTAACATGCCTACATCTAAATTAATTCCCTCAAGCTCCATTTTACTTAAAACTTGAAGTAGGGGCATTTCAATAGTATTAAAAAGATCTATGACTCCATCTTGATTTAATTCTTTTTTAAAAATATCGTATAGTTTATTGATTATATCCGTCTGCTTATTAAACCTTAAGGCAATGGCCTGTATGCTTAAATCAGAAAAGGTGTATTTATTTTTGCCTTTTTTAACAACATCAACATCCAGTGATATGGATAAATAGCTTTCTGATATTAAATCAAGATTATGTCTACGGTCAGGATGTAGAATATAATGAGCAATAGCAATATCAAACAAATCTCCACCTAAATCAATGCCATTATGAGACAGTAATTTAATCTGATCTTTTATGTTATAACTAAGCTTAGTAAATTCTTTATTCTTAAATACCGGCTTTAAAATATCAATATATATTAATCTATTTTTATTATCTAAAGGAATATACATTATGTTATCTGAAGAAAATTTTATTGAAATACCTAATATATCTTTATTATTATGAAGATCATTGATTACGGCCTGAAACACTAATAAATCCTGATTCGCGGATTTTTTTAAAAAATCTCTTAAATCTATCTCAGAGTTACATACTAGATAGTTTTTATCTTCTAATTTTTGACTTTCTTTAGTTTTTAATTGAGTGTTCTGAGCAGCAAAAAGATCAATTTGATCAGTGCTTACTAATTCTTCTTCAACATTTTGATTTTCTAAAGAGGTCTTGTCAAGCTCCTCATTTTTAAATAGTCGATCAATAATATTTCTAAATTCAAGCTCATTAAAAAATTCTAAAACAGCATCACGGTTATCTATCTTAAGTCGCATTTTATCTTCATTAAAATCGACAGGAACATCTGTTATAATAGTAACTAGTTGCTTGGACAATAATCCAATCTCTTTTGAAGCTCGAACCTTTTCTTGTATTTTTCCTTTTAAAGAGTCAACATTAGCAAATAAACCTTCAACAGATCCGTATTCAGCTATAAATTTTTGAGCAGTTTTTTTTCCAACTCCAGATATACCAGGAATATTATCGGCTGCATCACCCATCATTGCTAAAAAATCAATAACCTGGCTTACCTTTTTAATACTAAACCTGTCTAGAACCTCTTTAATTCCCCAAGTTTCTGTAGGCTGCCACTTGTTTCCTGGTCTATACATAAAAATATTTTCAGACACTAATTGAGCAAAGTCTTTGTCAGAAGTCATCATAAATACCTGAAACCCTTCTTGTTCAGCTTTTTTAGCTAAGGTTCCAATAACATCATCAGCTTCAAAACCATCTTTGTAAATTTTAGGAATCTCTAATACTTCAAGCAGTTTATCAATATAAGGAAGAGCCTCAGAAATACCCTCCGGCATTGCTTCTCGATGTGCTTTATAGCTTGGATAGTCAATATGTCTTTGAGTTGGTTTTTTAGTGTCAAAGACAACGGCTAAATGTGAAGGTTTTTGCTTCTTAATTACCTCAATAAGCGAATTCGTAAATCCAAAAATAGCTGAAGTATCAAGCCCTTTAGAGTTTATTCTAGGATTTTTAGCAAATGCAAAATAAGCTCTATATATTAGCGCAAATGCATCTAGTAAAAATAGCTTCTTGTGTTCGGTCATCTTTAAGTAAAAGTACAATTTATAATATACTTTACTTTTAAAAATCATACTTTTATAGTATAATTAAAAAGCTCTAATGAAGCAAAAATTAAAATATAGTATTATACAAGTATTTAAAGCTCCATTTTTTTTTATAGCTATTCTATGGATAGTAAAATTAGTAGAGATTTTATGTGAATTATCTTTTGTTCAAAATGGATTAATTCCTAGAAAAATTAGCGGGCTAAAAGGAGTGTTACTATCTCCATTTATACATAAAAATATTGAACATCTAATAAACAACACACTGCCTATTATAGTTTTAGGTGGAGCGCTTTGTTTTTTTTACAAAAAGAACTACAAACAGATTTTTTTATGGCTATTCTTTACTTCTGGAATTTTATTATGGGGGATTGGTAGGCCAAATTTTCATATAGGTGCGAGTGGAATAATCTACGCGCTAGCAAGTTTTATATTTTTTAGTGGTCTTATAAGTAAAAACACTAGATTGTCTGCCATGTCTCTAGCAGTAATATTTATTTACGGAAGTTTATTCTGGGGTCTTTTTCCAACACACCAAGAAATATCATGGGAAGGACATCTATCTGGGTTTTTTTCTGGAATGATAATCTCCTGGTTTTATAGAAAAGATGGTCCTAAAAGAAAAAAATACCAATGGGAAATTGATGAAGAATTAGAGGAAGCAGAAGAAGAAAAGATAGAAATCATTTATGACTATAAAAAAAAGTAACTTATATCTTTTTTATAACTCCAAAATTAGAAGCAAACCAAGCCCTTTCGTGTAGGAAGTAAAGCACCATTTTGGAAATAATTTCTATTCCCCCTATAGTCAATCCTGCTTCCCAAGAACCCGTTATTAGTCCTGAAATTATTATTGTATCTAGTGTTCCTATTACACGCCATGTGACTGTTTTTGCAATATGTCTTTTATAATTTATTTTTACTTTATTCATTGTTTTGTGTTTTGCATTAACAATAATACAAAATTTACTGATGTATTGATTTCTAAAAAATGTATTTTCGCCAAGAATGAAAAAAATTAGAAATTTTTGCATAATAGCCCATATTGATCATGGTAAAAGCACTCTAGCTGATAGATTACTGGAGTTTACTGGAGCAGTTAGCGAACGAGAATCAAAAGATCAATTATTAGATGATATGGACTTAGAAAAAGAGCGAGGCATAACAATTAAAAGCCATGCTATCCAAATGGATTATACATTTAACAAGGACAACTATGTGTTAAATTTAATTGACACGCCAGGTCATGTAGATTTTTCATATGAAGTTTCTCGATCAATTGCTGCTTGTGAGGGGGCTCTACTTATAGTAGACGCTGCTCAAGGAATACAGGCGCAAACTATCTCAAATTTATACTTAGCTTTAGATAACAATTTGCAGATCATACCTATATTAAATAAAATAGATCTTCCTAGTGCAGAGCCTGAGGTAGTTAAGGATCAAATTGTTAATTTACTTGGGTGTGAAAGAAAAGAGATTATTTCTGCAAGCGCTAAAACAGGAGTAGGTATTAGTGAAATAATTGAGGCTGTTATTAACAGAATACCGCATCCTGAAGGAGATCCAGAGGCTCCATTACAAGCCATGATCTTTGACTCAGTTTATAACACATTTAGAGGAATTGAAGCATATTTCAAGATTATTAATGGTTCAATAAGAAAAGGTGAGAGGGTTAAGTTTATGTCAACAGAGACAGAATACTTAGCCGAGGAAATTGGAGCCTTAAAACTTGTGCAATTTCCTGAAAAAATAATGACAACTGGGCAGGTTGGTTATATAATTTCAGGGATCAAAGAAGCAAAAGAAGTTCAGGTAGGCGACACCATAACTTCAGTATTGAATCCGGCTAAAGAGCCGGTTAAAGGTTTTGAAGAAGTTAAGCCTATGGTGTTTGCTGGAATATACCCGGTAGACAATGAAGATTTTGAAGAATTAAGAAGCTCAATGGAGAAGCTACAACTAAATGATGCTTCACTAACGTATGAAAAAGAATCATCTGCGGCTTTAGGGTTTGGCTTTAGATGTGGATTCTTAGGGATGTTACATATGGAGATTATCCAAGAAAGATTAGAAAGAGAATTTGAAATGACAGTGATAACAACTGTCCCAAATGTATCATACTATGCATATAAACATAATAATGAAAAATTAATCATACATAATCCAAGTGATTACCCAGACCCAAGCACTCTATCATATGTAGAGGAGCCTTATATAAAAGCACAAGTAATAACAAAATCGGATTTTATTGGTCAGGTAATGAATTTGTGTATTTCAAAGCGAGGTGAATTAAAGAATCAGGTATACCTCACTACAGATAGAGTAGAGATTAGCTTTGAAATGCCACTAGCAGAAATCGTTTTTGATTTTTATGACAAACTTAAATCTGTTTCAAAAGGATATGCTTCATTCGACTACTATCCCATTGACTATAAAACATCAAATTTAGCAAAGCTTGATATTTTATTAAATGGTGATCCTGTAGACGCCCTATCTGCTTTAGTACATAAAGACAACTCATACATATTAGGGAAAAAATTATGCTCTAAACTTAAAGAGTTAATTCCTAGACAACAATTTGATATTGCTATACAATCTGCAATTGGATCAAAAATTATTTCAAGAGAGACGGTTAAAGCTTTAAGAAAGGATGTTACTGCAAAATGCTATGGTGGGGATATCACCAGAAAACGAAAACTATTAGAAAAGCAAAAGAAAGGAAAAAAGAGAATGCGCCAAGTCGGTAATGTTGAAATACCTCAACAAGCATTTTTATCTGTTTTGCAATTAGATGATTAATATATTATTTTTTAATAAAAATACACGTTAATGGGTAGGGCATTTGAATTTAGAAAAGCAAGGAAAATGAAGCGTTGGTCAAAAATGGCCAAAACTTTTACTCGTATAGGAAAAGATATTGTAATTGCAGTTAAAGAAGGAGGGGGGAATCCTGAAACAAACTCAAGGCTAAGGCAAGTTATGCAAAATGCAAAAACCGCAAACATGCCAAAAGATAATGTGCTACGTGCAATAAAAAAGGCAAGTAGCAAGGATACTGCAAATTATGAGGAAATTTCCCTTGAAGGATATGCTATAAATGGTGTTGCTATTTTTGTAGATTGTGCTACAAATAATAATAATAGAACGGTTGCAGATGTGAGGTCGTATTTTAGTAAATGTGATGGGGCTCTAGGAACAAATGGCTCCTTAGAGTTTATTTTTAATCGAAAAGGTGTTTTTACAATTGAGCCTGGTCAAATATCAATATCGCTAGAAGATTTAGAGATGGAGCTTATTGATGGAGGTTTAGAGGAGCTAGAGGTTGATGAAGAGGCTATAACAATATACTGTGATTTCGCTGACTTTAGCAATATGCAAAAAAAAATTGAAGAAATAAACATCGAAATTAAGAATTCTGAACTGCATAGAATACCCACTAGTACAAAGAGAATTACTTCCGAACAATCACAAAAAGTGTTAAAACTTCTTGATCTCCTTGAGGAAAATGAAGATGTTCAACAAGTTTTTCATAATATGGAGCTTACAGAAGAGATATTAAAAACTATGGAGGAATAATGAATTTTATTCGTGTTAACAAAAATATCACCATATCTAAAATTACTTTATATTAGAGGCTTCTTGCGTAAAAAACTATTACAAAAAAGATGGTAAAATATTTAATGGGGAATTATACGCAAAAACAAATTAATAAATGAATATACTAATATTAGGTAACGGAGGTAGGGAACATGCTTTGGCCTGGAAAATATCTAAAAGCAGTTCATGTAATAAGCTTTTTATAGCCCCTGGTAATGCCGGAACTCAATTAGTAGGTCAAAATATAGATATTAGCGTAACTGATTTTAAAAGCATAAAAAAATTTGTAATATCTGAAGAGATTTCAATGGTTGTTGTTGGTCCTGAAGATCCATTAGTTAAAGGTATTTTTGACTTCTTTCAATCTGATAAAAATCTAAATCACATCTCTATTATTGGCCCATCCCAAAAGGGGGCAATGCTTGAAGGAAGTAAAAAGTTTGCCAAAGAGTTTATGATAAGAAATGGTATTCCAACAGCTAAATATCAATCTTTTAATAAAAAAAATATTAAAGAAGGCTATGATTTCTTAGAAACACTAAACCCACCGTATGTACTAAAGGCAGATGGGCTGGCTGCTGGAAAAGGGGTGTTAATTATAGATAATATTAAAAAAGCAAAAGAAGAATTACATCTAATGCTCTTGAAATCTAAATTTGGTAATGCTAGCTCGACAGTTATTATAGAGGAGTTTTTAGATGGCCTAGAACTTTCTGTTTTTATAATCACCAATGGAGATTCTTACAAAATCTTACCCTCAGCCAAAGATTATAAAAGAATAGGGGAAGGGGATACCGGTCTTAACACTGGTGGTATGGGGGCGGTTTCTCCAGTACCCTTTATTGATAGGTTTTTTATGGAGAAAATTAATCAAGAAATCATAAAGCCCTCTATTGAGGGTTTGAAAAAAGAAAACATTCAATATCAAGGGTTTTTATTTATTGGTTTGATTAAAGTTGGTTCAGAGCCAAAAGTAATTGAATATAATGTTCGTATGGGTGATCCAGAAACAGAAGTAGTTATACCAAGAATTAAATCTGATCTACTAAATTTATTCAAAGGTATTGGGGATGGAACATTCAGCGAGAAAGATCTTGATATTAGTGAAGAAGTCGCCGCAACTGTTATGTTAGTCTCAGATGGATATCCTGAAAAATATAAAAAAGGACATGCAATTACCAATTTTGAAAATTGCGAGAAAAGTATTCTTTTTCATGCAGGAACCAAGCAGGAGGATGGGGTGACAAAAACTAATGGCGGTAGAGTAATGGCTATAACTTCATATGGAAAAAGTATTGAAGATGCATTGGTAAAATCCTATGAGACTGCTGAAAAAATTAATTTTGAAGGAAAAAGCTATAGACGGGATATTGGTTTTGATTTATAAAGACCTATGCTCTTCTCCATTTTTTTTGTGATTGTACATAATTAAAACCCATGTAACTAAAAAAAGAAAAATAACTAATATATATATGGAGTTTATTTTATTTCCTATTAATGGCATAAACTCAAAAGTTGCGGTAAAAAAGTCACCAATAGTAGTCCAAATATTTTTCATCATAGTATTTATATTTAAATAACAAATTTATATATTTTTGAATTAATACATGCTACTTGAAACTCTTATAAATCCAAAACCTAAAACAATAGTTTATTTTGCTGTTTTAAGTATTCTTTTTATGAGCCTGCCACTTCTGATAAATAGGGATGTTTCGGTTTATAATCTCCCACAATATTCTCCTTGGTTATTTTTCGCCTTCTCTATTATTATGGTCCCTTTACACGCATTTGGATTAAATAATTTAATCTATAAAAACAATATTATTAAGAAAGAAAACTTAATAATTGCTACTGTTTTTGTACTTCTTAACACTTTTAATATAGCTATTTTTCACAATCTTATATCTAGCTTTTTAATGCTTTTTGTTATAAACCACCTCTTCGAGTCATATAAAAAAGACCATCCATTTAATGAAATTTTTAGTGCGTCTTTAATTTTAGCAATCATCATATATCTAAATCCCATAATGCTACTAATGTATGTGCTCATTCTATTCAGTGGACTCGCATTTAACTACGCGAATTGGAGAAGCCTTGTTGTGTCGGTTATTGGTTTTATTATTCCATATATATTATACTTCATATATTTAAATTTAGCAAATAAAAACATTAACCTTTCATCAATTATTTCTTTACCTCAACTATCTTTAAATAAAGAAATATATGGGTTTTTCAATGAAGAAAAAACAATTTTACTCATCTTGCTTTTTATCATCTTTATTTCATTTTTTGAATTCTTCAACTGGCTATACAAAAAAAGTATTAGATCACGAAAATCATTCTTTATCATTTTACTTTATTTCTTGCTCTCTCTTTTAGTCGGGTTGTTTGGGTCTACAGATAATTGGTATATTATACTTAGTCCTCTAAGTATTTTTATTGCAAACTATTTTACCTACACAAAAAAAAGAAATCTTGCTAATATTCTATTTTATATTTTTATTATCAGTTCTTGTTATTATAGGTGTATGATTATCATTTAATATGTAAATTTACACCGTAAATTATATATATGAAATTTGGAGTTGTTGTTTTTCCTGGGTCTAATTGTGATAAAGATATTCTCTCAGCTTTAGAAAATACAACAAGTCAAAAAGTAGTTACGCTTTGGCACAAAGATACTGATCTTAAAAATTGTGATGTAATTTTTCTGCCTGGCGGTTTTTCTTTTGGAGATTACTTACGTTCTGGAGCTATAGCTAGGTTTTCGCCAATAATGAAAAAAGTAATCGAATTTGGTGAGGATGGAGGGTTTATTATAGGTATCTGTAATGGATTTCAAATACTCACCGAAAGCGGTTTGCTTCCTGGGGCTCTACTGCACAATACAAGTAACAAGTTTATATGTAAAAATGTTAATCTCAAAATAACAAACGTCAATTCTGTGATAACTAATCAGTATAAAAAACCTGTTATTAAAATCCCAATTGCTCACGGAGAGGGAAGATACTTCGCTGATTCAGAAACCATTTCTGATTTATTTGAGAATAATCAAGTAATCTTTCAATATTGTAACGAACAAGGCGAAATAGATTCTATATCAAACCCAAATGGCTCTATCTCTAACATAGCTGGGATTTGTAATACGCAGAGAAATATATTTGGCATGATGCCTCACCCTGAGAGGGCTTCGGATTCTACGTTAAAAAATACCGATGGAGTGGACTTATTTAAAAGTATTTTAGCTTCATTAAAATAACAACCCTTTAAAAAAATTCTGTCTTAACCTTAATTGTTTAAAAAACTGTTAACAAAGTTTAAATATTCATGTTTGGCAAATTTTTTAATTTTTTAAAATTGTATTAGTTGAATAGGTATCATAAATTGTATAATTATACTCTAAGAGAAAATGGACTCAATAATAGTAGAAAATCAAAATGCATTAACAAAAGATACAAAAAAGAAAAAATACACATATGAAGACACCTTAAAATGTTCAATTGAATATTTTAATGGCGATGAACTTGCAGCCACAACATGGATGAACAAGTATGCCATGAAAGATTCTGATAATGACTTTGTTGAAAAAACACCAGATGATATGCATAAAAGAATGGCACAAGAGTTTGGTCGAATAGAGGGTGATTATAAATTAAAGTACAACTTAAATGGAAGTACAAAGTTTTTGTCTGTATATGGACAAACAAGAAGCCTTTTAAGTGAAGATAAAATATATGATCTTTTTCGTGATTTTAAATATGTAGTTCCACAAGGAAGTGTCATGAGTTCGCTTGGCAATCATTACAAATTAGCTTCTCTCTCAAATTGTATAGTTGTTCCAGAGCTTCATGATTCATATGGAGGGGTCTTTTATACAGATCAACAACTGGCTCAACTATTTAAAAGAAGATGTGGTGTTGGTGTCGATATTTCAAATTTACGTCCATCTGGAGCAAAAGTGTCTAATGCTGCAGGAAGCACATCTGGAGCGGTGTCATTTATGAATAGGTTTTCTAATACTACTCGTGAAGTTGCTCAAAATGGAAGGCGAGGAGCGTTAATGCTTACTATGGATATCGCACATCCAGACATTGAAGACTTCATTACTATTAAACAAGATTTAACCAAAGTTACCGGCGCTAATGTTTCTATACGTTTATCAGATGAATTTATGAAAGCTGTTGAAAACAATAATCAATATATTCATAGATGGCCAATTGATTCTGAAAACCCAAAATTTACTAAAGAAATCAATGCAAGAGATCTATGGAATACTATAATTAAGTGTGCACATAATACTGCTGAACCTGGATTAATATTCTGGGATAGGCAACACTGGTACTCAACATCATCGGTATATCCAGGATATAAAAACACATCTACAAATCCATGTTCAGAAATAGCTATGCAGGGAGGTGATAGCTGCAGGTTAATTGCACTAAATCTATATAATTTTGTAAAAAATCCCTTTACTAATAATGCTTCTTTTAATTTAGAGAAATTTTATGAAGTTACCTACGAAGCTCAAAGACTTATGGATGATTTAGTTGATTTAGAGACAGAAGCTATAGAAAGAATATTGAAAAAAGTTTCCTCAGATAATGAGCCTAATAATATCAAAGACGTTGAAAAAGAAACTTGGGAGTTATTACTTAAAACAGGAAGAGAAGGTCGAAGAACGGGTCTTGGCTTTACAGCTTTAGCTGATATGGTTGCTGCATTAGGCTATGCAATTGATTCCGACGAAGCAATAAATTTCGTAGAAAAAATAATGAAAGAAAAATGTAGAGCCGAATTTGATTGTTCCATTGATATGTCATTAGAAAGAGGGAGTTTTGTTGGATTTGATAAAGAAATAGAAAACACCTCTGAATTTATTCATATGCTTAAAGTAGAACTTCCAGATGTTTACGAAAGGATGATGAAATTTGGTAGAAGAAATATTTCAATTAGTACAGTAGCCCCAACAGGAACACTTAGTATGCTAGCTCAAACATCATCAGGAATTGAGCCGGTTTTTATGACTCATTATAAAAGAAGACGCAAGCTTAACGAAGATGACGTAGAGAAAAAAGTTGATTTTATTGATGATTTAGGTGATAAATGGCAAGAGTTCACGGTATATCATCATAATCTTAAAAAATGGATGGAAATAACTGGCGAAAAAGACATATCTAAAAGTCCATATTCAGGTTCAACAGCACCAGAAATAAACTGGCAGAAACGAGTTACAATGCAGAGTGTCGTTCAAAAATATGTAACACACTCAATAAGTTCCACAATAAATCTCCCTAAAGATGTTTCGTTAGAAGAGGTTGGTTCAATTTACTTAAATAGCTGGAAAGAAGGGTTAAAAGGAATCACTGTTTATAGAGACGGGTCTCGATCAGGGGTGTTAATTGCTGCAGATGATAAGAATAATGAAATATTAGAAAATACTGAGTTTAAAGAAACAAAAGCTCCATCTCGCCCTAAAAGATTAGATGCAAAAGTGGTTCGTTTTCAAAATAATAAAGAAAAGTGGATTGCAGTAGTTGGCTTAATTAATGGCAGACCATATGAAATATTCACTGGTAAGACCGAAGATGTTTTTTCTGTCCCACCACAAGTAGAATATGGATGGGTAATTAAAAATAAAAAAGAAGACAACACAAATCAATATGATTTTCAGTATGAAGATAAAGAAGGATATAAAGTAACAATGGGTGGCTTATCACGATCGTTTAATAAAGAGTTTTGGAATTATGCAAAATTAATATCTGGCGTTTTAAGACATGGCATGCCTCTTCTATATGTGGTAGATTTAATAAGCACTATGAATTTATATGACGATAATATTAATACTTGGAAAAGTGGCGTTGTAAGGGCTCTAAAAACCTTTATTGCAGACGGAACAAAGGTGAATGACCATACTTGTAGTGAGTGTGGAGATGAGGGGCTTGTTTATGAAGAGGGTTGTTTAAAATGTGTTAGTTGCGGTTATAGCAAATGTGGCTAATGCAAAAGTGTTTTTGGACTAACTCTAGTTCTTTATAAATGAAAATAAGTTTCTATTATCTAGTAATTGTTTTATTTTTATGTAGTTGTGCAAATATTATTATACCAAGTGGAGGGGGAAAAGATGTAATCGCTCCAATTCTTCTTAAAACACATCCACCAGATAAAGGCTTAAATTTTAAAGAGAGCAAAATTACTTTTCATTTTAATGAAAATATCCAAGAAAATAAATGGAGTGATTTTTTTTATATCTCTCCATTATTAGGTAAAAACACAAGGTATAAAATCAATAATAAAACAGCAACTATATTTCTTGAGGACACATTAGAAAATAACACAACCTACTCATTACATCTAAATCACTGTATAAAAGATGTTAATGAAGGTAATATATTGGAAAAGCTTGAGTACTTGTTTTCTACTTCTAATAACATCGATACTCTTAAAATCAATGGTAAATTAATCGATGCCAAAGCCTTAGAGCCAAAAATTAATACCTGGGTCTTCTTACAAAAAGAAGACTTAGAGGATAGTTTATGTTTTAAAACAAAGCCTCTCTATGTTACAAAAAGTGATGAAAATGGATATTTTGTTTTTGACAATTTAGATGAAAAAGATTATAAACTATTTTCTATTTCTGGATTAGACTTTGTATATCATGAGGGAGATAAACTAGGTTTTATAAACAAATTGGTAAGTTCTATTAACGACAGCAATCTCACAGTTTATCTATTTGATCCATTATATGAACATAAGTTAAATGATACAAAAGACTCATTACTTCAATCTGACAGTGCATTAGTTGGAAATATTACAATTACAAGTAATCTTGATGCCAATATTATTGTGCAACTTTTTCAAGACCAGCAATTAAAAAAAGAAATTTCTTTTAAGAACAGTCCTTATATAATTAACGACATTAAAGCTGGAGAATACGATATTTATCTTATTGTTGATAATAATAAAAATAATTTATGGGACACTGGGAGTTTTATTTTACGAAAATTACCAGAGACTATTTATCGCTATAAAGAAACCTTAAACATTAGAACTAACTGGAATTTAGAAATTGATTGGCATATCAATTAATAGTGAAGTTATCTCTGTCTTTTAGAAAATTCATTTGCCTTCTTTTAAGTTTCAAATCATCTAAACAGATTTCAATTTGCAAAACCTCTTCTTTATTTTCTATAGATGACAGCACCTTTTTCCCGAAAGCGTCAAATACTGAAGAGTGCCCATTACAAGAAATTCCGTTTCCGTCTTCTCCTATTCTGTTTACACCAATGGTATAACATTGGTTTTCTATAGAACGAGCTTTTAAAAGAGTATCCCAAGCATCAATTCTTTTTACAGGCCAATTTGCTAAATAGACAAGAACATCATAGTCTATATCATTTCTACTAAATACCGGGAAACGCAAATCATAACAAATAAGCGGACAAATTTTCCATCCTTCTATTTCTACAAGTAATCTTCCATCTCCTTTTGTAATGCTTTTTTCTTCTTTTATAAGTGAGAATAAATGATGTTTATCATAGGTATATATGTCTCCTTTTCTGGAAATCCAAACTAATCGGTTATATACCTTTGCTTTTTTCTCTACCATTAAACTACCGGCAATAGCACAATGTTTATTCTTGGATATCTCCTTCATCCAACTCACTGTTCTCCCTGCCATTGTTTCTGCTAAATGGGTTGATTTAGGACAAAAAGCCGTGTTGAACATCTCAGGAAGTAAAATGATATCTGTTTCTGAAATATCAGAAATTAACTCCTCAAAATGAGAAAGGTTTTTATCTACATCTTTCCAAATAAGATTAGATTGTATAAGAGATAGATTGAGATTTTGTTTCATGAAACAAACTTATAAAAATTATTTTTTAATCTTATTTTAGAAACACCTAACAAATATTAAAGTTTGAACAGTAATAATCAAGAAGGGTTATCGTTTATTTACTAATTTGTAGAGAAAAATGAATTTCCTCTATTTTTTGAAAATTTTCCTAAATAAAATCATCAAGGGATCAAAGTATCTGTCAACTACCCTTTCTTTTAGTGGGATTATACCATCATCTGTAATTTGAATATCTTCAGGACAAACTTCAGTACAACATCTTGTAATATTACACATCCCAGATCCATAATCTTCCTTAATTGCTGGTATTCTATCGGCATCATCCATAGGATGCATTTCCAAACTGGCAAGGCGAATCATAAATCTTGGGCCAACAAATTTGTCTTGTGCTCCTTGGTCTCTGATAACATGGCAAACATTCTGACACAAATAACACTCAATACATTTTCTAAAATGCTGTGTTCTTTCTACATCTACTTGTTTCATTACCAATCCCTTTTCTGTATTGTTTTTGTTTTGTGCAGGAGAAAATGGCTTTATTCTTTGGTTTTGTTTGTAATTCCAACTTACATCAGTTACAGTATCTTTAATAATTGGAAATGCTTTTAAAGGAGTAATCATAATCGTCTCATCAGGGCTATATTCATTCATCCTTGTCATGCATGCTAGTTTTGGCCTCCCATTAATTTCCACACTACACGAACCGCACTTTCCTGCTTTACAATTCCATCTACAAGCCATATCATTCGCGTCATTTGCCTGAATCCTGTGCATTGCATCTAACACTACCATGCCTTCCGTTATATCACAATTGTAATCAACTAACTCCCCCTTAGTGCTGTCTCCTCTATATATTTTGAATTTACGATTCCCCATAATTACAGTTGTTATTTTCTTTCTTCAGCAACTTCTGCTTCCAAATCTTCCAGCTTTGCATTTGCAATTCTTTCCAGTTCCAAATTTGGATCTTTTCTTCTTTCTTTAATCACTTGCATATTACCATCTTCTCCCTTCTTACTTATAATGTTATACTGATACCACTCCTCACTCTCTGTAGCAAAATCATTCCTTGTGTGAGCCCCTCTACTTTCTGTTCTAAGATGTGCAGCTCTAGCTACTGCTTCTGCAGTAATTAATAGATTTCGCATAGCAAGCGCTTCATGCCATCCAGGATTAAACTGAGAAGAACCATTTGCTTTTACTTTTTTATAGTCTTTTTTTAAAGATTCTATTTTATTAATTCCTACTTGTAATTCAGAATCGGTTCTGATGATACCCACATTCTTTTGCATATTTTTTTGCAACTCTTCATGCAAAAGATAGGGATTTTCTCCTTCTTCCCTATTTAAAATACCTGTCGCATTTCGAATAATTTTTTTAACATCCTCTTCATTAAATTTTGGAACAACCTCTAGTTGCTTGGCGTATTTAGAAGCTCCCATCCCCGCCAAATTTCCAAATACCAATAAATCGGAAAGTGAATTTCCTCCCAAACGATTAGCGCCATGCATTCCCGCTGCGCATTCTCCACAAGCAAAAAGTCCATCTACTGTGGACATAGTAGTGTCCGCCTCAACACGAATACCTCCCATAAAATAATGGCAAGTTGGGCCAACTTCCATTGGTTCTTTGGTGATGTCTAACTCGGCCAACACTTTAAATTGATGATACATGGAAGGTAATTTCTTTTTGATGTCTTCTGCATTTCTCTGAGTCGCAATATCCAAATAAGCCCCTCCGTGTTTAGAGCCCCTACCCGCTTTTACCTCTGCATTTATCGCCCTTGCCACTACATCTCTTGTAAGTAGCTCTGGTGGCCTTCTTGCGTCTTTATCTCCAGCTAACCATCTGGCTGCTTCCTCTTCTGTATCAGCAGTCTCATTTTTGAATTTTTCTGGGATATAGTCAAACATAAATCTTGTCCCTTCACTATTTTTTAAAATTCCCCCTTCTCCTCTTACGCCTTCTGTCACTAAAATTCCTCTAACTGATGGGGGCCATACCATTCCGGTTGGATGGAATTGATTGAATTCTAAATCCATCAATTCTGCTCCCGCTTCATAAGCCATGGCATATCCATCTCCTGTATATTCCCAACTATTTGAAGTTATTTCCCATGCCTTACCACCACCGCCTGTTGCAAGAATTAAAGATTTTGTTTTGAAAATAATAAACTCTCCTGTTTCACGGTACATACAAACCACACCAGCAACTTTTCCGTATTGATCTTTCAAAATATCCAATGCGGTGCACTCCATATGGATGTCAATACCTTTATGAATTCCATAATCTTGAAGGGTTCTAATCATTTCTAGTCCAGTTCTATCGCCTACATGAGCTAATCTTGGATATCTATGGCCTCCGAAATTTCTTTGATTGATTAGTCCTTCTTTTGTTCTATCAAAAACTGCTCCCCACTGTTCTAATTCCCTTACTCTTTCAGGAGCATTTTTGGCATGTAATTCCGCCATTCGCCAAACATTCAGCATTTTTCCTCCACGCATTGTATCTCGAAAATGAATTTTCCAATGGTCTCGATTATCCACATTTCCAAGTGCAGCAGCCATACCTCCTTCAGCCATTACTGTATGCGCCTTACCTAATAAAGATTTGCAAACTAAACCAACTTTTTTAGATTCTTTGGCAGCCGTTATTGCAGCACATAAACCAGCTCCTCCTGCCCCTATTACAAGAACATCAAATTCTATCTGTCTTATTTCTGAAATATCTAACATAATTCTTTTTTAATTATACCCAAGTATTTAAATCTGTAATCACTCCCATAGAAACCAAACGCACATATACATCCGAAAGCAAAACCCATACCAAAGAAAACCATGCAAACACTGGATGCCTTCTGTTAAGAAATGTTACAATCTTCCATCTACTGTGGGCGTGTTCTGCAGCCTGTGAGCACGAAAAACAATCCATTTTTCCGCCAATTAAGTGTCTAAATGAATGACATCCAAAAGTATACGCTCCTAATAAAAGAGGATTAATAAGCAAAACTATACTTCCTACTCCAATCCCAAACTCTCCGTTTCTAAAGAATGCCATAACTGCATCATATGATAAAATAAATATAAATATGATAGCAAAATACATAGCATATCGGTGCACATTTTGAAAAAGAAGTAAGCCTGTTTCTCCTTTATAATCTTTTTGTGGAATACCCCCAACAGCACAAGCTGGTGGTGTAAATGCAAATGCTCTGTAATATGCTTTTCTATAGTAATAACAAGTAAATCTAAAAGAAAGAGGAAATACTAAAATAAGCCACGCTGGAGAATATCCAGGAAGCCACCACAACCAATCTGGCCATGCTCCAAATAATGCGTGAGAAATAGGTGGAATCCCGTTCATCCCTTCTTTAAGAAATAAGGGTGGTGAATAAAAAGGAGAAAGATATCCTCCAAATCCTTCAGAATTTACTGCTCCACTCCACCAAAAATATTCTCCCTGCCAAGCCGCCCAAGTGGAATAAGCTATAAACGAAAGAAGTCCAAAAAGCACTAACAATGGTCCTATCCACCATTTATCTTCTCTTAAAGTAGACAAAAACTTTTTTTTCTCTCCAATAATTTGAGACATCTTATTATTTTTAATTTGACAAATATAATCGCTTTATATAAACTTATTTATAATTATAAATAAAAAAATAAGTTATTTATTAGGTGTAAACTTATTATTATATTTGACTCACAAAATTAATAAAGAAATGAAATATCTAGCAGTTGAAAATCAATTATTTATAAAAAATAGAAGTCTTTTTTTTAGCATGCTTGATGCTAATTGTATGTCTATTTTTAATTCAAATGATATTATGCCAACCAATGCAGATGGAACAATGCCGTTTAGACAAAACAATGACTTATTTTGGCTATCTGGAGTTGACCAAGAGGAAAGTATTTTGATTATCTATCCTGATAATCCTAATAAACAAGAGAAAGAAATACTGTTTTTAAAAGAGACTTCAGAGTTAATTGCAATTTGGGAAGGCGCTAAACTTTCAAAATCTAAAGCTTTTACAACATCAGGAATTAAATCGGTTTATTGGCTAAATGAATTTGACAATAAATTAAATGAATTAACACAAAAGTGTGATGGAATCTATCTCAATAAAAATATTCATAGTCGTGCTGCGTCAGAAGTAGCAACAAGAGATGATAGATTTAGAAATATGATTACTAAAAAATTCTCCAATAAAGAAATTAAGGAAGTAGCGCCAATTATGCATGGGCTTAGATCTATAAAGTCAGATGCTGAGATTGCATTAATACAAAATGCTTGTGATATTACTGAAAAAGGTTTTAGAAGAATATTACCTTTTATAAAGCCTGGAGTAATGGAGTATGAAATTGAAGCAGAATTGATTCACGAGTTCTTAAGTAACCGCTCTTCTGGTTTTGCATATCAGCCAATTATAGGTTCTGGTATAGACTCATGTGTTTTACATTATGTAGAAAATAATAAACAATGTAAAGATGGTGATATTTTACTTATGGATTTTGGTGCTGAATATGCAAATTACGCGTCTGATATGACAAGAACTATTCCGGTAAGTGGTAAGTTTTCCGATAGGCAAAAGGCAGTCTATCATTCTGTTTTGCATGTAATGAAAGAAGCTACTAATATGCTTAGGCCTGGAACAATTATAGCTGAATACCATAAAGAAGTTGGTAAAATGATGGAAAGTGAACTTATTAAATTAGGACTATTGGATAAACATGATGTGAAAAAACAAGATTCTAAAAATCCACTATATAAAAAATATTTTATGCACGGGACCTCACATTATTTAGGGCTTGATGTTCATGATGTAGGTGATTTTAATTCGCCAATGAAAAAAGGTATGGTTTTTACATGTGAGCCAGGAATCTATATTCAAGAGGAAGGGATTGGAATTAGACTAGAAAACGACATTTTAGTTACAGATGACAAGCCATTTGATTTGATGGGTAATATTCCTATTGAACTTAATGAGATAGAGGGTTTAATGAGAGGTTAATTATAAACTGTCTTCTAATTTATTTTTTATAAATTCAAGACAGTACCCTTCATTCTTCAAGTAATAAAAGATCTCTTAATTGAGGTCTTTTATTTTATGATAGCTGATATTTTTTGTAGTTAGTTTTATAATAATTATACAGTATAATATATGTTCCGGAAATTAGAATCCCATAAATAACTAAGTGATTATGAATATCTCTATAAAATTCAGAATTATTTATTAAGAGCCACATAATTGTTGAAACTAATCCTGCAAAAACTAAATACCTTACAAGTATATTTCCAAAAGAGTAATGAAATCTTTTGTCTTTTAAGGAAGGTAGCTTGTAGAGCATTGAAAGCACATTACTTTTCTTACCAAAATACATATATGCAATGAAATTACTAAAAGAATATCCTTTCTCTTGGGGATAGAGGATAATAGGTTTAAATAATATTAAATATAAAGTATAGCAAGTATAAATAGTTAATATTCCTATTACAAGTAAAAGCCAGAACCAGTTAAATCCTAATACTGAAACTAAAGGATTTGCTTCTTTTGACAAATCGGGGGTATGCTGAAAAGTACAATATGCATCATAACTTTTAGAAAATAACATCCAAAATAATATTATAAAAAACTTCAATGTTTTCATGTTCAAATATCTAAAAATACAATTCCTCTCGCTACTGTTCTTTCATGCTATCCCATCCTTGAGCGGTGAGTGGGTGAAGACTTCCGTCTTTAGCTATAAAGTTATTACCCTCAGAAATATCAGTAACATAGCCCACTATAGTAAAGTCTGGGTCTTTTTTTAATTTATCAAAATCCTTCTGATTTATTGAAAAAAGAAGCTCATAATCCTCCCCTCCAGATAAAGAGCAAGAAATTGGGTTTAAATTAAATTCGGAAGCTAGGTTCATTATTGAATAATCAATAGGTATTTTGTCTTCATGTAGGCTAACACCAACATTAGATGATTTTGAAATATGTAATGCTTCGGAAGAAAGTCCATCCGAAATATCGATCATTGATGTTGGAATGATAGACAATTCCTCTAAAATTTTCAAGTATTTAACTGGGGCTTCTGGCTTAAGTTGGCGGTTAAGAGCATAATCATTTCCGCTTAGATCTGGTTGAACGCCTGGGTTTTCTTTAAATATTTCTTTTTCTCTTTTTAAAAGCTGTAACCCAAGATAAGAAGCTCCTAAATCTCCAGTAACAACAAGCAAATCATTTACCTTAGCCCCATTTCTATATGTGATTTTTTTAGAATCAACCTCTCCTAAAATTGAAACGCTAATTATTAATCCTGATAAAGAAGAAGTGGTGTCTCCGCCAACTAAATCTATATTATATTCCTTACATGCTAGTTTAATCCCTAAATACAGTTCATCTAAAGCCTCTACACTAAATCTATTTGAAACCGCAATGCTAATAGTAAGCTGACTAGCCCTGCCATTCATGGCGCATATATCTGAAACATTAACAGCGACAGCTTTAAATCCTAAATGCTTTAATGGAGTGTATGCAAGATCAAAATGCACTCCTTCGACTAACATATCTGTGCTTAATAGTTTATAATTCTTAGCTCCTTTAAAAACAGCACAATCATCACCAATACCTTTAATTGTGCTTTTATTTTCACACTTAAAATCCTTTGTTAATCTATCTATCAATCCAAACTCGCCCAAAGATGAAATTGGGGTCGTATTAATACTTTTATCATCTATTAAAGTCATAGGGCAAAGATACTCATTATATGTAATTCGTTTTGTAATTTTGCAAAAGTATACGTAAAAATTTATAAATGATTAATATTAGCGATTCGGCAAGAGATAGACTGCTTCAAATAATGCAACAAGAAACAGAGAGAAAAAAATTTGTTCGTGTTGGTGTTGAAAGTGGTGGTTGTTCTGGATTAAGCTATAAGTTAGATTTTGATGTTAACAAAAATGATGACGATGAATTAATCAAAGACAACCAAATACAATTACTAGTAAATAAAAAAAGTTTTCTTTACTTGGTAGGCACCACATTAGAATTCTCAGATGGATTAAACGGTAAGGGTTTTGTTTTTAAAAACCCAAACGCAAGCAGAACATGTGGTTGCGGAGAAAGTTTTTCACTTTAATATCCCAATTTAAATATGAAACAACAACGATTGTCTGAAGACAAATTATTAGAGCAAGTTACGTCAACTGAATACAAATATGGTTTTACAACCAAAATTGATTCTGACACGATAGCTAAAGGGCTTAGTGAGGATGTGGTTCGTCTTATCTCTAAAAAGAAAGAAGAACCTCAATGGATGTTAGACTATCGATTAAAAGCATACCATACTTGGTTAGAAATGGAAGAGCCTGATTGGGCAAATGTAAATTATTCTAAACCTGATTACCAGGAAATAATTTATTACTCTGCCCCAAAACAGAAAAAGAAATTAAATAGTCTTGATGATTTAGACCCAGAATTAAAAAAAACATTTGATAAATTAGGGATCTCGCTGAATGAGCAAAAAAGACTTTCTGGAGTGGCAGTTGATATTGTCATGGATAGTGTTTCAGTGGCAACATCCTTTAAGAGTAAACTTGCAGAACTTGGAATAATATTCTGTTCTATCTCAGAAGCAATCAAAGAACATCCGGAATTAGTGAAGAAATACCTAGGAACAGTTGTTCCGGCTAGAGACAACTTCTTTGCAGCTCTTAATGCTGCTGTATTTTCTGATGGTTCATTTTGCTATATTCCAAAAGGATCTAAATGCCCAATGGAGCTATCAACTTATTTTAGAATTAATGAAGCTGGAACCGGGCAATTTGAAAGAACCTTATTAATTGCTGATGAGGGGAGTTATGTCAGTTACTTAGAGGGTTGTACGGCCCCACAAAGAGACGAAAACCAATTACACGCTGCAGTAGTTGAGCTTATTGCAATGGATAACGCTGAGATAAAATATTCAACAGTACAAAACTGGTATCCTGGGGATAAAGAAGGTAAGGGAGGGGTTTTTAATTTTGTCACAAAAAGAGGTGTCTGTCATAAAAAGGCCAAGATCTCATGGACTCAAGTTGAAACGGGCTCTGCAATCACATGGAAATACCCTTCTTGTATCTTAAAAGGTGATGGTTCTATTGGAGAGTTTTTTTCAGTAGCAGTTACAAATAATTTACAACAAGCTGATACAGGAACAAAAATGATTCACCTTGGAAAGAATTCAAAAAGTACAATTATTGCTAAAGGAATTTGTGCTGGAAAAAGTAATGGTAGTTATAGAGGATTAGTTCAAATATCTAAAGGCGCTAAAAATTCTAGAAATTTTTCACAATGTGATTCTTTATTGATGGGTGATAAATGTGGGTCACATACCTTTCCGTATATTGAAGTTAAAAACAGTAGTTCTAAAATTGAACATGAGGCGACTACATCTAAAATTGGAGAAGATCAAATCTTTTATTGTAATCAAAGAGGTATTGGAACAGAAGAAGCAATTGCACTTATAGTAAATGGGTACTGTAAAGATGTGCTTAATCAACTACCCATGGAATTTGCTGTGGAGGCTCAAAAATTATTAGAAATTAGTTTAGAAGGAAGTGTCGGTTAAATAATATTATATGTTAAAAATTGAAAATTTAAAAGCAGGTATTGAAGGGGTGGAAATACTTAAAGGAGTAAATCTCTCCGTAAATAGCGGAGAAGTTCATGCGATAATGGGTCCTAATGGCTCTGGGAAGAGCACGCTTGCATCGGTAATAGCTGGAAACGAATGCTACGAAGTGGGGGCTGGTTCTATTTTATTTGAAGGAGAAGATTTATTAGATCTAGATCCAGACCAAAGAGCTCATAAAGGAGTTTTTCTTTCATTTCAATATCCAGTAGAGATACCTGGGATTTCAGTCTCAAATTTTATAAAAACTGCGATTACAGAAAAAAGAAAGGTGCTGGGGTTAGAGCCTATATCAGCAAAAGATCTATTATCAAAAATGCGTGAAAAAATGGAACTCCTTAATATAAAAATAGGATATTTATCAAGAAATATGAATGAGGGGTTTTCGGGCGGAGAAAAAAAAAGAAATGAAATATTTCAAATGGCTATGATGAAACCAAAGCTAGCAATCCTTGATGAGACTGACTCTGGCTTGGATATAGATGCATTACGGATTGTGGCTAATGGGGTAAATAAATTGAAAAACAAGGACAACGCAACAATTATTATAACACACTATCAGCGGCTTCTAGATTATATAATCCCTGACTTTGTACACGTTTTACATGACGGAAGGATTATAAAGTCTGGTGGTAAAGAGTTAGCGCATGAATTAGAAGAGAAAGGGTATGATTGGATTACTAAAGAAGCAGATAAAAAATGGGGCTGTTAGAGAATATTAAAGAATATAGAGAATCAAGCACTATCGAGAGTAAAAATAGTGCGGCATATTCTAAATTTATAGAATTAGGGTTTCCTTCTGTAAAAAATGAAAACTGGAAATACACTTCATTAAAAAAAATTATCTCTACTGACTTTCAAATCGAGCAAACAGGAGAGAGAATAACTGAAGATGATATTAAAAATAGTAGTTTAAGTCTAGGAGAAAAATTAGTTTTTTTAAATGGAGAGTTATATTGCAATCCTGAAATCTCTGGTGTAAAAATAGATGTATTTAAAGATGAAAACCCTAAATATAATGATGCCGTTACAGCCTTAAATGCTGCGCTTTCAACAAATGGCTACAGCATTACAGTTGAAGAAAACATAATTATAAAAGAACCATTAGAGATTTTATTTTTAACTAAAAATAAATCAAATAATTTCATTCAATATAGAAACAACATAGTTATAAAAGAAAACTCTAATATTAAGATTGTTGAACAAACAAAGAATCTTAATAACAATATATGCTTTACAAATATGGTGACAACAATTGAGCTGAAAAATAGAGCAACTATTGAGTTTAATAAATTACAAGATAATAGCAAGTCGCAAATAATAGTTGATCACACCAATATAAATCAACAAAAAGACAGTAATTCTACAATAAACACCTTATTGTTTGGTGGTGCTTTTACACGAAACAATCTTAATTTTACTCAGTATGGAGAGCATTGCGAAAGTAATATGAACGGCATTGTAATATTAGATAATAATGAGTTTGGAGATAATCACACATTTATGGATCATCTAAAAGCAAATTGTGAGAGTAATGAGCTTTATAAAGGAATCTATTTGGGTAAATCTAAAGGAGTCTTTAATGGCAAGATAATGGTGCGGCCTGATGCACAAAAAATTAATGCCTTTCAAGCAAACAATAATTTGCTTTTAAGCGACGACTCCTCTATTAATAGCAAGCCACAGCTAGAAATATATGCAGATGATGTTAAGTGCAGTCATGGCTGTACTGTTGGGCAATTAGATGAGGGTGCGCTGTTTTACATGAACACAAGGGGAATATCCAAGAAGGATGCTAAAGCTATGCTAACTTTTGCTTTTGCCGCCGAAGCTCTTGATAAAATTAGTATCCCTGTAATATATAATACTGCTAAAGAGTTAATCTCTAAAAAATTAAATGTTGATCTAAGCTTTTAAAGCATGAAAAAAAATAGCAACATACGAAGTCTATTTCCATTGCTTAATATTAAAGTAAACAACAATCCACTGGTATACTTTGACAATGCTGCCACTACTCAAAAATCTAAAGGAGTTATTGAACAAATAGAGAGATACTACCAAACAGAAAATAGTAATATTCATAGAGGAGTACATCATTTAAGCCAAATATCTACAAATAGTTTTGAAGCAAGTAGAGAGAGTGTCCAAAAATTTATTAATGCAAAATTTAGCCGCGAAATTATTTTTACTAAAGGAACTACTGATTCGATTAACTTAGTTGCATACTGCTTTAGAGAATTATTAGAAAAAGATGATGAGGTTATAATATCAGAAATGGAGCATCATTCTAATATTGTTCCTTGGCAAATGTGTTGTAAAAGTACAGGGGCTAAACTTAAGATAATACCTATAGATTCTATTGGTAATTTAAACATGGTTAGCTTTAAAAAGCTGCTGTCCAATAAAACAAAAATTGTAGCGATTACCCATATATCTAATAGCTTAGGAACAATCAATCCAATAAAAGAAATAATTGAATTAAGTCACGAGAAAAATGCTAAAGTCTTAATTGATGGGGCTCAGTCTGCCGCTCATATGGCTGTAGATGTACAAGAGTTAGATGTGGATTTTTATTGCTTTTCTGCACATAAACTCTATGGTCCAACAGGTGTAGGGGTTTTATATGGAAAGGAAAAAATACTTAATTTATTACCCCCATATCAAGGGGGTGGAGAAATGATAGAGAAAGTAGATTTACATGAAACTACATATGCTCCGCTGCCTCATAAATTTGAAGCTGGAACCCCTAATATTGCTGGAGTAATTGCGCTTAAAAGCTCTCTTGAATTAATTAAAGAAATTGGATTAAGTGAAATCAAAAGACATGAAGACCAACTATTAGGATATGCGACAGAAAAATTAGAAAATATAGAGGGCTTGCAAATTATAGGAACTTCTTCAGAAAAATCTGCAATCATTTCATTTATTATTAAAGATATCCATCATTATGATTTAGGATTATTATTAGATAAGATGGGGGTAGCTATTAGGACTGGGCATCATTGCACACAACCAATCATGAATAAGTTTAAAATACCTGGAACCTCCAGAATATCTTTTGCCTACTATAACACATTTGAGGAAATTGATTACTGCATAAAAGCAATAAATAAAGCAAAAAAAATGCTTTCATAGTATGGAACTATCAATAGGTGAAATAGAAAGTGAAATTATAGAGGAGTTTGAATTATTTGATAATTGGATTGACAAGTATGACTATCTTATTGATCTTGGAAAGTCATTGCCAAAAATTGATGACTCACAAAAAACAAAAGAAAATATTATCTCAGGTTGTCAATCTCAAGTTTGGCTTAATGCGCGTAAATTAGATGGCAGGGTAGTCCTTACAGCTGATAGTGATGCAATAATGACAAAAGGAATTATCGCTATTTTGATACGCGTTCTATCAAACCAAAAACCAGATAATATCATAGGGGCTGAGCTTAGTTTTATTGAAAAAATTGGTCTAAATGACCAATTATCACAAACTAGGGCAAATGGATTAAGATCTATGATAAAACAAATAAAATTATATGCACTAGCATTTAAAACAAACTGATGATATCTAATGATGAAATAAAAAAACTAGGAGAGGAAATAATAAAGGTGATATGCACAATATTTGACCCTGAAATTCCTGTAAATATATATGAATTAGGACTCATATATGATGTTGAGGTTAGTGATAAGGGTGATGTGAGTATTGAAATGACTTTGACCTCTCCAAACTGTCCAGTAGCTGAAAGCCTTCCGGCAGAAGTTGAAGAAAAAGTAAAAGATATTAATTTAATTAATGATGTTAAGGTTAATATTGTTTTTGAACCCCCATGGACAAAAGATATGATGAGTGAAGAGGCAAAATTAGAGTTAGGAATGTTATAATGAATAATGAAATTATAAATAGAGTCGCCAATAGTGGAATTATAAACATTGATCTTGAAGATTATGCTCCTAAAGAAAAAATTGTAGAAGTTGATATTAAAGAATTCTTATTTGAAGGGTTAATTCTTAGAGAGAAGAGGTTCCGAGAATTACTTAAAAATAATGACTGGAGCAAATACACAAAAAAAACAATTGCCTTATTTTGCTCTACAAATAGCATAATTCCAATGTGGGCTTATATGTTAGTTGCTAGCTGTTTAGAAAAAAATAAATTACCTTTTTTCTATGGAAATAAAGAGGCTGTATTTAATATGCTTTTTTTAAAAAACATTGAAAAAATAGACTCTGATAAATTTAAAGAAAAGAAAATCATTATTAAAGGTTGTGGTAACCTAAAAATTCATGAGCAACTGTATGTGGCAATCACAAAAAAACTACAACCAATAGTTAAAACTTTAATGTTTGGAGAGGCCTGCTCTGCTGTTCCTATTTTTAAGAAAAAACAACCTCTCGCTTAACTTCTGAAATTTGTGCTAAAAACTTATCTGCTTGTTTATCAGTTTTAAAAACAAGCACCTTCTTTTCGTCTTTAACTAAATTTAACTTTTGTATAAATCCTTTTCTATTTTTACTGTTAAAGGTTAAAACAAAATGTAAAAATTCTAGATCAAATTGTTCTTTACAACCATTAGCCATGTCGGACCTCACAGCCCCATGATACTTAAATATTCTTATAATGACGCGCCAAAAACATTTTAAGATAGGGTAATCTAAATAAATTATTGTATCCGCACTTTTAATTCTAACATCCATTGTTCCGCTAAAGTTTCCATCCATTATCCAAGATGGTTTTTGTACTAAGGAATATACTATCCTATCCCATTCGGCCTTTTTGGGTTCTTCCCAATTTGGTTTATGGTAATGCTGGTCTAAATGAATAAGTTCTAATTTTAAAATTGATTGTAACTTTTTAGAAAAAGTAGATTTTCCAGCACCACAACATCCTGTTACTAAAATCCTCTCCAAATTAGTTTTTTTCTTCAAACGTTTTCATTGAATTTCTAACTGATTGATTAATCTGATTTAATTCCTGAGAAGTAAATTGCCTATACTCTCCAACAGGAATATCTAAACTAATATTCATTATTCTAACTCGTTTAAGCGCAACAACATTATATTCAAAATACTCACACATTCTACGAATCTGCCTATTTAACCCCTGCGTTAAAATAATTTTAAATGTTTTCTTTCCTGTTTGTTTAACAAAACACTTTTCGGTTATTGTTTCTAGAATTGGAACGCCAGCCCCCATTAATTTAATAAATTCTTTTGTTATTGGTTTGTTGACCTCAACATTGTACTCTTTTTCATGATGATTATTAGCTCTAAGAATCTTATTGACAATATCACCATCATTAGTCAAAAAAATTAACCCTTCAGATGGCTTATCTAATCTGCCAATTGGAAAAATACGAGTTGGATAATTAATATAGTCAATAATATTATTTTTTTCTCTCTTTTGGTCAGTTGTACACACTATACCTGCTGGCTTGTTAAATGCTAAGTAAATATTTTTCTTTTTATTTACCTTAACCCGCACTCCATTTACCTCTATATTTTCATTCCCAAGCACTTTTTGTCCCATAACAGCAGTATCTCCATCAACTTTAATACGACCCTGTTCAATTAAAGAATCTGCTTTTCTTCTAGAGCAGTAGCCTACTTCGCTTAGAAACTTATTAATTCTTATTTGTGTTTCCTCTGTCATATCTAGACAAAAATACACTAAAGTTTTATTAAACTGATTTAAACATTACGCTATAATTTAACATATCTTTGTACTTCAATTACACTTTAGAATCACTTATTATGATGAGAAATATTATATTTATTGTTGCATCAATTTTTATCTCACAACCTTTAATAGCCGATGAAGGCATGTGGTTGCCACAACTATTGCAGCTTATGAATGAAAAAGACATGCAGGCTAAAGGATTAAAAATTACTGCAGAAGATATTTACAGTATAAATCAATCATCACTAAAAGACGCTATAGTATCTTTAAATGGCGGAGGCTGCACTGCAGAAATGATCTCTTCTCAAGGACTAATGCTTACGAATCATCATTGCGCTTTAGATGTAATACAAACTCATTCAAGTGTGAAAAATGATTACTTGAAAAATGGGTTTTGGGCGATGAGCAACTCTGAAGAATTAAAAAACGATAACCTCACCGCAACATTTCTAATAAGTATAGAAAATGTAACAGAAAGGGTTACAAAAGAATTAAGTGAGGATATGACAGAAACTGAAAGAGGAAAAAAAATTTCTGAAATTTCTAAAACTATTGTTAAAGAGGCAATAGATTCTACAGGCTATTCCGCAAGAGTAAAGTCGTTTTTTGGAGGCAATGACTTTTATCTTTTAGTTTTTGAAACATATAAAGATGTGAGATTAGTTGGAGCTCCCCCATCTTCTATTGGGAAGTTTGGTGGAGACACTGATAATTGGATGTGGCCACGACATACGGGTGATTTTTCTCTATTACGAGTTTATATGGCTCCTGACGGTTCTCCTGCTGAATATGCAATAGAAAACATTCCCTATCAGCCTAAACACTATTTGCCTGTTCAATTTGATGGGGTAGAAAATGAGGATTATACAATGATAATGGGCTATCCCGGAAGAACTAAAAGGTACCTAACTTCATTTGGTGTTAAAGAAGCTCTAGAGCTTACTAATCCAACAACTGTTGATATTAGAGCTGAAAAGTTAGCAATTATGAAAGCAGGAATGGATGCTGATAAAAAAGTTAAAATACAATACGCTTCAAAATATGCTAGAACTTCAAATTACTGGAAATATTATATTGGACAATCTAAAGGTTTAAAAAGGATGAATGTTTATAAAAAGAAACTAGCCATTGAAGATAATTTTAAGAATTGGATTGAGAAAAGTGATTCTTCAATTCAAAAAAAATATTCTGGTGTTTTAGAAAAAATAGGGTCAGCATATCAAGATAATCAAAGAATTTCTGTCAATAGAACATACCTAAGCGAAGCTGTTTTTCAAGGAGCAGAAATAATGTCTTTTGCCTATACTATGAAGAACAGAATAAATTCACTTCCTAAAGATGAAAAAGAAAAAGTTATAGCGTTAAGGAAACTAAAGAAATTTGCAAGAGAATTTTATAAAGATTATAATCCAGAAGTTGATCAAGAACTTTTTGCATCAATGTTAGAGATGTACTATTATAATGTCCCTAAATCTCAACATGCTCCTGTTTTTAAAAAAATTGAAAATCAGTTATTAGGATTTAAAAAATTAGATTTTGATTATTATGCAAAAACAGTATTTAGAAGATCATTTTTTTCAAGTAAGGAGCGTTGCTTTGATTTTCTAAAAAATCCATCAAAAAGTCTTGTTAATAGGGATCTAGCCTATGTAACAGTTAACTCTATTTACAGCAAGTATCTAGAAGATATATACCCTAAAAGAAAAGAAATAAGTAATATAATGAAGAGGGGGAATCGCCTATTTATGGCTGGACTTAGAGAAATGGATACCACTAAAAATTATTACCCTGACGCAAACTCTACAATGAGGTTAACTTATGGTCAGGTTGGAGATTATAAACCTGGAGAGGCGGTGTTCTATGACTACTATACAACAATTGATGGGGTAATGCAAAAAGAAGATGAAACAAGTGAAGAATTTAAAGTTCATCCTAAATTAAAAGAACTTTACGAGTTGGGGTATTACGGAGATTATGGAGATGAAGATGGAAAGCTTAGAGTTAATTTTATATCAAATAATGATATTACAGGAGGAAATTCTGGGTCTCCCGTAATTAATGCTTGGGGGGAGCTTGTCGGTATAGCTTTTGATGGGAACTGGGAGGCAATGAGTGGAGATATAGCTTTTGAAAGCAGGATTCAACGAACAATTTCTGTGGATATTAGATATATAATGTTCATTATTGACAAATTTGCAAATGCATCATATTTAATTGATGAGATGACTATTGCCCCTAAAAGAAATAAAAAACAAGAAGAATTAATTGTTGAAACTGCCGAAGAAAAAGCACAAAAGGAAATAGACTTAGCAATTAAAGATCCAAATATAATTGTAAAAAAATTAGCCCTTAGAGATTTTAAAGGTGCTATGATCCCAGTATTTGATATGAGCTCTTTTGGTTCTGCTTTTGATTTTGCTGTACAACAATATGGTTCGAGTAAAAACCAAAAATTTTGGTGGAATAATCAAGTGTACACCACTGAAATAAAGTAATTAGTAATAGTCTGGATACTAATATGCTCGCTTATTATTACCATCTATGTAGTTAATAAATGCTTTTGTAACTACCTTGTTTCCCCCTGGTGTTGGATAGTTTCCAGTAAAATACCAATCTCCCGTGTGATTTGGACATGCTATATGAAGATCTTCTATGCTTTGATATATAATCTCAACATCCGCTTTAGTTTCTATAGGGGTTAGTATTTCGCTTATTTTAGATGAAATTTTTTCTGGTGTAAACGAACTATAAATCTCTTTAACATGATTGACCATCTCTTCCTTTGGTAAATTCATTTGATCTTTACACTTCTTATATACAGAATCAATTACATCTTCATTATTATTTTCTTTTAAAAGAGTAATCGCTGCTTGAAAAGCTATAAAATCACCAAGTATAGCCATGTCAATACCATAACAGTCGGGGTATCTAATCTGTGGAGCTGAAGAAACTACAATAATTTTTTTTGGCCCCAATCTGTCTAACATTCTAAGTATTGACTGCTTAAGAGTTGTTCCTCTAACAATACTGTCGTCAATCATTACTAAATTATCATTGGCCCTAACCTTTCCATAAGTAATGTCGTAAACATGAGCAACAAGATCGTCTCTATTTATATCAGAGGTAATAAAAGTTCTAAGTTTCGCATCTTTTATAGCAATTTTTTCAGCCCTTGGGCTTATTGCCATGATACGTTCAATATCTTCAATTGCCGGGGTTTTTCCAAGTAATTTTATTTTTTCAGACTTAACTTTATTTAAATACGAATCTGCCTCCTTCATCATTCCAAAGTATGAAACCTCAGCAGTATTAGGAATATATGAAAAAACAGTATTTTCCATATCCATACTGATTGAGTCTAAAACTTTAGAAAAAATCTGTTGACCCAATCTTATGCGTTCATTATAAATATCCTTGTCATTACCTCTTGAAAAATAAATTCTTTCAAAAGAACAGGCTGTTCTTGATAAAGGTTTTAAAACTTCCTTCTCCAAAACCTGACCATCCTTCTTAATGATTAAGGCATGACCTCGCTTAATTTCTTTAACCCTATCCCTATCTACATTAAAAGTAGTTTGAATTACAGGCCGCTCTGAAGCAACGACCACTACCTCCTCATCACAATAATAATAGGCCGGCCTTATTGCTGAGGGGTCTCTTAAAGCAAAAGCATCTCCATGACCCAAAAGACCACACAATACATAACCACCATCCCAATGTTTTGAAGAATTATACAAGATTTTCTGAATATCTAATTCCTCTTCTATTTTTAATGATATCTCTTTCTTAGAATAATCTTCTTTATATTTTTGATATATATTTACATTGGCTTCATCTAGAAAATGTCCAATTTTTTCTATAATAGTGATGGTGTCTGATTTTTCTTTAGGGTGCTGGCCTAAATCTGTCAAATGTTCAAATAATTCATCAACATTTGTCATGTTAAAATTTCCTGCCAATGCTAAATTTCTAGATTTCCAATTGTTTTGTCTTAAAAAAGGGTGACACTGCTCAATACCGTTACCTCCATATGTTCCATAGCGTAAATGCCCTAAAAACAATTCTCCAGTAAAAGGCATATTGTTTTTTAACCATTGTGTGTCTTCTAACTTTTTTGGATCACTTTCTTCTAAATCAACAAAACGTTTGTTTATGTTTTCAAAAAGATCTTGAATAGGATTGCTTTTTGTTGATCTTTTTCTACTAATGTATCTCTTTCCGGCTGGGGTTTCAAGCTTAACATTTGCCATGCCAGCTCCATCTTGACCTCTATTTCTTTGCTTTTCCATAAGCAAGTACATCTTTTTTAAAGCATAAAAAGATGTGCCGTATTTCTCTTTATAAAACTCTAAAGGCTTACGCAATCTTAGCATTGCCACTCCACATTCATGCTTAAGAGAATCGCTCATGTTTATTTATTTTTAAGCTGCAAATTTACCAATTATTGTCTTATAATCTCAGATAACATCTTAATTCCTGGATTTACATAGGGTTTATTATTAATAATAAAGGTTGGTATAATCCTTTTTCCATTATTAATCTTTTTTACAAGCTCAATAGCTTCTTGATTGTTAGTTATATCGATATATTCATAGTCTATATTTTTTTCGTCAAGAAATCTTTTAGCACTTACGCAATCGGAGCACCATAAGGCGCTATACATCTTTATTTTCATTAATAATTAGGTTATATTGAATATTGTTTTGAGTTATGGTGCAGAGTTTACAGTGAGAAAGATATACAAATTTATATTTTTCATCTAAATCTAACCCTGGCTTATCTATATTAAATAAAGCTGTACATTCTAAAACGCCATCCTTAGAAAAACG
>Ga0209403_10000782_pt1 | contig 44801 bp, 35 predicted proteins | sample ArcticOcean_MG_C_8_FD_187440 | JGI IMG/M metagenome (GOLD analysis project Ga0209403, IMG submission 187440) | Marine microbial communities from western Arctic Ocean - ArcticOcean_MG_CB11_86 (SPAdes) (version 2) | ecosystem: Environmental > Aquatic > Marine > Oceanic | place: Arctic Ocean... | reverse complement strand
AATAAAATCAGGATAATCATCCAAGGCATCATATTCATGGGCTCCATGATCTGTAACGTTATAACCTTTTTCAATTAAATAATCCCGGATGATATTTTTCAGTTCTAATCCGGCATGATCAGTGGCAATGTGAATTTTCATAAAAGATTTGCTAAATGATTTCTGATCTTTTTCTCAACTTGATCTGTAGTAAAACCAAATTCTTCTGCTAAATCTTTCCCTGGTGCTGATGCACCAAAATGATCTATCCCAATAGCCAAACCGTTAGGCCCAATATATTTATCCCAGCCCATAGTAATACCTGCTTCTATTGAAACTTTCATTGAACCACGCTTAGGTATTAATAAATTTTTATAATCTTCTGATTGATTTTCATAAACTTCCCAGCATGGCATACTCACTACTCTTACTTTTTTATCCACCATAGATTGAGCTACTTCTATAGCTAAGCCAACCTCAGAACCTGTTGCAATTAAAATAATTTCTGGATTCGCACATTCAATAACGGCATATGCACCTTTAGAAACATTCTCAACTGTTTCATCCATCGTTTGATCAAGCACTTTTACACCTTGGCGTGTTAAAAGTAATGCATTAGGCGTATCTTTTTCTAAAATAGCCATTTTGAAACATGCGGCCGTTTCTTTTGCATCAGCAGGTCTAAAAACATTTAAATTAGGAATTACCCTTAGCCCCATAGCATGCTCAACAGGTTGATGTGTTGGTCCGTCTTCTCCTACCCAAAAAGAATCATGCGTAAACTCGTGTATTACTCGACAATGTTGAATTGCGCCTAATCGAAGAGCAGGTCTTTCGTAATCAGCAAAGACAAGAAATGTTCCACCAAAAGGAATTAAGCCACCATGGAGAGCTATTCCATTCATTGCTGCCGCCATCGGAAATTCTCTAACACCAAAAGCAAGGTTTCGGCCGGAACGATTCTCTTTATTAAAGTCACCATAAGTTTGAGCAAAATTGCCTGTATAGTTTGAGGGCTCAAGATCTGCTGAGCCACCTACGATTGAAGGTAATTGTTTTGCAAATTTATCTAATGTTGCCCCAAATGCTTTCCGTGTAGCTAAAGATTCGCCACTTTGAAACTCAGGAAATTGAATATCGCCTACTTGATCTTTTACCGTCGCATCCCAAAGAAATTTAAAATCTCTATCTTTACAGCTATCTGAAACTTTTTTATCCCAAATAATTGCATTTTTATTTAGTTCTTCAAACCTATTTTGAAAATGAGTAATGACTTCACTTGGTAAATAAAATGGCTCAAGAGGTAATCCAAGCTTTTCTTTAGTTGCCTTAATTTCTTCATGTGGTAGTGGAGCACCATGAGTTTCATAGTCACCTTCCATTGTAGCTGAACCTTTAGCCATAATGGTTGTACCTATAATGAGACTAGGCCTATCTACAACTTGGGCTTTTTCTATGGCTTGACGTATTTGTTCATGATCATGTCCATCAATTTCCTGGACATGCCATCCAAAGCCTTCAAATACAGTGGCATAATTTGTTGAATCAGATCTATCCACGTTACCAGAGATTTGTGCATTATTTGAATCATAAAAAACAATTAATCGAGATAATCCCCAATGCCCTGCCATAGAAGCAGCTCCTAAAACTATTGGCTCTTGAAAATCACCATCTCCGGCTACAACATATGTATAATGATCTATCAAATCACTGACTCTGGATCTAAGCATTGATTCAGCAGTCGCCATACCCACAGCCATTCCAAAGCCTTGACCTAAAGGACCCGTGGTTGCTTCTATGCCTGATATTTCAACTTCTGGATGGCCAGGCGTTTTACTATGAAGTTGTCGAAATGCTTGTAAATCTTCTATTTTCAACCAGCCAATTTGTGCAAGCATTGAATATATCAACGCTGATTCATGACCAGCAGATAAAATAAACCTATCTCTGTTGAACCATTCTGAATCAATAGGATTAAAACTTAAATACTCTGTAAAAAGGATCTGAGTAAAGTCTGCGGATGACATTGGACCGCCACTATGACCAGAATTTGCTTTTCGAACCATATCTAAAATCAAACCTTTAGTCACGGCTAAAGAAAATTGATTTTGTTCTTCAATTGTCCAATCAGAAAATGTGTCAATATCTAAATATGTACGCATAAAGCCTCAATTAGATAAATTGTAAAATTCTTTAATAGTCTTAATTGGATCATCTGCCCCAAAAATAGCTGATCCGGCAACTAGGACATCGGCTCCAGCATCAATCACTACTTTTGCATTATGCAATTTGATTCCACCATCAACTTCTATTAGAACTCTATCTTGAAGACATAATTCTTTCAACCTATGTTTAATTTCTTTAATGCGAGTAGTTGAAGCTTCCATATACCCTTGCCCTCCAAAGCCAGGTTCAACGCTCATAACTAAAATAAGGTCTACTTGATCATAATATGGCTCAATCTCGGATAAAGGCGTTGAGGGTTTAATAGCTATACCCACTTGTTTTCCACAAGCTTTGATTAACTCAATAACAGATTGAGCATCCTCAGTAGCCTCAATATGAAAAGTAATTAAATCTGCTCCAGCTTTTGCAAAAGGTTCAACTAGCTTCTCAGGCTCTACAACCATCATGTGTACATCTAAAAATTTATTTGTTTTAGGTCGTATTGACTTTACAACAGGAGGACCTATCGTTAAGTTTGGGACGAATTGATTATCCATTACATCAACATGAATCCAATGCGCTCCTCCAGATTCGCATTGAACTAATGCAGAATTAAGATCTGCAAAATCAGCGGATAAAATTGATGGCGCTAGCTTGAATTCCGAGGTCATAATTATAATGAAAACTTAGTATTAGACTAAAATGAATCCAACATAGAATCTCATTCTTCTGGGTAAATAAAAGAAATGTCTTGTTTAATATTAGCATGAAGACTTTTGCCAACAGGACATGTTAGCGCAGCTCGTTCAAGAATTTTTTTATTTTTATCACTATAGCTTTTAGGAAAAGTAATTTTGATTTCTATCGTAGAAATTCGCCGAGGACTAGCTTGCATGACTTTTAAAATCTCAGCTTTAGTACCTACTATATCAATATCATCTTTACGAGCTTTTATTCCCATTATCGATATCATACAACTAGCGAGAGAAGTGGCCACTAAATCTGTTGGAGCAAATGCTTCACCTTTTCCTTCATTATCTTTTGGAGCATCAGTATATATCTTATCACCTGATTCGATATGTATTAATTTGGTCCTTAGTTCGCCTAAGTATTCTACTGTTGATGTCTTATTCATTTTAAAAACCTTATTTTTTATTCATCCCATTCATATCCAGTTACTTTTCTAAATCTAGTATTTAGTTCAATAAAGTTATAGTCTTGTAAAACAGAATGAAAATAATACATAATATAATATGACTGATCATCACTAACCCAAACTGAATCTGGAGAACCAAGCATTTTGATTACTTCTGATTCTATTGGCTCATTTTTTAAAAATTCCCAAATATCATATTCTGTTAATAATTCTTTATTAATAAAATCATTTTTTACACTTGAATCTTTTAAAATTGGTGGAATAAATGGGTCTGGCGCTGGAGGTGTACAACCAAAGAGCAAAATACTAATCAAAAATAACCTATTCATTACCTTTAAGATACAACCATGATTTATTTGCTTCAAGATTAAGAAAGTAAAAAATACTATTTCTTTATTCAGGTAATATATTTACCATTATTCTATTATAAATTTGTACATACTATAAAAAGAATAAATAAATACACTAGGAGTGTAATAATGAATAAAGAAAATAAAAATCGCTTTTATTATAATAAAGAATTTCTCGGAAGCCCCGAAGGGCGTTCAGTAAGATTATTATCTGAGTATTATGGACCTTTTCAAAGATTTAAACGCAATAATATTCAAGACACAATTGTTTTTTTTGGATCTGCAAGATTAAAATCAAAAGAAGATGCTATAGCTGCTATTGAAAAAACCTCAAAAAATATTTCTAAAAAGAAGAAGAAAATATTAGAAACAGACTTAGAGATGAGTTATTACTATGAGTCAGCTCGTGAGTTATCTTTTAAAATGACTAAATGGAGCAAAAGACTCAAATATAAGAAAAAAAGATTTATTGTTACTTCAGGTGGTGGCCCTGGAATTATGGAAGCTGCAAATCGTGGCGCGGCAGAAGCAAAAGGTCTAGCTGTAGGATTATCTATTTCACTTCCATTTGAACAATCTGGTAATGAATGGATATCAGATGATCTAGAAATAAATTTCCATTACTTTTTTATGCGTAAGTTTTGGTTTCTTTACTTGGCAAAAGCTATGGTAGTATGGCCTGGCGGTGTTGGAACCTTAGATGAAGTAATGGAAGCTTTAACTCTCATTCAAACAAAAAAATTACGTAAAAAGATACCTATTGTTCTCTTTGATAGTCACTTTTGGAATAAAGTCGTGAATTGGGATTTTCTTGTCGAAAAGGGTGTAATCTCAAAATCTGATCTTGATTTATTCCATATCAGTGATACGGTTGATGATGCCTATAAATATTTAACTAGAAAAATAAGAGCCACTCATTTAAGTGGCCCAAATTTTTGAGGAGGTTTATGAAATATAAATTAATCGTTTTTGCATGGTCCGTTTGTTTTATTTATGGACAAGTTGGGCCCGCAAAAGAACTTCATAGGAACCCACCTCGAGTATGGGCATTTACTAATGCTATTATTCATTCTACTCCAAATAAAACAATAGATAATGGAACGGTTGTTATTCGTAATGGAATGATTACTAACGTTGGTTCAACAATAAAAATTCCAAATCAGGCTACAATCTTAGATATGAATGGAAAACATATTTATGCTGGATTTATTGAAAGCTGGCTAGATGTAAAGACTGTTAAAAAAGATACATCCTTACAGGCTTATTGGAATTCAAATATGCGCGCTTATTTGAATGCAACTGACCTGTTTCACCCAAAAGATAAATCCATAAAAGATCTTAGAGGACTTGGGTTTACCACAGCCCATATTGTTCCAAAAGGTGGAATATTCCAAGGGACATCAGGATTAGTTCAACTAGGAAATAACCCAAAGGTTCTTTCAAATAATGTAGCACAAGTCATTGAATATACTTCCGGTGGCTGGCAAGGTAAAGAATACCCCTCTTCTTTGTTAGGAGTTATCGCATTTATTAGACAAGGTTTAATTGATGCGAGTTGGTATGATAAAAGCGTTAAGATATTGGAGAAATATCCAGATGGCAATGAGCCCATTCAAATGGATCGTTCTTTAACCTCCCTTTCCTTAGCAAAAAATAATAAACAACCTTTCATTTTTCGTACAAGTAATGAATTATATATTGATCGCTCAATAAATATTTCTGAAGAATTTGACTTAAACTTATGGATTAAAGGTAATGGATATGAATACAGGCGCATTAATGAAATGCCTGCTTCTTTCATGATCGTTCCACTTAATTTTCCTGGAAAACCTGAAGTGGCTGATCCATATAATGCACTACAATATTCTATAGAACAACTCAAGCATTGGGATCTGGCACCTGACAACGCAAAAAAGCTTGCTCAAGCAGGATTTAAATTTTCATTAACTAGCGCTGGTTTAAAAAGCGCACCTGATTTTAGAAAAAATCTTTCACGCGCTATTGATCGTGGATTAGATGAATCACAAGCTTTAGCTGCATTAACAACAATTCCTGCAAAAAAGTTTGGACAAGCTAAACGTTTAGGTCAAATAGAAACTGGATTTATTGCAAATCTTGTTATTGTTGAAGGTAATTATTTTGAAAGTGAATCAAAAATAAATGAAGTTTGGATTGATGGAGAAAAATTTGAAGTATCACCAGATCCAATAATTAATGCTCAAGGTGAATGGACACTATCAGAAGGACAAAACACTTGGAATATGACCATTTTATCGAATGGAGGCAGTCTTAAGAATGACAATAAATCGATAAAATTAGCTAATTATAATTTAGATCAAGATCGAATTAGATTTTCTATTAAGACTGATACTTTAATTCAATCTGGTGTAACTCGTTTTCAAGGAACAATTAAAAATAAAAGCGCTTCAGGTCGCGTAACTTATGCTGATGGATCAGATGGTCTATGGTCAGCCAAGTTTGATTCTGTTATTAAAGAAAAAGTAAAAAAACCTAAAAAAGAAGAATCAAGTGATCTCACTTTAGTATTTCCTGAAGGGGCTTATGGTTTAGATAGCCCTGTTCCAAATCCAAAGACTGTTTTAGTAAATGATGCTACTATTTGGACATCTGGACCAAAAGGAGTTCTAAAAGAATGGGATATTTTATTTCAAAATGGTAAAATTAAGAAAATTGCAAAAAATATTTCATTACCTCGAGGTAATGCTTTAATTATTGATGGTACAGGAAAACATCTTACGCCAGGGTTGATTGATGCTCATAGTCATATGGCTGGTGAATCTATTAATGAAGGCTTTCAAAATGTTACTGCTGAAGTACGAATGAGAGATGTCATTGACCCTAATGACATTGCTCTTTATAGAGCTCTAGCAGGCGGTTTAACTACAATTAATTTACTTCATGGTTCAGCAAATCCAATTGGAGGACAAAATGTAGTAATGAAAATCAGATGGGGTCAGTTTTCAGATGACCTTATTTTTAAAAAGGCTCCGCAAGGAATTAAATTTGCTTTAGGTGAGAACGTAAAACGCAAACGTTCTTATGGTCGTTACCCTGAAACTCGGATGGGTGTTGAGCAAGTAATTAGAGATGCATTTACAGCTGCTCGTGATTATAAAAAATCATGGGATATATACAATAAAGATGTAAAGCTACAACGTTCTTCAATACCTCCAAGACGTGATCTTGAATTAGATGCTTTACTAGAAATAATGGAAGGTACTCGACTGTTACACTCACATTCCTATCGACAAGATGAAATTCTCATGCTTACGCGTATAGCTGAAGATTTTGGCTTTACAATTGCTACTTTTCAGCACGTCCTTGAAGGATATAAAGTTGCTGAACGCCTCGCTGAACATGGTGCAGGTGCATCAACATTTTCCGATTGGTGGGCATATAAATATGAAGTTGTTGATGCCATTGGTTATAATGGTACTCTTATGGCAAATGCAGGTGTCAATGTTTCATTTAATTCTGATAGTGATGAATTAGCAAGGCGTATGAATCTAGAAGCTGCTAAAGCTGTTAAATATGGCGGTTTAGAAGAAGCTGAGGCGTTAAAGTTTGTTACCATTAATCCAGCCAAACAATTAAAAATAGATAAATATGTAGGTTCTTTAGAGGAAGGTAAAGATGCTGACTTTGTAATTTGGTCAGGCCACCCATTATCTTCTTATTCTATATGTGAACAAACTTGGCTCGATGGAAAACAATACTTTTCTATTGAACAAGATAAGTTCTTAAGGGAAAGGGATTCAAAAATAAGGAATGACCTGATTCAAAAGATATTATTATCACCTGAACATGGAGGTAAAAAAATGAAAGCGAATGGAAGAAGTGGTAACCGTTTTGAATCATGTGATGCTTTTAACTCTTATACTTTTGAAGGAGAAGAAAGATGAAAAAATTATTATTAGGATTTTTCTTCTCATCGCTCATTTTTGCAAATGAACAGATTCCTGCACCGCCTCAGAAACAACCTATTTTACTAAAAAATGGTTTTATTCATACTGTTTCAAATGGAGTTATTAAAGGTGCCATTTTATTTGAGAATGGAAAAATAATGCGAATAGCAGAAAATATTTCACCTTCAATAGAGACTAAAGTTATTGACCTTGAAGGTAAACATGTATATCCAGGATTAATAGCAGCTGTATCTGGTATTGGACTTGTTGAAATTAATGCAGTTACTGTAACCAATGATCATTCTGAAAGAGGCGATTTTAATCCAAACGTTCGAGCCAATGTTGCCTATAATCCTGATTCAGAAATTATTCCAACCACAAGATCAAATGGTGTCCTTATTGCAAATGTAGCCCCGGGCTCTGGTTTGGTCTCCGGTCAATCATCAATTATGATGATGGATGGATGGACATGGGAAAATGCTACTCTGCTTCACCCAAGTGGATTACATATAAATTGGCCTAATATGGAAATAAGAACTGGAGGACGTTTTCGAATACCAGCTAAAAGTCAAATTGAACAAAGACAAAAAACCTTAAAAAGCTTAGACAAAATGATTGAACAAGGACGTGCTTATTCAAAACTTAGACAAACAAAAACACGTAAGGCAGAAGAGTATCACAATGAAGATTTAAGACTTGAAAGTCTTATAAAATACGTAAATGGTAAATTGCCAATTTATATTCATGCAAATGAGGTAAGGCAAATCGAAGCTGCAGTGGTCTGGTCAAAACGGCATGAACTTAATATAATAATTGTTGGTGGAAGAGATGCCTGGAGAACAACTACATTACTTAAAACTAATAGGATTCCTGTGATTTACGAAAGTGTCACATCACTACCATCGCGTCGCTTTGAAGACTATGATCAGGCTTATAAAACACCTGCTTTACTTTATGAAGCTGGCGTCCAGTTCTGTATCGCTTCATCTGGTTCAGCTGGAGGTGCTTATAAAGTGAGGAATCTACCTAACCATGCAGCAATGGCTGCTGCCTATGGTCTTCCAAAAGATATTGCATTGAGGTCAGTCACTCTTTCTGCTGCAGAAATTATTGGAATTGACGGTCAAGTGGGTTCTCTTGAACCTGGCAAAGACGCTACACTGTTTATTTCAAATGGTGATCCTCTGGAGATAAGAACCAATGTTCTACAAGCCTATATTCAAGGTAAAAAAATTGATATGAATGATAAACATAAAACACTTTATCACAAATATCAGGAGAAATACCGCCAATTAGGTATTTTAAAAGAATAAATTATACAATTTTTATAACAATTAAAAAAAGAGGGCTATATAAAGCCCTCTTTTTTTAATAATTCGGCGCGGAAACTAACCTGATTTGAAGAAGGAGGTTAATGAGGAGGTTTCCAAATCTGATTTTTAGCGCTCCCGCGCCTAGAATTAACTTACAATTAATTATTTGATGGTTCAACTCTAGACTAATAAACCTATCTATTCCAGGATTAATTTGATGTTAATTCAGCATATCTAAAGATGGCAACTCCTCCACTATATTCATCAAAATGAATCTTAAATACTTTGTACGTAACCGTGTCATAAATGATATAATTACTATTGGAAACACTGATTTTATGTACTTGCATATCATACGTCAGCACTTCATTATCTCCACCATAGCTCAGCTTTCCATTAGAAGAACTAAATAAGTTAGTAACTGGGATTGTAGTGATTTCTTCAAATTTTGAAGAATTATCAATCGTTAACATCACAGCATTAGAAAGTGAAAAACTTGGTATGTAATTCCCACCACCTGCGTCCAAGTTTTCATATGATAAATGCCAAGATGCACTATTTTTTGCACTTTCAATAAAATTAAAATAGTAAGGACCATCATTTACATTATCTGTAGTGACTTCAATGATATTCATTAAGTTTTTAGTTTCATCTGCTTTATTATCATCGCAACCAATAAATGGTAGCATCATTATAATTGATACTCCAAATAGTAATCGTTTCATTATTTGTTCCCCTTTGTTAGTTTAGTCGAAATTTCAATATAAGCCGATCGCCCAACAAATGGACCAAAGCGCTTATTTGTATAATTATTAGCATTATCAATACCCATGCTAATATTGAAATAATCATTAATTTTTAGTGTGCTTTTTAGCATAATTAAACTGTAAGCATTTAATTTCTTTTGAGCAAAAACATATAATCCTTTTATTGGATCATATTCTTGAGGCCTGTAAGAGCCTACCCATTTAGTATTAATAGAAAAATTAATGGATTTTTTTGGGTATTTATAATTTGCCGCTCCAGTTATAGATAAAGGAATTGTATTGGGGATGGTTTTATTATCACCATCTATATTATTTACCCAGTTAATACCCCATCTACTATCAATTTGTTCTGAAATTTTTAGTTGGTACATTAATTCTACACCTGAGAAAGTTGCTTTTTCAATATTTTGATAACTTAATAAACCAGGCTGAATAGTAAAATCTTCAATCAAATTATTAAATTTAGTTTGATAGAACATTAAGCTCATTTGATATCTTGAAGGGTTTACATATTCAATACCTATAGTAATTCCTTCTGATTTTTCTGGTTCAAGGTTAGAGTTCCCAACAACTGAATAATTAAACTGAACATGGTTCCAATCAATAAATCTCTCCATAAATGATGGAGCACGAAATCCTTGTCCCCAAGAAGTTCTAAATTTCCAATTCTCTTTAAATCTATACATCAATCCTACTCTTGGACTTAAGACTGAATTGTATTCGCTATAATCATCAAAACGTAAACCAATAATTGTACTTAATTGATTAAAAAAATTAATGTCATATTGACCGAATAAACTGTGATTGCTTAATTCTTGTTTTCCAGAAAGGACACGATCACTTTTATAGATGGCATTATATGTCTCAATACCAGCAGTAAGCTCATTTGAACCAAACTTTTTATTTACTAATATTTCGTATTCTAAGTAATCTTCGTTTGTTGTGTCATCTTTTTCAAGGTCACCCCACGGCCTAATCTGAACATAATTACGAGAGTAGTTATTTGAGTTCAGTGTTTGTTCAATATTCCACTTTGCATTGGTGAAGCTTTGATAAGATAAAGAAAAGTTATTTCTTAAAATTTTAGTATCAGTGTTCATTAATTTTGATTTCCCTGTTTCAAATTGATTATATATTTGAACATTAAAGCTAAGCCTTTGGTTCTTATTTAATTCCCAATCAATCGCACCTCCTAAAGTTTGTTTCTTTACTTTATCTATTTCTATTAATTGGATGGATTTATCATTATTAATTAGATCAATATCTGCATTGAACTTTATTTTAAATTTGTTAAGTGGCTTAAATCCATTGATGCTTATATTTTGAGACCCATTATTAGTCCCAGTGTTTTTGAATTTATTTTCTGTATTATTATAACGAGCTGAAATATCAAGTAATTCTAAATTGTTTATATCCTTCGTGATAATGTTAATTACTCCAGCCATAGCTTCACTTCCATAAAGAGATGAGTTAGGACCTTTAACAATTTCTACTTTTTTTACTCTATTGATTAAAATTTGATCAAGAGCTACTCTATTATTAAACCTGCCTGTAATAGGTTGTCCATCCATCAAGATTAGTATATACCTTGAATCCATACCAAGAATATTTAATACGGAGCCTCCTTCAACAGAAGTTTGCAAACTGACTCCAGCTCGCTGAGATAATAGATCTGCAATATTTCGTGCACCTGAATTATTAATATCATCTTGCGAAATAACTTCGGTTGCAATCGGCACATTATCGTGAATTTTTTTAGTTCGAGTTCCTGTGACAACTAATTCATTCATTTTGATAAACTCTCTAGATAAAATAAACTTTATTTCTTCTATGTCTTTTTTATCAAAAGTTTTTTTTTGAGTTTTATAGCCTATATGCAAGACAGTTATTTCTAATGGAAAAATGAATTCTTCTGAAAAAGTAAATATTCCTTCTGCATCTGTAGATGTACCGCTGTTAGTATTAATAATAATATTAGCTTGAGATAATCCTTTACCAGTTTTCTCATCAATAACTAACCCTGAAATGTTATCCTTATTTATAGCTTGAGTAGCATGTAGAACACTAAAAATAATTATAATTATATATATAAATATGTTTTTGTAAAAAATTTGTTCCCCCGCTCGAACTTATAATCTAAGTGGTTCCGTAATTCCCAATGAATGTTGTTATAAACTCTTCCATCGTTTGCCTTGACATTGGTTTTTTTTCATTTCCCAGAAAAAATAAACCATGAAACAAACCACCAATAGCTCTCATCAAAAGATCAGATCTCATTTTCGGAAATTCATTCTTCGCCATTCCATCTTCAAGTAATCCTTGAAAAACTCCATACATTTTTCTTTGAAAACTTTTCCATTCATGATTCTCTTCATTTAATGTGATCGGCATTTTTTGAGGGACTGTAAATAAAAATTCAAAAAGAGATTGATCATTCCTTACTAGACTTCCAATAATATTTAAAGCATCTATAAACGTATCTTTTGGTTTATCACGATCATGGATCACTGGCTCAATTGATTCCCAAATCATTTTCCATCCACGATTTAATATTTCAATAAAAATTTCTTCTTTAGAACTGAAATAATAATATAAAGTAGCTTTTCCAAAATCTGCCTGTTTTGCAATCTCATCCATGGTGGCTTTTTCTATACCATTATATTTGAACACATGGAGTGCAGCTTTTATTATTTGTTCTTTACGAAATTCGCGTTCTTTTGATTGTCTATCTGATATCATTTCAACTTTAAATTTTATGTTTCGAACCTATAGTCGAAAATTAAACTAATTGTTCACATATGAACAATAAAATTATTTATATTATGATTAAAAGTTCAATTTTATACCTGCAGAAAAAGTTTTAGGCATTGTTGGCCTTAAACCTGCAGGTCTTCTAGACACCATAGCTTTTGAATCTGTTAAATTCTTAATTGAAAAAAACAAATTTGATTGCGATGATAATTTATATTCGCCAGATATGTCAATTTGCGTAAGCTTTTGAGTCGCATATTTATCATCAATAGCACCACTGCCAGCTTTAGTTCTCATTTGACTTACATTATTTAATTTCATGTAAAAGCGCATATCTTTGGATATAATTCCAATCTCAGCAAACATTTGATGTTTTGGCAAATAAGGTAATTCATCACCCTTATTTACAGATCCCCATGATTCAAAACTACTCTCAAATGTTGATAGAAATTGAGCATTGGTGTATGTATAATTAAATTCAACTGGGACGAATAAATTTCCTCTTTTAAAATTTCTATTAATAGCAAATTCTAATCCCCTTATTTTTACTTTTCCAGCATTGAATTGGTCATAAGATCCTTCTCCAGAAAATTGTGTATCATCTCCAAGAAGATTAGAATAACTATTATTAAATAATACTGTTTTAATTTTATTTAATCCATCCTTTATAACAATACCTGTTTCTATATTGATACTTTCTTCTGGTTTAATATCTTCAGAATCATCTTTACCTGGACCTGGAGGTGAATATCCCTTATGCATTCCTGCTAAAATCTCAACGTTTGAATTCAACTGGTAAACAAATCCTGCTCCAGGAACTAAAACATTAATACTCTTTGTCTTTTGAGTTGGATCTAAAATTCTTTCAGGATCATTCCAACTTAAATTTTGTAAAGATATATCGCCCTTCCAGTCACTTCTTGTAAACTCAATCGACTCGTATCTTATTCCAGCAGTAATAATAAACTTACTAAATGAAAATTGATCCTCAATAAAGAGTGCAGATGAGCTTGCTTTATCTAACCGATTATTTTTAGACCCAACTCCCCATATTCCGTTTGTAGTTAGCTTTAGAATACTATTCTGCATACCATATTTATCAACTTTTTGAAATCTATCCATTTGATCTTCATGCATTCTTAAACCAATCATTAAATTATGACCCATAAGAATATATGGTTTAATATTTGATACAATTTGAATACCTTGAGAATAATATTTTCTATTGTTTGCTTTAATTTGATAAGCGTCATTTTCAGTTTCTTTAGCAGAAAGGAATGAATAATTTTTGTGTGAATTTCCTTCAGATAGCAATGAACTAATTGAAGTTCCATTCACTTTTGATAGCTTATACCAATTTCGTTTAAAATCATTCCTATATAATACTAATGCCAAATTTAAATTTTTATTAAACTGAATTGAATTAGATAAAGAAAATTGTAGATGGTCTGCGTTCATTTGATCATTTTGAGATGATGAATACCTTCTATATGGATTGGTTGAATAATCCTGTTCTGTTAAGCCTAAATACGTTTCGTCACTTATTTCATTAGTTGAACTAAATTTTAATTCAATTGCGTTAGGAAAAACACTCATTAGATTTGACTTATACCTTACTTTACCCATGAAATCAGTTTTAGAATAACCTGTGCTCTTATTTGAAAAATCTAACTTTTTAAACCCATCATTTTCATCACGTAGTATTTCAAATAAGTAACCAAATGAGCCACTAGACTTTCCTACATTGGCTTTAATTGTATAGGCATTATTTGTTCCACCTAATAAATTTAAATTAGATTTAAAATTTGTAGGTATTGGAGTTGAAACATAATTTATGGCCCCACCAGTTGAGTGGGGTCCATACTTTATTTGAGAAGACCCCTTCCTTGCCTCTAAAGCGTGCATTCTTCCAGCTGTTGGGGAATAATAAGCAGCAGGTGAAGCATATGGAGCAGGTGAAATTGGAATTCCATCTTCCATGATATTTATTTTAGAGCTTCTTTCAACTCCTGTACCCCTCATTCCAATATTAGGGCGTAGTCCAAAACCGTCTTCTTCCTGAACATAAATGCCAGGAATTCTTGCTAAAATTCTATTTACATCTGTATCATTATATCTTTTTAAATCTGAAAAACTTACTAGGTCTACTGATCCAGGAGGTCTGAGAAAATCATTATCTAATCTTGAGATATTCCTAATTACCATGATTGGATCTAGTTCAATAATTTCTGATTGCAATTCAAAAACAAGAGTACTTTTTAAATCTTTTTTAAATAGTTTCTTTTTAACTTTTGAAAAACCTACAGCTGTTGCTTCAATATATACTTCAGAAAGTTCTTCTGGTAATTCAATTTGAAAAAAACCATAACTATCAGTTGATGAACCTATTTCTTGATTTAATACTACAACATTTACATCTGATAATGGTTCTTGATTAGCCTTATTAATTACATAGCCCATTATTACTTCGCTCGCACTTAAAATTGACATTGAAAGAAGAATTGAAATCAAAATTAAATTTTTTCTCATTTTGTAAATTTTTGGGCTATTATTTTTATTGAGACTTATTCTCATTATCAATATTACAATTGATATTATATTTTTGTCAATATTTAATCTTTATATTTTTTCCACATAACAGTTAGTCCACTAACTGTTAACAGCCAAGAAACAAGTTCTATTAAGCTTGGATCTCCATTATATCCAAATAATCCTTTAAATAGACTACCGATATGACCTTTATCGTGAAATAGTGGATATGATCCATCGGATAACTTTGGTGGATTGATATCCCAAATTCTTCCATAGTTTGGAATTATACCAGCAGATTCTAATTCATGAACACCATATGCAAGCATCCCAGCTGCAACAAATATCAATAAAATAGAGCTTACATTAAAAAATGTTTTTAGAGGTACTTTTTTACCTTGAACAAAAATTAGAATTCCAATCCCTACACCGAAGACTGCTCCTAATAAAGAAAGCGAAATTGAAAGGTTACCTTCTTTCATCATAACACCATATAGAAAAAGTATAGTTTCAATACCTTCTCTAAAAACAGAAATAAAAGCTAAAGCAAAAATTCCATAATTAACTTTAGAACTTGATAAAGCCTGATCTGCTTTATCTTTTAACTCTTCAGCAATATTTTTGTTTTTTGCCATCCATACAATCATACTACCAAGAATTGCTGCAGCAATTATCATTACAAATCCTTCAAACAATTTTTCAGCTTGACCCTGAAAACCACCTGCTAATTTTTGAAATAAAAAAGATCCTATAACACTAGCAACTAGAGCAGCAATTACGCCTTGCCAAAGTGATGATATAGAATTGATTTGATTAGTTTGATTTAGATAAGTGTATAAAATACCCACTATTAGTGAGGCTTCTAATACTTCTCTAAAAACAATAATTAATTCAGCCATTATTAACCTTTGTCAGTTTTTTATCATTAAAATTTTCCTTAAAAAGCATCTGGGGAGTAGAGGTTGCCAAAGACGCTTTAAAAGGTATTATACGCTTCGAATAGATAATGAGACTAAATCTCATTAATAATTTTAAATAAAAATAATTAATATCGCAAATCAAATAATATTTAATAAATATTTGCTTAATTTTTCACATTTATGTAAAATAGACCGACCAGTCGGTTTATAAATGAATCAAGATAAGCAAGATAAGAGAAAAGATCAAATACTGCATGCGGCTTTAAGCGTCCTGATTGATAATGGATATGAGCATTCTCGCATGGATGATATTGTGAAAGAATCACAATTAAGCAAGGGTGCCCTCTATTGGTACTATAAATCAAAGAAAGAAATATATTTAGACCTGGTGAACTTTTGGGTCACTAAATATAGTGTTACAATTAATCATTTAGCTGAAACAAATAAACCTGCCCCTCAGCAATTAAAATCACTTTTTAATTATTTTATTGATCAATATGAATCTGACCCAGATCCATTTAAAGCCTTGACTGAATTTTGGTCTATTGCTCAACAGGATGCTGATTTTAAGAAAAAATTACAAAAAGTATACTCACACTTCCTTGAAGTGCTCGAAAAAATAATTTCCAAAGGTGTTAAAGAGGGTGATTTTAAAAAAGTACATCTTAGAATTACTGCAATGTCAATAATGTTGAATATAGAATCCATTAATTGGTTCACTCTTTTTGAACCTCATGGTGTAAAAGCAAGAGATTATATTGAAACAATTACAGAATTTATTCTTGCTGGTTTATTGATGAAAAAATAAGAAAGTATATTATGAATAAAATAAAAAAAGAATCAAAAACAGGAGGGCAATTTTTAGTTGAGCCAATCTCAATGGCGACTGTCTATTCCAGAGAAGACTTCACTGAAGAACATATTGATATATATAATTTGGTCATGGAATTTGATCGTGATCAAGTACTTGCACAAAAAGAAGAGATAGATCAGTACAATCCAGATTTGGTAAAATCTCTCATCAAAGAAATGGGTGAATTAGGGCTTTTAGGGATTGATGTTCCTGAGACATATGGAGGAATTAATCTAGATAAAATTACCACAATAATTGTAGCCGAATCCTTGGTTCAATGCCCATCTTTTTCTGTTACATGGTCTGTGCAAACAGGGATTGGCTCCCTTCCCATTGTTTGGTTTGGAACTGAAGAACAGAAACAAAAATATCTTCCAAAGATAGTTACGGGTGAAATTTTGTGTGCATATGGATTAACCGAGCCATCCGCCGGTTCTGACGCAACTAATGGAAAAACAACCGCTGTTCTTTCAAAAGATGGAGAACACTATATACTAAACGGAGAAAAGATATTTATCACTAATGGAAACTGGGCAAATGTATATACTGTTTTTGCACAAATAGATGGTGATAAATTCAGCGCATTTATCATTGAAAGAGGTACAGAAGGGTTCTCTATTGGTCAAGAAGAAAAAAAACTTGGAATGAAAGGGTCTTCCACCACACCTCTTATTTTTAAAAATGCAAAAGTTCCAGTTAAAAATCTGCTCTTTAAAGTGGGTGAAGGAGCTAATATTGCATTCAATTGTCTAAATATTGGTCGATTGAAACTTGGTGCCTCCAGTTTAGGTGGCTCAAAAATGGTTATCAACGGAGTAACACCCTACGCTAAAGAAAGACGTGCATTTGGGCAACCCATTTCCAAATTAGATGCAATCACAAAAAAAATTGCAGATATGACCATCCGTACATTTGTAACAGATAGTATGCTTTATCGCACAGTAGGACTTATTCAATCCGAGATTGATCAACTTGATATAAAAGATGATAATTATTATATACAAATGGGCGAAGCTATGGAAAAATTTGCCATTGAAACCTCTATGGCAAAAGTATTCGGAAGTGATACCAGTCATATTGTTATCGATGAAGGCCTTCAAATTCTTGGTGGATATGGCTTTTTAGAAGAGTATCCACTCGCGGGAGCATACCGAGATGACCGAATCAATCAAATCTGGGAAGGTACTAATGAAGTTAATCGTCAGATCATCTCAGGGTTTATGATGAAAAAAGCCCTCATGGAAGAATTACCTATTCGGGAAGCTATCCGTAAGATTGATGCCTTTATGTCCAACGGTGAATTAGACCTTGATAATCAAATATTATCTACAGAATGTCAAACCATAGAAATAGCAAAACGATTTGTACTTTTCATTTTTAATGAAGCACTATGTAAATATGGTCAGGACCTGAAACACGAACAACAACTAACTGAAATATTTGCAGATAATTTTATGGATATTTATACAGCAGAGAGCACAGTAGTTCGCGCTCGCAAGATTATGGCCAGCAATTCACCTGAACCAACTGTGGTGGATATCGCTAAAGTATTTACAGCTGAAATGGCCAGTCGCTTTATTAGCCAACTTCATACGGCCATAAGTGCCATTTGCGATGGAAAACCTTCCGTGCTGATAGATCAAAAAATTAATGAGTTTGAATCTCGGATGAGATTGTCAACCAATGTTATTGGATTGAAGAGAAATATAGCCAACCATGTTTATAAAAAAAACAGATACCCTTATTAGGAGATAATGATGGAAAATAAAGCAGTAATCATTGATGCCACCCGATCACCAATCGGAATAAAAAATGGAGAAATGGTAGGAATCCGTCCTGATGATTTAGCCGCTCAAGTGGTCAAAGGGCTTATGGCTCGAAATAACAAAGTAACTTCAGATCAGGTCGAAGATCTGATTATGGGATGCGCTTTTCCTGAAGGGCCTCAAGGAATGCTCATTGGACGTTCTGTGGCTGCCCTTGCAGGTCTTCCTCAATCAGTTCCAGCAAAAGTAGTAAATCGTTTCTGTGGTTCAGCAATGGATGCTCTCCACCAAGTAAGCACATCTATTGAAAGTGGTGATATCGAAGTAGGCATCGCTGCAGGTGTGGAGGATATGTTTTCAATTCCGCCTGGTGGGTTTGCGCCTGACTTTCATCCTGAACTTGCTGAGCAAGAATATTATATCGGCATGGGAGAAACAGCTGAAAATTTAGCAAATGACGGAAATATTTCTAGGGAATCTCAAGAGGATTTTGCGATCAATTCCCATAAGAAGGCATTGGCGGCTTGGGAAGCTGGCAAATTTGACAATGAAGTAATTCCAATTGATATGTATGGTGAAATTACTATTTCTAAAGATGAGGGTCCTCGCAATCCAGATGTAGAAAAAATAAAAAGTTTAACCCCTGCTTTTGTTGAAGGAGGTTCAGTTACAGCCGCAACAAGTAGTCCTTTCTCATTGGGCGCTGCTGCTTTATTGGTAACATCTGAATCTTTTGCCAAAGAAAAAGGGCTTACCATTCGGGCCGAAATTATTTCCCGTGCCGTCGTAGGTGTGGACTGGACACGTATGGGTATGGGCCCACTCCCAGCTACAAATAAAGCATTGAAAAAGGCCGGTCTTATTTTGGATGATATTGAAGTCATTGAATTGAACGAAGCTTTTGCTGCACAATCACTTTACGTAATAAATGAAGGTGGCTGGGACCCTAGTAAAATAAATCTTAACGGTGGTGCAATCGCCATCGGCCATCCTCTGGGATGTTCAGGAGCACGAATCATAGGCACACTCATCAATGTAATGGAACAAAATGAAAAACACGTTGGATTGGCAACCATGTGCATTGGTTCGGGCCAGGGAATTGCCACAATCATTAAAAGGTAAAATGGTATTGAATAGAATTATCAATAATCCTATAAGTAGCCTAACCCATTTTGGTCAGGTATTATTTTATCACCCAATTTAATTAATTAGAATTTTGAGGATATTATGAGTAATAATTTTGAAAAAGTAGCTGTACTTGGTGCTGGTGTAATGGGTGCGCAAATTGCTGGACATTTTGCCAATGCAGGTATCCCTGCTCTTCTATTTGATATAAACCAAGAATTGGCCCAAAAAGGAGTTGATGGCCTTAGCAAACACAAACCCGCTCCTTTATATAAACCTAAAAATACAGAATTAGTATCACCTTGTAATTATGATGAACATGTTGAAAAACTTAGTGAAGTTGATCTAGTCATCGAAGCAGTGGCAGAACGATTAGATATAAAACACACAGTGTATACCAATATCGTTCCTCATCTGAAACAGTCAGTGATTCTTACCTCAAATACATCAGGAATTCCATTAGAAGACCTCACTAAAGTACTTCCCGGTGCGCTTAAAAATCGATTTATGATTACCCACTTTTTTAATCCACCTCGTTATATGCACCTGTTAGAATTGGTAAAAGGTCCTAATACAGATGATAGTGTCTATGATGAAATTGTTAGATTAGGTGAAGATGTACTTGGCAAAGGAATCGTTCATGCTAAGGACACACCCAACTTTATTGGTAATAGAATTGGCGTCTATGGTATGGCTGTCACTATGAATACTGCAATTGAGCATGGATTAACCGTTGAAGAAGTAGACAAACTTACTGGAACAGTTGTTGGTCGTCCGAAAAGCGCCACCTTTAGAACCGCTGATGTTGTTGGTTTGGATACGATGATCAATGTATCCAATACTTCTTATAATAACCTTGATGATGATGAAAGAGATCAATTTAAAATTCCTGATTTTCTGCAAAAACTGGTAGACGATGGGAATCTTGGCGCTAAGACAAAAGCTGGTTTTTACAAAAAGACAGATGACGGAATTCTTTCTCTTGATTTAAAAACAGGAGAATACGGACCACAAAAAAAAGTCCGTTTTGATGGGTTCCGTTTGGCTAAAGATAGACAATCACCAGGTGAAAAAATAAAAGCGATGGCTTATAGCGATGATAAAGGTGGAAAATTTTTCTGGGAAGTCCTTTCTAAATCTTTAATCTATTCAGCAAATCGAATTCCTGAAATCAGTGATGACATAATAAATATTGATAATGCTATGAAATGGGGTTTCGGCTGGGATATGGGCCCTTTTGAAGTATGGGATGCAATAGGTGTGTCCGAATCTATCTCACGAATGGAAGCAGATGGAAAGCAGGTACCTAAATGGGTGAAGGAAATGATTGCTTCAGGTCATTCTACATTCTATGAAATGAAAGACGGAAAATTAAATTATTATGATATTGATTCTTCTTCTAAAAAAATAGAGAAACGGAATGAAAAATCAATCAATCTTAATCTCCATAAAACAGGTGGGAATGTAATCAAAAAAGATTGGAGTGCGAGCCTTATCGACTTGGGAGAAGGTGTGTTGAATGTACAATTTCATTCAGTTTTACAACCCACATTAAATCCAATTGATGGATCCCTTGGCCAAACAATTAACGATGGAATGGATCTTCTTGACGCTGGAAAATACAAAGCCATGGTCATTGGCCACCAGGGGCCTAATTTTTGTGCTGGTGCTAATTTGGCAAGCATGATTCAAGTCTGCGAAGCGGGTGAATTCGACCAGTTAGAAAAAGCAGTCAAACAAATACAAGATCTTACTCAACGCATTCGATTTTCAAAAGCTCCAATTGTAGCAGCTCCCCATCACCTCACTTTAGGAGGAGGATTTGAATTGATAGGCCCTGCAGCTCATCGTGTCGCTTCGGGTGAACTCTATGTAGGGTTAGTCGAAGTTGGAGTTGGCTTGATCCCAGGTGCTGGAGGTAACTTGCGTATGATTCTAAATTTAATGGAAAATAGTGGCAAAGGTAGAATGAATGCTTTTCAAGTAGCACAAAAAGCCTTTGAAACTGTTGGTTTTGCCAAAGTGGCCACAAGTGCAGAAGAAGCCAAATTCTTGGGATATCTTCTGAAGACTGATACAATTGTATTAAACAATGATCACCGCATTTGGACGGCAAAACAAAAAGCCTTAGAATTAATTAATAATGAATATGAACCACCAACTTACCGTGATGATTTAAAGTTGCCTGGTTCTGGTGGGCGTACAGCAATGGCCATGGCAATAAAAGGATTTAAAGCCCAAGGTAAAATATCAACACATGATGAATTAATTGCAAAAAAATTAGCATTTGTTCTTACCGGTGGTGATAAAGCTGGCCTTACTAAATCAGTTGATGAACAATATCTGTTGGATATCGAACGAGAAGCTTTTATTTCATTAGCCGGTGAAAAATTATCTCAAGATCGAATTAAATTTATGCTTAAAAAAGGTAAACCTTTGCGTAATTAACTATTAATTTTTACTTAATGTATCTTTTAATAAATGCCTGAATTAACAACACCTACCCCAGACTCTAAGCTTTTAAATTATTTAAAAGTATTTGCAATTCTTTCTATCCTTTACATGTTCCTTATTAGCATCGGTATGATAGGAGCAGGTTTTAAAGGACTAGGGCGTGGTTTTGCAGAAGAGCTTTTGTCTAGCTCGGCTGCTCCTTTAATTGGTTTATTTATTGGAATTCTAGCAACCAGTCTAATTCAAAGCTCTTCTACCACTACTTCGCTCGTTGTAGGAATGGTAGCTGCTGGCACTTTTGGTGATGATCCCATATTAGCAGTCTCCGCCGCAATTCCTTATATAATGGGAGCAAATATTGGTACAAGCGTAACAAATACTATTGTTTCACTGGGACATATAGTTAACAAAAATGAATTTAAACGCGCTTTTTCAGCATCTATAGTTCATGATTTTTTTAATGTTTTTTCTGTTATTATACTATTTCCTTTACAACTTTATTTTGGAATAATTAGTAAGACAGCTAATTGGATGGCTAGTTTATTTATGGGTGCTGGTACATTTACATTTAAAAGTCCAATAAAAATGATTACCGAACCTGCGGTCAGTGCAATTAAAGATATCATTAAAATGCAAGATGTAGTCAATTATAACTGGCTTTTAATTATCGTCGCATTAATACTTCTTTTTATTTCACTGCGTTACCTAACTGTTTTAATTCGCAGTTTAGTAATGGAAAAATTGGAAGCATTTTTTGATACTCATATTTTTAAAACATGGATTCGCGCATTGTTATTTGGAGTTTTTATCACAATATTAGTTCAAAGTAGTTCTATAACTACCTCTCTTGTTATCCCACTAGCTGGAGCAGGAATTTTGCAATTGAGACAAATATTCCCATATACTCTTGGTGCTAATATCGGGACTACTATTACTGCTCTTCTAGCAAGTTTAGTGTCAGGTACTCATGCACCATTAGCTGTAGCATTTGGCCACTTAGCTTTTAATATTTTTGGCATTTCATTGATCTGGCCTATAGAAAAAATTAGAAACATCCCAATTCAATTAGCAGAGTGGTTTGCTGAACTAGCAATCAAAAACCGACTTATTCCAATTGTTTATGTACTAGTTGTTTTCTTTTTAATCCCTTTATCACTAATTTTCATCGTGAGGTAATATTATGACTATAATTAAAGATGTTGTCAATTTATGGAAAGCTGAAGATCTTCTTTCCCAAGCTTGGAATCGTTCCTATGAGATGATGGAACTTTCACGAGAAATTTTTAATCAAGCAATTAAATATCTTCGTAATGGTGAAAATATTGATACACTTAAAGCACTTAAAAAACGAGACCGTGAAATAAATGCTTTCCAACAAGAAGTTAGAAGAAAAGTACTAACACATTACGCGGTTGAACAAAAAAAATCTGATATGGTAAATGGCTTAATCTTAATCAATATGGTTGTAGATATTGAAAGGATTGGAGACTATAGTAAAAATATTCTTGATTTAGCAATCAACTTTCCTGAAAAAATTATATCTGAAGATATAAGTGAGGATCTTAGCTTAATTGAGAATGAAGTTAAATTACGTTTTGATAAAACATTGGAAGCTATATATACCCAAGATTCTGATTTAGCAAAGTCACTAATGAAAGGTTATCGTGAGCAAATGACGCAAAAATCTGATGATATTGTGAATGGGGTTCTTAGTGGAAAATTAGAATTTGGTTCAATTTCAAAAACAACTTCAATATCGCTTTATGCACGTTACTTAAAAAGAATTGGCGCTCATTTAAAAAATATAACAACAACAATTGTAAACCCGTTCGATTCGATAGGATATAAAAAGTAATACAAAATATCTAAAGTTAGTATTCATATAATTGAAGACAACCTGATACTTACCTTCTAATACATTTCACTTATTGTGCGACAAGATATAGGTAAACTTTAGTTTCGTTTTAAATAACTTTCTGTAAATACATTATCTTTGAGTCCTTGATCGTAAATAACTTTAATTATATCTAATTCTGTTCTGTGTCCATTTTTTAAATTTTTCATTACTAATTTTGTCTGAGTCCAATATGATCCATTCTTTACATGGTATGGAATATCTAATATTTTAATCTGTTTATTTTTTTTATTATAAAACTCTACTCTTTTAATTAGAAAATTTTCTTTATCTATCCATATTAAACGAGAGCCATACTGTGTCCCTTTTTCAAGTGGAATTGCATTTATTTTATAACATTGGGTTCCATGAACAATATCTTCACCTATAAGTTCATATTCATCAGATTTTAGATCACGTCCTGAAAGATCTTCATAGCTAAAGTCTGTCCCCATAAAACTTCGTTCTTTATCCTTAGCACGTATTCTTTTAACTTTTTTTAAAGCAGGCAGATATAACCATTGATCATCAAATTTAGTATCTATTCTATCCCAAGTTAAAAAAGCTGTTCCATTTACCTCTTTAGGTTCAGAAAATCTTAAAATAGATTTCAATTTATAAATACCATCTTCATATTTTTTTTCAATTGTAGTAAGTACTCGTGAACGACTTCTTTCCTTATCCCCTTTTTTAGAAACTAAGGTCATTTTTATTTTTGTTTCACTATCAGAAGGTTTTTTTAATTGATCCATTTTTTGCATAATGGATAATCCAGTTTGCTGAGCGTTAGTAACTATTGGAAAAAAAGATAAAACAATTAATAAATATAATTTTATAGAATCACTTAATTTATTCTTATACAATAATTGGAGTTTGTAATTAATCTTATTCATTTATTAAAAGTTATAAATAATATTAAAACTTAGATTTGAGAAATCTTCCATAATTGTAAATGTATTATCAAGGTCATCTTTATCACCATTAAATTTTGTAATTATAGTTTCTAATTTCCAATTAATCCATGGTGAATATCCGATTGATGCACTAAACATATTACCTTTTTCATCAAGGTTCACCATTATATTACTTTTTAACTCTAGCCTATCATCCATCAATACTCCAGTTGAACTCAATAAAAGTGCAAGCTCAGAGAACATAGCTATAGGATTCCCCATACCTGGTTGAAATTCAGGTGAAGGAAAATCAACGTATTCTATCGAGGATGAATGATACCATTCATAGGCCTCATCCAGAACACTATTTCCAATAAGTTGACCCGACAAAATAATGTCAGAATTGGTTGTGTATTCAACCTGCAAAACATATTGAGAATATGTTATATCTTGTTGGAACTCATATAATGACAATGGTGTCTTAAATAAGTTTAATTTTAAAATAGGGCTTCTAGATCTAAAGTGAGCTGCTTCACCCCTAAGAGTTAAATCACCAATAAATGTGACAAAATCTAAGCCCGTAACTAAAGTTTCTCTATATCCGAGCAAAGGTTCAATTTGAGGTATCCCTCCCTCAACTTCATAAGTAATATTACCTGCCCTCAGAGATGGCGCTCGATCACTTCCTCTAAATAAAGATAATCCTATATCACTTTCACCAAGTGTAGTTTGAAGTCGAAATCCAAATTCATATTCATTTTCTACAGGATATTTAATTTCAGGTTCGGTAGGTATAGATAATGGAAAATCTTTTTCACCATAGGGAAATCGATTTTTTTCATATTTTGGGATAATGACGCCCTCTAGATTAGCGTTCCCAAAATAAAGTTTTGTTGAAAATGAAATAACTCCAATTTTTCTTCCTTCTCCTATTTTAAAAAGATAATAATAATCATAAGGATTTATATTGTCAGTTGGATTATTACCATCAGCACTGCCCCACGCATGGATTTGTTTACCAAATTTTACTTCACCCCATTCCGGGTAATAAGCTAAATATGCTTCTCTAAGGACATAGTTAGACTCTGAAGGCTTATTTCGGTATTCAATACCTGTAACTGTATTTATATCAATTGAGCCTAAAGTATATCCTAGGTTAAGTGAAAAAATACGATAGGGTAGATTTATTTGTAATTTATTAGAAATACGAGTCATACTTTTCGCAGTAACCTCACCAGAATAATTAACTTGAGCCAACATAAATGAAATAGAGAAAATAAAAGTTAATTTTTTCATTATTCTCAATTCTTAGGTAATCTTTTCAAATTCTTTTCTTGAAAGAGGTTTATTGAAATACCAGTATCAACCTTTAATTCTTCAAATGTTACTTCAGTTGAATGTTTTTTCTGTACGTCTTCAACAAAAATTCTTTTCATAACTAAGTATTCATATAATTCTTTATTAGAGAATTCTTTTTTCTTTTTTAATTGACCACGTTTATCAAATGATTCTTCTTTCAAGATCATTAAAGTAGATTGCTCAATCCAGGAAATATGCTTTGAGTAAGAAGAATTTGTTCCTTTTTTTGGAAAAATTTCAAGAACATAACATAATTTTGAATTAATAGTTTGATCATCAAGTCTAGAATAATCATGATCTGCTATTTCTCGAGTGCTTAGGTCTTCATAACTAAGATCTGAGCCCATAAATGAATCCCCTCGTTTCTTAGAAGAGATTCTTCTAACTTTTTTGAAAGCAGGTAACCACATTCTCATTTCATCATCCTTACCATCATTTTCAATTTTTAGAAAAGCGACACCCTTGTCATCCTTTGGTTCCATGAACCACATAATCTGTTTTTTATTCCCATCCATAGATTTTGATCTCACTATATTGGTTCGTTGCTTACCTTTAGAATTTGTTAAAACCATTTTTGTAATATTGGATTGATCTTTTGGCGTTTTTCTTGTATCTACCATCTTTGCTATTTCAATCCCAGATTGACCATATATAATGGAGCTTAATAGATAAATTAAAAAATATTTTTTCATCAAATTAACCCTTATTAATAAGTCTATGTTTAAGTAATTCTGCTAAAGCAGCTAATATAGTTAGAGTTCCAAGAGATGTAGATACCATAGCAAAGACCATCAATCCTCCAATATATTGGATTGGTAAAAATACTGAGAATAATAAAGCTCCAAAACCCATATTTGAACCAGCATCTAAAATAATCGGATAACCCACATCATCAATTACCTCTTTGCTTAACTTCTTAGAATCAACAGACCGCGACAAACGACGAAATTGTGATATATAATGAATAGAGAAATCAACACCTACGCCAATTATTATTGATGATAGTAAAGCAGTAATATGGCTTAACTCAATCCCAAAATAGCCCATGAAACCAAAATTGATTATAACTGCTGATGATAAAGGTATAACTGCAAGTATTCCCCATAAAATTCTTTTGAAAAAAACTGAAGCAATAATGCCAATAATAATTAATGAAATAATAATACTCAAAACTGATGAATTAACAATCATAACCACTAGATCTCTCAAAATTACAATCATTCCTGTGAATTCAAGATCTATATCAGCTGCCTTTAGCAGTTTAACCTCTTGATTCATTTTTTCAACATAATCAAAAATTTCAGTTGTAGTCATAACTTTTGAAAAAGCAGTAATTAAGCCAACTTTATAATCATAGTCCACCATTGTAGAAAAATTATCCGGGTCTCCAGACATAGAGTACATTGTAAATAGATTATTAACTTTTTCTCTATTCTCTGGAATTATTTCATAGTTTGGATCATCATTCATAACAGCACGATGCATTTGCTCAACTACATTAGCAATGGAGTAGCTAGTAATTACTTTTTCATCTTCTTCCATAACAGATTGCAATTTTATCATTGAAGAAAGTGTTTCAGGGTTTTTCATATCTCCTTCTACTCGAACTCTAATATCTATCGTACCTGTCATTTCCTCGTCAAGAAAATCCCAAGAATCTCTGATCTCAGACCCTGGTTTAAAGAATTTTACCATATTAACATCTACTACAACTTTAGATAAGCCAGTAAAGCCAATAATTACAAAAACTACACCAACCGAAAAAACATATTTTGGGTGAGTTAAAACTACTTTGCCAAACCTATTTATTATTTTTTCAAAAATGCTAGGTTTTGTAATTGCATTAGAATCTTTATTCCATTTTTTCAAACTTATGACCGCTGGAAGTAATAGAGAGCTTAAAAACCAAGCCCACCCAATCCCCGCTCCAATAACTATTCCATATCCAAAAAGTGGCTCTATTGGTGATAGTGTCATTGTAGCAAAAGCAGCAATAGTTGTAATAGTTGTTAGAAAAATTGGGATTAGAAGTGTATCCATTGTTGCTGCCAGAGCTATTCTTGAATCTTGTTTTAGTCTTAACTCTTTAAAAAACTTAGATACAACATGAACACCATCAGAATTAGCTATAGTTAATAGAATAATGGGCATCGATGTATTTGCTAAGGTAAATAAAAATCGATCAGAACCTGTTAAATGATATATCCAGCCCATAAACCCTATCATTGCTACTAAAGATAACCCAATAACCATGATTACCAGAAAAACACCAGAAAAACTTCTCAGGTTTAATAATAGAATAGTGACCATTATTAATATACCAATCCTCGCTAAACTAACAACATCATCGCGTATCATTGCTGGCATTGTTCCAGTTACGTATGCTTGCCCACCATAATGAACTTCATAATTACTTAATATTGGTTTTGCAATTGCAGTAACCGAATCTCTGAATGTGTTTAATGATCCACTTTCATATGGTTGTATGGTTGCCAATAAATATTCATCATCTTCACTAACAAAGCGTTTTTTTAAAGTTGGATTTTTATTGAGATATTCCTCTATTTTATTTACTTCTTGTTGCGAAAGATCTCTATAAAGTTGTAAATCATCAATCTCCATAAAACCATCTATATTATCCATACGAGTGGCTGATGATATTGATGTTAATTCTTCAACCTGGTCAGTACTTTCTATCGCCTCAGTTAAATCCCATAAAGTCGCCATTGCCTCCGGATTAAATACTGATTTTCCTTTTTTTCCAAATGCGACCAGAATGACTTCCGTACTACCAAATTCATCTTGAATTGCATCCCATGATACTCTGGAATCCAGATTTTTTGGTAATAATTTTATCATATCATCATCAATAATAAAAAATTGAGCGCCAGAACCAACAATTAATGTTAATAAAATAGAAAAAATAATGGTTCTTTTTGGATAATCAAGACTTTGCCTTATAAACCAACTACGTAAGGGATGATCAGAATACTTTTTGATAACTTTATCCATCTTTTTTATAAGGCTTTCTTATGTTTTGTGAAGATATAAAGCATAAATTTGATCTTAGAAAATGAAAAGTTTATTTAAATCTCCCGTTATTATTTTAGCCAATGGCTCATTCCCAACAAGCTCAACCCCACTTGAGCTTTTAGAAAATGCTGGAACAGTTATTTGCACTGATGGTGCAATTAATAAATTGGAAGCTTTAGGTTTGATTCCGCACATTATTATTGGTGATTTAGATTCCAAAGATATACGTATAGAGTTTAAGGGGCTAATCGTACGTGATACAAACCAATACAATACAGACCTTGAAAAAGCTTTAGACTGGACTATAATGAATAACGTGAAAAAATTAACTATACTTGGGGCGACTGGATTACGTGAAGATATGACTTTAGCTAATCATTATATATTATTTGATTACTATAATAAACTAAAATTAAAAATGGTTACAGATTACCAAACTATTTCTTGTCATATAGGGAAGCAGTCATTTAATTCAAGTCCAAGGAAGAATGTTTCACTTTTTGTAAAAGATTTTAAGACTACAGTTTCAACTACCAATCTAAAATATCATATGAATGAATCATTGTTAGATCCTTCTTCAAGAGCAATTTCAAATGAATCACTAGCTGATAAATTTGAGGTTGATTCATCTGGCCCCATACTTGTTTTTAGAGATCATTTAGAAAGTTAATTAATGCACTGGCTAGACGTTTCAATCTTTATTATATATTTAGGTGCTTTAGTCATGCTTGGTTTTATTAAATCGAATCATTCCAATAAGGATCCTGAAGATTACCTATTAGCTGGAAGAAAATTGAGCCTTCCGGGGTTTGTAGTCACTTTGGTTGCAACTTGGTATGGAGGCATACTTGGAATGGGGGAGAACACATATTCTTTTGGAGTTCAAACCTGGTTTATCTTTGCCTTACCTTATTATATATTTGCATTATTATTCGCTTTATTCATTGCTGGTCGAATTAATCAAGCAAAGTATATTTCACTCCCAGATCAATTTCATAATAGATATGGTAAAACAGCAGGAGTCATTAGTGCGTTATATATTTTAGTACTTGCTAGTCCAGCACCATATATACTTAGTATCGGAATTTTACTTCAATTCATAACAGGTTTATCTTTTGGGATTTCTTTGATAATAGCAACTACTATAAGCATGAGTTATATATTTACTGGTGGATTTAATGCAATTGTGAGAACTGACAAGCTCCAATTTGGATTTATGTTCTTAGGTTTTGCACTTCTATTAATATATTCAATAAAAGTATTTGGCGGCTACTCTCAACTTGCTATGTCATTACCAAAATCACATTTAAGTATAACTGGTGGAGCTTCTTTACAGTATATAGTTGTTTGGTTCTTTATTGCAATTTGGACATTTGTGGATCCTGGATTCTACCAACGTTGTGCTGCAGCAAAATCACCCAAGACTGCTCAAAAAGGAATAATTATTTCAATTATATTTTGGTTCTTATTTGATATTCTAACTTTATCGACTGGCCTCTATGCCAAAGCAATGTTATCTGGTGTTGATCCATTATTTGCTTACCCAAGATTAGCTGCTTTAGTACTCCCTCCTATTGCTTATGGTATTTTTATAACAGGACTGCTAGCCACAATCATGTCAACAATAGATTCACTAGGGATGATTAGTGCCATTACTTTTGGTAGAGATATTTTATGGCAAATTAAAACCCCTTCATCTAAAAAAGATTCATGGAGTAATGAATCTACCAGTCTAATTCATAAAGGTCTTGGGGTTACTAGCTTTATTGCCCTTGCTTTAGCTTTTAGTATACCTTCTGTAGTAAAACTTTGGTATAACTTAGGATCTATTATTGTACCAGGGCTTGTGGTACCATTTCTTTTATCTTTTAAAAATAATAGGCCCCAAGATGGAATTATTCTTATGATGATTTGTCCAGCATTAGTAAGCATCCTCTGGATAAGTTCAGCTAGTTTTATCGGATATTATCCTTTTAATATTGAACCGTTTTATCCGGGAATACTAACATCAGGCCTTATCTATGGCTGGAAAGTAAAAAATGGCAAAAGAAATTGAACGTAAATTTATTATGAACCTCAATGAATGGCCCAAAAATCAAAAAGGCATATTATATCAACAAGGGTATTTAGCAATTACTGATAAAGGCATTGTCCGTGTACGAATTAAAGGCCAAATCTCTACCCTGACAGTAAAGACAAAGGGGACTGGAATATCCCGTGATGAATTTGAATATGAAATTCCCATGGAGGATGCAAAAGAGTTACTTAATCTTTGTGAAAATGATATAATATCTAAAACGCGATATAAAATGATGTTTAATAAAAAAATGTGGGATGTAGATGAGTTTCATGGTAACAATAAAGGCCTATGGCTAGCTGAAATAGAATTGGAAACAGAAGACGAAAAATTTAAACTACCTAGTTGGGTAAAGAAGGAAGTCACAGGTGAAGAAAATTATTATAACGCATTTTTATCAATGCACCCATTTTTAAGTTGGAAAAATGAATAAGCTAATTCTTACTTTAATCTTTTTTATAGTTTACCCCCAAAACTCTACTTGGAAAAAAATTCATGATGAACGTGAATATTCAATTAGTGGAGCTTCAAAATTTAAAGATGGGTTTTTAGTAGTCCATGATAATAAAAAAAAAGGGCAAGCTCGTGTTAGTTACATTGATGAAGAATTAAAAATAACAGATTTAATTTGGCCTGAAATAAAATTGCCCATTGACCTTGAAGCTGCCATTCAAGTCCCTGAAACAATGAACCGTTATATACTTATGGAAAGTGATGGTAAATGTTTTGAGATAACTATTGATCCTAAAGATCTTCGTCTTGATGTAATTCATACTTTTACTCTCCCATTAATCAAACCAGAAATGAATTTAGAAGGACTTACAATTTTTCCATCTGGGCAAGGGCTTATATTTATTTATGGAGATCGAGGATCTAATTCAAGACCATCTACTTTATTTACCTCATTTTTTAATAAAGCGGATAAAAAATTCTATGATACAAATCAGTTTATATTTGATTTACCTGAACCAAAAAAACATAAAAGAAACATATCTGACTTAGCATTAGATAATGATGGCAATTTGTGGACAGTTGCTACTTCTGATCCTGGAGATAATGGACCATTTACATCTGTGATTTATGAATTAGGTAATATTAATCATGCAGGAATATTTAAGCCTAATCATCCCGATCTAATTCGACCAATTAATATATTCAAAGGACAAAAAGTTGAAGCACTTATCTTTAATAATGAGCACTTGGTTTTAATGACTGATAATGAGAACTTGGGCGCAACTATAAAGTTCATGAAATAATAAATGTATAAAAAATTAATATTTTTTATAATTTCACTAACAACTATTTTTAGTCAAATTAATCATCAAGATAAAATAGTTATCAAACGTTCATTAGGCCTTTCTACTTTGACATTTGATTTTGACGGACGTGTTAATGAAACTGGATTTTTCCACAAACATCTAGACTTTGGGTTTCATTATCCAGTTATATCAACATGGACTCTTGGCTTAAAATATAGAACTCAGTATCGATTCAAAGAAAATAAATGGAACTTAGAACAACGACCTCAAATTGAAATCCTTAAAGCAATAAATAATCATAAAGTTAAACTACAATTAAGGACTAGAATGGATTATCGTATACGTGAAGGCAAGGAAGATGAGATGCGATATAGAAGTAGAATTCAATTAAAATCACCCAAGTCATTTACATTTTTTGAGATTACTCCTTTTATTAGCAATGAATTCTTTTTTGCACCAAAAACTTGGGAGTATTACATAAACTGGATTGCATTTGGCTTCGATTTGCCAAACACAAAATTTGGCAAGCCAACTATTTTCTATAAATATGTTAATTCAAAAATAGATGGAGAATGGAAACCATCATATACCTTTGTATTTAAATTGAGCATCTAGAATATGAAGATTCTTATTTCACATTTACCAAAAAACGATTGGTGGGGTCATGGTACACCAATATATAAAAACAACCCTGCCATGAAGCAAGGTGTTGTCCCTAATCAAAAATTAGTACAAATTGAAATGTTTATGTTATCTAAACTTTTTACTCAATTACCTATTGATGTTGTTGAAATTGATTTTCCTTATTTTTTGGACAAACAAAATATTGAACAAAGACAACATGATTTCGTATTTGTTCGTGATCTTTTTGTCAGCAATCAAAATGGTAAAATTATTATATCAAAATTCAGTGAAGATGCGCGCCAAATTGAAGCTGATATTATGCAATCGATGTTAGAATCGATGGGTTATAAGACTATTCGTATTCCGGAAGATTCTACAGCAACTGCTGAGGGAGGTGAGTTTTACTTTTGCCCTAAAGATAAAATACTTTTTTCAGGCGTATGCCGTAATAATATAAATGGAGCTGAGTGGGTCGCTTCAGAATTTAATGTAGATGAATTAGTTATAATGAAATCAAATGCATTTCATCTTGACACTTTATTTACACCAGTATTAAATATAGATAATAATTTGGCTGCCATCATTGCTTGCACTTCACTTATGGAAAAAAATTCTGCTGATAATCTTAGATCTTTTGCAAAAAGAAAATATGTAGAATTAGTAGAAGTTCAGCCAGAAGATGCCATAGGCACTGAAAATGAGCTTGGTGAATTTGCTGTAAATTGCCAACCTTTACCTGGGTACCTTATTGGGCCGACACGCTTTCGATCGAGTAAAGTTGCACCTTTACTTAAAGAATTAGGTGTTATGCATATCACTGTTCCCACAACTCAGTTTCGTTTAAGTGGCGGTGCAATTCATTGTCTTACAAACGAATTATAATTTAAGTAATATTACTCCATACCTTCTGAATAATCGCCAGTAGTAGCTAAGGAATTTAATTTAGCACGATTTATAAAAGCATCTTGAGCTGCTTTTACATTTTCTGACTTACCCTGCCAAGCTTTAAGTGCGGACTGTTGCAATGCTCTCCCATATGAAAAAGTTAAGTTCCATATTTTATTTTCACCTAAAATCTGGTTCATTCGATTCAAATGCGCTGTTGCATCTTCATCGCTTTGTCCGCCAGATAAAAATGCAATTCCTGGTACTGCCGCAGGAACAGTTCTAAAGAAACATTGCAAAGTTGCATTTGCTACCTCATCAATACTAGCACGATTATTACCATCATAACCTGATAAAACCATATTTGGTTTTAAAACCATTTGTTCAAAGCTAACTCCCTGAGAGTAAAGTTCAGAAAATACCGTATGTAGAACTTCTTCAGTAACTACAAAACTGTCGTCAATATCATGAGTTCCATCCATTAGAATCTCGGGTTCAACAATTGGTACAATATCATTGGATTGACACAAAGCTGCATATCGAGCTAGTGCATGTGCATTTGTACTAATACAATATCCACTGGGATTGTCATCTGTTATATTAATTACTGCACGCCATTTTGCAAATCGAGCGCCAAGCTCTCGATATTCACTTAATCTTTCATCTAAGCCATCCAAACCATTTGTAATTTTTTCACCTTCACTATCTGGAAGATCATGAGCACCCATATCAACTTTAATGCCAGGGACAACACTCTTATTAGCTAAATATTCGGGATAAGGCACATTATCAGACAAAGATGATTGACGAAGAGTTTCATCGTAAAGTATTACACCACTTATATAATCTTCCATTCCATCTGCACTAAATAAAAGATCACGGTATACATTCCGATTTTCAAAGGTACTTTCTGTATTAATTTGTGAAAATCTATTACCAATCGTTCCCGTACTTTCATCAGCTGCTAGTATCCCTTTCCCAGGAGCAGTCATTGCTTCTGCAACTGCTTCTAAGCTATCTAATTTTAAACTCATTTTTTATACCTTTATATTTATTTCTGACCAATATCCGTCAATATTTTTTTAAACCAACTAACTGTAGGATCAAATGGCTTCCCACCTTTGATTCTTTCAAAATCAATTAAACTTAATGAAGCATTATTATCATCATCCAAACCAATAACACCACTTTGACCACCTAATGCAGTTTCAGCGCCAAGTTTCCCAGATAATTTAATTAAATCTAAATCTTTTTTGTTGGGGGCGGCACTTCTACCAAAATAACCGCTTTTTTGGACCAGTGTTTTATGCGCGTTTAATTTTTCAGCAAATTTTTCAGCAAACCATTGACCTGGATTGATTGTATCTAAAGCAACATGACCAAATGCATCTCTAGTTACAGTTTCTCCCTTATTTTCTATTTCTCTAATAATAGTACCTGTGCCTGCACCTTCACTCAAAAATATATTTACTGAATCTTTTTCATCCATTAATTTTCTTAAACGAGAATATTCTTTATTAAAATCTATTTCAATCTCAGGAATATATACTGCATCAACATCCCATCTATTTTTTTCAATCAATATTTCTGGTAAAAATTCTTTTTGATTTAAACGTTCATGATATTCTTTTGCCGTATATGCTGTAAGCCAACCACAATGACGACCCATTACTTCATGAATAATCAACTGTCTATGGCTGGTTGTATTTTCATTTGCAATATTTTCAAAGAAAATTGCACCTTGTTCCGCCGCTGTCCAAGCACCTAATGTCTGTGAAATTGGATAAACATCATTATCTACAGTCTTTGGAAGGCCAACAACAGTTAGATCATAATTTTTTTCTTTAAGATAACATGAAAGTTGAGCTGCCATAGTATTGGTATCATCACCACCAATAGTATGGAGAATATCTATACCATCTTTTACTAGTTGGTTTGCTGCTATTTCTAAAGGAATTTCACCTTCTTTTACATAACCTGCCTTAATACAACTATCTATATTGGTGAGTTTTACTCTACTATTTCCAATTGGACTTCCACCAAAGTTGTAAAGAATGCCTGTATTGTATTTAACTTTTTCTGGAATGACAATGGAATTACCCAAAAGCAGTCCTCGGTATCCATGCAGATAACCAATGAGTTCAGCTTTTGGAGATAAATTATTATAGGCATCAATTAAAGCTCCTATTGATGCAGAAAGACAGGGTGCAATACCCCCTGAAGTTAAAAATGCAATTTTCATTTAATTTATTCTAAACAAAATAAGAGAACAAATTTAATCAAATTATAATACAGAAGGCGACGGAATCATTTATATACTTTAAATGAAACGATATAAAAATTTAATATGTTGCAAAAAAACAATAATCGGACATACTATTGATAGCATTTATTACATATTATGCAAAGAGGAGGATTTATGCGTATAAGTAACCAATTATTTAAAATGACCCTATTGCTTTTAATAGGCATTACGGTGATGAGCGCTAAAGAACGCTTTAATGAAAGTTTATTTAAAGCTCTTAAGTATAGGAATATTGGTCCATTTCGAGGAGGAAGATCGGCTTCAGTTGCAGGTGTTCCTGGAAATAAATTTTTAGCCTATTTTGGTGGAACAGGTGGAGGTGTCTGGCAGACAAAAAATGGCGGACAGACTTGGGGCAATATTTCTGATGGCTATTATGGCGGATCAATAGGAGCTGTTACCGTTAGTGAATGGGATCCAAATGTTATCTATGTTGGTGGTGGTGAAGTTACCGTTAGAGGAAATGTCTCTCATGGTGATGGAATGTGGAAATCCACTGATGCAGGAAAAACATGGAAAAGTTTAGGATTAAAAGATTCACGACATATACCAAGGATTCGTGTTCATCCTAGAAATCCTGATATTGTTTATGTAGCTGCTCTTGGACATTTATTTGGCCCCAATGAAGAACGCGGTGTTTTCCGTAGTAAAGATGGTGGCGAAAATTGGGAAAAAGTACTTTACATAAATGATGAAGTTGGAGCTTTTGACCTTATACTTGATCCTAATAATCCTAGAATAATTTATGCCTCAACTTGGCGTATAAAAAGAACACCCTACAGTCTTGAAAGTGGTGGCGAAGGGTCTGGCCTTTGGAAATCAACAGATGGTGGTGATACATGGAAAGAGATCACACGTAATAAAGGACTTCCTGAAGGTTTAGTTGGAGTTATTGGAATTGCAGTATCTCCCTTGAACTCAGACCGTGTATGGGCCCTAATTGAAAATCGAAATGGTGGACTTTTTCGTTCTGATGATGGTGGTGAGACATGGCAAAAAACAAGCTCAGATAACAATTTGCGTCAAAGAGCTTGGTACTATACTCGTATATATGCAGATACAGAAAATGAAGATTTACTATATGTCTTGAATGTCCAATTCTGGCGTTCTAAGGATGGTGGTAAAACATTCAATTCAATTAGAACACCTCATGGAGATCACCATGACCTATGGATTGATCCTATGGATTCTCAACATTTATTAATTGCAGATGATGGTGGAGGTCAAGTCTCTTTTGATGCTGGAGCTACATGGAGTACATATCATAATCAGCCAACCTCACAATTCTATCGTGTAGATGTTGATAACCAATTTCCTTATAGAGTCTATGCAGGACAGCAAGATAATAGTACCGTTTCTGTTGCATCTCGAACAATGGGTGGTGGCATAACAGCCAGAGATTATTATCCAGTGGGCGGTGGAGAAAGTGCACATGTAGCACCTCACCCTGAAAATCCAAATATTGTATATGCTGGATCTTATAGTGGATTCTTAACTCGATATGACCACACTACTGGCGAGAGAAGAAATATTACAGTTTATCCAGATAATCCTATGGGCCATGGTGTTAAAGATATGAAATATCGATTTCAGTGGAACTTCCCTATTGAATTTGACCCTCATGATTCTAGAACATTATATGTAGGCTCTCAGCATCTTCATAAATCTACAGATGAAGGCGAATCTTGGGAATTAATTAGTCCCGATCTTTCTACTAATACAATTTCTATGCAAGATGAATCCGGTGGTCCTATCACTAAAGATGATACGGGTGTAGAATATTATTGTACAATTTTTGTAATAACACCCTCCCCTCAAGAAGAAGGTGTTATTTGGATTGGAACTGATGATGGCAGAGTTCATATTACCAAAAATGGTGGAAAATCATGGAGTGATATAACACCAAAAAATATGCCTGAGTGGGGTATGGTAAGTAGTATTGATCAATCACCTCATGACCCAGCTACAGCCTATATGGCAGTAACGCGATATAAGTCAGATGATTTCAAACCATATCTTTTCAAAACAAATAATTATGGAAAATCTTGGAAAATGATATCTAAAGGAATTGCAAAAGATGCTTTTACTCGTGTAATTCGTGAGGATCCAGTTAGAAAAGGATTATTGTATGCTGGTACAGAAACCGGTATGTATGTATCATTTGATGATGGTAGTAACTGGCAACAATTCCAATTAAATCTGCCTATAGTTCCTATAACAGATCTAGTTGTAAAAAATAATGATCTAGTCGTTGCAACTCAAGGTAGATCATTCTGGATTATAGATGACTTAACACCACTTCATCAACTAACTGATAAAATTGCAAAATCAAACTCTCACCTTTATAAACCTAGAGATACGCATCGTCTAAATGCTGGTGGCGGATGGGGTGGCCCAGATCCTACAGCTGGTGCTAATCCACCCAATGGTGTAATGACGTTTTATTATCTTAAAGATGAACTAGATAAGGAGGCTGAATTCAAACTTGAATTCATGGAATCCAATGGAGAGGTTATTAGAACCTTTACAAATAAAACGAAAAAGTCTGGTGGTGAAAATGCTGAAATGCAATGGTGGGCGCAAGCAGGTAAAGATGTTGGAACAGTAAAAGATATTAAAAAAGGTATGAATCGCTTTGTTTGGGATATGCGTTATCCAGATGCAAAAAAAGTTCCTGGAGCTGTAATGTGGGGAGGCACTCACATTGGACCAAAAGTTGTTCCTGGTGAATACAAAGTTAAAATGACCTTAAATGGAAAAAGTCAAACACAATCTTTCTACATTAAAAAAGATCCAAGGATCAATACAACTCAGTCTGATTTTCAAGATCAATTTGATCTTCTTATGGATATTAGAAATAGGACAAGTGAAATAAATGAAAAAGTCCTTACAATTAGAAGCATCAAAAAACAAATAAGCACTCTAACTGATCTAATGAAAGATTCTGGATTTAAGAATGATGATTTAACTAACGCCGGTAAAGAATTAGTAAAGTCTTTATCCACAATTGAAGAAGAGTTAATTCAAGTAAAATCAAAGTCAAGACAAGATCCATTAAATTATCCAATCAAATTAGATAATAAGATCGCTGCACTTGTTAGAGTTGTATCTAGTGTAGATGCAAAGCCAACTGCACAATCTTATGATGTACTCAATGATCTAGTGGCTAAAGCTCAAGTTCACTATAAAAAACTAGATAAGGTCTTAACAGATGATTTATTTAAATTCAATAATATGGTTAGTGATGCTGCAGTTCCTGCAGTCATGATTGTTCCCTCAGAAATGAGTGTAGAACGTTAAACCTTAACTTATCTAATTAAAAAAGCCCCGTTAATTCGGGGCTTTTTTTTTATAGATTCTCTATAATAAAAAATGAATACTATTCTTTGGAAACCACGTAAAAATCAAATTAAGTCTTCTCAACTAGAAGCATTTCGATTACAAGTAAATAACAGATTTAATTTAAATATAGAGAATTATTCCGAACTCCATTCATGGTCTATTTCAAATATTAGTGATTTTTGGAAAGCTATTTGGGGGTTTATGGCTATTGAATCTTCATCTAATTACAAACAAGTTGTAGATGACGTAAATAAAATGCCAGGCGCTAAATGGTTTGAAGGCACTCGATTTAATTTTGCTGAGAATCTTTTACGATTACGATCTAATAAGCCTGCAATTCATTTCCAAAGTGAAAATAAGACTAAAAAAACTATTTCTTACAATAAGCTCTATAATGAAGTAGAAAAATTAGCTTCTAGTTTAAGAAAAATTGGTGTAAAAAAAGGTGACCGAATTGTTGGATATATGCCAAATATACCTGAAACAGTCATAGCAATGCTGGCAACTACTTCAATCGGTGCTATTTGGTCATCTTGTTCACCTGATTTTGGAACTCAAGGTGTCTTAGACCGATTTAAACAAATTAATCCTAGAATTATATTTGCGGCTGATGGTTATTTCTATAAAGGGAAATCATATAACTCCATCAAAAAACTAGAAGCAATTCTAAAACAGCTCCCCACAATTGAAAAGGTTGTTGTTACACCTTTTATTGAACAAAACCCTGATATTACATCCATTGAAAATAGCATGGTTTGGAATGATTTTATTGATTCAGATCCAGATACTATAATATTTGAGCAAGTTCCATTTGACCATCCACTTTACATTATGTACTCTAGTGGAACCACAGGGAAACCTAAATCAATAGTTCATGGCGCTGGAGGCACATTAATTCAACATCTTAAAGAATTAAGACTACATTCAAATATTGGTACAGATGATACAGTATTTTATTTTACCACATGTGGTTGGATGATGTGGAATTGGCTAGTGAGTTCTTTAGCCATTGGTTCTACCATCGTATTATATGATGGATCTCCATTCCACCCGGACCAAAATACCATGTGGAACATGATTGATAATTTTAAGATCACTCATTTTGGAACAAGTCCAAAATTTATTGAAGCATGTAGAGACACTAAACTATTTCCAATGAAAACAAACTCTCTTGACTCTTTAAAATTAATTTTATCTACAGGCTCTCCATTAGTTGAAGAAAGCTTTGAATATGTATATAATAAAATTAAAAAAGATCTTCAATTATCATCCATATCTGGAGGGACAGATATTATCTCTTGCTTTGCTCTTGGAAATCCAACTTTACCTGTAATAAACGGTGAAATTCAGTGCATAGGCCTTGGCATGGATGTGGCAGCATTTAATAATAAAGGAAAGAATCTACTGAATCAAAAAGGGGAATTAGTTTGCAAAAAAGCTTTTCCTTCTATGCCAATATATTTTTGGAATGATGATGAAGGTAAAAAATATTATAATGCTTATTTTGAAAAATTTCCTGATATATGGCACCATGGAGATTTTATAGAAATAAACAAGAATGGCCGAGTAAAAATTTTTGGACGTAGCGATGCCACTTTAAATCCTGGTGGAATACGCATTGGCACTGCTGAAATTTATCGTGTTGTTGAATCTTTTGATGCTGTCATTGATAGTTTAGTCATTGGTCAATCAATTAAAGATGGAGAACGTATAATTCTATTTATAATGATTAATGAAGATTATTATTTTTCGAGCAAATTAGTTTTAGAAATTAAAGATGCTATTCGAAAAAATTGCTCACCGCGTCATGTTCCTGCAATTATTTTAGAAACTAAAGATATTCCTTATACTTTAAGTGGTAAAAAAGTAGAAATTGCAGTTAAAAAAATAATTAATGGCGAAAATGTTAAAAATAGAGATGCCTTGAAAAATCCAGGATCATTAGATCTTTATAAGAATATTAAAGAATTAAAATGAATATTTAATATGGATACTTTAAGTCATGCTCTTTGGGGCAAGGGTTTATTTGGATATCGTGGAAACCCATGGCTAGCTTTATTTTTTGGAGCAATGCCAGACCTTTTTTCATTTGGAATCCTTATTATTGTACGATTAATGTCAGGGGATTACTCCAATATGATTGGAGGAGGACCTCCTCCTTTGGATTCAATTCCATGGTGGGTATACATTAACTATGATTTATCGCATAGTTTTGTAAGTGCTTTAGTTTGTATTTCAATCGTTCATAAATTTAATAAAAATATTTCATTTGCTATGTGGGCATGGCCTTTTCATATTCTACTAGACTTTCCTTTTCATTCTAAAGCGTACTTCCCAACAAAATTACTATACCCACTTACAGAATTTTCTTTTGACGGATTGCCTTGGTCAAATCCTAAAATTTGGTTCCCAAATTTAGCGGGTATTATTTTACTATTTATGTATAGAAAATATAAGTCAGTATAATATATTCTAACTTGCTAGTTAAACTGTCCTAAAATACTTACTAAGTCGGCTACACGATTTGAATAGCCCCATTCATTGTCATACCAATTCAATGTTTTTACTAAACTACCTTCAATTACTTTAGTGAATGGAGCATCAAAAATAGATGAATGAGGATTTCCAATAATATCGGTAGAAACAACAGGTAATGTTGAATATTCAACTACGTTTGACATTTTTTCAGATTTCGAGGCTGACATAACAACTTCATTTATATCATCAATTGTTACATTTTTTCCCAATCTAAAAATGCTATCTACAACAGATCCATCTGGAACGGGTACACGCATTGCAATTCCATCTAATTTCCCATTTAGTTCAGGTAATACCTTACCTACAGCACGAGCAGCTCCAGTTGTTGTCGGAATAATATTTTCTGCTGCAGCACGACTTCTTCGCCAATCTGAATGAGGAACATCAGCTAGGCGTTGATCATTTGTATAAGCATGAATTGTATTAATAACACCATATTCTATTCCAAATGAATCATTTAATATTTTTGCCATTGGTGCTAAACAATTAGTTGTACAACTTGCATTTGAAATAATTTTATGATCATCCGTGAGCCCATCATCATTAACGCCAATCACTAAAGTATAATCTATCTCATCTTTGGATGGTACAGTAAGAATGACACGCTTAGCACCTGCATTAATATGTTGTTGAAGCTGCGATCTTAATCGAAAAACACCAGTCGCTTCTATAACAATATCCACATTTAGATTATCCCATGGCAATTGAGAAGGATCTCTTTCAGCAACCATTTTAATTTCATTGGTTGAAGTTTTCATAACATCACCATCTAATGTAACTGAGTCTTTAAAAGGACCCATTACAGTATCATATTTTAGTAAATATACCATTACATCATTATCAGCTATATCATTGATTGCGACAACTGAAACATTTTTTCGGCTATTCAATATTCTAAAAACTGAACGGCCTATACGTCCAAATCCATTAATCGCGACTCTCATTCTAACTCTCCCATTGATGTATATGCTTCAGCTAATTCTAATATTCGATTGGCGAAACCCCAACCATTGTCAAACCATGCGATTGTTTTTAATAATTTATTACAAGCAATCATCGTTGCCTTAGTATCAAAGACCATCGTGTTTCCACTACCTATTGCATCACTAGAGACAATAGGATCTTCTGTGTATCCCACTATATCTTTTAACTTATTTTCACTAGCAGTTCTAAAAGCTTCATTTACATCCTCAATAGAAGGCATATGTTTCATTTCTGTTGTAAGGTCAACACAAGAACCATTGGCTACTGGTACATTCATGGCCATGCCTGTAATTTTATCTTTAAATTGAGGCATTAATTGAGATACATATTCAGGTGCCCATGTATCATTTGGTATAATATTTTCTACAGCAGATCGACTTCTACGTAAGTCAGAGCGAACTGCATCTGCTAGCGGTTGATCTGAAGTATAGGCATGTATAGTAGTCATCATAGCTTGTTTCACACCAAAAGCATCATCTAATATCTTGAGCATTAATGCTAATACTTGAGTTGTAGCAGATGTAGTTGAAATAATTTTATCATTACCCTGAATTGTATCTTCATTAATTCCTTTAATTATAATTCGGTCAATTTGATCTTTAGGCGGCTTAGTTACAAAAACTCGACTAGCACCTGCATCTATATGTGGTTGGAGCTCATCACGAGTTCTATAGGCACCAGTACTATCAATTACCAAATCAATATCATATGCGTCCCAAGGAATTGATCCCGGCGTTCCACCTTCCAAAAGACGAACGTTATGATTATTATATGTTAGATTATTTCCATCAAGTATTATTTCGTCACTCATTGCCCCATGGATAGAGTCTCTCATTAATAAATAATGCATGGATTCAGGTTGGCCCAGGTCACTAATAGCCACAAATTCAAAAAGAGGGTTATTGAACCCTATTCGAAATATATTTCTACCAATACGACCAAAACCAAAGAGTGCGACTCTTAAAGGTTTATTCATTGAATGTCCTAATAATTAAATAAAGCGTGCAATAATATTTAAACGATACAATAAGGACAAATGAAATTACTTTATAAAATTGAGTAAAAAAATATTTTTACTAACAAGGCTTCTTATACATACTATCATAAAGTAGTTCTGTTTTTCTTATAACTCCTTCATTCAAATCATAAATATCGCATTTATCAAAGGGTTTAGCATATACATGAAGACTTATGGCAGGCTCATTATAAACATTTTCAACTGAATGTATTTCAGCAGGACCATCTAAATAACCAACTTCTCCTTTAGTAAGGCTTATCATAGTTAATTCAAGAGGGTTTATTGAATCTAGTTTATAATTACAAATTTGCAGTGCTCCAGATTCAATACGCATCCAACATTTTTCACCTTCATGACCATGAATGGGGGCACCTTGTTCAGGTTTCCAGCAAACAATCAATATTTCAAAATCTTTTTCTTTATGCACGAGATGGCGAGCATACTTTTTTTCTTTATATAAACAGTAATTATTTAATTCTTTAGCAGAAAATTTATATTGGCTAATATATTCAGATACAGTTTTGATTGGAAAATC
>Ga0209403_10000780_pt1 | contig 44936 bp, 45 predicted proteins | sample ArcticOcean_MG_C_8_FD_187440 | JGI IMG/M metagenome (GOLD analysis project Ga0209403, IMG submission 187440) | Marine microbial communities from western Arctic Ocean - ArcticOcean_MG_CB11_86 (SPAdes) (version 2) | ecosystem: Environmental > Aquatic > Marine > Oceanic | place: Arctic Ocean... | reverse complement strand
AACATTACGGCGTGGATCGTGGCGAAATTTTGAAGGCGATCAGCTAGCGGCGTCGGGTTCACAATTCGATCTGTCCAGAGGCAATGCGCTGGTGAGGAAAAGTGTCGTTAGAAAGGCATTCAGTCCAAGCTTGGTTGATGGTCACAGGACTGCGAATCGCGTTAGGCTTCCTCGCGTAAATTGTGTGCGTTGATCTCCATCGATATTCAGACATAAATTGCAGAATGTATTCATGTTAGCCTCGATAATGCAGGTCTTAACGAAGGAGAGGCTTAATTGACTGCTGTCGAAATTGACGCGAGTGTCGCCGATATCATTGCTGCCTATAAGTTACCGGATGAAATTCCCTTCGGGACTGAGATGGCACCTATCATGTTCAGCGCTGAATTCAGTGACGGAACGTGGCAGCCGGGTGAATTGGTGCCGTTTGCTGACGTTCCAGTAAATCCTGCGTCTACTGCCTTGCAGTTCGGGCAACAGGCATTTGAGGGGATGAAGGCATACAAGAGTGTCGATGGAACGCCACACTTGTTCCGACCTGATATGAACTGGCGCAGATTTTCTCGTTCCGCAAAACGTCTGCGTATGCCCGTCGTGCCGGCATCATTCTTCGCCGAGGCACTATCATCACTTTCCGTTGCCCTGGTAGCTTTCGTTCCCGGTGGGCGCGGTCAATCGTTGTATCTTCGACCAACATTGTTCGGACTCGATCCTCAATTTGCCGTGAAGGGAAGCAAGCGGTTTAGATTCTTGGTGTTGGCCAGTCCGGCGGACGCTTACTACTCCGACCCCATTCGGGTCATGATCGAGCGAGAGAGTCGGCGTGCTGCAAGAGGCGGCACTGGTGCGGAAAAGGTCGGTGGTAACTATGCTGCGTCGCTACAGGCGAACGAAAATTGTGTGTCCTTGGGATTTGACCAATCGTTATGGTTGGACCCTGTGGTTGGTGAGAATATCGAAGAGCTTTCGGCGATGAACTTCGTCGCTGTTATTGATGGCGGGATTCACACGCCGGCGCCAAGCGGTTCGTTATTGGAAGGTGTTACCCGGGACTCACTCCTGAAGCTGGCGAAGAATTTAGGCATCGAAGCAGTTTCCCGCGAGATTTCGATTAATGTATTGCTCAACGACATCGAGTCGGGGCGCTGTAGCGAACTCTTCGCGTGCGGTACCGGCGCTATTGTCGCTCCAATCGCTGCAATCGGCGAAGCCGACGGTAGAGAATGGTCATTGCGGGATGTGGGATGCATGTCGGTGCGACTGCGTGAATCTCTGCTCGATATTCAGGAAGGAAAAGTCGAGGACTCTTTCGATTGGATAGTTGCAGCGGCAAAAGTAAATGACTTAGCCAAGTTCATTGCGAGACCCAGATAGCCACTAGACCGTTCATTAACAATGCTCGCATAGGGGTTTCTTCCGCCTCTACGAACAACCATTACTTCGGCGGTCGCGATCTGCCAGGCAATTTGCGACATCGGAAAATTCGAGGCCTTGGCTATTCAATAAGACTAGTAGGTGGAACAACAGATCTGCTGATTCCGAAATCACTTCTTCAGCCTTTCCACCGGATGCAGCTAACGCAACTTCAACGCCTTCCTCACCGATTTTCTGTGCGATACGGCGTACGCCGCTTTGCAATAGCGCCGCAGTATAGCTCTCACTTGAATTTTGTTCTGCCCGGTCCACAATTATCGATTCAAGTGTGCCGATGAAGCCGAATCCATGTCGCTCTGATTCAGCGTCAAAGCAGCTAGTCAATAATTTGTGACAGGTTGGGCCGTGCGGTTTTGCATGGACTAGCAATGTATCCCCATCGCAATCTAGTTCGATATCGATCAACTCAAGCTTGTTGCCCGATGACTCACCTTTGGTCCAGAGTCGATTTTTGGTGCGACTGAAAAACGTTACGTGGCTTCCAGTTTCTGTTTCTAAGAGCGCATTCCTATCCATATATCCGAGCATCAAGACGCGTCCAGTTATGGCGTGCTGAACAATTGCTGGCACCATTCCATTACATTTTTCCCAGTCTATTCTTTGGGCAAGCGAAGTCAAAGCCGCACCTCAATGCCTTTTGAGGATAAGTACTGTTTGAGGGTTGGAATTTTAATTTCTCCACTATGAAACACACTTGCCGCCAACGCGGCGGAGACGTTGGTTTTCATAAATACGTCCATAAAATCACGCAGTCGGCCGGCACCACCGGACGCGACCAATGGAACGTCGCAGCATTGACCGATTGTGACGAGTTGGTCAATGTCATATCCGTCCCGAACACCATCGCTATTCATGCAATTCAGCACAATTTCCCCCGCGCCAAGGTCTTGGACTTCTCTTGCCCATTCGAGCGTCTTTCGTGTGGTTGAAGCTGTTCGAGATTCATCGCCGGTGTACTGATGCACCTCCCATTCATTGCCAATGCGTTTGCTGTCAATCCCAATGACGACGCACTGACTGCCGAATCGCTTTGCGAGATCGGAAATAAGGGAAGGGTTCTCAAGCGCCGGACTATTGATTGAGACTTTGTCTGCACCCTGTTGCAGTATCTGTTCGGCGTCAGCGACGCTGCGAATGCCGCCTGCGACACAAAACGGAATATCCAACAATTTGGCAACGTCGCTTATCCATTTTCTATCAACAGTTCGGCCGTCTGGACTGGCGGTGATGTCATAGAAGACGATTTCATCGGCGTCGTCCCGGCAATATGTCTTGATCAACTCGCTGACATCGCCGACGATTGTGTGGTCGCGAAAACGCACACCTTTGACGACGCATCCGTCACGCACGTCAAGACAAGGAATTATGCGGCGCGCAGGAATGAATCGACCTCTGTTCTACTGATCGCGCCATCCAAAAGCGCTCGGCCGCAGATGGCTGCGTGCAGACCAGCTTCGCGTGCTTGAACTAAATCGTTGATGTTGCGAACGCCTCCCGATGCTTGGATAATTAACTCCGGGTACCGCTGAGCAAGTGTTGCATACAATTCCCGGTTCGGTCCTTTTGACGTCCCATCTCGGCCTATGTCCGTGCACAGAACATTCTTCAAACCGGCTTTCAGGTACTGATTTATACAATCTTCGAGTGTTAGTGACGTCTTCTTAGTCCAGCCATGCGATGCGACATATGCAGTGCCCTCCGAGTTCAAGTTGACATCCAGAGCCAACACTAATTTGTCGGGACCGTAGTGCCTCAGCCATTTGCAGACGGTCGGAATTTCAATCATTGCTTGGGTGCCAATCACAACACGGCTTACGCCCGACTCGAGCCAAAACTCAACTTGTTCCGCTGTGCGAATGCCGCCACCTAGTTGAACGCGCACGTTTCCGCAACTCGCGATCTGTTCGATGATTGTTTGGTTTCGCTGCTGTCCAGACTTTGCGCCGTCAAGGTCGACAAGATGCAGGTTCTCAAGTCCAAAGCTGGCGTATTCTTCGGCCAGTGCAAGCGGGTCTTTGTGATAGGTGGTTTGCCGATTGAATTGCCCTTGATAGAGCCGGACGCATTGTCCACGACGAAGATCAATTGCTGGAATTAGGATCATTGGTTGGCGCCTAAAAAATTGCTAAGGAGTTTCGCGCCAACTTCTGCTGATCTTTCAGGATGAAACTGCGTCGCGAAGAAATTGTCCTGCTCGAGAATTGCGGTAAATTTCAATGCGTGATTGGCCGTTGCGAGTGTGTATGGGCCGCAGGGAATGACATAGCTATGAACGAAATAAAAATAGCTACCGTCGTCAATCCCGGCCAGCAGCCTATGTTCCCGCAGAGCGCTTACTTTGCACCAACCAATATTGGGAATCGGAAACTCACGGTCTGATGTCAATTTACTCACCTGCGCGTCGATCACTCCCAGGCACTGGACGTTTTCTTCAGCCGATGATTGCGCTAACAACTGCAGGCCAAGGCAGATACCAAGAACGGGTTGCTCTAGATTTGCGATCGTTCCATTCAGTTGTTGCGCTTGAAGTTTTTGCATTGCGTCAGCGGCGTGTCCAACGCCAGGAATTATCACGTGGCTGGAATTTCGAATGCGACTGGCGTCCATAGTGACCGAATAATTTGCATTCAATCGTTCGAGCGCGTTGGTCAGCGACGCGATGTTTGCGCCGCCACAATTGACAATTGCGACTTGTGATGCGGCCATATCAGCTCAAAACACCCTTCGTAGACGGCAAATTGTCATTCTCGATTTGAATTGCTTGTCGAAGTGTTCTGCCTACTGCCTTAAAACAGGCCTCGACCATGTGGTGAGTATTTTCACCGACTACGGATATGTGAATTGTTGCGCCGAGTGAGTCGGCGAGCGACTGAAAGAAGTGACGCACCATTTCGGTTGGCAGTTGCCCGACACGATCGCGAGGGAAGTCACCATCAAACTTGCAGTACGCCCTTCCGGACAGATCCAGAGAGACGCGTGCTTCACTTTCATCCATTGGGAGCAGGTAGCCGAATCGTGCGATACCACGTTTTTCGCCAAGCGCCAATCTCAGCGCCTTTCCGAGTGTAATAGCTGTATCTTCAATTGTATGGTGCTCATCGACATTCGTATCGCCCACGCATTTTAGGCGGAGGGCGAAGCCGCCGTGTTTCGCAATTTGTTCTAGCATGTGATCGAAGAAGCCCAATCCCGTATCAATCGCGATCGGCGTCGTCTGGTCAAGATTAACGGAAACCTCAACCGATGTTTCACGGGTAACGCGTTTATCGCTGGCGATCCTTTGATTTGGTGTAAGCACCGTGACGACATCGGCCCAAGTTTGCTCTGCGTTATCGAGCGATACTGGAATTCCGCGCAAGCCAAGGTGTTCAGCAAATTCCATATCAGTTTGGCGATCGCCAACCACCGCGCAATTGACTAAGTCGAGTGTGTTGGCCGCAAGGAATTGTGTCAATAATCCTGTTCGAGGTTTGCGGCAGTCGCAGTTATCGTGATCCCAGTGCGGACATACAAATACATCCTCGAATTCAATTTTTTGTGATCGAAATAATTCGAGCAAGAAGTTTTGACAGACTTGGAAGTTTTCTTCGGGAAAAGAGTCGGTCCCGAGCCCGTCTTGATTACTGACCATTACAAATCGGTAGCCTAATTTGCTGAGACTGTGTAACGAAGAGATGACGCCAGGCATCAGTTTGATTTTTTCCAGTGAATCTACTTGTTTGTCTTCGGGCTCCTCTATCAGCGTCCCGTCACGATCAATGAAAAGAATTTTCAACATATTAGTCAATTTCCCTGACAGCTTTGATCAGGAATTCATTTTCCGCTGGGGATGCGATTGTGATTCTCGCGCAGTTTTTTAGGACTGAATGGTCATGGAAGGTACGAATCATGATTTTCTGTGTGCTGAGGATACCAACGACCCTTGTGAGATCGTCAAATTCAACTAGCAGAAAGTTAGCCTGGCTAGGCCATGTACGAAGTACACAATTGCAGCGATTGAGTTCAGCTTGCACGCGGTTTCTCTCGGCGATTGTGGCGCTGACGGAGCTGCGCATCGCCGCTATGCCTGCATCACTCAGCGCGCTAATGACACTGTCGGTCACAAGTGAAGAAACGGCGTAGGGGGACAAAACACATGAAAACAGGTCGATTAATGCAGGGGATGCGACTACGGCGCCACACCGCGCGCCGGCTAACGCAAAGGCCTTGGAGAGTGTTCGTAAAACAACGAGATTTTCATGATCTCTGACCATAGGACACAGTGAGTTTTGGTTGCTGTACTCGATATAGGCCTCATCGACGACGACGACGATCTTCGCCTCGCACGCATCTACGAGCCGTTGAATCTTGTCGCGTGGAATCAGCGATCCATCCGGGTTGTTGGGAGAACACAGAAACATTACTTTCGTTCGTTGATTACAGGCGGCGAGCACCGCGTCCACATCTAGTGCGAACGCTGCTGAACTTTCGCGGAGAACGTTGATCGTGCCAGCGCCCTGCAATGATGCGTATACCTGGTACATTTCGAAAGTAGGTGGAGTCAGAAGCACGTTATCGCGGTTGGCCGTGCAAAAGGTGCGCAGAACCAGGTCAATGCCCTCGCTACTGCCGCGAGTCACTAATACATTATCTTCTTCGACCTCGTAAAGGTCCGCCAATCGCTTAGCTAGTTTCTGCGGTCGGTTCGCTGGATATCTGTTCAGATTCGAGGAGCCGCCAGATCCGTGGCTGCTTGGGGCTTCATTAGCGTGTAGCATGATCGCGCCAGACGGTGGCTCCGCGGGCTCGTAGACGCGCATCGATCTCACCTCTCGTCGCGCCCGGTCTTCAATTGTCTTGGCGGTATTCATTCCCGAGTCTCCATGGCAATGTTTTCGTCAAGCCGAACTCGGACGGCATTTGCATGACCATCCAACCCTTCCAGTGTTGCCAACTCAATGACCGAATCCGCAATCGACCGTAAGCCCGTTTTTGACAGCTCCTGTATCGTCATTTGTCGAAGAAAATGCTCGACCCCAAGACCACTACAGCTTCTCGCCATGCCGAATGTCGGTAAGACGTGGTTTGTGCCACTGCAGTAGTCACCGACCGATTCGGGTGACCATGGGCCAACGAATACCGAGCCTGCGTTTTGAATGCCATCGAGTGCGCGTCGTGGGTCGTCTATTTGCAGCAACAGGTGCTCGGGCGCGTACTGGTTAGCAATGGTCATTGCCGTTTGGAGATCATTGACCACGACGATGCGGCAATGCGTCATGGCTTTTCGGGCAATTTCTTTTCGTGTCAGGCCTTTCAGTTGACGATCAATTTCCTGCACTGTTTTCTCGGCAATCTGCACACATGTCGAAAGTAGAATGACTTGCGAGTCTGCTCCATGTTCAGCCTGGGATAGCAGATCTGCTGCGACAAATAGCGGATTAGCAGTTGAGTCCGCAATTACGAGGGCTTCCGATGGCCCTGCGGGCATATCAATCGAGGCGGCAGATGGATCGGTAGCAACTTGACGTTTTGCGGCTGTTACCCAACTATTTCCCGGGCCGAAAATCTTATTGACCCTGGGAACTGACTGACTGCCATACGCCATCGCGGCAATTGCCTGGGCTCCGCCCAACTTGAAGACGTTCGAAATTCCGCATTCCTGTGCCACATATAAGGTGGCCGGATCTGCCCTGTTGCCTTGAGAAACTGGAGTACACATGATTCTTGTTGAACAGCCAGCGATCCGGGCGGGAATTGCGAGCATCACGGCTGCCGATGGAAGCGGGGCAGAGCCTGCAGGGACGTAAAGCCCGACAGAATCGATCGCTCGATTGCGTCGTTCGCAACGAATTCCTTCGTCTATTTGTAAATCAATCTCAGCAGGTAATTGTGCTTCATGGAACCGGCTTACGTTTCTTATTGCAACGCCAATTGCGCGTTTGGAATTGTCCGACAATGTATCGGCTGCATCTCGAAATTCAGCCGCCGTGACTTTGAAGTCTTCCAGATCTACTTTGTCGAACTTAGCGGTGAGTTTCCGAAGTGCCGCATCACCGTCGCGACGAACTGAACGAATAATGCCCGCTACCGACTTAGTGATTTCTTTGTCGTTGGCCAGTGCTGGGCGACTCAATAGTTTTTCTCGCTGATCGACGCTTAGGTTAGCCCATGTCTCGACGTTAGAGTACATCGAGCTAGGCAAGCATTTTTTCGACGGGGAGCACCAATAGAGAGCTTGCGCCGGCGCTCTTCAGGCTTTCAAGTGTTTCCCAGAACACGGTTTCCTTACACACCGCGTGAACTGCAACTTTTTTCTTGTCCGTTCCCAATGGAATTACCGTTGGAGACTCCGACCCAGGAAGCAAGGCAATTATTTGATCAAGTTTGACAACTGGCGCGTGCAGCATTACGTATTTACTTTCGCGAACTTGCAGGACGCCGTTGAGCCGTTCCAAAATGCGATTGATCCACGTTTGTTTTTGCTCTGTGATGGGCGCGCGAGATTGAATAATTATCGCTTCGCTGGTTTGTATGGTTTCAACTTCTCGCAATTGATTTGCTGCCAGGGTTGCTCCGGTGGAAACGAGATCGCAAACAAATTCAGCATTGCCCAATTTGGGCGCAATTTCGACGGCTCCTGCAAATGTGACGATTTCCGCCGAAATATCTCTGTCTCTCAAATATGCGTTAAGTGTGGCCGGGTAGCTCGTCGCAATTCGGGTTCCCGCGAGGCTCTGGGCGCCCTGGTATTCAATGTTCTCTGGTGCCGCGATTGCAAGCCGGCAATGCCCAAAATCGAGCGCATAGATTTGGTCAAAGGACGCGATGGTCTTTTGTTCCAGAAATCGAAGCCGTTTTTCCTCGACAACGTTGAAGCCGGCAATGCCTAAGTCGCACACATTGTCATTAATTAAATGGGGGATGTCGTCGTCTCGAACCAGCAACAGATCGATTGGCATATTTTCGCCATAGCAAAAGAGTTGGTCTTTACTCTGCGTAAATTTCAATCCGCATCGAGTGAGCAGGTCCAAAGAGTGATTAGCGAGACGGCCGGACTTCTGCAATGCAATTTTCGTGCGCTGCTCAGAGATATTCATGGGGATTCCTTAGTGAGAGGCGCTTTTTTTGGTTGGGGTATGGGTGTTCGTTTCGTCTTGCTGAAGCGCGGCCGCGTAGCCGCCAAAGCCGTCGTTTAGAAATCTTGCGACTCGGCCGATTGTCGTAACGCTAACGCCTGTCAATTCGTTGATACGTCGATATGACAGGTCGCGTCTTAGTAAGCCAACAACTTGCCATCTGTCGGTCAACGCCTGGAGTTCTGCGGGTGTGCACAAATCTTTGAGGAAGCTTCTGCATTCGGCTGCACCTTGCAGACTCGCGACTGCTTGAAACAGTGCGGCTTCGTTTTTCTCCCTTTGGCGGCGAGATTCGTGTTGCTTGGATTTCACGTTACATGTCTATGTTGTGATAGTGTAATAGTACGTTAATACATTATTACACCGTTTGCAACGCTATTTTTACAATGCTGCGGAGGATGCGGGAGGGTACATAGTGAGGATATCAAACGTTGACGATTCGTAGTCTTTACCCACAAATCACGCAAATTCTTCGATGCAAGAATCGTTTGCCAGTTCGCCCATTTCGTCTGCGCCAGGATTGTCAGCAATTGTTAGACCGACTAATGCATAGGTTTCATTGTCGTGGGGCTCAGAGCAGGGAACGCCTGCGACAGTTGCCCCGATGGGCTGTCAACCGGGGTGGGATGAGTGGGCACGATGCGCAAGACTAGATTAACGATACCGTGTCGAGAATATCAATTGGCAAGCGCCGCGATGATTTTGATCTCAATGACAGTTAGACTGCGTCTCCATTTATGTACTGTGTTTTGGAGATTCGTTAAGCCGTGTCCGCCTATATTCAGGATTTGACGGTCAATTGGGGGGAGTCTGACCCATTTGGATTGGTCTACTACGCTCGGGAAGTTGCTTGGTTCAACGAAATCGAGCATGAATTATTTCGTCAGATTGGCCATCCAATCAATAAAATGATCAGTGAAGATCGTAGCGCCTTTGTAATGGGCGAGATCCAGTTCCGGTTTGTTGGATCAGCGGCATATGGAGATAGAGTGCAATGTAAATTGACACTCATCGAGGTCCGCGACAAGACCGTGCATTGGCAATGCGATGCGGTAAATCTGGATAGCGATCAGGAAATCTGCAACGGCACTGCAACGCGCGTTTATGCAGAAATCATGCCTGACGGAAATTTACGGTCGCGCCGAATTCCCGACGATATCCGCGCGCTGCTTAATCAATTCAAGGAAAAAGGGGTCTAACGATCCGTTAGGAAAATCGTAGGACCGGCTTCCAGGCGCGATCTTAATCGGCAACAAAACACATCATTGTTCAATGGTTTATTAAACCGCTCGCTCGTTCATGAGAGAAGCGAGCCGCCGAGTCTTTGTAAACTCGAAGTTCATGTCCCTTAGGTGCATTGATCTCAACATGCTTCCGATCGTCAGCAGTGTAATAGCCTGAAGATAGATACTGGTCGTCAACGCATCCAGGTAATCCAGATCGTATAAGTTGTTGCACGATAGGTTATCGCCCAATATTGCTGTACAAAGTATGTCCGATTGGCTCCCACACAAAACGCTGGCTAACGATAGCTAAAAAGTGATGCAATTAATTGTTTAAAGATGCGTACGACCTTGACGTTACTTGTGCTAGTGATGCAGCACTACAGGCATTTCTGTCCGCAATGGATTGTTCATTGCGATTCGATCGAACCGCGATCGAAGAATTTGGAGCGGCAATTGAACTAGACGAAGAGTTTGCAATCGCTCATGCTGCGCTGGGTCGACAGTTGTTCATGCTCGGCCACAGCGCTGAGTCAGCTACACACTTCAAGAAGGCCGTGTCTCTAGCAAATTCAGCTACTTCAAGAGAGCGAGACGCAATACAAATCGCGAATGGCGCGGTTCGAGGCGATCCACAAACAATTGCGATGGCGCGAGCCCATGTTGAACGGTATCCGACAGATGTTTTCGTGTTGGCACATCTATTGGGTCCTTTTGGCTTGTTGGCATTTTCTGGAATTACGGACTGGTCAGAGCAAAATATAGCGCTGCTGAGGGCAACAAAAGCGCGCTACCGCGCCGACGATTGGTGGCACCTGACGACCGAAGGGTTTTTCGCAGCCGAAGAGGGCCGCTTGATGGAAGCCAGCAAAATATGCGAACGCGCCTGGGGCATAAGTGAAAACGGTAACTGCGCTCATAGCCTGGCGCATCTTCATTTCGAAGCCTGTGTGCTCGATGAGGGACGCGACTTTATTCGTGAGTGGGTCGCTGAATATGGCGATCATTCAAACATGCGCCACCATCTACTTTGGCATCTGGCGATGATCGATTTAGAGAGCGGCCTTGAAATGAGTGATGTATTCGAGACCTATGATTTGGAATTTTACCCTGCAACCAATGGGCCATCTCCACTTGAGATGCTTTGTGATAACGCATCATTTTTGTGGCGGTGTCATTTGGCAGGCGTTGAGATACCAGTCGGTGTCTGTGATGAGGTGAATCAATATGCAGAATCGCATTTCGGATTTTTCGGATTCGCCTTTGCTGATGCTCATAAGGCAATGGCTTCCGCCTTGCAGCCGAGTACAGAAAAACACGAGACGCTGGTTGCTCATTTATCGGAGTTTGCGAGCTCGGCGAACACTGACGTTGCTGAATTCATAACGCAGTATTCAGGCGCACTTGGAGCCTTTGCGAAAGGAGAATACGCCCGCGCGGTTGGCATTCTTGAGCCCTTTTTGTCGAGTAGCATTTTGATCGGTGGCAGTAATCCACAAAGACGTATCATCGAAGAGACATTTGTAGAGGCTTGCGTTCGTGCAGCAGATTACGATAAAGCCGACGCTGTGCTGCGGCGGCGCAATCGCAAAAATTCAGTGTTTGATCAAAATCAACATAGCAGGATTGGCCGGTTAAAAGGATAGTGATTGCGTGGCAATACTCGATAACAAATTAGGTCTGGAAGGTGAGTTCAAAGAGTCCGATCTCCCGCTTTTGATTCGCCGCGCTGGAATGGCCGAATGGGATGATGGAGTGGTCCGCATACTTGACCGTCGTGAACTTCCCCTGGACGTGCAATACCTTGAGTGCCGAACGGTCGAGGAGGTCGCTAACGCGATCGAGAACATGGCAATTCAGGGCGCTTTTTCTCTATCGATCGCGGCCGGGTATGGATTGGCGCTCGCTGGAAGTGATGCGCAGGCGATCCAGCTAAGTGCGGATCGGCTCATTAATACCCGGCCAACGGGCCTGGCATTGCACCGCATGATGACTGCGTGTCTTTTACGAGTTGAGGAGGCGTTGGGCGAAGGCGAAGACCCCGTGCGCGCAATTATCGATACTGTCGATAAGGCAGCAGCAGACCTCGCGAGACAGGGATGGAAAACAGGGCAGCGTGCGGCGAACTTGCTCGAAGACGGCATGAGCATTCTGACGCATTGCTTTCCTGATCGGTCGTATGCCTATCTTCTGATGGAAGCGAGAAGGGCTGGCAAGAACCTCAATATTATATGCAGCGAAACACGTCCGTACTTGCAAGGTGCACGGCTGACGTCTCTATGTGCGCAGCAAGCAGGTTTCGATGCCAAAGTCATTACTGACGGCATGAGTGCATATTTAATGCGGCGCGGTGATATTGATGCGTTTGTGACCGCAGCGGATAGAGTTTGTATGGATGGTACGGTGTGCAATAAAATAGGTACTTACCAGCATGCGTTGGCCGCGCGGGCACATGTTCTTCCTTACTACACTCTGCGCCAAAGCGGTCCCGATCGAGAAAGCGCAGGCGAAACGGATGTCGAAGTAGAGATTCGATCCGGTGACGCAATCTTAGACTGTGGTGGGGAAAGAACGGCGCCCGAAGGTGTGCAGGGCCTGTATCCAAGTTTCGATATCACACCACCAGATTTAGTAAGCGCCATCGTAACCGATCGTGGTGTTTTTTCGCCGCGTGAGATAAATACCTATTTTAATTCAAAGCCGTTTATAGAGGATGCGATACTGTGACGGTAATAATTCTCAGAAAGGAAACCGACTATGGCTGCAGTTTGGCCTGACAGTAGCGATTTGCCAGATCCTAATGATCCGGATCGAGCGGCATTCAGAGCAGTGCGGTGCCTGCCCGGCGAAATTGCGCCGAACGTACTGGTTCCGGGTGACCCGGCACGTGCCGCGCGTATTGCGAAGGAGTGGTTGACCGACGCGAAGCTCGTGATGGTTCAGCGAGAATTCCATTCCTATACAGGCACTTATAATGGTGTACCGGTATCGGTCATATCGACAGGCATAGGCAGTCCAAGCGCAGCGATGGTCATGCAGGACCTTGGTAAGTTGGGTTGCGATGTCGTTATTCGTGTCGGGACCGCGGGGTCCTGTGTTAAAGAAGTGAAGCCCGGTGACAACGTCGTCGGTACTGCCGCCGTGCGAGATGAAGGGTTAACTCGAAAATTTGTACCGGAAATTTATCCAGCGGTGGCAAACCTTCAAGTGACCAATGCGCTTTGCGTTGCCGGCGAGAAACAAGCAACACAAGTTCATACAGGCATAGTTCATACGTCCGATTCGTTTCGAAGTCCCACTCTTGAGCAAGATATTAAGACAGCTATATATGCCGGGGTTTTGGCTTTCGAGATGGAGGCCGCTACAGTACTGACACTTGCTGGGTTAGGGGGGCTTCGTGCTGGATGTATTTTTAGTATCGACGGATATGTCACCAATGTCGCAGGTGGTAATGTCGTTCCCGATGTTGACGCGCGAAACCAAGGCATTAAGAGTGCGATACGCTCATCTTTGGACGCTATTGTGAGTCTGTCGAAACAATGACAATACTTTTGGAAGCAGAACGAATCAAAGTTGCAAAGACGGCACTCGATTTACTGCAAACGGGTCTGGTCGTCAACACGTCTGGAAACGTTAGTGTTCGTGTCGGCCAGCATGTCGTCATAACGCCCAGTGGCTGCTCATACGACGATTTGCGTGCCGAGGATATTATCGTTTTGGATTTGGATGGCAATGCTGTCGATGGCGATTTGCTGCCGTCATCTGAAACGCCGTTGCACCTTTCGGTGTATGCGTCCGATGAGAGCATTGGCGCGATTGTGCACACGCATTCGGTTTACGCAACAGCCGTTTCTACCTTGGTCGAAGAATTGCCGGCGATTCATTATCAAATCGCGGACTTAGGCGGTCCGGTTCCGGTTGCGCCGTATCAAACCTTTGGTACGCTGGCGTTGGCGGCGTCAGTGACCAACGCGATAAAAGGCCGCACTGCTGCGTTGATGCAAAATCACGGCGCGCTGACGGTTGCTGACACAGTGGAACAAGCGCTGCGACGTTCCGTAACACTCGAGTGGTTGGCACGCGTATATTTGATAGCGCAGCAATCCGGCTCGCCATCTCTAATTGATGATGAAGAGCTCGTGAGGGTAAAGCAGCAACAAAAAAGTTTCGGAGAAGAGCAGCAACGTCGATTGGCCGCTCGACCCGCAGATACTTGTTGCGGTGCTGATTCGACCGACGATTCCTGACGTAATCAAATATTCAGGGATAAAGAGGGTCGCTCTACGCGAATGACTGGATCTTTGCCACCTGCATCAATCGTTCGCGCATATTCGTGACCGGCAACGACCAGTGATTCGCAGTCTATTTCACTCGCTTTGCCGCTTCGATAGACGCTGCTAAGTTGAACGGCGCCATTGTTAAAGCCGGTAATGCGTTTTTCCAGCTCAATGCAAATATCGAGATCGAGCATTCGATTTCGAATATCGTTCAGTTCGTTATTCATGAACGTCCAGGCAGATACGGCGTTCGCGGGCGTCACTATTGTGACATCATTGCCGCGTCGGCGTAACACCTCTGCGAGGCAATTTCCCATGTAGTAGTGATCAAAGTCGTAAGTGACAACGGGACCTTTTACGTCCACACCCGATAACACTTCATCAGGGGTGAATACATTGCCGTCAAATTTTTCGACTGGAAAGCCGTCTGCATTGCTCATCGTTTTAATTAAATTGGTTCGGTAGTCACGCACGCGCGCCCATGTTGAGAGGTTCGGCAACTGTGCTTCGATGGTCACCCGACCGCCTAGTTCGGCAAATCGAGCTGACGCCGTTTCACCTGTCCAACTCGAGGACTTGATATCCCAAAGGTCGGGGACATCCGCGAGCATTGAAACAATTTCGTGAGCTTCTGATTCCATGTGCTCGCCTGGAATTTTTAGTAACGCATCGGAGCTAAAACGCAGGGCGATTCCGCAGCTGTCGTGTGTGGCTTCTTTCATCTCCTCGATGATTTCACGCATGAGTCTGACGCGATTTTCCAGGCTGCCGCCATATTCGTCCGTACGTTTGTTCATCCAGGGCAACAGAAATTGATAGGGCCCGAAACCCATGCCTGCGTAAATATAGAGAACATCAAAACCGGCTGACTTGGCACGCTTGGCAGCGTCGACGTGCCAGCGGCGAAATTCGCGAATATCCCTGGCGTCCATCGGGCGGGATTTAGTCAGACTAATCCAGCCGGGGTACGAATAATCAGAGGAAACGCCTGACACGGACACCGGCGTTGCTCGCGTGTGCGGCATTTGCTGGCCGGTGCCGATTGCGTGTGGAGTTTGATAAAATCGATTTGGCGCAGTGACGGGCCCAATTTTGACAGGCTCAAAAAGAATGTCGTAGCGCGGGTTTCTACTTATGAGGGTCGAATCTCTATTGTCGAATGCTATCGCTGCAAGCAGACGCCGAATGTATTATTTCATGCGTCGTTTGCACGCATAACTGCTTATTGTGAAATGATGGTCGTGTAACCAGTGTTTCTGTTGCTCAATGTGGAACAGTTTGAACTAGCGGATAGAGCTTTTGGATAAGAAAGAAAATCTCGATGTTGATGACGCCTACTCGCTGCAGACTCCTGCAGACAGCGTCCGCCTGTATGAGAAGTGGGCGGACACATATGACGCCGACTTTGTAGCTAAAGAAGCCTACGTTGCACATTTGCGTGTCGCAGAGGTATTTGTTCAGCAGCCGGTTGACGGGTCCGTTCTGGACGTTGGTTGCGGAACCGGGGGTGTTGGCGTCAGTCTGCGTGAGCACGGCGTGGAGGACATTGTCGGTGTCGATATTTCTCCGCAGATGCTTGCCGTTGCAGCTAATAAGAAGGCTGGCGACGGAAACGCGGTTTATCGCGGCCTGATCGCGGCAGATCTAACGCAAAAGCTGGACTTTCCGGATGATCAGTTCGCGGGAATCATCAGCGCTGGCACTTTTACGCACGGGCACCTTGGACCTGAGCCGCTTGATGAATTGTGGCGCGTAGCTGCTCCGGGTGCTCGCTGTGTAATCGGCGTGCGGACAACACATTTTGAGGCGCTCGGTTTCGGCGACAAACTGGACGCCGATGTTGCTGCTCGCAAGATCACGGCGCCTGAGTTCGTCGAAATCAATATTTACGACGCCCGCGAGCAAAATTCGACCCATGCTGGCGACAGGCTATTTGTGGTGGTCTGCCAAGTAGTTTGATCTGAGCAACATTGGATCCGCGCGAAGAGGCTTCAATCGCCTGATGGGTGGCGCCAGTTTGCCGTAATTGGGCTTTTTTTTGTTGTTTTCAATTCCTGCGCTTGCCGCTGAAAGCGTTGTGCGATAACGTGTCGGCCAGCAAGTGCTGTGCGTCCGCCGCATTTCAATCGGATAAAAACGAATTTTGAAAGTACGACCTATTGTGGTTGAGCGTTCACTGTTCAGGACGTTGGAAAATTAGGGCTAATTCTGGGGTAAATTGATGTTTTCGACCAATCCGTTCGCCGAAATTTCGGCGTTCATATCACCCTCTGTAATGCAGACTTATGTCGTGACCATGTTTGTATTGGTGGTGGCTGGCACGCTGTATGACGTCCTGCACAAGCGCAGTGCCCGCTACTTTTTTGAGAACTGGCGTAAGACGAAGGCAAAGGGATCCGAGCCGGTCGGTGGGGGCAAAATGGTTTCAATTGCGGTGCAAACCGTCGCTGTGGATGTTTTGACTTCCGGCGAGTTTTGTAACCCGCGGCGGCGAATCGCGCACCTTCTCACCATGTATGGTTTTTTGGCTTTCGTAATATCGACGGCTGTAATGGTGTTTCAATACCCGACGCCTGCAATGCCTGCACCCGTTCTCGTGGCTCAGTTGTGGCATGTTGGTGCCTTAATGATTTGCGTTGGTGGATATTGGTTCTGGTTTTTCATTCGCGTCGACGTCGCAGCCGAAGGCAGTTCACCTTTTCGAATTATCCGTGCCGACCTCTTTGTCGTAATGCTGCTTGCCAGCGCGACCTTCGGTCTTGTCTGGTCATACCTCCAGTCCGTCGGTAATTCATGGGCCTGGTTGTTTTTCACATTGCACATCATTGGTACTACGTTGCTGTTTGGTTCTGTGCCTTGGTCGAAGTTTGCTCACATGTTCTTTAAGCCAGCAGCGGCATTTGAGAAAAGAGTCGCGGAGGCAAATGGTTCGCGGAGCAACCTCCCGGCACCGTCTGACAAACCCGAAATATTTGGTACCACCGGTCAACAAACGCGAAACTACTAAGATTAAACGCTCAATAGAATTCCCAATTTAAAGGAACGGAAACATGCCTACGTTTGTATACATGACGAAATGCGATGGCTGCGGACACTGCGTTGATATTTGTCCATCGGACATCATGCACATCGATCCGACGCACCGACGTGCTACCAATATTGAACCAAACTTCTGTTGGGAATGTTATTCCTGCGTCAAGGCGTGTCCGCAAAACGCGATCGACGTTCGCGGCTACGCAGACTTTGCACCGCTCGGCCACAGCGTTCGAGTTCTTCGTGAGGAAGCGAAGGGCACTATCGCCTGGAAAATCAAGTTTCGCGATGGCCGCGAGAAGAATTTCGAATCACCTATACGTACGACCCCCTGGGGATCGATTAAAGGCCCAGCGGAATACGATGTGCCGAGTGCGGATGCCTTTAAGAGTCAGGAACTTGCGCACGAACCTGATTCACTGAACGTGGAAAGATTGCCAGCGCTTACGCCGGATCAGCTCAAACAGGTCGTTGTCTGATGGGTTTGTTTACGGGCAGAAAGACCATTCACGTCGATTCAGACGTGCTCGTTATTGGCGGTGGCATGGCTGGATGTGGCGCGACCTATGAGGCACGTTATTGGGGCCGTGACCTCAATGTAGTTTGCGTTGAGAAAGCGAACATTGAGCGTAGCGGTGCCGTTGCTCAAGGCCTGTACGCGATCAACACCTACATGGGTATGCAGTGGGATGAGAATCAGCCGGAAGACCACGTTCGGTATGCACGCAATGACCTGATGGGTCTGGTTCGTGAGGACCTGGGTTACGATATCGCCAGACACGTCGATTCGACTGTGCACAAATTCGAAGAATGGGGCCTGCCCATCATGCGTGATCCGGAAACGGGTCGTTATCAGCGTGAAGGCAAATGGCAGATCATGATTCATGGTGAGAGCTACAAGCCGATTGTTGCTGAGGCGGCCCGTAAGGCTGCTACCAAGGTCTACAACCGCATTATGGTCACGCATTTGTTGATGGACGAGACCAAAGAAAATCGTGTCGCGGGCGCAGTCGGTTTCAACGTACGCACCGGCGACTTTTATGTATTTCACGGCAAGGCCGTCATTGTTTGCGCGGGTGGCGCATCTCACATATATAAGCCTCGCGCCGTTGGTGAGGGCATGGGTCGAACCTGGTACGCCCCTTGGAGTAGCGCGTCAGCGTATGCGCTACCGATTTTGGTGGGCGCCAAGATGATGCAAATGGAAAACCGCATTGTTCTGACTCGATTCAAAGATGGCTACGGTCCGGTCGGCGCCTACTTTCTGCATTTGAAGACTTACACCGAGAACGCGTACGGCAACGAATACGAATCGACTTGGTATGAGGACACCAAAGAGAGGGTCGGCGATTATATCGATCGACATCCGACGCCGACCTGTTTGCGAAACCACGCAATGCTGGAAGAGCTAAAAGCGGGTAGGGGTCCAATTCGGATGGTGACGAAAGAGGCTTTTAAAGATCCGCACCTGGAAACCATTGGTTGGGAAAACTTTCTTGGAATGACGATCGGTCAGGCGGTCGTTTGGGCGTCACAAAATATTGACCCGAAACATACCAACCCCGAACTAACGACGTCTGAACCCTATGTAATGGGTTCGCACGCGACTTGCTCCGGAGCCTGGTCCAGCGGACCGTCCGATTTCGCGCCTGATGAGTACCAATGGGGCTACAACCGGATGATGACGGTTGATGGGTTATTTGGGGCTGGTGACACCATTGGCGGTACCGCGCACAAATTCTCTTCGGGATCATTTGCGGAAGGTCGGATTGCGGCAAAAGCGGCAGTCAACTACATCAATGATCTGGGCAAAAATGGACCAAAAGCGAGTGAAGCGGAGTGGGAAAACCTTAAGAAAACGGTATACAAACCGATGGAAACTTACGAGGTGAATCGTAACGAGATTGTTGGTGGGACTGTTTCGCCAAGTTACATCTTGCCGATTCAGGGCTTGCAGAGACTTGAGAAAATCATGGATGAATACGTTGGCGGTATAAGTTCTCACTATACGACCAACGAACCGTTACTCACTCGAGGTCTTGAGTTACTCGAGATGCTGAAGGAAGACATGGAGTATGTTGGTGCTGAGGATCTGCATCAGCTACAACGAGCCTGGGAACTACATCATCGTGTGTTGGCGTCGGAATCGGTGACACACCATACGATGTTCCGTAAAGAAACCCGTTGGCCTGGCTATTATTATCGAGCTGATCATCCCAAGTTGGACGATGAGGACTGGCATTGTTTCACGTTGTCACAATACAACCGGGAAGCAGATGAATGGACGATGGAAAAAGCACCCGTTTATCACATCGTCGACTAGCAGAGCATTCAATTTGCCGCTTGCGGCACGATGTTGAATTCACCTGAAGTTGAATTCATGAAAATAGCTCAATTTAGCGACACCCACATGTTGGCGCCTGCGGCAGACCACAACGCGACACAGTTACGTGCTGATTGGCTTCGGGAAACTGTTGCAGATATCAACGGTCAGCGACCGGATGCGGTCATTTTTACCGGCGACACAACCCAAACAGGTCATCCAGAAGAATACGCAATTCTTTTTGAGATTCTGGCGACGTTGAACGCGCCGCTTTATGTGATCCCGGGCAATCGCGACGATAGCGTCGCGCTGCGCCGCGCTTGCGGCGACCGTGAGCATCTCCGGCAATCTGATAAGTACTTCCACTATGTGGTCGAGGACTTGGATGTCCGCCTGATTGGCATCGATTCCACCGACCACGGTGAGCGAATGGGCGTGTTTTGCTCAGAGCGACAAACATGGCTGGATGCTGTGCTCCGTGAGGGTCGGGATCGCCCAACTCTACTCTTTATTCATCATCCACCTTTTGACGTTGATGATCACTACGTCGGCGGCTATCGGCGTGCGGATGAAGCGGTTGCCCTGACCGATATAATTGGTCGTAACTCGCAGGTCAAAGGGTTGTTATGTGGGCATGTACATTGCCCGGTCAATCGTGAATGGAACGGAACACGCGTCGTCGTTACTCCCAGTATTGCGGTAGACCTTCGCAAGGGAGTTGATGAGAGCGATGCAAAAGAACGACCGATTTACATGTTGCACGAGGTGTCCGGTGCGGCGGAGCTCACTAGTCAGTTGCGAGTGGTTGGCGCAGAAATGTAGCGTGATTGTTACGTGCACGTATCAGATAATAGGTTAGGGTTATGAAAACAAAAATTACCGAAATGTTAGGCATCGAACACCCGATCATTCAGGGTGGTATGCACTATGTTGGGTTTGCTGAACTTGCGGCAGCAGTGTCAAACGCCGGCGGACTCGGAATAATCACAGGCTTGACGCAGAAGACTCCAGCAGATCTTGCGAATGAAATTGCGCGCTGCAAAGACATGACGGACAAACCGATCGGTGTCAATGTGACCTTTTTGCCGATCGTTAATACACCTGATTATCCGGCCATCATTAAGGCAATAATTAAGGGTGGCGTTAAGGTGGTTGAAACGGCGGGTAACAACCCGTCCAAAGTGCTGCCCTACCTAAAAGACGCCGGAATTAAGGTCATTCACAAATGTACGTCTGTTCGACATGCGCTCAAAGCACAAAGCATTGGTTGTGATGCTGCAAGCATCGACGGTTTCGAATGTGGCGGTCACCCGGGTGAGGATGACATTCCCAACATGATTCTGCTTCCTCGCGCCGCAGACGAATTGGAAATCCCGTTTGTTTCCTCTGGTGGCCAGGCAGATGGGCGATCGTTAGTTGCTTCGCTGGCGATGGGTGCCGAGGGCATGAACATGGGCACGCGTTTCATTGCGACCAAAGAAGCGCCCGTGCATGAAAATGTTAAACAGGCCATTGTGAATGCATCCGAATTGGACACTCGTTTGGTTATGCGCTCACTGCGAAACACAGAACGAGTGATGAACAATACGGCCGTAGAAAAGCTGCTTGAAAAAGAAAAGCAACTGGGTGATAAATTAACGTTCGAAGATATCATCGAGGAAGTGGCAGGTGTTTATCCACGCATCATGATGGAAGGCGATATGGATGCCGGCGCCTGGTCGTGTGGCATGGTTGCAGGTCTGATTAATGACATCCCAACCGTGCAGGAGCTGATCGATCGAATCATGCTTGAGGCAGATGAGATTATTACGGATCGGCTAAGTGGAATCGTGGGTCGAGATTAACCCTGGGGAGAAATCTCAGTAAGGATTAATTTCGATAAATGCGTGCCGCGTCTCTTTATCGCGAAACGTATATAATCTCCACAAGAGAGTGCATTTTTTCAATAAATCAAACTTCAGTGTTACTCAATCTGAATTAAGGGGCCTCATGAATAAGTCGTCATTTTTGTCAGTTTTTCTGTTTTTGATCCTAGCGATACCCACAGATCGAGTGACCGCGGAAGAGAGCGATTACGATCCAGAAGCCAGGCTCAAGGAGTTAGGCATTGAATTGCCGGCCCCGCCGTCCCCTGTCGCCAACTATGTAAACGGCGTCAGAACCGGAAATCTTATATTTCTGGCCGGTAAGGGCCCGAAACGTGCTGATGGTAGCGAGATTACCGGCAAGCTGGGCGCTGAAATTAGCATCGAAACCGGGTATGAAGGCGCTCGCTTAACAGCAATCAATCAATTGGCGGTACTCAAAGCAATGTTGGGTGATCTGAGTAAAGTAAAGCGTGTCGTAAAAGTACTCGGTATGGTCAATTCTACGCCTGACTTCGTGGAACAGCCGGCCGTCATCAATGGATTTTCTGATCTTATCGTCGAGGTTTTCGGGGATAGGGGCAGACACGCACGTGCAGCGGTCGGCATGGCTTCATTGCCAAGAGGACAATCAGTCGAAATTGAAATGATTGTCGAGGTTGAGCCCGAGTAGCGGATTAGCCTCTAAGTAGCAACGAGTTTAGGTGGCCGACTTGGTAATGTCATGACCGCCGTTGAGAACGTATTAACCTGATGTGCGGAATGACCAAAGGAAAAGACCATGACGTCACGCCTCGCCATATTTGCCACTGCAGTGTTTTTGATGCTGTTTCAACACTCGGCCACTGGTCATCATTCATTCGCCGTTGAATTTACCGTCGAGGAAACAGCGGTCATCGAAGGTGTGGTCGCCGAAGTATGGTTTAAGAATCCACATGTCCGTTATTACATTGATGTAACGAATGCTGCAGGCGAGAAAGATCGATGGGATACGCGTGGCAGTAGCCCATCATTGCTTGTCCGCAGAGGATGGACCAAAGAAACAATCTCGGTTGGCGACACCGTTATTATTAAGGGCCACCTAGGTCGCGACGACAAGAGGCTTTTGTCGATCATTGGGATAGATCTGGCGGATGGCACCAAACTTGGTGCGCACTACTAGGTGAACGAAATGCTAAAGATTAGAAATATGCGTTATTGCACTGCAGTGATCATGGCGTTTTTTCCGTTTCTTGCTGTCCATGCTCAAAATTCCCTACAAGGCGAGTGGATGGTGGAGTTGAGCGGTGAAGGTCCGCCAATCATTGGCATGCTGTCATTGCAGGAATCCGGGGACGGCTGGGTTGGTCACATCGAGGGTGGTCCCGTCACGGTTGAAACGGAGAGTGACGCTATCGAGATTTTAGTTGATAGCCGGGACCTGGCTGGATTCGTGTTCAATAGGCGGTTGACCGGAGACTACGACGACGCATCAATGTCCGGATCATTCACGATTGAGGGTGCGACGGAAGATCCCGAACCCGGTGGCGCCTGGACTGCTGTACGCAAGGCGCCGACAGTACCGCGGCAACCGCCTGCACCTGTTGATTTGGGCGGAATGTGGACACCCGCGCCGGGTATCGATTTTCGAAAATACTCAATGGATCTGACCGAGTCGGCTAAAGAGTGGCATGCAGGCTATGTAATGCACTACGACCAACCAAATGTGCGCTGCGTGTCTGCGGGAATTGTTGCGATGGTCGCCTGGGGCGCATATCCGTTCGAAATTGTTACTAGTAAGGATCGGCTGACGTATTTGTACGAGGTTGATAGTGAAGTTCGACGTGTTTTTCTGAATGAGAAGCGTCCGCCGGACTATTACCCACCGTCTCCAATGGGATTTTCGAACGGCTATTGGGATGGCAGTAATCTAGTGGTTGATACACAACTTTTGGAAGGAAATGTTCGCGACTTTCGTGGCGAACCTGTTTCCGAAGGTGCCCGCATGCACGAACGTTACAGCTTGAGTGAAGATGGCAGCACCCTCTCTGCGGTCATAAAACTCATTGATCCCGCCAACTACAATGTTGAACCGACTCGACGCAGACAATGGGTGCGCAATCCAGCGACGGAGATATATCCGTACGAATGCGATCCGGACTCGTTTTATCGGCAAATGTATGAGCAGGGAAAAATGGATATGTATTTCGAACGTGCCGATCGCAGAGAGATGAACTGATCAAGCGACAGTCGATGCCCATTATAAAAAGATTCCAGACCCGTGCTGGTGGGGTTAAGAAATGAGGATTTCCGTTAAGCGAATAAACAAATGGACGACTGCGATCGCGATGTTGTTCAGTTGCGGTGTTGCGACTACCCACGATTTTTCCGGTGCTCACGGTACGGTGACAATTGATTGGTCGGCATCCAATGTCAGTCGCGTATTGTCGTCGGGATACGGTGACTCGTTTGGTACAGAATCTTGGTCGAGGAAAGGGCTTCCAGAGTTAGTCGAGATTGAAGGTCGACAATGCGTCAAAGGCAGTTACTTTCTGTTCGATGTTGACGACGACTTCGCATTCGATATCGACGAGACCGTGACGGTTGAATTGGTGTTTGATCGCACGCAGTCAGAAGGATTGTTCTATTCGTACGATCAAAATGTGGTGGCGGAGAATAGCCAGCAAGTTTCTTTTCATGACTCTGAGAGCCGCTGGTATTCGCAGGTCATTAAACTAGATCGTGCACGCTTCGCGAATCGGGGCGAATCCGGCAGCGATTTCACGATTGCTGCTCCGGATGGCACCTGGTTCGGCGACCCTGAGGCAGATCACAAGATCGTATTGTGTGATCTTTCGCTCAAGCGATCACACGAATCAGCCGAGCCCCTGGGATTTGGCAAATTCAAGCTAAGGGTCAGCGACGAGCACTCGCGGGAGACCCCAGCGCGCATCGGTTTGTACGCTGAATCCGGCAGCATGCCGATGCCGTCAGATCATGCGGTGACGATCCACAATTACGCGAATCGCGACAAGCAGCTTTTCCTTCGTTCGACGCATGGCAAAGTGCCGGTCTGGCCACATCGGAATCGTTACTTCTTTTATGTCGACGGCAAGTACGAGGCTACGTTGCCGATCGGCAAGTACCAGCTCGTCGTCAGCAAAGGGCCGGAATATGCGTTGGTGCAAAAAACAATAGAGGTTACTGCTAATAACGAGATCTCCGTTGATGTGCCAATGACGCGTTGGGCGGATATGCCGAGCAAAGGCTGGTATTCCGGAGATGATCACATCCATATGACGCGCACGCCGAATGACAACGCGTCGATCAGTGCGGTGATGCAAGCAGAGGACGTTCATGTAAGCAACCTTCTTCAGATGGGCAATCCCTACGACACCAATTTCATTCAGTACGTATTTGGCAAAAATGGGCGGTACCGATCGGGTAGTCACGCGCTGGTACCCGGAGTTGAAGATCCGAGAACTGCAGTACGCGGACACACAATTAGTCTGAATATTAATGAGGTCTACCGACCGACCGATCAGTATCTTCGCTACGACCAAATATTTTCGGAGTACCGGCGGCAGGGAGGCATGTCAGGATACGCGCACGTATCAGGTCGTTTATTTAACGTAGAGCGGGGTCTTGCGATTGACGTACCGCTTGGCGCAGTCGACTTTGTGGAGTTGCTGCAAGACGGTGCGATCGAAACGGAACTCTGGTACGACTATCTCAACTTAGGCTTCAAGCTGATTCCAACCGCGGGTTCCGATTTTCCCTACCTCAATGCGCCGGGCGGTGATCGAAATTATGTATTCGTTGATGGAGAATTTACCGTTGACGCCTACTACGAAGCCCTACGTAAGCAACGAACATTCGTGACGAACGGGCCGATGTTGGAATTAACAGTGAACGGCCACGGCATGGGTTCAGATATTCAGTTATCGCCGGGCGATGAGATATCGATCAATGCTAGGGCGGCACTGAATCCTGATATAGAGAGGTTAGATCGCATTGAATTGGTCGTGCACGGTGTTGTTGTCGCAGTGGTAGACGAGATATCCGCCACGAACACGGTCACGCTGAATCATTCTTTGACGGTCAACGAAGGCATGTGGCTGGCTATTCGTGCCTACGGTGCCGAACAAACCGTGGCGCATTCTGCCCCCGTGTATGTCACAACTGGCGGTGGTTTCGAGCATCGTGCCGCAGTGCCGGGGTTAGCTCGACGAATGATCGACAAGCTGGCTGAATTCGATACGGTCGTTGCTGATGAAACACTCGAGTTGGAATCCTGGTCTGTCGGCGAACCGCTTACGAACATGCTCTCGGAGCAGCGCATAAAAATTCTCGAGAGGGCGGATGATGCCAGAGCAGTCTATGCGAGAATGCTGGATCAACCATAGAGTTGCGTGGCTTGAGATACCATGATCGGCAATGTTTGATACGGTGATTTATGTCGAACACATTAGAGCAGGATCTATACAGCCATTGACGCAATCATGAGCGAGACACAAAGAAACAAGTTATTGACTGAGTACCGTCTGTCCTGATGCGCGAGCTCAAGCGTATTCGGTACACTTGTTTGGTGGTTTTGCTCTTGTTCGCGGCGTCAGCGACCAATAGCTATGCTGCGGAAAGAATTCATTTCTTAATTCCGGGCGGAGCAGGTGGAGGCTGGGATTCGACAGCACGAGGTGTTGGAGAGGCCCTCGCGCGATCTGGAATTGTAGAGGTTGCGTCTTACGAGAATCTGTCTGGCGGCGGTGGCAGCAGGGCGTTGTCTCATCTAATCGAAACGGCCAAGCGTCAGGAAAATACGCTGATGATCAGTTCGTCGCCGATTATTCTACGATCGCTGCGAAAAATATATCCGCAGTCCTACCATGATGTAGTCGCGGTGGCGAGTGTGGTGGTTGATTACGGGGCATTCGTGGTTCGGAATGATTCGCCATACAAGAACTGGCAAGACGTGATTGAGGATTTTTTGGAGAATCCGCGTGGCGTCAACGTCGCTGGCGGATCATCTCGCGCGAGTATGGATCACATTGTTGCGGCTCTTGCATTCAATAAGTCTGGCGTCAACGCGAAGCAACTGAAGTACATTCCGTACAATGCCGGCGGTCATGCAATGGTGGGTTTACTCTCTGGAGAAACGCAGCTTTTGTCGACCGGCCTTAGTGAGGCGATCGCACTCGCAGAGCAGGGCGAAGTTCGTATCCTCGCAATGACAGCGTCTGAGCGACTTGATCGTGTTCCGAATATTCCAACACTCGTGGAGCAGGGCGTACCAGCCGTGTTTTCCAATTGGCGTGGTTTTTTTGCGGCACCCGGTACAACAGCAGAACAACTTATTCAGTTCGAAACATTGCTGTCGGAATTGTATGAAACGGACGAATGGAAAGTTATTAGAGAGAATCGAGGATGGACAGACTTTTTCGTTGTTGGTGATGAATTTTCTGCCTTTTTGGATCAGCAGGAGCAGGATATGTCAGCGTTACTGCGAGAACTTGGTCTGCTTAATTAAAACCGAACTTGGAACTTGAGTCGCGATGCATTTGCTAGATAACAAAGACAGAATTGGTAGCCTACTGCTATTGGTGTTTTCCTTCACGTATTTGCAATACGCATTCGAATTACCAATTGACCCGACTGCAGGTGACGAATCGTTTAACGCAAGAACGTTGCCAATTGGACTAGCGATTGCGGCAATCGCATTCGCTTTGATTGAGCTTTTCTTCAGCGCCCGGCGTGTCGACGAGAATCGCATCAGCGAGGCGGTACAGGGTTTCAGTTGGATCCCGACGCTTTCGCTTGTCCTGTTAATGGTTGTCTATTCGCTACTCTTCAGCAAACTTGGGTTCGTTCTTTCTAGCTATCTGTTTCTACACGCAAGTTTTCTGATTCTCGGTGAACGCCGTATTTTTCTAAGCGGTTTCATTGCCGCAAGTTTGGTCGTGTTTCTGTGGTTGATGCTGACTCGAGTATTCGGAATTTTTCTGGACTCAGGTGACCTGTATCGCTTTCTTTTCGGATTAGTGTCGTGATCGAGGGCATCCTCACAGGGCTGTATACGGCGTTCTCGCCGATCAATTTGATGATGGTCCTGATGGGTTGTTTCGCGGGCACCTTTATCGGCATGCTGCCAGGTCTTGGGCCGGTCTCAGCAATCGCCTTAATGATACCGATTACATACGGGCTTGATCCGGCGTCGGGCCTCATTCTAATCGCTGGTGTTTATTACGGCGCTATTTTTGGCGGTTCGACGTCAGCAATACTGATCAATGCGCCCGGAGTCTCTGGCGCTGTCGCCACTGCATTTGATGGTTACCCACTCGCGCAAAGTGGTCAGGCGGGTAAGGCTTTGGCGATTGCCGCGTACAGTTCGTTCGCAGGTGGAACGATTGGGGCGATACTGCTATTTGCATTCGTGCCATTCCTTGCGCAAGTTAGCCTGAGCTTTCAGTCGGCGGATTACTTTGCGTTGATGTTATTCGGTTGTACTGCGATTGCTGCATTCTCCGGTAAAGGACAGGTTGTGAAGGCAATCCTGATGACGCTCCTGGGTCTTATGCTCGCTACAGTCGGGGAAGACCCGTCCGGAATACAGCGGTTTACTTTCGGAAATCCGGATCTGTACGACGGCATCAGTTTCCTATTGTTGTCGATGGCGACATTCGCTTTGGCGGAGGCGCTGATCGTTGTGCTTAAAGGGACGAGTGAGTCGGGCTCTGCGAGTGCGATGGAGAGTAAGAACCTGGGATCGCTTAAGTTGTCGCGACAGGAAGCCAAAGACATTGCGCCAACGGTTGGACGGTCTTCAATACTTGGATTCTTCGTCGGAATATTGCCCGGCGCGGGAGCGACGATTGCTTCATTCCTCGCTTACGGCATGGAGCGTAATCTCGCTCCTGACGAGAAGAAGGGTGAATTTGGAGCCGGAAGTCACCGCGGCCTCGCCGCACCTGAAACCGCTAATAATGCTGCATCCACAGGCTCGTTCGTGCCGCTTTTGACTCTGGGTATTCCGGGGTCAGCCACAACCGCAGTTATGCTTGGGGCGCTACTTTCTTACGGTATTCAGCCTGGCCCGCGGCTTTATATAGACAACCCTGCTGTATTTTGGTCGGTGATCATTTCTATGTATGTCGGCAATGTTTTTCTGTTGGTTTTGAATTTGCCGCTCATTCCCTATATCTCAAAGTTGCTCCGAGTATCGCGGCAGTTTTTGACGCCCATAATTCTGTTCTTTTCGTTAATGGGCGTTTATCTTGTTTCGTTCAATACTTTCGACCTGACAATAATGGTCTTGGTTGCTGTTCTTGCCGTCATTTTCCGAATCTTGAATTATCCGCTTGCGCCATTACTGTTGGGGTTTATTTTGGGCGGCATGCTCGAAGATAATTTACGCCGTGCATTGCTGATCTGGGACGGTTCGTTCGCTTTTCTTTGGCAGCGCCCGATCACGCTGACAATCGTGATCGTCACGCTGTTGACACTTTGCGTGCCGTTGATATCGACGGTAAGGGATTGTCGTCGCGTTGGTCGAACGGACTCAGTATCTGACTGACTTTTTAGTGATACTCAAAACCGAAACGTATAACTGATTTTCGCTGCCAGATCTGTCGACCGTGAGACAAAACTGCGAGTTTGATCAATATCGATGAAGTCCCGGTTTACAACCAGTACGAATTCGCGGCCAGCGTCAGGCACCCAGCGCATGATGCTGTTGACACCAAGATTGTCTGACACGTCATCATATTGGACAAAGTTTTCCCAATACCACGTAGAAGTAAAAGCGATGTCGGCCCGGAGCGATACAAGGCTGGTTTTGAAATTACCATAGGGCAAGGTGATGTCGTCGATTCTATATCCGGTCTCAAATTTAAAATGCTTGCTGGGTCGCCAGGTAAAGTTTGCGCTTACCGTATCCCGATCGCCACTATAGAACTCACCGCCACAGGCAAACCCCGATACGCGAAGCAATCGGTGTTGCCCTGATCCCGCTCGTACGCAAAAGCGGTCCCATTTGTATTGGCCGACTGGAATGATGATGCCATCGGAAATCTCAAACGGGCTAGAGAGCTGTTCCCGATACATCGTCGTAAATAATGTTCCGACGTCGCCACTGTGGTTTTCAAGCGCAATGAAATCTGCGGAAAAAACCTGCAGATCAAAATCGCCATTTAACTTGTCGACGCGTTGAATTTTGGCAACGGTAGATATTGAGCGGAAAATGCTGTTCTTCGGCCGCCAAATGTATGACGTCTTTGCGAACCAAGTGGCAACGTCTGTCTGATTGACAAACCCCAATGCCGGATTGAAGTTATCTTCGAGCCTTCGATAGTTGATTTCACCAGACCATCCTTCGGTGTTCGGCGCAGTAAAGCTCAGGCCATACGCTGAGTCATTGCCACTGAGTCCTTCCGTGTCGCTTTGCTGATACCAAACCGAACCCGCTATTGTTTTGCCGTTTGAGAGTCGGGTATTGAGATAGCGAAAATCGACTCCTACGACGGAATTGTCCTCGCTTGCGGATGGATTACCATTCGTGAAAATTGCGCCGAGCGAGGACTCCTCGAGGACATTCGCCGCAATTCTGCCAACGAACAGGTTGGATGAATCCACGGCACCAAATTCACTTTGCTGGATGTTCAGCATGCCGTAGTCCCAGCGTCCAATTCTGCCAGTGAGCTTCAGTCCTGCATCAATGTCGACTGTCTCGCCGGTAGCGCTAAGGCCGATACGTCGTGAAAAAAATGGGCGCCCGGATTCTTTTGTCGCCTGAGTGACTGCGCCACTTTCCCTGGGGCCGCCGATCCGGCCGAATTCGAAAATATCATTGTCTTGCAGAAAGAATTTGCGTTTTTCGGGAAAGAACAATGAAAATCGAGTGAGATTGATTTGACGCGAATCGACGCTGGTACCAGAGAAATCGGTATTAATGGTCAGCGCAGCCGTTAACGAGGGTGTCGGCTTGTAGAAAATATCGAGTGACGGCTCGAAGTTCGTGTCAGAAACGTCCGGTGCCAGGCTGTTGAACTGATCGGATTGTGAAACCCGGGCTCCCGCGACGATATCAAGTCCGAGTCCTTGCTCCATGCCGGACAGGCCAGTAATTTTTCCCGAGTTGGCGGGATTCTGACTGCGGTTATAGGACACCCAGCCTATGTTTTCTTTTCGGCGGCCGATTGACCGGTTGAAGTTGATTCCCCAGGTGTCGTTTGCGGGATTGAAGGAAAGCGTTTTGAATGGAATTGCGATTTCGGCTGTCCAGCCGGTCTCATGTATCGTCGTTGCCGCGTCCCAAATCGAATCCCAATCCCAATTGATATCGGTGACGTTCCTGAATAAACCGTCGCCACGTATTCCGTTTGGCGTCAGTTGAAAGACGTAGCCGCTACGGCCGTTGTTAAACGGATCAAGAATAAGCTGCAGTCCATCCTCGCCGTCAGAGAAATCTCCTTGGCGCATAACCCGGGCGACAATTTCCTCTGGGTTGCGGTCCTTGAATTCGGCGCCAACGTAAAGAGCATCTTTGCCGTATATGACGTAAAAACGGGTGTCTTCGGATGGCTCGTCATACTCGTTTGGGCTGACCTCATGAAAGTCAGAGATTTCGACGGCTTGCTGCCAAAGTGACTCGTTTAGGCGACCATCAAGGACGGGTTCGTCGGTCGTGCGTACGGCTTGCACGATTTTGTCGCCGGTCTTCTCCGCTTGAGCGGATGCATTGGCTGCTGCCAGGGCGACGCCCAGGCACACGGCACATCGAATAGTGCACCATCGAAAAATCGTTACGCTCCCACCGCTAAAAAATGAGCGTATCGTCATTTAGCTCGAAAATCTCTAATAAATGGCTTGATTCGGTTGTTTTCAGACCGGGTAACGCCAATCGGTCTGATTTCATAAGGCCAGATTTGCTGCAGACGCGTACTTAGCATTGGTTGTATGGGTAACAATAAGGCACCCACTTTATTTGGGCGTGTCGACGAGTTAGATTCATAAACTAATTATGGGTGTCCTTTTTATCCTTTTTATCGTCGCGCACTGTGATGCGCGAGATTGACCTTATGGAGACGCAATGCGAATTTTCTGGACGACAGTTTCATCACTAGTAATAGTGCTCGCCTATGCGCTTGCATGCGCTGTGGGTGATGCCGAATCTATAAGGGCTAACCGTATGCAGTCGAACAACGCCATTGCCCGACATGATGTGAGTTCAATCCAGTCATTCTTGGATGACGACTTTGTGATCACCGTTAGCACTGGATCCATTGAGCGCAGTCGTGCTGAGCACGGAGAAAGTTTTGCTTCGCATTTTGCCGAGTTCCCGGACGTTGTATACGTGAGAACGCCTACGGAAATTACGGTAAGCGATGCTTATCCACTGGCCATTGAGCACGGTCATTGGGTTGGTTCCAGGACGACGAGAAGTGGAAAACTCGAAAGTGGCGGAGAATATACAGCCGCCTGGAGAAAGGAGGGTGGTCGTTGGCGCATCTATTCTGAAATATTTGTTGCGCTGTATTGCCGGGGAGCGGATTGCTAGCCATAAAGCAATGACGGCTTTATCTGGACGCATTGGGCATCTGAATCTGTAGGATTAGTATGCGTGTCCTTATTGTCGTTATCTTTCTCCGGAAGGGACGGAGATTGCGAAAGCTTACAAATCTGAAGACACGTTGGATTTCGTGACGGCGCTCGGAGCCAAGGCGATACGTATGGGTGATGTGACCGGTACTATCTCTGTTGGCAAGCGAGCCGATCGTATCGGCTTCGCAATGCTCGGAAGTTTGGCCGACAGAGTTTTGAATTTCGGTTCGCTCGCGGATATTGACAGCGTTTGGGTGGCGGGCCGGGCGCGTAAGCGACTGGCCACGATATGATTCGATTTGCTACAGCGCTTCGCAATGGCACATTAATTTCATCCGAGAGTTTCAACGCGAACTGTGAGCTCGTGAAAGATGGCGTCGCGGTTGCTTGATACGAATGGATGGGCAGAATTCTCGCGTTGGTCACACGGGATCTACGGCCGGGATTCAGGCGAGGTTCTTCCTGTATACGCGGCGGGGTCTGGATGTTGTCGTGCTTTCCAATCACGACGAGCAGGCAGTACCGGTACTTACTGCAATCGACAGTCTAATTCGCGTCAACTGACAGCTCCAGTCCGTTGTATTCTCGGTGGCTGGGATACGGGAAAAGAAAAACTATGAGACTCCAATTTTCGTTACGTGTTATTTCCATTTCTGCTGCAATACTCTGGAACAGTTCCATTAGTCAGGCCGAGCCCGTCCCGGTGGAAACCATCCGCCAATTGACCGACGACAATATTCGACAGTCGATCGCACTTTATCGCGAATTCTTGAGCCTCCCGAATGACGCCAATTATCCTGACGACATTTCGGAAATGCTCGATTGGATGGAAGAATCATTCGAGGCACGCGGCTTTGCGTCGCAGCGCATACCAACAGATGGCAGCGATTTGCTTTTGGCGGAGCGGCACGTTTCGGATGCTGCCAAAACCGTGCTCGTGTATTTACAGTCTGACGGACAGCCGGTCGATCCGAGCGCGTGGCATCAGGAAGATCCGTATACGCCCGTGCTGAAAGCAAGAAATGAAGACGGTGTGTTTGAACGTGTGCCTTGGGATCTTTTGGACAGAAGGTTTGATCCCGAGTGGCGAGTCTTTGCCCGATCCGCATCGGATTCCAAAGGGCCGATGACACAATTCCTGATTGCCATACAGCTACTCGACGAAGCTGGTTTCGTGGCGGATTACAACCTCAAGGTAATTATTGATACCGAAGAGGAAATGGGATCGCCGAATCTGCCTGATGCTGTTCTGGAAAATCGTGAGCTACTCGCCGCTGACCTGCTGCTAATTTTCGACGGCCCTCCGCATCCGAGCAACGAACCGACAGTTGGTTTCGGTGCCCGCGGCATCGTCACGGTCACACTGACGACGTATGGCCCAAAATTCCCCCAGCATAGTGGTCACTACGGGAACTTCGCACCGAACCCAGCCTTTCACCTGTCGCGCATCCTTAGTTCGATGAAGTCGGTGGATGGCAGGGTGACGCTTCCCGGGTTTTACGACGGCATCGTAATTGACGATGACACGCGGAAAATTCTCGAAGCAGTTCCGGACGACGAAGAGAAAATTCTAAATGACATGGGATTGATTACGTCCGATGCAGTTGCGCCGACACTTCAGGAAGCCATCCAATATCCATCGCTTAACATTCGTGGAATGTCATCGGGCTGGGTAGGAAAAGAGGCGCGCACGATTGTGCCAGCCACGGCCACCGCAGAAATCGATATTCGATTGGTGAAGGAGTCTGACCATTTGTATTTGTTGGACCTGGTGCGCACGCAAATAACCGAACTCGGCTATCACATTATCGACCACGAACCAACGGACGACGAACGACTTGAGCATGCCCGTCTTGTCACCTTCGACTACGATTTTTTGTACGACGCATATCGATCAGACATGAACGCTTCCGCAGGTCGAATGGCGCGTGGTGGTATGCGACACCTTTACGGACACGAACCGATTTTAATCCGCACCTCAGGCGGTTCTGTACCCATTTCGCCATTTGTTGAAACACTGGGCGTGCCAGCTGCAAAAGTGCCAACCGTTAATATCGACAATAATCAACACAGTCCGAATGAGAACATTCGTCTCGGTAGTTTCATTGAAGGAATTGCGATTGTGATGTCTGTCTTAAGTCAGACACCAGAAAACTGATTGCCGCGAGCGTCTCGCAGCATATCGTGACGCCACATAGTATGCTTCGTCCCGAATAAGTTGCGATGATTATTGAGGCTCGATATGTTGCTAAAAGGTTCCTGTCACTGCGGCGGTGTGCGATTTAGTCTTTGTTCTGCCCATCCCTATCCGTTCAATCATTGTTACTGTTCTATTTGCCGCAAAACATCGGGCGGAGGCGGGTACGCGATCAATCTCGGTGGTGATTTTTCGTCGCTTGAGATCAAAGGCGAGGACAACATAAGTGTGTACAGCGCTACTCTCTACGATGAAGGATCAGGCAAGAGTGAGACGAGTTCAGCGGAGCGAAATTTCTGCAAGTTGTGCGGCAGCGCTCTCTGGGTATGGGACCCGCGTTGGCCCGAGTTGATACATCCACACGCATTGGCATCGATAGTGAGTTGCCGTTACCACCGGAGCGCACCCATCTTATGGTCAGCTCGAAAGCGTCTTGGGTGGAATTGCACGAAGGTCCGAACGACAAAGTGTTCGATCTCTATCCTGACGAGTCAATTGCTGCATGGCATAGGCGACTGCACATCGCAGAACTAACGCCGTAGGGTTTTGGCTCACTGCAAACTATTGGGTCGACATGATCATCGCATGCTGCATACCCATTTCCGATCGGGAGCGGTTGCGTTCGGACTGCGACAACTCTCCAATGGCTGGTCCACCCTGGTTATAGATACCGCCGCGTAGCGCGAAGAGCAGATAATCCATGGTGGAAGCGAAGCTTGTATCAGGATTCGTGAATTGCGCCACGAGAGCGTCGGTGGCGACGTCCTTGTTCTCTAAATTAGGATAGCTAAGGACGTCCGCTATCACCGTCTCGAAGATATTTAAATTGTCGATAATCACGGCCGCGTCCGGGCTCAACGTAAACAATGTGGGGGCGATGGCAGGCGTCATGGGCAGCTCGACCGGTAGTAGTGATCCCTGCATCTTTCCTTGAAATCGCGCTCGCACGGTGTCTACGCTACCCCAATATTGGACTTCTTGTGCCTGCAATAGAAGCGCTTCGATCGTTGCGAGCTGTACCCATTGTGTGGCCCACAAAAAACCGCTGAGCTTGGGATAGCCGCGTGCGAAGGCGCCCGCGTGTAGATGCTCCAACAGTAAGTCTGCCGGTATGGGTTTCGCCGGCACGGACCCATCTGCGGACAAGTAATTTGCGACCTCTTCGCGGAGCGCCGCCGGTATGTCGCTGACGGAAGGATCGGCCAAAATTTCGTAAAGACGACTTTCGAATTGGCGCCCCCGATGGAGCACTTCAACGACCTGACGCGGAAGGGGGGAGTTCTCGTACGCGTCGAGAACGGCTGATCTCGATTGTCGCGTTTCGAGCAAAATAATCATCTGGGTGCCGAAGTGGGACTCTAGTTCGTCGAATGGACCAGGCATTGTCATGCTCGCATGCATTTGCATCATGGCCATCATCTCGGCCATCGACATGTTCTCGCGCATGTGCAGATTTTGCTCGAATTGATCGCGAGCAGCTTGCGTGGCAGGCGAACTGCCGATAGCGGAGATCTCCGCGAAAATTTTCGCCTGTGCGATAAAGGCCGCGTCGAAGAGCTCCGCGAGCTCGGACTCCTGTGCGCTGAATACGCGGCCCATTGTCTGGGCGAACGCGGTCTGAGCGAATGCGCCTATGACGGTTGTGAGCAATAGAAATACCAGCAGCAGAAGAGCGCTCGGGTGGACCGAGGTTTTCCGTTCTGAACTTTGGCTGTTCATAATTTATGTGCCGTTCGATTCAGCGCATTCGGAGAGTACCAAACGTTCAAGCATTTACGCTCGACGCGACGTGACTGACGCTTGGTCACTTTAGAGTGGAGGCCACCGTCTCGGATTGCTGCTCAAGGCGCTCCGCGAGGAGTTCCTGATAGCCCTCCTCATCGAGGTGAGTCATGGCAAGCCAGGCATGAGTCATTTCGTCGGCCGTCCGGCTGCCGCCCATCACGAAGACGTCGGGGTCGGGATTGTTTGGATTCTCGGCTGTATTGTCGTACCACTGCTTGATCACGAGCACGGCGCCAGTTGGCACAAGCGGCGCGACGTTGGGCTCGTAGATATGATTGTGATGCCAAGTGGCGCTCCACTTCGAAACCTGACTGACAGATTCAATTAGCCCCGTTTTGGGATAGTAGATCTCGAGCGACGCGGCATTCATGCGCAAGTGCCCGTGTGGCTGGAAGCTGTCGACTCGCACGGGATGGTCGAATGAATGAAAACCCTGCGTCATCTCGTAACCGTGCGGCGGTATGATCAGGTTGTCCTGTTCACCGAGTTTGTATAAGCGTAGGTCCTGGTCGAATCGGGCTTCGTTCTCGTAACCTTTGTCGTAAAACCAGATGCCGAGCTCAACTACGTTGTCCTCGATCATTTCGCCCGGCGCCATCGCACCGAGGCCACCCGGATACATGTGGATGTCCCAGGCAATCCGGCCGTTCGCCGGCAACTTGCGGCAGACACCTTCAGGCATCATCTCGCCCCACTTGCCCATGGCGTACTCGGTCAGCTGGCTAAAACGTTCGTAAGATCCGTCGCCATTGGGAATTTCCAAAGTCGAATTCGCATGGTGAACGACGGCTTTCGATGCTCCCTTCGGTTTGACCTGCATTGCTCGAATACAGCGATCATCGTTTAGGCCCGTCATGGTGTACGGTCGATGCCACATGTCGTTGCCGGCAGCCGGAATGTCGATCGGTTGCGATCCGAGTACGAGATCGGGCGAACCGAGCGCTTCTGTGAAATTCCACTCATCGAGGCTTGGAATCTCGACGGCTGGCGGGATGATATCGGTGTTGCCTAGTGGTGCGCCCTGTTCCACCCAGGCGAGTACCGTATCGATGTCTTGCTGTTCGAGACGCCAGTCGCCGATGAGATGCTGGACCCCGATGTCTTGATCGTACGCATAGGGCGGCATTTCGCGTCGACCGACCCTGTAGCCAATGATCGGAGCCCAAGGACGCACGGCCTCGTACGACGTGAACGTCATGGGCGCGATTCCGCCGGCGCGATGACAAACGACGCAGTTCTCATTGATGATGGCAGCGACATGGCTGTTGTACGTGATTTCTTCCTCGGGAATCGACTGGGCCTGAACTTGCACGCTGAAAATTAGGGCGGCTGCTGTGGTACTCACTGCGACGGTCGTCGGCATGCTTGAGTTCCTACTATGAAATAGTTTCATCGGTCTCTCCTCGATCAGTGCTAATGGTTGATCAGCGAGCTTTTAGTGCTTTTCTGTCGGTCATGGCACCACATTGATTCTTTGATAAACGTTTGTCCAGCAACACTGGTCGGCTTCTGAGCTTTCAGGCGCCGCCCAGTTGTCAACTTGAATGCGCAGCAGATACTGCCCGGGCTGTGTAAAGGTGGCATAAACCTGTGCTGTGCCTTCGCCCGCAAGCAAATGGACTTCCTCGTGGCCAGGCGGTTTCGGTGGTGGCCGCCCGGGGCGGGCTTTCGATGGATCAGGAGGCTCGGGAAGCTGCGTCGTTTCGTGTCTGACGAACTCGGCGGCCATGGGTCCCTGATGAACGGCAAAGTTAGCTCGCAATGCAATGGGCTCCTGGAACCTAGGGTCGTTAGGATCCCGTATCGACGGGTCCATAGCATGGACGGCCAGAGTCACCTTTGTGCCCACCTCGACCGCTTTGCCCGGCCCGGTGACAATGCCGTCCGGGCCGAAGCTGCGCTCACTTTCTTCATCGAACCATACAAGTGGTGATACCGAGCCCTGCGGTCGCGGCCGCCGGTCGAGCTGATACGCTTCGCTGGCGGATCGTCCGGGAACTTTGTACAGATCGTTCTCTCCGGTCTTGATATGCCACCACACGCTTTCGTCCCGCCTGTCTTGCGGCAACGTAATCGTAAATACGCCGGTATGCCGGCCTACGTCGAAGTAGTTAGGCTGAGCACCGTCAAACTCGGCCGGCTCGATGCGATTGTTCTCGCCAAGCGGGACGATGAGGACACTCTCTCTATTTCTGTTGTGATAGCCAAACGAGACTGTCACCGAACCGTCTTCGTTGTCGTACCAGCCTTCCATTACCGGTATGACGGGCAGACCCGTGGGCGGGTAAATCGTCAATGCCCGTTGGGCCTGGGGTTGTTGCGCCAGGCCGACGGACGCGGCGACGAGCAGAAACGTCGCACCCATGTTTGCGGCAAGTCTCGGAAGCCTTTCCATGTTCGTCCCCAATCGTTCTAAAAATCAGAACTTCAGTTCGAAGTAACACACCGGTCTGTTTCGAGTATCCTCGCTTGCAATCATTTTGCAACTGGTCAACGGTTCAGAAAGCGTTACGGTGCTGGCAACCGAATGAAATTGTCACAATCGCGATGACGCCATTTTTACGACAGTAGCGAAAAAAACGAATCGACTAAATGGAGCGGCTCGTCAATGATCCCGATGGATTGGCCGACATGCCACACGTCGAGTATATTCGCGACGCCGGCGCTGAGGGCGTAGAGCTTGTCATGGGGTTAATCATGCGTGGTGCGCTTGACGAAAAGGTAAACGAGTTGCACCGTTTTTATCACGTACCCGCTTCAAACACGGCGGTCGGGTATCTCATTCTTGAGAACACTGCATAGCGGAGTAGAGACACAAAGGCTGGGCTGGCTCTTGACGACTGAATCGATCGCTTAGCGATTCGACTTGCCCACCAACTTTATTGATTGACGTACGCGGGTCCTCGTAGCGCACGGCCTGGCAACGCGCGCGTGTACTCGCCTTCATCGACCACCGCTGTGCCGTTCACAAATACGTATTGCATCCCGATTGGATAGTGGAATGGGTCTTCAAAAGTAGCCATGTCCCGTATCGTTTCCGGATCAAAGATGATGATGTCCGCTAAGAATCCCTCTGCCAGTGTGCCACGATCATCAAGACCAATAATGTCGGCAGGAAGTGAGGTCAACTTGCGAATTGCTTCCTCCCAGGTCAACAGCCTCTGTTCTCGAACATAGGTGCCCAACAGTCTTGGGATCGTTCCAATGTGCCGCGGATGCACGAGCGGCGGCAAATTTTCGGAATCAAGATCGAGAGCACTGCCATCGGTACCGCCAGCGACGTACGGTTGAGACAGGACTTGCTGAAGGGTGTCGTCTTCATTGTTCCAGTCGATGACAATGCCGCGTCCTTCCTGGTCGAGCACGACGTCCATGAATACTTCTTCCGGTGATCGCTCAGTGAGGCTTGCAACTTCGGATACCAGTTTGCCGTTGACTTCCGGGTTATCGACCCCTAAACGAATATTGTGCCAACCGATGTTTGCAAAGTAAGGGGGCTCGGTGACAAATGTTGCAGCAATGCGTTCGCGTTCCACCGGGTCGCGCAGGCGCTCGAGCATCGCCTCCACACCCCCTTCTTGTGCCCACGCCGGAATGTAAGCGCGTAGCCCGGTGATTCCCCAGGTATACGTATAGCTGTCACCGGTGACTTTGATTCCCCGCGCTCGCGCTTCGTCGATGATCGCGAGGAAGGCGTCGGCTTCAGTTGATGACGTCGAATTGAGATGGAAAAAGTGTATTGGCGCGCCTGCCTTCTCGCCAACGGCGATCGCTTCACTGATCGCCTCGGGATCGGTACCGTTCATTGTGCGGGCATGATTTGCAAAAATGCCGCCCATGTCGGCGCCGGCTCGTACGATTTCAGTCAATTCATCGCTGGTCATATAGATGTTCGGCACGTAACTCATGCCGGCGGAAACGCCTATGGCACCCTCGCGCATGGCTTGGCGCACCAGCTCCAGCATTTGCTCAAGTTCATCGGGTGTGGGTGCGCGATCATCGTAGCCCATGACGTTCGCCCTGAGTCCCCCGGATCCAACATACGAGGCGACGTTAATTGAGATGCCCACTTCCTCCATATAATCGAGGAATTCGCCGAATGAATCCCATTTCCCCAATAACTCGTCAGGCAATTCATTTCTACGTTGGCCGCCGAGCGGACCCATCGAAACAGTTTCGCCATAAATTTCCGTGGTGAATCCCTGGAAGGCGAAGGAGGGGCCTTGCCCGCCATTGAGTAAACGAAAAGTTTCAGAGTGGCTATGCATGTCGATAAAGCCGGGTGTCACGTACAATCCGGTTGCGTCGATTGTGCGGGCACCGATCCCGTCGATATCACCAACCGCCACGATTTGGTCACCGCTGATTCCAATGTCGCCGACAACGCCACGTGCGCCGCTGCCATCGAAAATTGTACCGTCGCGGATGACAAGATCGTAATCGGATGGTTGCGATTCACTACAACTGCTCGTTAGAGCGACGATAAACAAACTGAGTGTCAGATATTTCGAATGCATTTTGCCTCCCGGTCCGAAAAAAAGTCGCAGACCCATTTTAATATTCTGTACGGGAAAACGCATCAATTTGCGATGCGGCGGTAGCGCAATTTCGCAGATCGCAATCTGCGATCAGTTGGAATCTCGACCACTCGGATTGAGTCATCAAGCGCCGACTGCGTGGCCGATTACTGAGGTCTGTCCTCATCTGGCAGCAGTTGCCACTCGAGGTTGTTCGGCGGCGTAACCCGCTTCTCATCAGGCGAGTCCATCGCTCGCAGTTGCGGTGTAAAGTCATAGGGCACGACTGAGGGTCTCGTCGTTCCACCCCGATTCACGTATTCCCAGACGATCGTACCGTCGGTTTGCACCTGGAACAGCCGCCCCGAGTTGTCTTCCGCAATATACGTATTGCCGTTCGGCAAGCGCTTCTGCGAGCCCATTGTTTTACTGAAGAATTTCATATTCGCATAGCCATCAGTTTCATACTTCCAGACGACCTCCTGAGTGACCGGATTCATTTCGATGATGAAGGTTAGCAATGGACCCCAGTAGTTGGACAGTAACTGGACGAATATAAGTGTTTTCCTCCATGATTAGCCTATTGCTAAGGAGAGAAAATGAGACGAAAAAGACGGACCCACAAACCAGAGTTTAAAGCGAAAGTTGCGCTGGCCGCCGTTCAGGGTGATCTGACGATGGCAGAGTTGGTGAAGAAATTCGATGTTCACGCCAATCAAGTCACTGAATGGAAAAAGCAATTGCTAAGCAGTGCTCCTGAGGTGTTTGGAAGCACGACCAATAGCAAAGAAGAATCTGAGGAAGAGGTTCAGGCGCTTCGTGCCAAAATTGGTCAATTGACGATGGACAATGATTTTTTAGAACGCGGGCTCGAACGGATTCACGGGCCCAGAGGAAAGACATGGTAAACAAGGATGGATCGCTATCAGTGAGAAAGCAGTGTGCTTTGTTAGCTTTGCCGCGATCAACGTTTTACCATTCCCCGGAACCTGTATCAGGTGATGATTTGGCGATCATGTCTTTGATTGATCGTTGTCATCTCAAGTACCCGTTTTACGGCTCGCGTCGTATTCGTGGTTGGTTGCTGGACGAAGGCCATTGTGTGAATCGTAAGCGAGTCCAACGGCTCATGCGAACTATGGGGCTAGCAGCGCTATATCCTGGGCGCAACCTCAGTAAGGCGAATCAGGCGCACAAGGTGTATCCCTATCTGCTGCGGAACTTAGTCATTGATCGGCCGAACCAGGTTTGGTCGACAGACATCACCTATATCCCGATGGCGAAAGGTTTTGTCTATCTGGTTGCTGTCATGGACTGGTACTCCAGGCGAGTATTATCGTGGCGATTGTCGAACACGATGGACACCGCTTTTTGTATCGACGCGCTTGAAGAAGCGATTGAGCGCAATGGCGCACCGGAAATCTTTAACACAGATCAGGGGAGTCAGTTCACAAGCGAAGAATTTACCGGGGTCCTGAAATCAAACGAAATTGCCATTAGCATGGATGGAAAACGACGCTGGGTCGATAATGTATTTGTAGAGCGATTATGGCGCAGCGTGAAATACGAGGAGGTTTATCTTCATGCCTACGATGACATCAGAACCGCCAAGGCGTCACTGAATCGCTACTTTGAGTTTTACAATACAGAGAGAAAGCATCAGTCATTGGGAGATCGAACGCCTGATCGGGTGTACTATGAGGCGGTGGAACGGATGGCCGCCTAGATGAACTGGAAAGCACTTATAGCACTGTCCAAGTTTTGGGGTCCATTACTGTTTGTCCAGTGTGCGTGCGGTGGCGCGGGAATAGTGAGTTGTCAAACAGAATTATGTTTCCTGCGCCAGGCAAGCCCTTCTCGATCATTTCAGGCTCGTGTGAATGTGCCATGCCACCTTTGTAGTCGTGAGTGCCCTCCCAGACAACATCACCTCTTTGCTTGTCGATTATGTACATCATGTTGATGTTCCTGGCATTAAAAATGATATTGCCGGGTCGAAAGCGTTCATCACCGTCGTCGTACCACTTGTTCTCGGGCAACGGTGCAATTGAATTCGCGTGTAGCCAGTCGTTCAGTGGTGTGAGGGGTGAGAAGAGATTCAGATCAATATGATCGTGAGCGTGCCATTCCCACACGACTTCACCATCCGTGTTGACCTCGTAAATATCGCCGCCGTTTTGATGCTCTTCACTGCCGCGCTTGCGGGGTGCCCACCAGGGAGCGATTTTTTCGTCGACGTCATCGACCCGGTCCTGCGCAGACTGGGGAATGGGTTCATGCGCGATCAACAGCGTGTTGCCATTTGGCAGGTAGCGGAGGTCATTTTTCGAGCCAATGCCCTGGTGCTCCCAGACCACATTACTGTCCCAGTCATACTCAATAACTCGTTTGTCGGGACCCGCGTACAAAAGGTGACCATTCGGCATCAGGCGGCTGCGTTTGTTGAAGGTCGGCGCAACATTCCACGTATGAACGACATTGCCGTTCATATCGATCAATCGTATGTCGCCAGGCGATTTGCCCTCGGCACGTACGGCGGCGGATGGATGATTTCCCAGGTCAGTGTGATCAGAAATCAGAATGTAACTACTGTAGGCGACATCCGGCTGATAAATCGTCGTACCGGTTGGGTAGATTGTCGGATAGGCGAACGCAAAAGCGCCGATACAGCAAAGGAATATTATGCTCGAATATTTCATCGATACAGCCCCCATGTCTGGCCGGACGGCCAGGACAGCCGGCGGCAACTAATGTCTGTTAAAAATGCATCCATGGCTAATTCAACAAGCTGCTAGTGCAATTGATCATACGGGAGCGATGGGAGCCAATCCAATTGTGAGCCTAACGCACTGTGATACACGATCCGTATGGCGAGACTGGATGGACATCGGGATGCAGGGCATGCGCCATAATTTCCAGTCCGTCGACCAATCGCGGCCCAGGCCGGCTGAAGAAGTCGTTTCCGTCCGCGAGCAGGACTCGTGCATTAACAATGGCCTGCATCTGCTGCCATTCATCGCCAGTTTGCAGTTCAATGACATCTTCGAGTGCTCGTTCGGATGAAAATCCGCAGCAGGCGATGAACAACACGTCGGGTTTCGACTCGATCACCTGATCCCAGGTGATGGTCGAGGAAGGTTTGCCGTGCGCGCCCAATACATCGATCCCGCCGGCAAGTTCGACCAGTTCCGGGTTCCAGTGGCCGCCGTTAAAGGGCGGTAGCAGCCATTCGAGGTAGGCAACTCTTGGTCGTTCGTTGATCGGAATGGCCGCTGATCGTGCTGACACAGTGGTGCGCCTGGCATTGAGCTGATTGAATAAATCACGAGTGGCGCTTTCGAAACCCAGTGCTTCGCCAACGCGCTTGCAGTCGGCAAAGACCTCATCAAGCGTGTTCGGCTCCAGGTCAATAATTTGGGGGCGTGACGACAAAGCATCCAGCGCAACAGCAACGTCGCCGGTTGACACCGCACAAACATCGCAAAGCGCCTGAGAAACAATGAAGTCCGGTCTGGCCGATTCCAGGGCAGACAGGTCGAGCTCATACAGCGCCTCGTTGCCGGTCAGATGATCACGCACATAACTGTCAATCACATCGCTGGGTTCTGTGTAGGGCACACTCGTACTGGTCATTGACGGCAGGTTTTTGACGCCAGGCGGATAGCCGCAGCTGTGCGACACGCCGACGAGGTGCTTCTCCAGACCGAGCGCACAGACAATTTCTGTGGCGCTCGGTAATAGCGTGACGATGTTCAAGCTGGCAGGGGACTCAAAGGTCGTTCCTGCAGACGTGAATGCAGACCAAACAACAGTGCTGCATAGCTTGCGTTGGCGGCAATTCCTGCGCTCAGGTAGGGCAGGTCGTTGACATAGCACTGTAGCAGGCCCGCAGGTGTCGGCGGATACATGCCGACCAGCCAGATGGAGAAATTTGAGACAAGATAAAAAATGCAGGCGCTCGCGATTACAGAGAGTGAGAACCTCCGTGCGCTTTGCTTTCGCACCAGCAGACGTCCGGCGATGGTGCTCAACGCAAACCCTGCATATACGGGTATAGGTCGAATAAATGCCCTATTGCATCACGCCCACGACCAGTGGAAGGCTGTTTAGTCCACTTTGCATCCCGAGTACCCCGGAAATCTTCTCCGAATCCCTTACGCTGCACCGAAAGTACGGCCTCAATTGCCCATTTTTCCGACTATGCCCGTTCTCAGACCGACCGACTCCCTGTCGAAGCCGTTTCTGGTCGCAACATGGGTGAAGCAGGAGACTTGCGCTGAACTAGCCGAACAGGCTGGCTTGTGGCGGGCCGCGACTATTGGGGATCGGTACCCCTGCATCCAGTGGCGATTGCTCCTGCAGATGGTTCAGTATCTTCCTGATGACCGCGAGATTCTCAATGCAGGCAATTACCTTGGCCGCACTACCGCAGACTTGGCAGGTTGCCACATCAATATTGAACACCCGCTTGAGTCTCTGAGCCCAACTCATCCCTACATGAGCTTGCGTGAGTGTTTTCTTATCCTGACGTTCTGCCACTTTCGCGCTGCCCTTGCCCCGCCTGGCCGGGGTCACCCACACCCGGTATTTAC